>WNFS01000733.1_pt1 | contig 30604 bp, 28 predicted proteins | sample 5400141 | NCBI WGS metagenome assembly WNFS01 (sample SAMN13153358, study PRJNA577476) | soil metagenome | isolation source: 60 cm saprolite under Madrone tree | place: USA:California | collected 2016-06-14
TGACGCGATTACCGGAGCCTTGGTGGTGGCGATAGCGTCAAAGAAGGTTTTGTCGGCGACGTGCGAAATATCCACCATCATGCCCAGGCGGTTCATTTCGAGCACCACCTGCTTGCCGAAATCGGTGAGGCCATTGTGGTGCTCGATTTTGGGATCGTCGATATCGCCGGAGGAATCGGCCCACTCGTTGGTATTCGACCAGCTCAACGTCATGTAACGAACCCCCAGCCGGTAATAGTCCCGCAATAGGCGGATGTCGTTCTCGATGGAGTGACCGCCCTCGATACCCATTAACGCCGCCAGCTTCTTCTGCTGGTGGGCACGCTCAATGTCGTCCACCGAGAAGGCCATCATCATGCGTTTAGGATGGCGCGACGCCTGTTCATACACCGCATCGATCATGTCAAAGGTGGATTTGGCGAAGTGCCCGCTGGTGGTTTCGGGATCAGCCCAGATGGAAAAGAATTCGGCCCCCAGATTGCCGGCGCGGGCTTTGTCGAGGCTGATGTGACCGATATCTTTGGGATCGGTGGTGCCGATGTCGTAGTTTTCATAGAGAAAGCGTTGCGGCGTGTCGGCATGGGTGTCCACGATAATGGCGGAGGCGTGGATGGCGCGAGCGCGGGGACTGACGGTTTGGCTGAAGGCAAGTGAGGAAGACAGAATAAGGGCGAGGAACGAAAACCGGAATAGGCTCATTGGGCTTGTGGGAGACGGCGAAAAAGATTCTATACGGTTGAGACGCAGCAGGTAAGAGTTATTTCGCCGGAAGCACGCGGCCCGGCTACTGTTGCTGGAGAGAAAGTTCCCTGGCCTCGGAGCCTTCGGAGGTCAGTTGCTCGCCGGCCAGCATCCTCGACTCCCGCCAATCGGTGTAGCGGCCAGAGACCATCACATGGAAGACCCACTGATGACGTTCTTCTTCCGGTTCAATCAAGCCTTGGGCTTTCAACGGTGTCATGTAGTTCTGCACCCACTTGATCTGCTCATGGTTGAGGCCGCGGCGCTGTATGTCCACCGTGACACCCGCGAGATGGGAAGATGCGATCTCGCCTTCCGCCGGCGCGGCATTCCGATTGTGGCGGCGAAGTTTCTTTTGGACTTTCACCGTGCGAACCGCGGAGTTCACCTGAATCTGCGCATGAAACTGTTTGTAATAGGCCGAGCTGAGATCGTCCAGAAACTCAAGCGTCCAGGGACGGCAATAGCGGCGGTCGGGGTCGAGACGCGGATCGAAGCGAAGCGTTGGACCGGCAACGATCGGAACCAGATCTTCGCTAGCCTTAAGTTGCTCAAGCTCGACATCGTCCTGGATGCGCGGCAACTCCATGCGGTCAATTTCCTGATTTTGCAGGAGCAGGGATTCGTGCGAAGGACGAAACACGGGATTCCAACGAAGGCGCCGGCCATGCGCGCGCCGGACGCGGCGCGTGCGACGCTGAGGCGCGACGTAACTGTGCAGGCCAAACGACGGAGCACAGACCGCGAAGGTCAGTGCGAAAACAACTATCGCGCGTTGGATTCTGCCGTTCAACGAAGTGGCGTTCAACGAAGTGGCCTCAATCTGTAGCTGGTCTTACGACCGTGCCCCAGGGCGCTCTGAGACAGGCGCGTATTCTAAACTGGACCTGCACAAAAACAAGGGCTTTTTTTGTAGCCCGGGGGTGACCCAAGAGAACCCCCGGGCGTTACCCATGGTTACTGCACTCGCGCTATCGGCGCGCCCGTGGCAACCGCAGTAGATGGAAGCAACCCTGATGCCACTTGCAGGGTAAGTAATTCCCAAGGGGTTACGGGGCGAAAAGCCGCATGGAATGACAACTTGCGGTTCCGCGATGACACTTTCCGGTACCCCACTTTAGTGGGGTTACCGACGAGCGGTCACTTTCTGAACAAATCACCTATCGCCTGTTTCATAACCTCGGCGCCGACTTCGGCAATAGAGCGGGTCAGGGGAATGTCCTTGGGGCAGACTTCGACGCAGTTCTGGGCATAACCGCATTCCTGGATGCCGCCATCCTCCATCAAGGCCGCCAGACGCTCCCGCTTCAATGCTGCGCCCGTCGGATGCGTATTGAACAGGCGGACCTGGGAAATCGCGGCCGCGCCGACAAAGCCGGTGTCCTCGTTGAACTGCGGGCAGGCCTCCATGCAGCAGCAGCAGGAGATGCAACGCGAAAGGGGATACGCCGCTTCCTGTTCCTTCATGGTTACGCGAGGGCCAGGGCCGAGGTCGTAGCTGCCATCGATTGGAACCCAGGCCTTCACCGCCTTGAGGTTCTCGAACAGGACATTGCGATCCACAGCCAGGTCGCGGACCACCGGAAATTTGGAGAAAGGCTCGATGCGGATGGGTTGTTCCAGTTTGTCCACCAAGGCGGAGCAAGCCATGCGAGCACGCCCGTTGATCAGCATGGCGCATGATCCACAGACTTCCTCCAGACAGTTGGAATCGTAGGTGATGGGTGTCGTGGCCTTGCCCTCGCGGGTAACGGGGTTGGTGGCAATCTCCATCAGTGAAGAGATTACGTTCATGCCCGAGTGCCAAGGCAACTCGAATTCTTCCCAGTACGACTTGGCATCAGGTGTGGATTGGCGTTTGATCTTAAAGAGGATAGTTTTGGAATTAGCCATTAGCTTTTAGCTCTAGCTTAAAAACCCAACTACACCACCTAGGCCCGGATGCCCTCGTCCGGGCGGGCGAGCCAAGCTCGCCAGGTTGCCGAGCTTCGCTCGGCTGGGCGGGTGAGACACCCGCCCCTGCGTGGGCATTGCCTATTTCACCGCGTCGTATCTTCTCGGTCGCGGCGGGATCAGCGAAACGTCTACCGGCTCGAATTCAAACTTCGGCTCGTCGCCATCGGGAGCGAAAGTTGCCTTGGTCGTCTTCAGCCAGTTCTTGTCGTCGCGCTCGGGAAAATCTGGCTTATAGTGTGCTCCGCGCGATTCGTCGCGCAGCGCCGCGCCCTGGGCGATGACGCGCGCCAGTTGCAACATGTTATAAAGCTGCCGCGCGAACACGACTGACGTATTGGCCCACTGCGAGCGGTCGCTGAGATTGATGTGCCGGAAGCGCTCCAATAGTTTGCACAACTCAGCGTCCGTCTTCATCAAATTCTTGTTGTAACGGATGACGGTGCAGTCCCTGGTCATCAGATCGCCCAACTCGCGCCACAGCCGGAAGGGGTTCTCCGTGCCATCCGACTTCATCAGCGTGGAGTTGTTTTCTTCCTGGCGTTTGCGTTCGGCATCGAAGTAGCCATTGCTCGGCGCAGCTTGCAGGTTGCGAGCATAATGCACGGCGGTTGGCCCGGCGACGAAGCCTCCAAAGATGCAGGAGACCAGGGAATTAGCGCCCAACCGGTTGGCTCCGTGGTACTGATATTCGCACTCACCCGCTGCATAAATGCCAGGGATGTTCGTGGCTTGGGTGAAGTCCACCCACATGCCCCCCATGGTGTAGTGCATGCCGGGGAAAATCTTCATGGGTGTGCGGCGGGGATCGTCGCCCACAAACTTTTCGTAAATCTCCAGAATGCCTTCCAGCTTGCGGTCAAGAACTTTGCGATCGATGTGAGTCAGATCGAGGTAAACCATCGGCTTGCCGTCGATGCCGAGGTTGTGCTCGTACACCACTTTGTGAATGGCGCGGGTTGCAATGTCGCGGGGCACCAGGTTGCCGTATTTCGGATACCATTCTTCCAAGAAATACCAGCGCTCGTTTTGCGGAATAGATTTGAAATCACGCTTGTCGCCGGGCGTCTTCGGCACCCAGACGCGTCCGCCTTCTCCGCGTGCCGACTCCGACATCAGGCGCAGCTTGTCTTCTCCGGGAATACAAGTGGGATGAACTTGAATAAACTCGCCGTTGGCGTAGTAGCATCCCTGCTGATAAAGAGCGGATTGCGCCGATCCGGTACACACGACGGAATTCGTCGACCTGCCGAAAATGGCACCGTTGCCGCCGGTAGCAACGATGATGGCGTCGGCGGGGAACGCGCGGACTTCCATCGAGCGTAGATCCATGGCGCAAATACCGCGGCAGACGCGGTTGGAATCGAGCACGGCAGAAAGAAATTCCCAGTGTTCGAACTTCTTAACCTTGCCTTCCGACTCATGGCGCCGGACCTGTTCGTCGAGGGCATAAAGGAGCTGCTGTCCGGTGGTGGCGCCGGCGAACGCCGTGCGGTTGTAGAGCGTACCGCCGAAGCGGCGGAAATCGAGCAGTCCCTCCGGGGTGCGGTTGAAGGGCACGCCCATGCGATCCAGCAGATCGATGATGCCGGGCGCGGCATCGCACATGGCCTTGATCGGAGGCTGGTTGCCCAGGAAGTCTCCGCCGTAGACCGTGTCGTCGAAGTGCTGCCAGGTCGAATCACCCTCGCCTTTGAGATTTTTGGCGGCATTGATGCCGCCCTGCGCGCAGACCGAGTGCGAGCGCTTCACGGGCACGATGGAGAACAAATCCACGTTCCCGCCCATCTCGGCAATTTTGATGACGGCCGAGAGTCCGGCCAGTCCGCCACCGATCACGATAATTTTCGGTTGTGATGCCATGTCTTTCGGATTCCCATCTACCGGGCAGTGGTCCCTGGCCTTATTGCGCCCGCAAAAGAGTCACGCGCTCCATTCTCGGGACCGACCGGCTGCAGCGGCGTGTTGAGGAATGAACCCATAGTCAGGACTCCCACCAGAATGAACGCTGCCCCGATGACGAAGCAAACGTAACCGAACCTGCGCCGGGCCGCGTCTCCGGAGGTGATTCCCCACTTGGCAGCAAACAGCCAAAGTCCATAGGCAAAGTGCCATGAAGCACAGAAAATTCCCAGGGCGTAAAAAGCGATTGCCCAGGTGTGCTGGAATTCCAGTTGCACCTTGCCGAAGGCCGCGTCCGGATGACTTAGGATGTGAATCCCGCTAAAGCGCAGATGCCAGGTGTGCCATACGATGTAGAAAAAAGCGATGCCGCCGGTCCAGCGTTGGGCAGTGAACATCCAGTTGCCCGTCCAGGGATAGTCGGCGACATTGCTCTCGCCGCGGTACCAGATATAAAAGCCGTAGAGGGCGTGGTAGAGAATCGGCAGCCAGATCCCGAACAGCTCCAGATAGAACACAAAAGGAAAGCTGGAGAGCAATTCCACCTGCTTGGAGTATGCCCCGGGGCCCCTGGTGGCGAACGCATTGGAGACGAAGTGCTCAACCAAAAACGCTCCCACTGGAATGATGCCGCTGAGTGAATGAAGCTTGCGCAACAAGAATGAATGCCCATGGTCCGCTCGCAGGGGAGCTATGCCCTTGGAGACGCTGACCGGAGCTCTAGGACTGGCGGTTGTCGCCACGAAACCCCTTGTGAAACTGAAGATGATGAGAGAACTTTTTATTATCTCGGTGGAGGAGAAGGGAAGTCAAGAAAGTGGTTTCCTGATCCGGGGTTCTCTAATGGTTGAGAATATCCACCGCCAGCGTCTCAGAGGAGCTCAGAGTCGTATTTCCTAAACACGGCTTGCAGGGAAGCGGGGGTTCGCTCTGCCATTGCATGGATTTCTTGAATCAAGCGAAAAATGTTCGAGGTCATGACGAGTAAATATCGAACTGGGCCAGGGCCCGGGTTCCAATAAGTGTGCGGTGTCCCTCGTGGCACAAACACGCCAGAGCCCGTACCGACCTCGACCTCGTCGTTGCCAACCTGAACGCGCAAGGTCCCTTCGAGTGCGTACCAGGCCTCGTCATCGCTGTGGTGCATATCCACTGGGACCCTATATATATTCTACTGATTTGGCGGCGAACCGGCCTCGCCCAAGACCATGGTGCGGTACATCCGCTCGACCATCTGTTTTTGGGCGGGCGTCAGTGGGCGATTTTCATCGAGTCCCATCGCTTTCAGAGAGCGATGGTAGACCTCTTCTCTCTCCTGCCGGGTGAGTTCTTTGGCACGTTTCGGATCCATCATCTTAAGACCATTCTCCTGGATCCGCGCATCGTTCTCAGCGCTTCGCTTTGCTTCCTCCGCAATTCTGAGCTGATCCTGCTGACGCAACTTGTCTAGCTCTTCTCGCATGGCGCGTGCTTTCTCTCTGGCATCAGGTGCGCAACGCGCATAGCTTGCGATCAGATCCATCACCTCGGCAGCATCGAGGAAGTCCATTTCATGCTGCTTGGCGGCTTCGCGAACTGGCAGGATGCTTGCGCCACATTGGGAGGCCAGGGCAAACTGCGCTCCAACTTTGAGTTTCCGGTCGGCCCGGAGCGCAATGATGGTGGGAATGTCGGCCGGTGAAAGTCTCTGCGAGAGTTCGGTGAGCGACCGGTCGCTGTAGCCCATTCCGTGCGCGCCCAGATGCCGGCTGTAGAGGATAATGACACGCACCCGCCCAATCGAAGCCTTCGACTGCGCACAAAGTACGCCTGAGTCTGGCACGAGCAAGCAACCAATGAGAAGAACAATACGGATGAACTGCGAAGTCACGAGCACGATTGTAGTTTCGCTGAACGCCGGTCGCAAGCTAGCGCACCCGGCAGCGGCGACTGCCTCATTTCCGGTGAAACCCCAAGGCTGAACTTTACAAGTCGTCACTAGTTATTCTAAGGGGTAAAGAGGAAAGCGCGTTGCCCGTTCTCAGCTATTGGTTTTTTGCGCTGAATCATACCAAGATAGGAACTGTCGGAATGCCGCGCCGCGGTGGCTGTACGGGGCTTTCTCTTCGGGCGTCAATTCTGCAAATGTCTTCTGAATCGGCGGAAAATAGAAAAGGGGGTCATAGCCAAATCCGTTCGAGCCGCGCGGAGACTCGAGAATCACGCCTTCGGCTTGACCACGAAATACAGCCAGAGTGTCGCCGTCGCGAGCTGCGGCGATCACGCACACGAAACGTCCGGTGCGTTTTTCCGGAACGATTTTTCTAAGCTCTCGAATCAGCCGGAGGTTGTTGGCGTGGTCGTCGGTATTGTTATCTACCAAGTGGGGCTGGTCGGCAGCGTAACGCGCGGAATGGACTCCTGGAGCGCCCCCCAGCGCATCCACTTCCAGGCCGGAATCGTCCGCCACGACAATTTCGCCGGGGACATAGCGGCTGTAGCCTTCCGCCTTCTTGCGTGCGTTGGCCTCGAAGGTTGAGCCGTCTTCGACCACGGTTGGGATGGACGAGAAATTGGGAACAGGCTCGACCTCGATTTCCTGGGCGGAGGCCGCTCCGGCAAAATCGCGGAGCTTGCCTGGGTTGGACGTGGCGATGAGAATGCGACGCATGGCTTCAGCGTTCTTCAGAAAGACTGGGAATACGTCTAGTGAAAAATGTCCATCCTAGTAGCATGATGCCGGTTCCCAAAGAGATCAGCCCACCGATTGTTCTGTCGCGCGTCCGCGTAAAAGTAATGCGAACCTGATTTTCCCCAGTGTCCACCGGAACCATCATCTGGCCCGTGACTTCTAGTGTTCTGGCTTGCACTGGGCGGCCGTTTACTTGGACCTTCCATGCCGGATAGTTAAACACCTTCAGCACCAGCTTGCCAGAGTGGCTAACGCTCGCCGTGAAAGACCTGGACTCTGGCGCCCACTGGGTGATGTAGATGCGCGAGTTGCCATCCTCCTCAAAGACCACACGGTGCGCATTTTTGTTGATTTCGTAAGCGTCAGCCCCGGTGGGAACATACTCATCGGTCCCCTCATAGCCCAAGCCGGATTGCTGATTGTCGTGCATTTCCGCGACGTCAGCGGCATTGTCCCACCATGGGGGCTGAACCCGATGCCAGACCCACATCAGCACAGCCAGCATCACGACGCAGGCTAAGGCACGCAGCAGCCACGCTCGCGAGGATGTGGTGAGCAGCAGGGCGAAAGCCACATTGAGGCAAAGCAACCAGCGCAAGGGAAGCTGCACAAAACGTAGTTCAGGGAGAATGCGATAAAGCGGAAAGCTAAAGGAAAACATGAGAACGGCTGCAGCTGTCCCCCAGGCGGTGAGCGTCCACCACGCCTGAGGGGCGCGAGTTCGCCAACGGCGAGACATGAGCATAGCGGAGGCCAGCAGGGTGATCTGGGCGGTCGCCACCAGGGAGATCAGCAGGTTGAACCGGTTGTGATCCGGGTCGTCGATAAAGGTGAACAGGAAGTTGTCCTGAGGACGGACACCCGGTGACAAAACCTGCGCGATTTCCACCCACTTCTGTTCGTACGCGGCGGGCACAAGATAAAACGCCGCCAGCGCGAATCCCAGGACCAGGGCCCCAGAAGTGATCACAAGGATTCGCGGCGAACGGCGCAGGATCGCGACAACCAATGCCAGCAACATCAGCGAGTAGGTGACCATGACCGCGGATGGCAAGTTGGTCAACCAGGCTGCGGCCACGATCAGGCCCAAAGGCAAAATCGTCTTCCGGCCCTCCTCCTCCGAGCGCAATACGTATAGCAGGAGCAAAGGCAGAAGCGCGCCTGCCAGCAACTCGGCAAAGGCGCTTCGCCAGTAGACAATCACGATGTGATAGGGGTTGGCGGCATACAGTGCCGCGGCAAAGATGGCGTCACGACGCTCCAGAAATCGGCGAGCGAGCAGAAACATCGAGCAGCCGGAAAGCGTGAGCGCGATCCACTCGTACACTCCGGGAACTATTTTCCAGGGCAGGAACGACCCCAGCGTGGCTCCGAGCAACCACGAAGCCGGAGGATAAAAAACGAATCGCGCTTCACCGAATCCGTAGTGCGCCAGTGCCGCCCAGCGCGGATAGAGAATGCCCTGTTTCCATTGATTGAGCACTTCCATCCAGGAGTTGACGTGAAACTCGAAATCGTGACCGGAAGGGATTCCGAGAAAGAAAGTAGGCAGGAGCACGGCGAAGCCCGCAAACATGATGATCAGAATCGGCGACGCGAGAAGCGGGCCTCTCCACAAGGCATCAAGCGGGGCGGGTGCGTTTACCATGTCAGGCGGACGTTTTGTCAGCACTAAAGTGTTTCGCTCCTGAGCGGAGGGGTGAGGGAAAGAAACTCCGTTCACCAACTGGCATGAACAAAGGACAGAATGGCCAGCGCCGCCACGAAAGATTGTTGCTTAATGGACGAAAATGGGCAAACGCGTTCCCGAGCCAATACCGGGAACCGGTACTTCACAGCGGGACCTGTGGATATGTCTCTAATTTTTGACATCAAATTAATTTGCCTGAAACATTTTCCGGAGAAGCTCGCGATAGACTGCGATGCATAGGGTGGAGCAAGCCCGAGAGGGCACTAAGAGGCCTGCATGCGATAACCATGCGGGCCTTTTAGCTTTTGCGGTTAACGAAAATCAGGTGAAACGGCTGGTATGTATTAGGACGAAGCAACTTCCTCGGAATTGCGTTGTTGGCGAAGCTCCTGGAGAAACTCTTCCTGGCTGAGCGAATCGGCGCGATTGAGCAGATCAAGCAAGAGATCCTCAGGTTCCACGGAAGCCTTGCTGCTGGGGTAGTCGTCGGCGTTGCCTGCCGCCAGGGCCTTCGGGGTGATGAGCAATTGAGGCACGGTTCCGGGACGGCTGGTGAGAAATCCGATAAAGTTGCCCACCTGCTCCCGCTGTTCCGCTGTGCCCGAGGCAAACTCAATCCCCATGCCGAATTCGGGATGCATGACTCGTACCAGGCCTTCGGCCTGTACTTCCATGCCCGCCGCCTTCAGGCAAAGGACAATGCCGGAGCGCTCCGGGAAAGGCGACTCTGTTTCTACGTAACAGCCGCCCAAGCTGAGATCGCTCAATCGGCATTCTGAAACCGGCTCGGGATCTTCAGGAAGGAATTCTGCCGCGTTGGCAACGACCCACTCCCGAAGAGTCTGGCGAAGGTTGTCTGGAAGGTCGGTATAACGAACCCCCGATTCGCCATTGAGATTCGCCCACGCAACTTCGCCGCGAAGATCAATCTCAGTAGTCTGGTCGGGAAGAATGAAACGCGCGTTGACGGTGGCAGCAGGACACAAGGGCTGAGCCGCCAATACATCGAGGCCGTCCTCGCTCAGGTCGAGCAGGATGCCTTCCATCTCCGCCCCGCTCTCGACTCGCAGTTTCACCGGAAGTTGGACGGGAACACGGAAAGACCTGCGCCGTTCACGCTTCATCAGAGCGATGGCGGCACGCAGGCTGGCCTCCGCCTGCTGCTGGGAAACTGGTTTATAAAGGACGAAATTTGCGCCTGCGCCAAAAACGTGGCGCACTTTGGTCTTGTCGTTGAGCAGCGCCACGGTCACCGTGTTGCCGCCCGCCGACGACTGGTAGGCATTCTGCAGAACCAGGGCCGCACTGTGCGGATCGTCGTAATCAACGATCACGGCGTCGAACTTCTGCTCCGTCAGCCGGCACAGCGCGTCCGGATACCCGCAGCACTGCACTCCCAGGCCGAAGCCCGCCAGGGCGGAGGTGAGAACATCCGTTGCCTGTTCGTCTTTGCAAACCAGAAGAGACTGAAATGTCATAAGCAGGCCTTGTATACCTTGCAAACCTGGCTGGATTAAGGCCAGCGCGGAGCGCGTGCCGGCTTGGCTGGCGTCGCAGTGCTGGATGATGCCAATCCAGCTCCGGCGGCCATGCTGTTGCCTTGCTCCTCTACTTCCGCCAAAACCGAGCTTTCGTCTTCGTTCTCGGCCAGCAGAGGGGCAACCTCGCGCAGCTTTTCGGCCGCTTGTTGCAGGGCCTCAATCTGCTTGGAGAGCTGGGCATACTTAGCTTGCTTACGGCGTAAAACCTCGTGAATATCCTTCATTACAACCCCCTGTCGCGAATGTAAGTACTGAGGCTGCTATGGTCAACGGCAATCCCCTCGGCTCCGATTACGGGAGTAACCGCCGCGTCACACCGGCTAAGAAAGCCAAGACGGGACGGTTCGGGCTTCCAGCTTCCAGCGATTAGCTTCTGGCGCCGGATGTGGGCGTGGGCATCCCGCTCGTGCTGTCATATATTGTCATATATGTCATATAGCCCGTTAGTGCCACACCCTTAGCACGAAGGTGGAATTTACATCCCGAGAGCGGAACCGTACTCTGCATATGAGCAGACTTCGGGGGAGGGCTGTTCGGGCGTCCCATAACTCGCGAGAGTTTGGGACGCTTCTTAATTTGTGGGCGCTTTTTATCCGCGTCATCGACCCGCGAGGACCGACGCACCTGAAGATGTTCCCCAAACCATTGTCCGCACCCGCACGGGCGGGACGCTTGCGTCCACCTCTGGGTAAACTTTACCGCTTTGATTTACATTTTGAGTGTCTGGGTTATGATGTGCCACGATTGAGGCCGCGAATTCCTAAAATTGGGGCCGATGAGTTAGCGACGACCGTGACCGCTACCAGCGGAGCCCTTACTCACACGGCTACCCTCACCTTGAATGTTCAGTAGGGCGCCCTGGGAATAGTATTATCGGATTGAAGGGATCTTCGACTAAAAATTCAGATTAGTCACCGGCTGAAGAAGGTGTGTGGTCGGAGATCCTTCCGCAGATAGGGCAAGAAATGCCATGAAGATAAGGGTCACATTGTGCCTCCTGTTGCTGAGCGTCCGGTTGATGGCGCGGGATCAGGCGAATGATGTCTCTGCAGATGCGAGCAAGCTCATCGCCCTCGAGAATGCCTGGAACCAGGCGCAACTTCATCATGACTCGAAAGCACTCAACAGCCTTGTTTCTGATGCCTTTGTGTATACGGATTACGACGGCACCGTCATGAACAAGGCACAGTTTCTCGCCGACCTGAAGGATCCAGACTATCGTGCCAGCCTGATTGCCAATGAAGACACGAGGGTGATCTCGTATCCCAATGCTGCGATCGTCGTCGGAACGTACCACACCAAGGGAACTTACAAGCGTCAAGCCTTCGAGCACTATGGACGCTTCACCGATACCTGGCTGTACCAGAACAACAGGTGGCAGTGCGTAGCCAGTCACACCAACCTCATTAAGAAGTGAGGCTGGTTAGAACGAAGGCCGAGGCGGGCCGAGGCTGCCTAACGCGCGGATTTTTTCCAGAAGGTCGGACGCAGCCTGGCTAGCCTCCAGCGTGGAAAATTCATCTCCCAGTTCCAGCACTGGGCACGCTACGCAAGCGGCTCGGAAGGCTTGTTCCGTGCCGGGCGCTGCTTTCAGGTTGGGCCCCATGATTGTCAGAGCGGGTCGGGTGGCCCTGAGCAAGATCAAGGAATCACGCAGGTTGTTATTGGTAAGCACGTTGTAGCCGGCGCGGCTTAGCACCTCCCGCAGGTAAGCCAGCACATCCGCCGATTGGTCAATACACAAGACGGCGAGGCCGGTCGGCACAGGCCGCGCTGGTGTTATTTTTCGCTGATAAAATGCGAGGACCGCTTCTTCCTCGGATTCATGGGTGTCAAAAAGCGTGATCAGGTTGGTCATCTTCAAGACTTTGCGAACACCCTCCGGGACTTGGCATAGCTTCAAATCGCCACGGGCGCTGCGCGTGCTGCTCAGCAGCCGTACCAGCATTCCCAGTCCGCTGCTGTCAATGAAAACAATCTCGCCCAGATGCAGCACGATATCGCTACGATCAAGCAAGAGCTCGCGAACATGGCGGTGCAAGACTTCGGTTTCACCGGTCACGATGCGCCCGCTGCAACGGACGATGGTGACCTCTCCGACTCCGCGTGTGTTCAGTGAAAGCGGCACGACCCTCCTGGCAGCACCTGAAAGACGCGTTCACAAGTCGCGGCATTATACCGAACAGCCGCTCTGCGGGGTCTGAGGACACCGACTCCGTGGCGGGCCGCATTCCTTCGTTTGCGAATCCGATATCATTAGGTGTGCCCGTGACCGACCTTCCATGACCGAGCTTCCATGACCCAGGATCAGGCACTCCGAACCGTCGCTGATGCTCTGCGAAACCCGGCAGTCGTGGAATTCGTGAGCGCTACAGTCAAAGCCGGGTATCGTGAATTCTTCGATGCGGCGAATGGCCGAGTCTGCACAATGGTGGACGGCGCTTTCGAAAAGCTTGCCCACAGCCAACAGGACGGAGTTAACACCCGACAACTGGTCCACGTGACTTCTGAGCTGCTCGAGCGCACCTTCCGGAAAGCGGACCCCTTATTCTGGTTCAATCAGGTTTATCACCACTATAAGACCCAAACCAAACCTGAAACTGATTTTCAGCAACTGCAGAAGCTGCTCCCGGGGCAAAGAGTGCTCGATTACGGCTGCGGCAGCGGTTACTTCGCCGCGAGACTGGCCAAGGGAGGGTACAAAGTATTCACGGCTGACGTGCTTGATTACCGCTACGAAGAGGCGCGGTGTTTGCCGTTCGTGCAGATGGCATCGGCTACCGATATCCCGTACGCGGACGATAGCGTGGACGTGGCGCTGGTGCAGGCCGTGCTTCACCATATTAATCCCAGTGACCTTTCTCTAGTCCTCCGGCGCCTCGGCAAGATTGCAAAATACGCGCTGATCAAGGAAGACACCTATGGCCTGCCCGATCATCTGGAAGGGCTGACCGAAACACTGAAGACGCAGCCCTTGCTGAGAACGTTCGTCGCTACGCCACTTGCGGTGCAGTATCAGGTTCTGGTGTTGATTGATTTTTTCAGCAACGCCATTGCCCAAGGCCTTCCCGAAATGAACATGCCTTTCGAGTTCAAGACAGTGACCGAGTGGCGAGAGGTTCTGCTCAGTAACGGCTTCATGGTCAACAAGACCGTGCTTGCGGGCTTCGAGCCCGGACGCATGCACATGAGTTGTCATATCTGGCTGCTGTGCGAGCGCCTGCCGTAGCCGATTGCTTCTGCCCGCGCGCGGAACTGAGTTACACTTTTATCGTCATCTGGTTATAGAGGCATTGCGTCACCGAGCTGATTCCGTGAGGGATTGATGCCAACCGCATACCTGGAAGAAGTGAATCCGTGGGAAGCGCAGGTTGTCCGCTCCGACCTGGCAGCGAGGAAACTGAAACTCGACGACGGATTATGGAACATACTCCGCGAACCCAGCCGCGAAATCATCGTGCACATCCCGGTTCAGCTGGACGATGGGCGCTTGGAAACGTTCACCGGATTTCGGGTGCAACACTCCATTGACCGCGGACCCGCCAAGGGTGGCCTTCGTTACAGTCCCAACGTAACTCTGGACGAGACTCGCGCACTCGCCAGCTGGATGACCTGGAAATGCGCCGTGGTGAACATCCCGTTCGGCGGCGCCGCCGGAGGCGTGATTTGTGATCGCGACAAGATGTCCAATCGCGAACTCGAACGCCTGACCCGCCGCTACACAGCCGGGCTGATGGAACTGCTGGGCCCGGAAAAAGATGTCCTCGGCCCCGACCTCAACACCGACGAACAGATCATGGCCTGGATCATGGATACCTACTCCATGCACGTGCGCCATACGGAAACGGCGGTGGTCACCGGTAAGCCGCTCGGGTTGGGCGGTTCTCACGGGCGCATTGAAGCCACCGGACGCGGCTTGATGACCGTCTGCGACGAGGCTCTCAAGCGCCTCGACAGGAACCGGGAGCAGACGCGAGTCGTGATCCAGGGGTTCGGCAATGTGGGCTCGAATGCAGCCCGGCTCATGCACCGACGGGGCTACAAGATCGTCGGCGTATCCACGAGCAAGAGCGGGGTGTACAACCGGAACGGCATCGATGTGGAGGTGCTCTCGCGGTACCACCAAGACCATCGCACGCTGGCAGGCTTTCCTGGCGCGGATGAAAGCAATTCAGAGGAGTTATTAGTCGCGGACTGCGACATTCTGATTCCGGCCGCGGTGGAGAATCAGATCACCACCCGCAATGCCGACCGGGTGAAAGCCAAGATCCTTTGCGAGGGAGCGAATGGCCCCACCACGGCCGAGGCCGACGACATTCTTACCGACAAGCGCGTGTTTGTTATCCCGGACATCCTGGCCAACTCGGGCGGGGTTACGGTCTCTTATTTTGAGTGGGTACAAGATCGCCAGGGATACTTTTGGTCGGAGGCGATGGTCAACGACCACCTGGAGCACACTCTGCGAACTTCCTTCGCCGAAGTCTTGCACTACGCTGCTAGTCACAACGTCAGCAACCGCATTGCCGCCTATATGCTGGCCATCGATCGAGTCGCCTACACCTTGCGGCAGCGCGGAATTTACGCCTGAGAAATGGTGAGCCGATAGATTTGGAGGTGGCTAGCGGGAAACCGGAGCCGTGTCAGGAAAACTCACGGCAACAACATCGCCGGAAATAAAGGAAATTGTAATTCTCGTCTCACGTTCCACCTTCTGCGCATCTCCAGAAAATGGCTGGTAACGCCACTGCCGGATGGCCCTGGCCGCAGCCACAGCCAACGATCGATTACCGGTCAATACTCTGACCTGGCTTACCGTGCCATCGTAAGCAACCACCGCTTGCAGGGAGACTTTGCCGCGTGCGCTGTCGGGACAGTCCGGATAAACAATTTTTCGCGGCGGCCCTGAGATCCGCATCCGAGGCAGCGCCATGGAACCATCTTGCGTGTCCGCCAGATCCGCGACGATGCTATGGGCGCTAAGTACTCTTTGGTTCGGCCAGCGTCTATTGGAGGCCTGCTGGTTGACACGAAACGATTTGGGCGATTGGCTTGTTGTTGGTCGTACCGAAAGTGGCGGAAGTGGCGTGGCCGTGATTGGCACTGTGCTGGCGATCTGTGCCAGGGAAAGCTGTTGGTAACCCTCGTTCGTCGGAGGTGGAACCACCACCGAGTCGATGCCTTTCGCCCGTTCCTTCTCCGGACGATTCTGCCCGCGTGGCCGCATCTTAGCTGCTGAACTTGCCGTCGACGCAGACACAACCGGACGGCTTCGCAACTGCTGCCAGCCCAGGACTACCATGACGGCAACGAGCGCTCCCGCGCCAACTCTTCGTGTCAGCCCGGAAAAAGCCAGCCGGGCATAGAGCGCTTGAATCTGTTCACTGCGGTTCCGAATCAAGACGTCAGCGAACTTCTTCGCTGGAACGCTTGGGAGCAATTTCTCGGCTACGGCAGAGACTGGAACCGGTGCAGGGCGCTGCAATCTGAAATCGTCGACCGTGCCGATTACAGTGGCTTCGTCCAGTTGGTGCGCCAGGTTGAAGGAAGCCGTGGGGTACAACTTCTCAACTAGTTCGCGCTGTCGGGCATTCAGAATCTTATGCGGCAGGCCGCGGAAGTTCCGGAATGTCCACAGCAGATAAGCTCGTTGCCAACCCGAAGCTTGAACGTAGGCCAGACCTCGCCCCGTGTCGAATGCCAGAAAAACTCGCTCTGATATCAAGGATGTCTCCGGGGAGGGTGGGTGCGCCTGTCTGATCGCAGTTTGAGTGCCAGAGAGAACTTCGGATAAGTGCTTGCATGCAAGATACTTGCGACCAGGTTAGGCCCGTTTCTGCAGACAACTATGCAAAGATTTTCACTGTGGGGAGTATCGGCCTCAGCTCTAACCCTAGCGAATCGCGCCGATCTTGGTGGCCGATTCGCTCAGGCCCGAGTTGGGCGTCGTCTTTCCAGATGTCAAGAAGCCTCATTGTGGCAAGCCCATGCGCTTCAGCAGATCAATGTAGCGCGCATCGGAACGGAGAGGATCCATAAGCGTAGTGACCTTGATGTATCCCAGGCTCCCGGCCTTCTCGGAATACGCCTTCTCCAGCCATGCGAACGCCTGCTCTTTTTCGCCAAGCGCCGCATAATCATAGGCGATGAAACCGATGTCTACATACCTGCGCTGTGCTAGTTGCTTGCGAAGCTCAATATCGCGGCTGAGGGCAGCGTGATAACCACCCTTTGCATACGCTCGGGCGTTTTCTTCTTCGATCGCAAGATCTTCCCGATCATTGGCGAGGGTGGCTCCCTTCTTCCATTCTTCAAGCCATAAGTCGTACTTCCCCATATCCAGGTACGTTTGCGAGAGGTTAGAGTGTGCGGCGGCGTAATTCGGATCGATTTCGAGGGTTTGTTTGAATTGTTCCAAAGCCTGTTCGTATTGGCGGGCATTTTCGTACCCGGTGGCAAGATTCGTGTGTGCAGTCAGATTCAGGGGATCCAGTTCCAGGGCACGCTTGAAATGCGTCAGAGCTTCCTCATGGCGCCCGATTGAAGACAAATACAGCCCGTACCACTGGTGAGCGATGACCTGGTTGGGGTTTAGTTCCAGAGCTCGCCTGAATTCCCTTTCTACGCGATCCCAGTGCCACAGATCTTGAGAAGCCGACCCGATCGCTGCATGAGCGTCCGCCAGAGTGTCGTCGATGGCGAGGGCCTTTTCAGCCGCCGCGATGGCCTTGGGGGCTGTTTCTGTCCTCCGCAAGGGCTCGTAGTCGGGTGCAGCGACATAATAGCTGGCCAGCCCGACATACGCCATGGCATAGCCCGGGTCCTTTGCAATAGCCTGATTGAAGTAGTCTTTGGCTTTTTCCAGTGCCTCCGGCGTGCGTTTCCCCCAATGGTAGAGGCCTTTGAGATAGAGCTGGTAGGCCTCGGGATCGTTCGTGCCGCCTTTGGCCACCTGCTTCTTGGTTTCGCCGGACAGACGCTCGCGCAGCTTGGCTGAGATGGCGCCGGTAATTTCCTGCTGTACGGCCAGCGCGTCGGAAAGCTTGCGGTCATACTGTTCGCCCCACAGGTTGCGGCTGGTGCGGGCGTCGATCAGCTCGGAACTGATAATGAGTTGGTCCCCTCGCTGCACGATACGGCCGGTGACCAGCGCCTGGACTTTCAACTCTTTCGCCACAGTTTGCGGATCGACATCGCGCCCTTTGTACCGGAACACCGATGACCGGGCCATCACCACCAGGTTCGGCACTTGCGAGAGGTTATTGATCAAACTCTCAGTGATGCCGTCACTCAAATACTCGGAGTTGGGATCGTTGCTGGCGTTGACGAAAGGCATCACCGCGACCGATGAGATTTGCTCCTGACTGTTCCGGCTTCGCCAGAGAAACGCACCGCCCGCCAGCAGTGCCAGGGCGACAACGCCGCTGATCGCCCAGACCAATGTCTTGCGCTTCGTTAGTTGGGATGGCGGTTTCGATGAGTCAGCAGCGATCTCGACCCGCGCCGAACTGGAATCCCGGCGCAAGCGCTTCAGGTCGGCCAACATTTCCGCGGCGCTCTGGTAGCGCAGGGCCCGATCTTTTTCGAGTGCCTTGTTGATGATGCGATCGAGTTCGGGAGGCAGCTCTGGGTTAACCCGCACAGCCGAGGTCGGAGCCTTATGCAGAACGGAGTCGAAGATCACCGCCGACGTGTTTCCGCTGAAGGCCATGCGTCCGGTGGCCATCTCATACAGGACGGCGCCGAAAGAGAATAGGTCGGTGCGGGCGTCGAGCTCCTCACCGCGAGCCTGCTCGGGCGACATGTAGGCCACCGTGCCCACCGCCGTTCCCGGACTCGTCAGGTTTTCCTCTATTGTCGCACCCTCCGCGGCGGGGGACTGCGCCCCGGTTAACTTGGCCAGTCCAAAGTCGAGAATCTTGGCTTGACCACGCTTGGTGATGAGAATGTTCGCCGGCTTGATGTCCCGGTGCACAATCCTTTCCGTATGCGCTGCATCAAGTGCATCGGCCACTTCGATCGCCAGCGACAGCAGTATCTCGGTTTGCATCGGCTGGCCCGAGATACGGTGCTTCAGCGTCACCCCGTCCAGAAACTCCATGGCGATAAACGCCTGACCATCCCGCTCGCCAATGTCATAAATCGTGCAAATGTTGGAGTGATTCAATGCGGATGCAGCCTGGGCTTCGCGTTGAAAACGGGCCAGGGACTGAGGGTCTCTCGCGACCTCATCGGGCAGGAACTTGAGGGCGACAAAGCGGCGCAGCCGGGTGTCTTCGGCCTTGTATACGACACCCATCCCGCCGCCGCCCAGCTTTTCGATGATCCGGTAGTGCGAGATGGTCTGGCCAATCATGAACTTAGAAGCAACTGTGGAGCCGCCATCTTAGGCGGACAGCAGGGGCAAGTCAACGCGCCGGCGGGTTTTGGTACGAATGGAAAGCTTTCTAAGAGCGCGATCTTAAGGAGGGAACAACTGGCCGACAAAGCAGGAAGCGTCAGGTAGTTCGATCAGTGCTTTTTCCTGCGTTCATTTTCTTTGCGCTCGTTGTCCGCGACCCGCGCCTTCACCAGCTTTTTCAAAAGAGCGGCCGACAGAGGCTTGTCCATAGGGAAGCGGATAGTACCTTTGGCTGTCTGGAAGTCCTTGAGTTCGTTCTTGAACGTCTTTATCAGAGACGAATTCATAGGGAACAAACTGCAATGGTTCGAAAACGCGCCGAACGCCACCAGCGATCCTTTGTACTTGAACGTGGGCATCCCATAGCTGATGGCCTCCGTGGCCTCCGGTGGCGCCACGGACCGAATCGTCGCGCGGACCCTGTTCAAGGTGCTGCGGGCAGGTTCCGGGACGCCTGCGAGGTATTCGTCGATGCCCTTCGGTGCCGCGCTGCCTTTCATGCCTGAACCGCGATTACCGGATTTTACTTTTCTCATACAACTATCTCCAGGCCGTTCCTTCAAGTTGAACAACCTCACCAAGCTACCACGCCGTCCTTCGACGCGAAACGTCGTAGTGTTGGGATCGGCCAGCGCTGTCGGACGTCTGATGCTCGTAGTATCAGCCTACTTTATGCATATCGATGGTCGGCTCGGCAGGAGACCGAGAACGGGCTGGCGCGCAAAAGTGCCGCCAGGCACGATTGATTTCCCAACCGGTCGTGCGGTGTTTCTTCGAGAACAGAAACGCCGGCGCGTCGCCGGTCCAGCTACTTCAGCGTGATTTCGCGAGTCAAGATACTAGCGACTACTCGAACGTTTTGTACACGCTTGTCAATCACCTGCTGCTCCTTACTCTTGTCGCCGTACTGTTTCATACGGAGATCAAGAACCTTTTGTGCTAGGCCGTCGAGGGCTGCGAAGTTCTTGTAGCTGAGACTGAAACCAATATCCCAGTCATCTGGGTTGGCTTTCGTTGTGTTCAGGAAGAGGCCATAGCTTTCAATCAGCCCCGCTTTCTTTTGCGCGTCCCAGATCGGTTTGATGTTAGTTTTCAGGTCATCCATGAACGCGTTGAAATGTCCGGGCAATATCTGGACCAAGGTGACGCGGGTGACTCCTCCCTCGGTGTATTGGTCTTGTGCGACTGCCGAGGCGACCGACATCAAGGAGAGACAAGTGCCGCAACTGCGAATCGAATGCTTTGTTTCATAACGATTCACCTCCGTGAATTGATGCGGCAGGAGTCTAGCTGAAAGGTTGGCTAACGTAAAGAACTGGAAAAGGCTGAAGCTTGCAAGCGATCCCGGATGCCCCATCGTTCGCGCTTTTTGCGAAGGCGGAATGATGATGGTGCGCCCTGAGAGATTCGAACTCCCGACCTTCTGGTTTGTAGCCGTTGCCCCACGAATAGTCAACCACTTGGACTTAGGGCACCGCTTATTTCTGAAGCGAGGCTGTCCAGAAACTTTCCCGATCGCTCCGGCGACCCCGGCGACCGCCCGAGCAGGCGAAGTGAACTAAAATGGGGCATAATAGCAGGAGGAAGACCTCCCGCGCCGTGGCGCTTTGCGGACTGCACAGCCAGCAAAGAACCTGATCGCACACTGCCGGTGTCGCGGTCCTGTTATCAGCTTGTCCTAGTAAACGCGGGACACAGGTCGAGACGTGAACCAAGAAACCGAGAAAGACAAGCCGGTTTTGAACGCGGAAAGCTTCCAGCGCCTCCTGTCCGCCGCATACATGCTACAGGTACACAATAATCGTCAGCGCTCGGTCCAGCCCATGGGCGCAGATCGCACGAGTCTTGTCGCGGCTGGAGCCATTGTCCAGAAACGAACTCCCTCTATTAGGCTGGCGCCTCCCGTTGAACCTACAGTTCCATACATAACGACTATTTCATTTAGGGGGCCAATGTTCTGGAGGACGGTCGAGACGCTCACAATAGCTATGGTCTTCTGCATGATGATGGGTTTGTCGATCCATCGCCTCTCAGCTCTTCCCGGCCGTGCGTCGCTGTCCTCCGAGATGTCAGAACAACGAAATGCCTCCCAGGCCGCGAGGTCAACGGCAAAGGTCTTGGGCTCGGCTCAGCAGCAGGTTATAACGCCAAACTCTCGCCAAGCGTCTGTAGGCAGCGAAGGCGATAGCGTCGCCGAAGACATTATTATCCGTTACCAAAAAGGCGCTGCCAATCTCCCTGGTCAGGCGGCGAAGAAAGCCGCCAGCGGTCTTGTGCAAGGGCAATCCTTGCCTCCGAAGAATACGACTCCAAAGCCGCGCGTGCGACTAACGTTCGGTCGGGATGCAGACATGCTCGCCGCCGATACAGTCGTCCAATACGGCGCCGACGTGACGATGCGGTCAGGAAACACTAAGAGAGCCGAACTTGATCGTCTTGGGCGTTGACCTTCTACGAGAAGGTCGAGTGCGCAGATGCGGAGCAAGAGGAAGAGGAAAAGGAAAAGCTTCCGTCATCTCGGGGAAGAGTGGTGCGCCCTGAGAGATTCGAACTCCCGACCTTCTGGTTCGTAGGGCAATTCAGCTCTCCACGCCAGACCAAACCGGCCAGCCCGGTACAACGAAACAAAAGAAATCCTGCCTCTCTCGTTGCCCCGTTTTGCTTCGGTTTGTCCCCCGTTCACGGACAGAAGGCGGACAGTCCGTGTCCTGTAAAACGAAGAGGCAGGGTGTCGTGGGTCAGGTTTAAACACTCTCGCGAGCGAGGTCGAGAAAATTCGTGGCGCGAATCCCCAAATTTCGGCAGCACCTCGATTTGGGTCATCATGTGCTGTGCATTCGGCCCAGGGAGTCTCATCAAGGCGGATCTCTGTACCGCTCCGCCGAGCAATTGGTCATCACGTGCTAGGAGTCCTCGAACGCGCTTTAGCAGAACGCTCGCATCGTAGTTGCAGTTGGAAATTCGAAGGTCGCTGCCATTCATGCTGTTGCACATTCTAAAGTGCTGCAACCCCTTGAGAAACAGCTCGCCTGCTGAACTGTGAGGATTTGACCACCTAGGAAATCTAAGGAGCTAAGGCGGAATTAGCAGATCTAGTCCATGGCCTCGTTCCGATTCAATGGAAGCGATTGAAAAAAAGGCGTTTGCAGCAATCCCGATGTCCAGAATCCGGACATGGGATATCAGTGGGTCCGGGTCCAATCGCGTGGACGCCTCAACATCCCTTGCGGTGATCCAACATGCAGTGATGCGGGGAATGGCCTCACGATGGGGCGATGATTTCCGCTCGATTCGTCGTAACACTCCTCCATGGGTAAGGGGCGCTCTTCCTTCCCGTCGCTTTTGCCTCCCTGATTGAAGCCGTCCCGCTGAAATCCGGATGCGCCTAAAGGGATCGGTTTGGGCCGGCGGCGATTTAGGTCAATGACTCCGGTAACTTTTCCGCGACTGATTGATACAGAATAATGGTGCTCCCATGCTGGAAAAACGCAAATCGCCCAACCTTCTAAAGGGAGATATAAAATGAGACTGAATTGGATGTATGGCGCACTGCTAACAACCGCTATTGTCGCGCCGAGTTCAGCACAGATTTCGGTGTACATCGGGACCCCGCCACCGCCGATTCGCTATGAGGAGTATGGACCAACTCCAGGTCCAGACTTCGTCTGGGTGGATGGATATTGGGAACCAGTTGGTCACCATTACAGGTGGGTCCGGGGACGCTGGGACCGCCCTCCGTATGAAGGGGCATACTGGAGTCATCCGCATTACGACCACTATCGCGAAGGCTGGCAAATGCACGAGGGACATTGGGACCATGAGGATCACGACAATGGCCACCGGCGAGACCATGATCATGATCGCGACCATCATGATCACGATGACCACTGATCACTAACTCGGGCCGTCGACGCCTGACCCCGCGCTGTTACAAGGGCGATCATTAGGATCCGCCACCACTCCGCGAAGCGCACCAGCTTCGCAAACCGGTGAAGCGCTCGGACAGGTTACGCCCAATCCGGTTTTCGCCAAAACTCCCCTCGGCCCAAATGCGCCGCCAAGTGATGTTCTGGCATACAGCAAAATTCGCGCCCAAGGAACCTCCTGCGCCCGCATCAGAAACGGGAGAAGCGCTTGGGCAAATCCAACCACCTAAACTTGTTGACCAGATCAAACAAAGAACGACCGCGGTGGAGTCATATCCGCTGCTCGTTGGCCAAATCAAAACGAAGCCTTCGTCCGAACTCTCCCGGCCAGTCACAGAGAACCCAGTGTCGGCAGCCTCGTCCGCGCCATGCAGAAATCCCGGGTGCCGATCGCGGAAATGCGGAATCTGCTGCTGAAAGGCTCGGGACGAGTAAACCGGGTCCTCGAGCCCGACGAGGACCTGCCGGCATCCTGGGGAAGAGCTTGAGACAGGCGAGAAGGCAAAAGGAGCCGTAATGCCGAGGACGTCAAACATAGGGTCCCTCAGCGCGCCATGGCGTCCTGAACCTCCGACTGCCGTTGTTGCCGGACCCGGCTGAGGTAAACCAGCAATTCCTCATAAGGCATTTCGAGCGCCGGAACCGACAGCATCCACCCAGGAAAAAGCCATTTTGGCCACAGATAAACCTGAACGAAGAGCAACTCTACACGAAGTTGGAGGGCGCGACTGATCAACTCGTCTGCCTCCTTGGCCAGCGCCGGATTCGCCCCCACCCGGGCCAGATGCCCCAGTTTGATCAGCATGGCAGCGTTGTTTCCCACCAGTTCCAGGATATGTAGCGCCAGTCGGCAACGCGCTCTCTGGAATCGCCGGAACTGAACCGGCGAAAGCGATTCGCGGAGAAATTTTTCCTCCGACGGTTCGAGAAGAATCCTCAAGGCGGCGAGATCGACCTCATGCTTCTTGCATTCCCAGTCGTCCAGGCTGCGAACCTCGGGCAGTCCGGGACGAAGAATCTTCCAAACCAAAAACAGGGACAAAACAGCGGCGATCACTATGATTAACGTCGATACCATTGCTTCACGTACTCACTCAGGGTGTCATGCCAGATCGTCAAATCGGTGTCGGGCAAACGATCCACCACTTGCACGGCCCGGGGTCGCAAGAAGTAAAAGGCCCAGATCAAAACGCCGAGATTATATGCCGCGGGCGTCAGTAGCACAAAGACTGTGTCTGTTACCAGATGCAGATGAGCGCGAAGCTCGAGCAGAATGAGATCCAGCGCCGAGTACGCTCCGAATCCGGCCGCGATTCCTAGTGAATAGTGATGCCAGGCCAAGCCGAGGCGGGACATGAAGAAAATCAGTACGATCAACAAGCCTACCTGCAACACGCGCGCTGATCGCTCCATAAGGAGGATCGACTCCAGCAACCGGTCGGCCCCCCGCGGGCCCACACGGAGAAGTGAGAGCGCGAAGGCGGCAGCAACGAATGCCGCAATCCAGACTAGCTTGAAGACAAATTGCAGGAATTGATACGGTCGAAACAAATGCGAAAGAACTTCAAGAATTACTCCAAGGCTCAACAAGATTGCAGCTGCGTCTCCCCACCAGAAGATTGCGGAGTACAAGTTTCCGGTGTATGGCAACAGCTGGAGGATGAACTCACGGGCAACGATGAAAACGGTATAGGAAAAGAAAATGGGAAGCAATTTGGTCAGGCCGCGCCGCAGCATGACAAATGCAATGGCCGCCTGGAGGATGACCGGGACAAGCCACAGGACTAACAATATCAAGTGGGTAAATCTCATGGGCCGCACCGGCAGGCTACTCGCAAACCGGTCAGCCCACAAGGGCAATCAGACGTTTCCTACCGGCATCGCCGGTAGGTTATTTCCCAGGACAATTGCCGGGCGAGCACATCGGTGGTGGAGATCCGCCGTCGGCCAGAGACGACGTCGACATTGCGCCTAGCAACAGCAGCGTTAGCAGCAGCAGGTGAATCATCTTTTTCATGGAAAGCCACCCTCCGTGAGATCAAGCACTCGAGGTCACCATACTTTTTGGCGGGGAGAGGTCGGATATTGTTCGAAAACCGCGCGATCACGCGGTTCAGGCCGTCGGCCTACCGACAACAAGGGATGGGCACAGCAGTCTATGAATGCTATTTAAGCCCTATCTGTAACCGTGAAAATTGCGGTGATTCATCTAGGCAAGAATCCACCCGATAGGCACGGACTGCGAAAAAAATAACCTTCGCTCGTTGCTTTTCCGACGCCGAGCCGAGAGCGGCAACTGAGGCCGAGGCGCCAGCGCTGATATTCAAGAAACACTTATCTGTGGAACGGACGAACGGGAATGTAGGCGTAGTTTAGAAGCAGTAGTTTAGGGCGGGTGCTCTGGCTGGGTTTATGGAACAGAGGCGGCGAGCGGAGTTGACCGAACACGGGCAAGCGGCGAAGGTACTATCTCGGGAGTGCCGTTCTTCCAGCGGAGTTCTCCGATATCGATTGGATGCGCATCAGCATATTGTCCCAACTCGTGCCGGTGTTCGGCTGGAAAGTCTGGGCTAATTACGATAAGCGAGTTTAGAAAGTCATGGGCGACGGCCCGCACTAAGGCGGGGATTCGCAGGCTCTTTCACGATCTCCGTAGAAGCGCCTGCCGGAACATGATCGCGGCGGGAGCGATGCAGGTGTCTGGTCATAAGGCAGATTCGATGTTCCGGCGCTACGCAATCGTCTCCGAGACGGACATTCGGATGGCTCTCCGGGCGACTCAGCAGTACCTCGCCGCGGCGAAAGAGAATGTAGTCGCGATGGCCGCCAAGGGCTAGAACATTTGTCACGGTTTGGATTTTGCGGACAATTCTCGGACAAAAGGCAAAGGGCACCTGGCAGCGGGTGCCCTAAGCTATTGAAAGAATGGTGCGCCCTGAGAGATTCGAACTCCCGACCTTCTGGTTCGTAGCCAGACGCTCTATCCAGCTGAGCTAAGGGCGCGATTGCGATGAGATGAGCAGCAGCGAATTAGATTATAGCGAAACTCCGCGAACTTGATAAGGCTAAGGCTGAGCTGATCGCGCTCCGCAAGACCATTCTGCTATATTTCCGTGGCCGTACCACGAGGTAACGCAATGTTCCGGACCAGACTAGCGATTCTCTTGTTTTCATTCGTGCTTCTTGCCGCAGCGCTCGTCCCACCAGCCTCTGCGCAGACCAGCGCTCCGGCTCCTGTGGGGCAGGGCGGGAGCACCGTTTCGGCGCAACCGTTCGACGTCAAAGCTGCGGTGGACGCCTATCTGGCTAAAGTTCCTCCTCAACAGCGAGCGCGCGGCGACGCCTATTTTGAAGGTGGCTACTGGCTCCTGCTGTGGGATTTCCTTTCCACCGTCTTAGTGATGTGGATGTTGTTGCGGTTTCGCTGGTCCGCGCGAATGCGCGATTTGGCGGAGCGCATCACCCGCTTCAAACCGCTACAAGCGGCACTTTACTGGGTGCAATTCGTCGTGTTGGTCAGCATCATTACGTTTCCGTTGACGGTGTACGAAGGTTTCTTCCGCGAACACAAGTACGACCTCTCCAACCAGACCTTTGCCGCATGGATGCGGGACCAGGCCATCGGTCTGGCAGTGGGTGCGGTGCTGGGCGCACTACTGCTAGCTGTGCTATTCGGATTGGTACGACGCCTGGGAAAGAACTGGTGGGTTTGGGGAGCGGTGGTGTCGGTAGTGTTCATTGCCTTCGTGGCGTTGATCGCCCCAGTTTTCATCTTTCCCTTGTTCAACAAGTTCACCAAGCTGGAAGACCCGCGAATTAAGGATCCGATTCTCAGCCTGGCGCGCGCCAACGGTATTCCTGCGACCGAAGTGTACGAGTTCGACGCCTCCCGCCAGTCGAACCGGGTGAGCGCGAACGTAAGCGGCTTCGCTGGAACCACCCGCATCTCGCTCAACGACAATCTGCTGAAGCGTTGCACGCTGCCCGAGATCGAATCAACCATGGGCCACGAAATGGGACACTATGTGTTGAACCATCAGTTCAAAGGCCTGGTGCTGAACGGAGTGCTGGTAGTGATTGCCTTCGCTTTTTTGAACTGGGGCGTCAATGCTTCGTTGGCGCGCTGGGGAGAGAGTTGGGGAATAAGGGGAATGACCGACGTGGCGGTTGTACCTTTGGCGGTGCTGCTTCTATCGGTGTTTTTCTTTGTTCTGACTCCGGTGTCCAACACCATCACCCGCACCATGGAGTATGAGGCCGACATTTTTGGCATCAATGCCAGCCAACAACCCGATGGAGAAGCCGAGGTGGATCTAAAATTGGGCGAGTACCGGAAACTCGATCCGGGCCCGGTGGAGGAATTCATCTTTTTCGACCATCCCAGCGGGCGCACCCGAATCACAGCGGCGATGCGTTGGAAGGCGGAACATCCGGCGGCTTCGCCGGCCAGTGGGCGGTAAGAAATGCGAGATCCGAGGGCGAGACGCCCTCGGACAGCCGGCGAGACGCCGACGCTACGAGGTGTGGAGTAGAGAGTTGGTCAGGCAAGCTAAATCTGGCTACCATAGCGGCTTTTGGAGGATTTCCACAGGGATTCGGCAGGGATCTTGCGAAGGGATTCAAAGGCGGTAAATCTTTCCCCCTAAGGGGCAATTCCTACGCGATTTGGAAGATTCGGACGTAGTGTTTTCAGCAGCTTGAGAGTGGTACCGGGGATGCTTTAACAAATAACAGACGAAGTGGCGCGCAACGGGGCGCTCCAGAGAAAAAACTTCGGCCAGAGGTTTTCTTGAGCGCCCCTTGCATTTTTGTCACAGCCTAGTCCTTCCCCTGCTTACCTCCCCCAATTTCAAGCTGCCCCTGGGCCTGTTCAGGTCTGCGTCTTTTTCAGCCTCGGACCAGTCAGGCTAGGACCAGCTGTTCACCCAGATCCAGGCCGGTACGCCGCAGTAAGCCTGCAATGACAGGCTCCTTGAATCGCGACGCGTCAAATTCGACGCGAATGATCTGCTCGCTTTCGCTGGAGCTGATCCGCCGGATGCCATAGACTTCGCGCACGTTGTCGAGTGCGCGCATGGTCGCCTCGCTTGGGGGCGTGCCGTAGCGGTAAGCCACTTCCAATTGCGTCATGGAACGTTTCTGCCTCCGCCTTTGAAGATACAACAATCGACTGAATAAGCGAATGAATCTAATATGGACAACCAAGCTCCCACGAGCTGGCTGCCATCGTGATGGACAATTCTGCCAAGTCTGAGACTGCGGTGAAGGATCCGGTATGCGGAATGACCGTGGACTCCGCCAGCTCGAAACATAAATTTGAGCACGGCGCGAAAGCCTATTACTTTTGTGGCCCCCGTTGCCTGGAGAAATTCCGCGCCGATCCGAGTCGTTACCTGTCACCGCGCCCGGCGTCTGCCTCGGGGATGCACCCAGCCATGCACTCGGGAATGCAAATGATAAGCATTGCACCCGCTTCTGGGCCCAGGACGCTGGAGGAGAAGACCGCACCCGTGGCGGCCGCTCCTTCGACGCCGGCAAGTCGAACGCCTGGACGGCAGACCGCCTACGTTTGTCCGATGTGTCCGGAAGTCCGGTCGACCAAGCCCAGCGCCTGCCCGCGCTGCGGGATGGCGCTCGAGCCGGAGATGCCCGTTCCAGCCACGCGCGTGGAATACACCTGCCCCATGCATCCGGAAATCGTCCGGCTGAGCCCGGGAAGTTGCCCGATCTGTGGCATGGCGCTGGAGCCGCGCACGGTCACTGCGCAGGAGGAAGAAAATCCCGAGCTGCGCGAGATGATGCGGCGGTTCTGGATCAGCCTCGCGCTAACCGCTCCGCTGCTGACGGTCGCGATGGTTGACATGTTGCCGGGAATGCCCGTGCAGCACATGTTGCCGAATGGCTGGTTGCCCTGGATTGAAATGGTCCTGGCAACGCCGGTAGTCCTGTGGGGTGGTTGGCCATTTTTCCAGCGTGGATGGACGTCCATCGTCAACCGAGCGACCAACATGTTCACCCTGATCGCGATGGGGACGGGCGTGGCGTATTTGTACAGCCTGGTGGCGACGGCCTTTCCGCAAGCTTTCGCGGCCTCTTTCCGTGAGATGGGCGGCACGCCTCCAGTGTACTTCGAAGCGGCCGCGGCGATTACGACGCTGGTGCTGCTCGGTCAGGTGCTCGAACTGCGGGCTCGGAGCCGGACTGGCGCCGCCATTCGCGCTTTGCTCGATCTCTCTCCGAAAGTGGCTCGCCTGCTGCGTGATGGCAAAGAAGAAGACGTTCTGCTCGATCAGGTCAGGCCCGGTGACCGGCTACGCGTGCGTCCCGGCGAGAAGGTTCCAGTAGATGGCACTGTGCTCGAAGGGCGTAGTGCGGTGGACGAGTCCATGATCACTGGCGAATCCATACCCGTGGGCAAGGAACCCGGCGCCCGCTTGATCGGGGGGACGGTGAACGGAACTGGATCGCTGGTAATGCGCGCCGAGCGCGTGGGCAGCGAAACGTTGCTGGCACAGATCGTGCAAATGGTCAGCCAGGCGCAGCGCAGCCGCGCTCCTATTCAGCGGTTGGCTGATCGAGTGGCGGCCTGGTTCGTCCCAGCGGTAATCGCGATTGCGGTGGTCACTTTCATGGCGTGGAGTCTCTTCGGACCCGCGCCTCGTTTGGCGCACGCCGTGGTGAATGCGGTCCGAAGCGCTCGAAATACTGGAAAAAGTTGACACCCTGGTGATCGACAAAACCGGCACTCTCACGGAAGGTAAACCGCGCGTGATATCCGTGGTGGCTCTGCCGGGGCGGAGCGAGGACGAATTGTTGCGCTTGGTGGCCAGCGTAGAGCAGGGAAGCGAACACCCGCTCGCCGCAGCGGTCGTGGGCGCAGCCAAAGATCGCGGAGTCGCCCTCTCGGCCGTTGACGCGTTTCAGGCTGCTACCGGGCGAGGCGTAAGCGGCCGCGTGGACGGTAGGCAGGTTCTTACAGGCAATGACGGTTGGCTTCAGGAGAACGGAATTTCTTCCGCCGGGCTGACGCAAAAAGCGGAAGAGCCGCGCCGCAACGGACAAACCGTGATCTTCGTCGCCATTGATGGGCAACCAGCGGGATTGCTCGGCATTGCCGATCCGATCAAATCTTCGGCAAATCAGGCGTTGCGGGATCTAAGGGCCGAAGGCCTGCGTCTGGTGATGCTCACGGGCGACAGCCGCGCCACTGCGGAAGCCGTCGCGAGAAGCTTGGGTATCGAAGAGTACGAGGCCGGAGTACTACCGGAAAAGAAGGCCGAGGTCATCCAGCGCCTCCAGAACGAAGGACGAATCGTAGCCATGGCCGGCGACGGTATCAATGATGCGCCGGCTCTGGCCCAGGCCAACGTGGGGATCGCCATGGGCACCGGTACCGACGTCGCAATGGAGAGCGGGGACGTGACCCTGGTAAAAGGCGACCTCGCGGGCATGGTCCGGGCGCGCAAACTGAGTCAGGCGACCATGCGCAATATCCGGCAGAACCTGTTCTTTGCATTTCTCTACAATTCGCTGGGCGTGCCGATTGCGGCGGGCCTGCTCTATCCGTTCTTTGGCTTGTTGCTGAGTCCGATTTTGGCTGCGGCCGCCATGAGCTTGAGTTCGGTTTCGGTGATCACGAATTCATTGCGGCTGAAGAAGCTCAAGCTGTAGGCTGCGCCACCTCTGCAAGGCTGGGAGCGGCACAGCAATCCTGTTTTTCCCGCCTCGAGATAGGCCCTATGGCTGGCTTCATGATGCACGCGCTCCCGGCGGACTCTGCGG
>WNFS01001828.1_pt1 | contig 30599 bp, 20 predicted proteins | sample 5400141 | NCBI WGS metagenome assembly WNFS01 (sample SAMN13153358, study PRJNA577476) | soil metagenome | isolation source: 60 cm saprolite under Madrone tree | place: USA:California | collected 2016-06-14
GGTTCCGCGCCCAGCCGGTCGATCGAGGCTTCCAGATTCGTGCGTGCGAGGCGCGCGTTCAGCCGCACGCGGTCGAGTTCGCCTTCCCTGACTGCGGCGCCCCTCGTATACGATTCCGCGAGGGCGTGAAAATATTCCCGGTAGGCATCCAGTATTTCAGCAATCCGCTCCGAAACCTGGGTTCGCTCCCACGTCGGCCACACCCAATAAGCCAGAAGCGCTAGGGTGCCTCCCGCCGCCGTGTTGATTCCGCGCGCCCAGATCACCTCCTTCGGAGAAACTCCGGTGATGGCGATCAGATAGACCACCAATGCGCTGATGGCCACCGCAAAAATCCCATAGTTTGCCGGGCCCACCCAGCGAAGCAAAAGCGTGAACACAAAGATCAGAATAATCTGGATCGTTACGCCGTCAGGAAGAAAACGAAAGAGCGCCGTGGCCAGAAAAAGTCCCGCGATTGTTCCGGCTATCCGCAAAAGGCCGCGGCTGAACGTCGTCGTGAATTCCGGCTTCAGCACGAGCACGATCGTCATCGGCAGCCAGTAGGAACGGTGCCAAGGCAAAACGCGTTCCAGGCTATCGCCGAGAGAGACCAGGGTGGCCAGGCGAACGGCGTGACGGAATACCGAGGACTGCAGATTCAAATTCGCGCGCAACGTTGCCAGCAAGCCGCTGAAGCGCAGTCGCCAGGGTTGTTGTGCCTCTTGTCTTACAAATTCTGCCTGGCCTATGGGCGTGGCATTGGCAGCCAGGTCGAGCGCTGCCCGCAGCTGGCCGTTCAGCGCGTCCATTTGGAAACGCGCATCCTTTGCGACTGCGGCGAGAAAAGTTGCCGGCATCTTGTCTGTTTTTTCCCGCAGCAGCTCCGTGTAGGCTTCGCACGCGACAAGGATTTCCTTGCCCGATGCGGCAGGTATTCCGGATTGCAAGGAATCGCCGATCGCTTGCAGCGCTTGCGCTGCCTTCTTCAAGTAGTCGTCAAGAATCCGCACCCCGGAGTGTGTGAGGCTCTCCCGCTGCATGCGCAGATGCAACCGCGAAAGCATCAGCAGGCTGAGCCGGATGCGCTCCGCCTGGGTGAGCAAAGCGCGATAACGCACCGCTTCGAGGCCCGTCTCGCGATCGAGGCCGGAAAGCGCTTCTTGTGCTCGTGCACTTTGAATTGTCGCGGGCGGCGGGGAAGTCGCGTTCAGCGGCTGCTCTGCCGCGCGGGCGAGTTCGAGAAACAGGGCGGCCAGGGCTCGCCGTTCTGGTTCATAGCGCTGTACGGGCCACAGCGCCACGGATAGCGCCGTCTGCAGCAGTCCGCCACCAAGAGCGAGCGCTGAGGATATCAAGGCTTGGTCCGTGGTCAGCGGCTGTGCCGAGTAAATCAGCAAGATAACCAGGCTGATCACGCCAAGATCGGCTGCCGTGGTACCCGCCGCTACAAACATTCCTGCCGCGAAAGCCCACAGAGCGGCGATAATTACAGCGGCAACATTGTGATTGCCTGAGAGCGCGCCGCAAAGCACGCCCACCGCGCACAGAACGCTGGAAGAGAGCATGCGTTTGGCACGCTGAGGGTAGGGGTCGCTCCCATCGGAATAGGCGACGTTGAGCGCGCCGCTGGCCACGACCAGCCCGCCGCGTGGCATGTTCATTGCAAATCCAACGATCAGAGGCAGAACCACCCCGGTCGAATTGCGCAGGGCCATGTATGGATTTAGCTTTGAGCAATCGAACCGCGTCAGCGCACGCCAGAACGCGCGCGCGAAGCCTTCGTGCGCCGGAGGCGAAGTGGTCGCCGTGGCCGTCGCCTGCGGAAGCGGCTTCGAGGAGATTTCCTTGGTTTCGATCGACATGTCAAATCGCGAGCGACGCGAATCTTATCCGCGCCTCCATTGTATCGGAGGACGCTCGTTACGGTTGGTTGCAAACGCTTGTATCCTGGCAGTGGCGATTTACATCCAACAGGACGAATCTGGGAGAGCATTTAATGCCACAACGTCAACTTGGAAAAAACGGCCCTCTTGCTTCTGCGATGGGTCTCGGCTGCATGGGAATGTCCGAATTCTATGGACCGCGCGACGACCAGGAGTCCATCGCGACGATTCACCGCTCCATCGAACTCGGCATCACCTTTCTCGATACCGCGGATGTCTATGGCTACGGCGACAATGAAATACTGGTCGGTATGGCCATTCGCGCATTGGGCGCCAAGATTTTTCTCGCCACGAAATTCGGAATCGTTCGCGACAAAGCCAATCCTGCCGCGCGCGGCGTCAACGGCCGGCCCGAATATGTGCGCGCATCTTGCGATGCCAGCCTGAAGCGCCTCGGCGTTGAAACCATCGACTTGTATTACCAGCATCGCGTCGATCCAACCGTGCCCATCGAGGAAACGGTCGGCGCGATGGCAGGACTTGTGCACGCCGGAAAAATCCGCTATCTCGGACTGTCGGAAGCTTCCGCGGACACCATCCGCCGCGCTCACAAGGTGCATCCGATTGCCGCGCTGCAAACGGAGTATTCGCTGTGGAGCCGCGATCCGGAGGATGAAATCCTGGCTACTACACGTGAGTTGGGAATCGCGTTTGTTGCGTATAGCCCGCTTGGCCGCGGTTTTCTAACTGGCCAGATCAAGCGTTTCGAGGATTTTGCGCCCGACGATTACCGGCGGAATTCGCCGCGATTTCAGGGAGACAATTTTGAAAAAAATCTCGACCTGGTTCGCCGCGTCGAGGCCATTGCCAAAGAAAAGAAATGCACCCCCGGCCAGCTCGCCCTCGCCTGGCTGCTTGCCCAAGGCCAGGACATCATTCCGATCCCAGGCACCAAGCGTCGCAAATACCTCGAAGAAAATGCCGGCGCTCTGAATTTGTCGCTGACGAAAGAAGATTTGCGCCGCATCGGTGAGGTAGCTCCGCGCGGCGCTGCGGCAGGCATGCGTTACCCCGAGTACATGATGAATACGGTCGGACGCTGATGATTCGTGCGCAGTCCGCAAAACCGAAGTTGACTTGCGCGTACAAGGCGGGATTTCCAAAGTTTGACAACTAGCTAGACCTGTACTGTCGTCAACGCCCGCCAGTACGCAGGGCTGGCAGAGTGAACTTCGGCGTGACTTCCTTGCGCTTCGACCAATCATGATAAGTGTGGCACTCAAAGCAGCGCGACTCCGCGTGCTCCGGCCCCGGCGCATGGCACTTCTTGCAAGTTTCAATCCCTGGTAACAACACTTCGCTCGTTTCTGTGCTCGCGAGCGCCTTGGCGTGGCAGCTCACGCAGGTGAATCCTCGATGTGCATCGTGATCGAACTTCGCGTTCGGCATCCACCGCAATGTCGTGCTTGCAGGAGCGATGAATGGAAGCGTTGTGTTCGCGGCCGCCACTAACTTTGCAGCCAGCTCCTTATCACGAATCAATTGCGCAATTCGCATCAAAGAGTTTTTATCTCGGAAGCGAAGATCGTGGCATTGCACGCAGGTTTTGCGCCACAGGAGTTGTTCGGCGTCGGCTACGCGCTCCGTGACCCATTGTGTCGGCGTGAGGACGCGCACTTCCGGGGGAGTCGGTTTGCCAGTGAGATCGCGCTCCGGATCGCGCGCTACCCGTACCTCGCTCGGATGCCTCGCGATATATTCGCCGAATCTTTGGATCAGGAAAGCATGTACGACTTCTGTCTTGTCGTGCGGAACGCCTTCGTCGAAGCGCTTATCAAAGGTGAGCAAGTGACAGGCGGCACATGCGGTAGCGAATTTCACCGGGGCCATGAGTTCGCGGCCGCTCATAGTCTTACGAGTTGTTTTCCGGTCCATAGCGACAGGACCTTCTTCTTCGTGCGAGTCCGAATAAGAATGGCCAGCGGCTATATATTTTGCGTCGCCGTAAGTCCAGGATGTGAAAACGGCCTCGGGACGGTGGCAATCGCTACAGTCGAGTTGGACAAGCAGCCCGCTGGGACCACGGCGGATCGGCTTCATGTGGATAGCGTGGTTGAGTTTGATGGTGCTGGGATCGCGAGGCGGCTGGCCTCCAAAAAAACGTAACGCGGCGAATTCTGGATGGGCGTTCTCGAAGGCGCGAATATCCCTCATGTAGAGCGACTTGGTGCTTACTAAACTCAGGTCGGCATGGCATTCCGCACAAGACTGGTTGCTTACCGCGGAAATGCTGATCCTTCCGCGATGTTCGGCGTGACAAGTTGCACATGCTAGAGATTTCGTGGCGTTGGCATGATGAATCGGTCCGTCATGGCAGTTGAGGCAAGCGGCGTCAGCCGCCTTCACGGAAAATGCACCTACCGTTCGCAGGTGGCAAGCAGCGCATTCTTTCTCCAGCACCGCATGCGCTTTGCTCATGCGGCCGCTGGAATAGACGCGATGATCGCCATAAAAGCCGCGCCAGGAAATCCAAATCAACGCGACCAGAGGAAGCAGGAGGCTAAGCCAGAACTTGGCACGCTTCAGCGGCGTCGGCCTTTTGAAATAATTGAGGTCGATGCGCTGCGCAAGCTTTTTTGTTGTGCGTGTGCGTGCCACGTTTCCCTGTACCCGCCGTAACTCGCCGAGCAATTACATTTTCTTTGTAGGGGCGCCCCTACGAGCAAAAATCAATCCGTTCGCCGCAACTGCGCAGCGAAGGGCAAAAGTTCAGTAGCGCAGCGCCATAACCGCGTGAATGGTGCCGAGCAAAATCAGTGCGAGCGAAAGCGGGATGTGCAGCAGCAGCCAGCCGTGCAGCCAATGGTGCAAGCGTTCCTGGCGCGTAAGCTGGCGCGCTTCGTCACAAATCTCTTCAAGATCCGCAAGCGTGACGTGCGCTGCGGCCGGCAACAGAGTGCGCAGTCCGGCGAACGCGCTGCTTGCTTTCGCAGCGTCGGCGAGGCGCTGGCCGCGTTGCTTCGGCCGCTCCAGAAACGGACGCATTTCGCTCACATAAAAACGGCGAATCGGCGCGCTTTCTTCCTCACTCAACAAAATGATTTCAGTCGCCGCAGCGACCGCCGCACTTGCGCCAGCGCTCACGGCCGCAGAAGTGCGCAGTGGCACGGCGGACGCCGCGATTGTCCGCAACGCCGTAAAGCCGCCCGCGCGCTGACCCTCTTCGTTTGAATGTTTCGTGAGTCCCAAGTTGCCGCAGAGGGATTCCATGGCGCGGTCGGCTTCTTCGCGAAGCAGCCCTCGAACACGGCCGATTTCGTCGTAAATGGTTTCGAGCGGAACGTCGGATGTCATTGCCGGCGGAATGTAATGTTGCAGCGTCGCACCGAACACGCCGCTGAACACCGTAATCATCATCAGCCACATCAGGACGCGTGTGAGCGTTCCGCCGAAATGAAACCCACCGTGAAAAAAAATCATCGGCAATGCGAGAAATCCGAGCCAGAGATGCCCACGCATCCAGGCTTGCGCACGACCGATTCGCCACGTCGGGACGCGTTTCCGCGCGCCCAGGAGCGCAGCAAAAATCATGAAGCCGAAACCGATGACGCCGAACGATAGGCCGACGGCGCTGCCGCCGCGCGGTCCTTGCGGCGATTCGAACGCATAAACGGCGTAAGCCACAGTAGAAATCACCAGGATTGCCAGCGATACGATGGCCCAGCCGCGTTGCGTCCGATCCATTCTCATTTCGCGGAACCCTGGCCGAGCATATCGGCAAAAAATGTGCGCGGGTCGACGCGATGCGCGGCGTCGTGCGGGCAGGCGTAAACGCAACTCGGTTCTTTCAAGTGCGTGCAGAGATCGCAGGAAGTTGCTTTTTGCTTGATGACGGCCTTTTTTCGGCCGGCGCGTTCGGGATCGTCAACCATCACTTCGAATGGATGTAAATTGATGTTGCCGTACGGACAATTTTGCGCACAAAGGCCGCACCCGATGCACCAATCCTCGATGATGACTTCGAGCGAATTCCGCCTGCGAATGGCCCCTACGGGGCAGCCGACCATGCAGAGCGGATCGCGGCACTGGCGGCAACTCGTGGCTACGAGATATTGATCGAAGCGCAGACCATCACGAACGAGTCGGGTGATTCCCTCGTGAGCGTCGGCGCAGGCATTCACGCAAGCGTCGCAGCGCGTGCAATTTTGCAAATCCAGAATCAGCAGACTTTGCGCTTCCATCAGTCCTTGCGATAGGAATTGATCGATGGGAACGCTGTGGACCGTCTGCATGCGCTGCTGATTCGCAGCGCGGCGTTCAGCGGCCACGGATTCGAGGCCAGTTCGAACGCTAGGGAAACGAACCACCATGTCGCGGAAATCGTCGCCGGAAATTCGCACGAGTTCGACGTGATCGAGTGCCGTGCAAGTGGCGGTTCGAACACCCTGACCGAGAAGGCCGATTTCGCCGAAGTAGTCGCCACGCGAGAGATAGGCGAGGACGAGCTCGCCGCCGGGATAATTCTCCGAGACTTTTACGAAGCCGATGCGAACGAGATAGAAGCTGTCGGCCGGCGCGCTCTGTTGAACGATAGTCTGGCCGGGAGCGAAGCGCTGCAGCTCAACGCTTTCCTTGAGATGCATGATGAACTCCGGCGAAAGGTCCGCGAACATGGGGACGCCGCGAAGGTGATTTTCGAGCGCGCGGCGGCGATAAGTTTGGTCCAGCTGCGCGCGGAAGGTTTTGTTCTTCAGCATGATGTCGAGAACGTTGCGCAGCATTTCGAATGCGACGACGTCGGATTCCGAGATCACCGTGGCCGAACGGGGATAAAAATTCATGCAAGTCATTTCGCCGAAGAGATCGCCGGGGCCAAGTTCGGCCACGGGATTGCCGCAAGCGAGATCGACGGAGGCATCGATAGGAATCGTTCGGTCGCGCGCTTCCTCTTCGCGCTTGTCTTCTTCGCGTGCGACAAGCGTGCTGGTCAGCCGTTTGAAAAATCCCTTTGCGCCACCCTGAGTTTTGACGTGCGCGATGGGAGTGGAAATGGAGACTTTGGCTTGGCCTTCGAGAATGTAGAAAGCTGTGGAACCGAATTCACCCTCACGGCAAATGATTTCGCCTTTTCGGAAGCGGCGTTTGACGATGGCGCCGCGATTGAGTTCAAGAAACGTGCCGGAGACGCCTTTGAAAACCGGAATTTGCAGGAGATCCTCGGCTTCGAATCCCTGCGCGTCCGGACCGGCGGCGATCGCGGTGCCCACGACGCTCTTGTTGGTGAGCGCGCCGGTCGGGCAGGACACCATGCACTCACCGCAGGAAATACAGGTGGAATCGCCCATTGGCGAATTGAGATCGAACGCGATGCCGGCGGAGTAACCTTTGCCCATGCGACCGAGGACGAAATTGTTCTTAATTTCGTCGCAGCCGCGGATGCAGCGGTCGCAAAGAATGCAGGCGTCGTGGTCGACGGCGATAGCGAGAGAAGACTCATCTTTGCCGCGGGCAACGGTGCGCTTTGAGAAGCGCGCCTGCGAAGCGCCCGCGGCCGTCGCGAGAGTCTCCAATTCGCAGTCGCTGGAATTCTGCTGGCGAGCGCAAGGGGAAGGATGATCGGACATCAAGAGTTCCAAAACGGTCTTGCGCGCATTCAAAACTCTTTCGGAATTGGTGACGACCTTCATGCCCGGCTCGACCGGGCGCACGCAGGAAGCCGCGAGAACGCGAGCTCCCGTATCCACGACGCAAAGGCGGCAGACGCCCACCGGAGTTTGGTTCTGTAAATGGCAAAGCGTGGGGATAGCGATGCCGTTCATGCGCGCGGCATCGAAAACGCTCGTGCCCTCAGGCACCCGAACGGATTGGCCATCAAGCGTGACGTCAACCAAGCCCGGAGGTGTGGCGGCGGTCGTCATACTAAGGGCGAATGCCTACGCGCTGAGCTTCGCCGGCGCGTGAAGCGGCGGTGAAGCAGATGCCGCTGGGACACTGGCTTTTTAGAACGTGAGCATCCACTTCGGGGCGAAAATGCTTCAGCACGGATTGAATCGGTGCCGGTGCAATCTGGCCGAGGCCACAAATCGAAGTCAAGCTCATCGCTTGCGACAGTTCTTCGAGTAGCACGAGATCGGCGCGATATTGAGACTCCTGGACGCCACCTTGCGTCCAGTGCGCGAGCATGTCTGCCATTTTCTGCGAGCCCACGCGGCACGGAACGCATTTGCCGCAGGATTCGTTGCGATAAAAACGGACGGCGTTCAAAGCCATGTCCAGCATGCAGGTAGTGTCGTCGCACACGACGATGGCTCCGGAGCCGAGCATCGAGCCGGCTTCGGCGAGAGCTTTGAAATCGAGTCGAACATCGACCATGGAAGCGGGAAGATAGCCGGAAGAGGGCCCTGAGGGCGCGAAGGCTTTGAGTTGACGGCCGCCGCGAATACCGCCGGCGTGATCGAAAATAACTTCGCGCATGGGTACGCCCATGGGGACTTCGAAAATGCCGGGGCGGGCGACGTGGCCGCTGACACCGACAAATTTCAATCCGCGCGAGCCTCCCGCGCCTTGGGCGACAAACCAGTCGGTCCCGCGGGCGAGAATCTGTGGAACGTTGATGAAAGTTTCGACGTTGTTGATGACAGTAGGTTTTTGCCACAGGCCGATCTGGCCGGGGAACGGCGGTTTGTTGCGCGGCTCAGCGCGATGGCCTTCGATGGCTTCGATGAGCGCACTTTCTTCGCCGCAGATGTAGCCGCCGGGGCTGACAAAAACTTCGAGATCGTAGTCGAGATCGCTGCCGAGGATTTTTTTGCCAAGAAGCCCTGAGCGATAACAGCGGCGAATCTCTTCGCCGAGGATTTCTTCCTGAAGGTGATATTCGTGGCGAATGTAGAGGATGCCGCGCTTGGCTCCGGTGACGAGTCCCGCGATGATCATGCCTTCGATAAGGAGATGAGGAAGATTGGTCATGATGAAGCGGTCCTTGATGGTGCCGGGCTCACTTTCGTCTGCATTGCAGACAACATATCGGACGGGATCGTGCTGCTTGCGAACGAGGTCCCACTTCATGCTGGTGGGGAATCCCGCGCCGCCCATGCCTTTCAGCTCAGCAGCTTTGAGTTGCGCAAGAACGTCGTCCCAGGCTTTGGATGGAATGAGTTTGCGCACAACGCCGTACTTTTCACTGTCGCCGTAAGGATCTGCCTTGCACTCGATGCGCGCCTGCTCGGGATGCGGCTCATAGACATCTTCGCCGTGAATCGCGCTACGTGCGATTTGCTCAGCCCGCGCAGCGGTGACATCCGTGAAAATGTGATCGTTGATGGAAATCGCAGGGGCGTGATCGCATCGCCCCAGGCAGGAGACATCGCGAATCTGCACGTCTTCGGGCCGTGAATTCGCGAAACAGCGCTCGAGATCGACACGCAACTCACAGGCGCCGTTGAGATGGCAGCTCATGTCCGCGCAGACGCGAATCTCGGCTTTGGGCGGCGGCGCGAGATGAAAATGGGGATAGAAACTTGCAACGCTGTGGATTTGGTAGAGCGGCGTCTGGGTGCGTTGTGAAAGACCTTCGAGTTCCGCTTTGGGCAAGAAGCCGTGGCGAAGCTGGATGGCCCAAAGGTCGTCAAAGATCACGGAGCCCCGTCTCGCGCGAAAAGCGCCGGGCATCCTATTCAAGAGACGCGCGGCGCGAAGTGGCGTGCTGAATCCTTTGCATACTACTGGCAGGGAGGGCGGGTGTAAATAGGATGCGTTTGGCTTTTCGCGGCGCGCCGCGAAAAAGACAACGTGGCCCGTTGACTTCATCGCGGCGCAAACGATATAAGCAAGCAGACTCACAACGAACCGAATGCGCGCCCCTTTCAACTCTTGCCGGCTCCCTATGGTTTTCTGTGTTTCGTTTATGGCGCTTCCTGCTTTGCTTTTGGCGCAGACGGAAACCAGCAAGTACATCGGGCCAGGTTCATGCGCGGCGACGAGTTGTCATGGCAGCGTGAAGCCCATCGCGGGTAGCCGGATTCTGCAGAATGAGTATTCCACTTGGATCATTCAGGACAAACATAGCCGGGCGTACCAGGCGTTGACCGGAGATATCGGCGAGCGCATGGCACGGATCCTGAAATTGGGCGCGAAGGCGGAAGAAGCGCCGAAGTGCCTGGCATGCCACGCGCTGAATCCTCCTACTGGGCAGCGCGGACGCGCGTTTGAAATTTCGGAAGGCGTGTCCTGCGAGAACTGCCACGGGCCGGCGTCGGGCTGGCTGGGGCCGCACACGACGCGAACGTGGGCGCATGAAAAATCCGTCGGCTTGGGAATGCAGGACACGCGAGACGTGATTCACCGCACGGAGAAATGCCTGGAATGCCACCTAGGGACGAAAAGCAAATTCGTTGATCACGAAATGATTGCGGCAGGACATCCCGATCTTTATTTCGAGCTGGATTCGTTTTCGGCGGTGATGCCGCGGCACTGGAAGTCGCCGCGCGAATCGGAGCCGGGCAAGCCGGTGGAGGACGCCGCGTGGGTGGGCGTGCGCGAGTGGAGCGCGGGCCAGGCGGTGCAGTTACGCGCCGCGATGGAGCGATTGGCTTGGCGCGCGAGGAATGAGCGCTTCGATAAAAAAGACGTTTGGCCGGAATACTCAGAGCTTTCCTGCTTCGCTTGTCATCACGCGCTCGGGCAGGCGAAAGACAGTTGGCGGCAGGAGCATGGATACATCGGGCGGCACCCCGGCGATCCGTCATGGAACAGCTCGCGTTACGCGGTGTTTCGATTGCTGGCCAAGCAGATTGATTCGGCGAACGCGCAGGAGCTGGATCGTCAATTGCTTGCTGTTTCCAACGAGATGAGCAAGCTCAATCCGGATCGCAACATGGTGGCCGCGGCGGCATCGGCGGCCGCTCCGCTGGCGCAGCGGATTGCCATGCGATTGGCAGACATGCAGTACGATCAAGCCGTTACGCTGCGGATGCTGCAACGCATCCCCGATGATGCGGAAAATATCGCGCTTGCAGATGAACGCGCGGCCGAACAGGCGGCCATGGCGATGGATTCGCTGTACATCGCCTACAGCAAGGACGCCAAGCCCGCGAATGCCGCTGACGTTCGCGCGGCGATTAACGCACTGTTTCAGCAGCTCGAGAATCCTTCGTCGTACAACGCTGATCAATTTGCTTCTGCGCTGCGTCGCATCCGCACTTTGCTTCAGTAATCTACTTCATTCACGATAGAATTGCCCGTCTTCGAATTCTGTCGAGCTCCCAATGAATCGATATGAAACGTGGTTTTGCGGAACGCGGGTGTGGCGATGGGTGACGCGGCGGCAGCTTCTGCCGTGGATTCTGCAAGGATCCGAGTTAGGCGGCCACGTGCTGGAGTTGGGTGCTGGACCAGGAGCGGCGACGGAAGAACTAAGGCGCCTCGCTGGTCGTGTGACGAGTCTCGAGTTCGACCATGCATTTGCGGCAAAGCTGGGCGAGCGTGTGAATGGCTCGAATGCGGCCGTGATTCAAGGCGACGCGGCGACATTGCCCTTCGCGGATGGGACTTTTTCTTCGGCGGTCGCGATTCTCATGCTTCATCACTTGCGATGCACTGAGCACCAGGATAGGGCTTTTGCGGAAATTTGCCGCACGCTTCAGCCAGGCGGAGTGTTCGTCGCGTTCGAGATTCAGGATGGATGGCTGCACCGCGTGGCGCACATCCGGAGCACGTTTGTCCCTGTCGCGCCCGCGTCGGCGTTTGCAAGATTGACGACTGCTGGATTTTCAAAGGTGACGGTTGATATCCGGCGCGGAGGCTTTCGAATTCGGGCACTTCGCGCGCGGGAATACTGACCGCTTCACGCGCGGCGCGTTGACGCATTCCGAGCGCGAGCATAGCATCATAAGATGTGGCGCGCGACTCGCAAAAAATTCCCCCCCGGACCCTCCGAAGTGCTCAAACGATGGTCATTCGGTCCGCTCAATAACAATCCCCTGGAATATTTCACGGGCATTGCCCGCGAGTACGGCGATATTGCGGGACTGCGTATTCTGAATTTCAAAACGATTTTCATCAATCATCCGGACTTGATCGAAGAAGTTCTGGTCACTAATGCTCGCTTGTATTCGAAAGGCAGGGTCTTGCGAGCGAACCGGCACGTCTTTGGCGAAGGACTGCTGACGAGCGAAGGAGATTTCTGGCTGCGGCAGCGGCGGCTGACGCAACCGGCGTTTCACCGCGCACGAATCGCTTCGTATGCCGGGACGATGGTGGAGTACACGCAGAGAATGATGAATGGCTGGCGAAGCGGGGAAGAGCGCGACGTACACGGGGAGATGCTGCGGCTGACCCTGCAAATCGTGGGAAAAACGCTCTTCGACGCCGATGTCGAGCGCGACGCGCAAGAGGTGGGGAAATCGCTGGAACTCCTGCTCGAAATCGGCGCGAATTTCCGGCGCACGATTTTTGTGCCACACTGGCTGCCGACGCCGGCGAATTTGCGGGTGAAGCGGGAGGTGGCGCAGATCGAGAGAATTATTTATCGAATCATCGGTGAGCGCCGCGCTTCGGGCCGCGATGCAGGCGATCTTCTCTCGATGTTGCTTGCGGCCCAGGACGAAGACGGCTCGCGAATGACGGACAAGCAGCTTCGGGATGAGACGATTACTTTGTTCCTGGCGGGCCACGAGACCACGGCGAGCACACTTTCCTGGACGTGGTGGCTGCTGGCGCAGAATCCCGCAGCAGAAGCAAAACTGCATGCGGAATTGGACGCTGTCCTCGGCGATCGCGCCCCGACCCTTGATGATTTGCCAAAACTTGTTTACACCGGGCAGGTCATCACGGAATCTCTGCGGCTATATCCGGCGGCATGGGGATTGGCGCGGCTGGCAGTCGAGGACCATGAAATTGCCGGCTATCCCGTTACAAAGGGAATGGGCGTGACGATGGCGCAGTGGGTGGTGCATCGCGATCCAAGATGGTATGACGCGCCGGAAGAATTCCGGCCGGAGCGCTGGGAAAATGATTTATTGAAACGATTGCCGCGGTTCGCTTATTTCCCGTTCGGTGGCGGGCCGCGCCAATGCATCGGGAATACGTTTGCGTTGATGGAAGCGACGCTGATTCTTGCTACGATTGCGCGAACGTTTCGATTGCGGCTGGTGGCGAATCATCCAGTGGTGCCGCTGGCTTCGATCACGCTGCGGCCACGTCACGGTGTGCGAGTCACGTTCGAGGCGCGACAGGAAAAAGAAGCGGTGAGATTTTCTAGCGGCCAACAATCGGCTGTCGCGGACTAGCTTTTTCCTCCAAAAACAACAAACATTTCAGAGAGAATTTGTCCGGCTATTTCGTTCAACGATTGTGGACCAAATTTCTCCTTCCAAGAAAAAAGGTAACCACGTTTCGGCGCGACCGAGTTCAGCTATCTGCTTGCGGCGAGAGGGCCGAGTTCGGAACGCGTTTGCATCACGCGAAGGATGGAGTCGCGTGTGACGATGCCGACGATTTGGGGTGCGCCGTCGCCGGCGCCGCTTACCACGGGCATCTGATTGACGTCGGCGGTCAGAATTCGCTCAAGCAAACGCAGGAGCGGTTCCTCGGGCGAGGTCCAGAGGATTTTTTCGCGCGGAATCATGGCAGCCTGCACGGAATTGTGGGCCCACTCGTTGCGCGGGACAGAGTTTAGGGTGTGGACGTTCATCATGCCGATCAGACGGTCGGCGTTGACCACCAGATGACAGCGGCGGCCGGTGCGAAGCACTTCGGCACTGTATTCTTCGAGAGTAATGTGCCCCGGAACGGTGGGCACTTCCTTGCTCATAACGTCGGCGGCGCTGAGGCCGGCGAGGGCTTGCCGGATGGCTACTTGAGCGACGCTCTCCTGCGCGGCGTTCAAAATGAACCAGCCGATCAAGATGGTCCAGAGCATCTGTGTATTGCCGTGAACCACTTGCCACACGCCCCCCAAAATCATCGCATAAGCGATCAACTTTCCGCTGGCGCCTGCGACACGCGTGGCCTTCTCGAAATTCCCGGTGGTTCCCCAGACCATCGCTCGGAAAATTCTTCCTCCGTCCAGAGGAAATCCCGGCAGGAGATTGAAAACGGCGAGCGAGAGATTGGTCCAGCAAAGCCATTTGGCAAGTGCTCCGACGGACTGACTGTAAGGGAAGAGCACCGCCAGTCCAAAAAAACCGGCAGAGAGTAGGCCGCTGGCGAGCGGTCCGGCAATGGCGATGTTGAATTCCTGAATTGCCTTGGAAGGTTCGCGCTCGATACGCGCCAGGCCTCCGAAGAGAAAGAGAGTGATGGACACGACGCGAATTTTGTAATGCTGAGCCACGACGCTATGGGAGAGTTCGTGGAAGAGCACCGAGGCGAAGAAGAGGAGGCTGGTTAACACACCCACGGCATAGTGCTGGATATCCGTCCAATTCGGATGGTCTCGCTTGTACTGCGAGGCAATGATCCAGGTGATGGCCGCAAAAATGAAGACCCAAGTCGAGTGGAGATAGATCGGTATTCCAAGAATTTTGCCGATGCGTAAGCCTGATCCGCGGTTCATAGGTTCACGAATTAGCCTAGCACAAGACCAGAAGGGAAGCCTGGAAGGAGCGCGTTTGACTTCGGCGGAGAAGGGACTGGCTTCCCATAGTTTCTGCCTCATTTTGGCCGAAGAGTTCAAAGTAGTTCTACCCCCCACCCCGGTGTTTTGGAGTAAAGAGTGCGGAATTGATTGAAAAGAAAAGAGTTGAGTTTTTTCGCGGTGCAAAAGAGTGCGCAAGAGTGTGGAAAGAAAAGGGATAGGTCGGAAACACACGTTCGATTTGAAGGTTAGGGGGATAGATCCAGAATGGGAATTGTTGGTGCACGCCCCAGCAGTTTTCGTAAGAGTGCCAAATACAGGACTTGCGGGATACGGAACTTGGAAGAGTGTACGGAGAATGGAAGGAGAAGGAGCTTAGGTTTTTTTCCCGGCTAGCTAGGAGCCTGCCCAACAAGTTCGGGGGACGCGGGACACACCGGAGGCGCGACGAAGAAGTTGGGCGGGAGAAAGAAATAAGACCGCGGCGAGGGTGGAGCTTGGCGCTTCGAGACTCAGCGTAAATAATCACACGGAAGGGTAGCACGTCCTAATCAAGTTGTTAAGTGTTTTACATCGAATGGCCGAAATTGGGGGTTGAACGGTAGCTCGGGCTGGTTGAACGGTTTCGGAGGAAGAAGACAAGCGAAGGATTTCGCACCCTTTGCGAAAAACAAGATCGCAAAGCGTAGGCCACCCCGTTGAGTGCCAAGCACTTAGGTGTGCGACCCGCCTTCTCGAAGTTCCCGCAGCCTAAAACGCCGGAGTTTCTGGGGAGGACAAACGGCTCAACCGGTTCAACAAGGCGGCCAGATGTGAACGATCTCCATCCCTCATGGCCATGAACCGGAGGCCCACGCCATGACCGGGATTTAGGTGCCGCACTACGGCGTCGGCGCTGATCCGTCCCTCTTGGACAAGGAAATCAAGCGCGGTCATCGCACCCACGGCCCTTGGACATGCCGTCTCGACAAACAGACCACCCAAGCTCAAATCCCGAACTTGGGAGATTTCGTTACGTCCATCACAGCTCCAAAGGACCCAGACACCCTCCGGCGTCTCCACTCGAGAGTTAAGCCTTCTTAGAGGGAAAGCAGGTTCTTGTAACATAGGTCACCATCCTACGGACTGTCTACAGATGGCGGAATGCAGAAATACGCAGGAGTTCGAGGGAGGGAATCGTTCCGAATGATCGGTCTTAGGAAGCCGAATGGCTACTCTGGACTGGGTTCCCGCCTCTGGCCGTTTGGCACCGCCTCCACTATTGTGTCGTGAAGGTGTTTATTGGGCTTGTGACTCCGTCGCTCTTGCCGTTGGGCTCCATAGAGTCAACCTTGTAGTAGTAGGTAGTGTTCGGCGCAAGGCCTTCCACGCGCACGCGGAACACCGTATAGGAATGGGTCGGGTTCAGCCGGATGTGCGATTTCGCGGTCTGGCTCAGGTTCTTGGGATCCGTGCCGTAGTGTACAACCCCAAAGTGTTCGGGCGAGCAGCAGACTGCTGGTCGCAGCCGCGACCGCCAATATCAGAAACAGTCTATTCATATTTACACCTCAAGGAGAATTACTCAAAGCAAGATGATCAAAAGGTACGCAACCACGGCCGACTGAATCCACGATCTCCCGCTCCGGCTCGTCCGCTCGCATCCGGGCGCTTGCGAGACGAACGAGCCGGAGAAGAGAGGCCATTGGTTTTTGGACATCCGCCGCTTAGCGTCCTCCGCTCACGGAATTGGCTTAGTCGGCAGAGGCGCAACGTCGCAGATGGCCGATGCGCAGGGCGGAAGCGGCGTCGGAGTCGGGATAAGGAAGCCGTTTCCTTGCCTCGACGGTGAACAATTTGGATCTGTGGCGGGGTTGCACGTCATGCACATGCCTGTAAACGTATTGATGTCGGGATAGGGTCGTGTGAACCCGTCCGTGAGGGTTTGGAGGAAGGCAACGATTTGGTTCTCCTCCGTATCGGTCAGGCCAAGCTTACCAACCGTCATGTCCTCGTTGTTCTTGACCTCAGGCATCGGCCAGCAGTCTACCTTTTCGGTTGTCCCTGCGGGGCAGTGCCCGGAAGTGACGTTGAACGGATAAACATCGCGCGTGTTGTAGAAGTGCACGAGTTGCTTCAGGCTCTTGATGTAGCCGTTGTGGAAGAACTCCTTCTGGAAGTACGGTTGCCCGATGCCAGCTTCTGTGGTGGGGCACTGTGGCGGTGTCATGGCCACGTTGCGCGCCGAGGACGTCTGCATTTTGCCGTCCGAAGTTGGCGCAAATTGTGTCCAATCGTCGTTCGGGCTTGCCCAAGAGCCGGGACCGCTTCGCAGGAAAGTTCCCAATCCCAAATCTCGGAAGCCGAAGCCAAATGGATTCGCGGTAAAGCCGAAGAAATCTGGCTTGTCCTGATAATAGATGGCATCCCTGGGATTCACCGGCCACTTCGTCCGGAGTAAACGGATTCGTTTTGATGGTCCCGGCGAGGTACGTCAAGTAGACGTCGAACTTCGACGAAAAAGCGCTGACATCCGGTGAGCCTTCGTATTGATCAATAGACTGTCCCCAGTGGTCGAAGACGTGGTTTGCTATGGCGCGATCGACGGGAGACAGCTTGATCGGCATGGTGTCCGTTCCGAATATGCTGGCGCCTCCGGGGGTTTCGCAGATATCCTCGGTGTTGTGCGGGAACTTGATGGCATCTAGGTCATCGCCCCATAGTTCGATAAAGAAAGACTTATACACGGCGCTCTGAAGCCGGAACGCGATGCAAGCCGTGTCCGGCAACGCGTGTTCTTGCGTATCGACCGGAGGGCCCTGCGCCTGATTGGCATCCGGACTCCCTAGCAAGTAGCCGGTCGCTCGCGAATCCCAGAAGTTTCCGCCAAAAAAGGCTTGCTGGGTATCGTTGAAATTGAGAACAGGGAAACTGGGTGCATAGGTGTATCTCTGCGCGGTCCGCTTGCCGGCCCGAAACTGGAACGATCCGGGATACGCTACCATTGTCAGATTGACGGATGGGATCGGTCCGCTGAAGCCGACGTACGGCATATGACAGAACGCGCAGGCCCTATCGTTGAAAGGCGAGATATTCCTGTCGAAATTCAAGGCCTTGCCCACTAAGACGTTTAACCTTTGTCCGGTGTGGGCCAGTAACGGCGGTTGATTTGTCAGCGTCGGCGGCGGCAATGCGCGCAACTGCATTAGCGCTTCGTTTTCGATGAAGTCCACTTCACGCAGGACGCGGGCTATCTCGGGATTCAAATCGGCTGGCAGGATACCGAACGGGTACGGGTTGTAAAACGGCGGCGGCGGCTCATCGCGATCACCCTTTCCATGCTCGTGGTTTTGCGCCGATACGAGCACGGTTTGAGAGGAGATGAGCAAAATGGCGATGGCCGTGACGAAAACCGCCGATAATGCTATTAGTGTTCTTCGCTTCATGAGCCTATCCTTTCTAATCCTAATTTGTAGTTGGGAATGGATACGATGGCTGGGCGCGCGATGGACACCCAGCGGACTTCGTCCGGGCGTCATCCTCTGGATATGTAAAGGACCGGCGGATTCGAATGGCCCGTGGAGAATCTCGGGACCCCCACGAAACCTTAAACCGACCTCGCAGGCAACCAGGGTCATTGCCTATACAGATCGCGATCTCTGCCGCACTGGATTGGGCTTGCGGAGGGGACTCGACCGTAACCAATCCGGACAAAGATCAAAACCACTTCGCGGCGTCTTACTATCTTTCTGAGCGCAAACCACTTCGCGGCGTCTTACTATCTTTCTGAGCGCGACCGGAGCACTGAAATGATCCGGGCGCGTAAGAAAATTCATTGAAAATTGCCAGACGAATCTCGCCTGGCAAATTACTCTCCCGAAGCCGCATGATCATCCCGTGTTCCGGCAATTACCACGTCCCTGATTCAATTGATTGGTGCAGTTCCTCCTGTCCCTCCATGGTCGATCCGAGGCCAGCAAAGAGAAGGAGAAGAGAAGGACGATACACACGAGACCCAGCGGATGGTTTGCAGAGAGCGCAGGGAGGCTTTCCTCCAGACTTAATTCTGGTTGCAAATGCCCGAAAAAAAAGTATTCTACTGCTTCGGTTGTTCGCTTAGCCCTGTTGCAGAGTCTCCGCCCTCGTACTTTGCATAGCGCAGCGGCTAATGCGGTTTGGGAATTATTAGAAAGTGTCTTTCGGGACGAGGCGGCGGAGGCCTTGATGGCTCTTGCCCTTCAGGTCATCAGCTCTCACCATCTAGGTGCCCTCGACATAGAAAAGGCTCTCTCTGTTCAAGAGGTTCTTGTCAAACTTCTCCTGCCACACGCGGCAAGCGAAGCCGAGACGCTCAAGCGGCGGAATTGCCCACGCCTTTTCCTGCTGGACGGCTGTTCTTTGAATTTGGCTTTGGGGCCTTTGAGCGGCCGATTGCGTGCCAATTCGGCGGGTAGCAGATTTCTGGCCCTTCTTCCTCCCGATAGAAGCGGTGAAAGCGAGATGACGCTCCTATTTCACTGGGGAATCGACGGCTTTGTGACTCTGCACAAGAAGTGGAAGACGGAGCTTCCGAAAGCGACCATGGCTTTACTCCGGGGCAGGCTTTGGGTGCCTCCGGAAGTGCTGCTGGCGTTCGTCAAGCAGATGAAGACATTGCTTGATAGGCAGCTTCTGGCAGGTCAATCACTAACGGCACGGGAAGGTCAAGTGCTCCAGCTTCTTTTTAGGCACCTCACAAACAAGGAGATTGCACGCCAGTTGAACATTAGAGAACGCACGGCAAAATTCCATGTCTCCAATCTTCTCAGGAAACTCGGACTCGAGAACCGCAGGAACCTCGTTGTTGAGTCATTGGTTAATGAATGACCATGGCTTCCCAGGCTCACCCGCGCGATCCCGCCGCGCAATCGCCCTGAATTTGAAGAGAAAATCTACAAAATGAAAAGAGTCGGCATCCCGACCCCAGTCGGGACAGAATCCTCGACTCTGCAACGGAGCAAGCTGTTGGCGCGTCCGACGCGACACAATGTGTAGTTGAGCCCACGGATTGTTAAGACTTACCGCCGTGTAAGTCGTTACCTATCAACAGATTGAGCTTGGGCATAGAGGTGCGATTCCCAGTTGTGCAAGTTGGGAGGCACGTCATGATTGCCATGCTGGAACTTACGATTCTGGTTCTCATCACGATCTTTGCGGTGGCTGTTGCTGCGGGGCTGCACTGGTTGTTCTTGAAGGCAGCGTTTCTGCTGATGCGGCCAGCCACAGTTCAAAGGACTGCTGTGCGAACGGAACTGGCGCGCGGAACGGCGCAATTGGCGCGGGCTTATTCGGCACCTCGTTGAGCGGAAAAGCGGCCCGCCTCGGAAGGCGTGCCCCACAGGTCACCGCTCCGCCGCAACGGTGATTTGGTCAGAGCGGAAGAGCGCAGGGTAAAGAGCACACGTTCAGACCACAGGCCGAAGAGCACAGGCTCCCGACCAAGCCCCCGAGAAGCTCGAGGCAGACGGGACAGGTTCTGCCTGTGCGATTGGCTTCAGGGAGTTGGAAGAAGGGAGTAGTTCCATGGTGGCTTTGAGATGGCTGTTGATGCTGGTGGGCGCGGGAGTCTTTGGAAGCGCGGGGGCACTGGTCGCCTACGACATTTATCTCTCGGAACAACTACGACGGCTTTTGTCGCGGAACAGGACGGACGAATCCGGTGCGGACCTAAGGGTTCGCGCCGCACGGAAACCCGCGCGGAAGGGCCTCACACTAAGAGTGAATTTTCTCGGCGGTCACGCCGGGCAAGGGTTCCGCTAGCCAAAACCCCTGTGGATGGCCCGGGACACGAGGCAGGAAGGAAGACAGACTCTGGCCTGTGATCGCAAAGCGGTCAAGGTAACTGGTGACCGCAAGCGGTCAACAAGCACAAAGGCAAGCACCGCCGCGCTTGACTCTTTAGCCAGAGACTACTCTTCCCCCGGCGACGCGTTCCGAGCCATCCGGCTAGCGGTCAGAAATTTGAGAAAGAGAAAAACGGAAGGCGCCCCAACAGGGCCCCTTCTCGTTTTCAGGCATGATTTGTTCCCGGGTTGCCCACTATTCCTTGGCGACCGGATACTTGGGGCGCGGGGGAAGGCCCTTGTAGCTCTTGAGGGCTTCCTTGGCGAGCTCGATGGCTTTTTCGAGTTGCGGGTCGTGGCCAGTGACGACGAGATCCGGCCGTTGCGGCACAACGTAGTCGGGATCCACTCCGTGATTTTCCACGATCCATTCGCCGCCATTGTCAGCTGACCAAAATGCAAATTCCGGGGCGGTGACGTTACCGCCGTCGTGTAGCGGAATTCCGCGCGAGATGCCGACCAAGCCTCCCCAGGTGCGCGTGCCAACGATCGGGCCGATTTTCTGGCGATGGAAGAACCAAGGGAAAGCGTCGCCGCCGGAACCGGCAAGCTCATTGACGATCATTACTTTTGGCCCGTAGATCGCCACGGGCGGCCAGGGGACGTCTTTCCCCTCGCGCGGTGCAAGCGCGGCAAGAAGTTCGCGGCGGAGTTTCTCGGTATAGAAGTCAGGAATTTGGCCGCCGGAGTTGTAACGCTCGTCAACGATGATGCCGTCCTTATCGAGCTGCGCGGTGAACTGTTTGTCGAACGCGATGATGCCGGGGAACGAGGTGTCCGGCACGTGCATGTAGCCGATGCGGCCGCCAGTGGCTTCCGCGACTTTACGGCGGTTTTGGTCCATCCACTCGAGATAACGCGGGCCGGCATCGCTGGCCGCCGGCTTCACGGTGATTTCCCACGCGCCTTCGGGGCTGGACTTGGAATTGATTTTCAGCGTGACGAGTTTTCCAGCGAGATCCTGGAAATAGGAATAGACGTCCTGATTCGAACGCGCTTCCTGGCCGTCTACGGCGATCAAATAGTCACCGGCTTTCACTTTCAATCCCGGTTCGGTCAGCGGTGAACGCGATGAATCATTCCAGTTTTCGCCGGGATAGATTTTCGAGATGCGGAAGTAGCCGCCATCCGGTTCGAAATCGGCGGCGAGCATGCCGACGCTCACGTGCGGCTTCGCGGGCTGATCGCCGCCGCCCACATAAGTGTGTGAAGTGCTCAGCTCGGCAATCATTTCGCCGATGATGTAGTTCAGGTCGCTGCGATGCGCGACCCACGGAAGTAGCGCTTCGTAGCGCTCGCCGATTTTCTTCCAATTGTGGCCGGTCATGTTGGGGTCCCAATAGAAGTCGCGTTCGACGCGCCAGGCTTCATGGAACACTTCGCGCCACTCCTGGCGTGGATCGATCTTCACTTCCAGTTCGCTCAAATTGAGCTTGCCTTCGCCGACTTTGGCTTTGCCTGGGGTTGCGTCGACGATGCCGTAAACCGGCCCGGCTTTGTAGATGACCTTCTTGCCTTCTTTGTCGAGGTCGTAGCCGTCAATGCCTTCCAGCAGGACTTTGTCTTCGCGCTTGGTCACGTCGTAGACGTGGAGAACATTTTTGGGGGCGCGGTCAGGTGTTCCGAACTGCCTCGCCTCCTGCGGCGTGGAAACGTAGAAAAACTTGTCTTTGCGTGCGGCTAGATTGCCGAGGATTCCGGCGCTGATGGGCACAGGCGCGACGCGCGAGCTGATACCGTCCAGATCGATTTGGATGGGCTTGACGGGTTCGGGCTTCTTTTCGTCCTTCTTCTCATCCTTCTGTTCGTCAGGCTTCTTGTCGCCGGATTTCTTGTCGTCTTTCTTCTCGTCCTTTTTTTCATCTTTCTTTTCGTCGGCCGCTTTTTCCTCGTCGCTCTGCGGCTTGAAAGGTGAAGCTTCATCAGCCTTCAGCGTGACGGCAAAAATGCCATCCGTGGAGTAGTAGTTGAAGCGCTGATCGAGTTGGCCCACGCTCGGATAGAAGTAGCGCGTGGAAATGAAATAGAGATATTTTCCATTGTCATCAAAGGACGGATGGTTGTCATCGTAGAAGCCGGCAGAAACTGCGGTGATTTTTTTCGTTCCCAGAGAATAAAGAAATACATCGTTGGAGCCGCGGCGGTGAGGCTTGGAATAGGCGATCCACAGGCTATCGGGTGACCAACCGCCGTCCGAGATCGTGCCGTAGTCGGACTTGTCGACGAGCACAGGCTTTTTGTCATCAAGACTGACGTACCAGAGCCGCAGCACTTTATCCCAGTAGAGAAGCTTCTTGCTGTCCGGCGACCACACGGGGCCGTAACGATAGACCCCGCCATCCGAGGTGATGCGCGTTTCTTCGCCGCCCATTTGCGGGCGCGTGTAGAGTTCGAACTCGCCCGTTTTGTCAGAGAGATACACGATCGACTTCCCGTCGGGGGACCACGCAGGATTCAGTTCGTGAACGCTGGAATGATTGGTGGTCAGCGTTCGAATGCTGCCGTGCTCGGCAGGAACGGTGAAAATGTTGCCGCGCGCTTCCATCAAGGCGCGAGCCGCCGAAGGAGAAAGCGAGTAGCTTCCGATGGATTGCGCGACGCTCTTGAACTCCGGGCGTGTTTCGAGATCTTCGGCGCGCACTACGATCGGGAGATTGCGCGTCTTTCCGCTGGCGAGATTGAATTCGTAGAGCAAGCCGCCGTTTTCATAGACGATGGCATCCGGCCCAAGGCTTGGCCACTTAATGTCGTATTCCTTGTAATCCGTGAGTTTCTTCGTTTGCTTGGAGCCGAGGTCGTAGCTGAAGAGGTTCATCACCCCGTCACGGTCGCTGATGAAATAAATCGTGTTGCCGTGCCACATAGGAAAGAGGTCCATGCCGGCGGTCTTCGGCAGCTCTTCGTAGGAATTTTTCTTCAGGTCGAAGATGGCGATAGGCAGGCTCCAGCCGCCGCGGTAGCGCTTCCAGGTGCGGAATTCCTGGGAAGTTTCGAGGTAAGCGATCTTGTTGCCGTCGGGGGAAAAACTGGTCAGGCTCGCGCGAGGAACCTGAAGTGGCCTTGCGGGGCCGCCCTGCGGGGAGACGAGAAACAGTTTCGTGTAGCGGCCGGGAGGCGCGCTGAAGCGGTCGGAGCGAAAGAGGATATCTTTGCCGTCGGGAGTCCAGCCAAGCACGATGTCGTTCGAAGGATGAAACGTGAGGCGCTTGGGCTCGCCGCCTTCGGCGGGGACGACGTAAACATCCGGGTTGCCGTCATATTCGCCGGTGAAGGCAATCCATTTTCCGTCAGGCGAAAATTTTGGGTAAAGCTCGTCGCCGACGTGGGAAGTAAGACGGCGAGCCGCGCCGCCTTCGCGCGAGTCGGTCCATAAATCGCCGGCGTAGGCGAAGACCACTTTGTCCTTCGAAATATCCGCAAAGCGCAGGAGTTTCGTGGGCCCGGCCGGAATTTGGTCCGCCTCTGCTTGCGCGGGAGCCTTTGCGGGGATGGCCGCCAGGGCGGCTGCCAATACCACGCTCAGCCACAACAATAGATTGCGATGCAAAGGCATGGGCTTCATTACGATCGCTCCTGAAGATGGATTCTTGTCTGGAACAATGGACCTCTTACATGGACGGCTGGCCTTATGAAATCGTTTCGCTGTGGCTCCATACTGCGTCTGGCGGGAATGGATCGGGCCGCCAGCGCTGCCGTGACATTCTGTGTTTTCAGCGGGTATCCGGGACGCACAATCCATTTCGCGCAGCCGTGATATCATCAACCCGTAACCACGTGTACGCCAAGCAAAAACTGTCCCCGCTGTGCTCGCGCGGCTGGCTTTTCACCGCGCCGCCCGCGGATTCGAACGGCGCCGCTGCTCCTGCCCCACCGGCCTCCGGGGCGTCCGGAGCCCAACCATGAGCTTTCGAACGAAACTGCTATTCGTCGTAGTGCTCACCATTTTTGCGTCCGTGTCGGTGGTCGCCTACGCCGTGACGCATTACACGCAGGCAGCGTTCGAAGAGATGGACAGCGAGCGCACCGAAGCCCTGGTTGCGCAATTTAAGAAAGAGTTCGTCCAGCGCGGCGAGGAGATCGCGCATCAAGCGAGAAATATTGCCGAAGCCAACCTTACCGAGCGCATGGCGATTGATCTCTCCCGCCCCAATGCGGACCAATCGCTTTATGTCCGCGACGCTGTGGGCACGGCTCAGGAGCATGGGCTGGATTACGTGGAAATTGTGAATTACGACGGTGTGCTTATATCGTCGGCCCAGTTTCCAGCACGCGTCGGGCACAGGAACAATTGGGTGACTTCGGTCAAGGATTGGAACGACACGCCGGCATTTTTGAAGAAAGAAGAGCTGCCTGATGGAGTAACGATTTCCCTTAGCGTCGTTCGAACGAACAACACCGTGGCAGACAAGAGCCTGTACATTATCGGGGGGCACCGGCTGGACAAAAACCTCCTGGCTTCGCTGGTTTTGCCCGCCGGGATGCGCGCGCTCATCTACACCAACCTTGATCCTGCTTTTGTTCCCACTTCACTGATGGGCGAAAAAATTGATGCGGAGCAGGCCGAACGCTTCGCTCCCCTCGTCGGGCAGTTGCAGCAGCAGCCGCAGACCATGGTGCGGACGATTAATTGGACCAGGGACCCGGCCGATGCGGAATCTTTTCATGCCATCCCTTTGACCGGCCGCAACAACGAGCTTCTTGGCATCTTTTTTGTCGGCAGCTCGCGAAAAGAGTTGGTGTTGCTGACTCGCCAAATCCTGAAAATTGCCGGTGCTGTTGCGGCTGCCGCCCTATTCGTCGGATTGCTGGTCAGCTTCTGGATTTCCGCGCGGATCACCAAACCCGTAGAAGAACTTGCGGAAGGCGCACGCGAGGTTGCCTGCGGCAGATGGGATACGCGCATCGATATCCGCGGGAGCGATGAAATTGGCCAGCTTGCCACAGCATTCAATCACATGACGGAAACGCTTGCCGCGCAGAAGGAGCGGCTGGTGCAAACTGAGCGCGTTGCCGCCTGGCGCGAACTGGCGCGGCGCCTCGCGCACGAACTGCGCAACCCCCTTTTCCCCATGCAGATCACTGTTGAGAATCTGCAGAAGTCTCGCAAACTCGACGCCAAACAGTTTCTGGAAGTGTTCAACGAATCGACGGCCACATTGAAGACGGAACTCGCCAATCTCAATACTATCGTTGGCCGTTTCAGCGACTTTTCAAAAATGCCCGCGCCGCAGTTTGTGCGCGTGAACGTGAACGAAGCGCTGCGCAACGCCGTGCGCCTCTTTGAGCCGCAATTCAACGAAGTCGGCAAGCCCACGATCACGCCGGAATTGTTCCTGACCGAACCATTGCCCGACATTGACGCGGATCCTGATTTGCTCCACCGCGCGTTCCAGAATCTGGTGCTGAATGCTCTGGACGCCATGCCCGCGGGAGGGACATTGACACTGAGGACTTCGGAAAAGATTGGGAATGTGCGCATCGAAGTCGCCGATACGGGGAAAGGCTTGACGCCGGAGGAGTGCTCGCGGCTGTTCACGCCGTATTACACAACGAAATCGCAGGGAACCGGGCTGGGGCTCGCCATCGTGCAATCGGTGGTCAGCGATCACCATGGCACGATTTCCGTGACCAGCGACGAGGGACGCGGCACAACGTTTCGAATCGATTTGCCTCAGCGCCAAGCCGGGCGTCCCACGCCACCGCGAGAACCTGCGCCAGAAGTGAAGAGCACAACGTCCACGATGGCCGCGGCTTCCGATTAGCGTTCGAAAAGGACCAACGTTTGGCCCGCAAAGCTCATCTCCTCCTCGTTGACGACGATCACAACACGCTGGCATCCCTTTCCCGCGCCTTCCGGCTGGCGGGACACGAAGCCACCGTGTGCGACAACGCCGCCCGCGCCATCGATCTGCTGCGCGGTGACTCGTTTGACCTGATTCTTTCCGATGTGGTCATGCCGGGAAAAAGCGGCTTGGAATTGCTCGAAGATTTAAAAAAGGCCGGCGTGAAGACGCCGATCGTGCTTATTTCCGGGCAAGCAAATATTGAGATGGCGGTGAAAGCCACGAAGCTCGGTGCACTGGATTTTCTCGAGAAACCGCTCTCCACCGACAAACTGCTTGTCACCGTTGAGAATGCGCTGCGGCTCTCGCGGCTGGAAGATGAGAACCGTGAGCTGCGCCATCGCCTGGGAAAACACGAGCTCGTGGGTTCCGGTCCGGCAATGCAAAAGCTGATTGCGCAGATCGAGCGCGTGGCCGCCAGCGAGACGCGCGTTTGCATCCTGGGCGAAACGGGCACCGGCAAGGAATTAGTCGCGAGGGCCATCCATGAAAAATCGCCGCGGCACGAGCATCCTTTCATCACGCTGAATTGCGCGGCCGTGCCCGCGGAATTAATCGAGTCGGAGTTGTTCGGCCATGAAAAAGGCGCCTTCACTGGCGCAGCGGCCAAACATCTCGGCAAGTTCGAACAGGCCGACGGCGGAACACTCTTTCTGGACGAAATCGGCGATATGCCGGTGGCGATGCAAGCGAAATTATTGCGCGTGCTGGAAGAAGGCGAAGTCGAGCGCGTTGGCGGCGACAAGCCCATCAAAGTGAACGTGCGTGTGGTGGTCGCCACGCACCGCCACCTGGAAGACCTCGTGAAGCAGAACAGCTTCCGCGGCGATCTGTTTCACCGTATTTATGTTTTTCCGCTGACACTGCCTCCCTTGCGCGAGCGGCTTGAGGATTTCCCCGGCCTCGTCGCGCATTTCGCACGACAGGTGGCGGCGCAAAACGGGTGGAAAGAAAAGACTTTCTCAGAAGAAGCCATCGGCGAATTACGCAAGTACGGCTGGCCCGGAAACGTCCGCGAACTGCGCAACATCGTTGAACGTCTGATCCTGCTCGCTTCGGACGAAGATGTCGCGGCTGCGGATGTACGCCTCGTTCTTCCAACTTCCGGCTTTGCTTCGAGTGGTTCCGCTGCATTCCCATCGGGAAACTCGACGGGCACACTTGCCGAACGAACCGAGGCGTTCGAAAGAGAAACGATGCTCGCGGAAATTCGGCGTCACAACTTTCACATGACCAATGTGGCGCGAGCGCTGGGCCTGGAGCGCAGCCACCTGTATAAGAAGTGCCAGCAACTGGGGATCGATCTGCAGTCGCTGCGGAAGCCAGAATGAAGTTGGTCTGCGATGCAAATTAGTTTGCCGCTCCCGCCCTGCTAAGCAAGGCAAGATAACTAATTTATATTCAATAGTATACAGAAATCACAAGGAGGCTGTCCGATTTCGCTTGACAAAATAGCGATACGCAATATGATATTTGCAGATTGCAATAAGCGAGCCCACCATGAAACTTGGCGACAAACTCCGCTCCCTCCGCGCCGTCGAAGGTTCGCTCCGCGGATTGGGCCGTTCGATGACCCAGCAGGAACTGGCCTCCGCGATGAAGAGCGAGATCGGCCGCGGTTTGAGCCAGGCGTACCTCTCGCAAATCGAGAATGGCGCCCGGCCCCATCTGACGCACACCACGCGCGAGCTGCTGGCGCGGTTCTTCCGCGTCTATCCCGGCTTTCTCGTGGACGACCCGGAAGGCTACACGCCGGGCCTGCAATCGGAATTGCGCGCCATCGACGCGAAAATCGATTCCTGGCTTTTTGCCGGCGCCGAACAGTTCGCGCCGGATCCGGCGCTTCAGCGCGCACTTCTGGTCATCGCGGAGCACGAAGACTCTCGCCGGGCGATTTTGCTCCTGGCGGAAATTCTCCGTACGCCCGAATTAGCCGAGCGCCTCGGAGAGGTTTTGCACTCGGGAAATCATCACAACGGAGGACCAAAAGGCAGCGGTCATCCGCCGCCCGCTTCTGCACTTCGCAATTGAGCCGGGCCGGCCGGGGTGGCCGTGCGGCAGGCAACAAGGTCCGTATCTCGAATTCCAGCTCGCGCACCGCAACAGCAAGTTGCGGGGAGTAACTGTCGCGCTCGAGGTGACTTATGACCTGGTCTGATTTCTATCTTCTCTGTTTCCTTGTGGGCTTCTCGCTGAGCGTTCTTTCCTTTCTGGCCGGCGCGGTCCACCTTCATCTCTCGTTCAAGTGGCACCTTCCATTCCATGGCGCGCATCACGGGGGAGCCGGGGCCTCCCATGGCGGCCTCCGAGGCGGGACACACATTTCCTGGTTCAACGCTTCGTCGGCAATGGCTTTCCTGGCATGGTTCGGCGGAACGGGCTACCTGCTCACACGGCATTCGCACCTGCTTGCCGTGGTCAGCCTGCTCATAGCAACGGTCGCCGGCTTAGCTGCTGGGTTTGTGGTTTTCCGCTTCATGGTGAAACTCGTGAGTTCTGACGACGCGCCGATGAAAAGCGAAGACTACCGGATGGAAGGCTCGCTCGGGACCATCAGCATGCCGATCCGGGAGAGCGGCACTGGCGAGATTATTTTCTCTTTGGCGGGAGTTCGCCGTTGCGCCGGAGCGCGCAGCGATGACGGCAAAGCCATCGAGAAAGGCGCCGAAGTGGTGATCGAGCGCTACGAAAAAGGAATCGCCTATGTGAAGAGGTGGGAAGAGTTCACGAAGTAACGGTTTTCTCGGACTGGCGTTCGACACAAACAGTCCGGAGCGGTCGAAAAGGAGGCTTTATGTTCGGGTTGCCAAACGAAGTAGTGATCATCGCCGGGCTTCTCGTACTTGGCATCTTGATGATCATGATCGTGATCGCCAAGATGTATCGAAAAGTCGGGCCAAATGAGGCTTTGATCCGGTACGGCATGGGAGGGACGGAAGTCTACTGCGGAAAAGGCGCCTTGATTTTTCCGATGGTGCAGACCTGCCGTGATCTCTCGCTGGAGTTGATGTCGTTCGACGTCGCCCCGCAGCAAAGTCTGTACACCAAGCAGGGTGTCGCCGTAACCGTCGAAGCCGTGGCGCAGATCAAGGTGAAGAACGACAAAGAATCTATCCTGACGGCTGCCGAGCAGTTTCTAACCAAGCGGCCGGAACAGCGCGAAGCCCTGATTCGCCTGGTGATGGAAGGCCATCTCCGGGGAATCATCGGCCAGCTCACCGTGGAGCAAATCGTCAAGGAGCCGGAAATGGTCGGCGATCGCATGCGCTCCACGTGTGCCGACGACATGAGCAAGATGGGGCTGGAAGTCATCAGCTTCACCATCAAGGAAGTACGGGACAAAAACGAGTACATCACCAACATGGGACGGCCGGACGTCGCTCGCATCAAGCGCGACGCCGAAGTGGCCGCCGCCGAAGCCGACCGCGACATCGCCATCAAGCGCGCCGAAGCGACACGCGCGTCAGCAGTCGCGAAAGCGCAAGCCGACCAGGAGCGCGTCGCGGCCGAGACCGCATCTTTGGCCAAACAAGCCGAAGCGCAACGCGACCTGGACATCAAGAAAGCCAGCTACCTGGAAATGACCAAGAAGGCGCAAGCCACCGCCGACAAGGCGTATGAAATCGAAACCAACGTCATGCAGCAGAAGGTGATTGAAGAGTCCGTGCGTGTCCAGCAAGTCGAGCGCGAAGCGCAAGTGAAAGTACAGGAAGCGGAAATCGCACGCCGCGAAAAGGAACTCATCGCCACCGTGCTGAAGCAGGCGGAAATCGAACGCCAGCGCATCGAAACGCTCGCCAGCGCCGAGCGTCAACGCTCGATCACCGAAGCCGAAGGCCGCGCCTCCGCGATTCGCGCGCAGGGCGAAGCCGAAGCGGAAATCATCTTCAAGAAAGGCGAAGCTGAAGCTAAAGCCATGAACGTCAAGGCGGAGGCCTTCCAGGAGTACAACCAGGCCGCCGTCATCGACAAGCTGTTCACCGGACTGCCGGATGTTGTGCGCGCCCTGGCCGAGCCGCTAAGCAAAATAGACAAAGTGACCATCGTCTCCACGGGCAATGGCGACGCCGCTGGCGCGTACAAACTGACCGGCGACGTCACAAAGATTGCCGCGCAAGTGCCCGCGCTCTTCGAAGCGCTCTCCGGCATGCAGATGTCGGACTTGCTTAGCAAAGTGCGCCTCATTGGCGAAAAAGCGCCGAAGGCGGAGCCGCCGCAAGCGCCGGTCAAGAGAACCTAGTGTTTGCTTCCGTCCCGGCAGGTCCGCAGGGACCTGCCGAGGACGCCAAATGGTCTCGGGGGGATGGCCATGAGCACGAAAGAAAAAATTCTCTTCCTTTGGATTCTTGTGGTGGTGGCATTCGGTCTTGTGTTCCACCACTTTTGGGCCAGCACGGTCTACGCGCTTGGCAGGGCCGTTGCCCTGACTCTCATTTCTTTGTTGGGCCTCGCG
>WNFS01000796.1_pt1 | contig 30580 bp, 27 predicted proteins | sample 5400141 | NCBI WGS metagenome assembly WNFS01 (sample SAMN13153358, study PRJNA577476) | soil metagenome | isolation source: 60 cm saprolite under Madrone tree | place: USA:California | collected 2016-06-14
AAGGTCTTGTTCGACTTTATTGAAACCAACCCCCCGACTAGCCATAATGAGCCGAATGTCACCTTCACTTACGGTGCCATTCCTGAGCAGGATTATGTGACAAATCCCTTCCCGTGTTATGCAGAGCCAAATCCGCCTCCATGTCCAACCCCAAGCCCTATTGCACAAGTCCTGAAAGTCGGGAAAATTACATGGGAAACCGCCAGCTGCAGCAACTATTTCCAAGCCAACTGGACGAATAGCAGTGAGAGCATTAGTGCCTATCAGACACTTGATTTCCGCGTCTCACGGCAGATCGACAACACACATAATCTGACTGGATCTACTAACTTTCAGATCCAGCTTGTGGGAGCAGACGGTAATCCTACTGGGGCCGCGGTCTCTCTTGATAAATACCTGAACCTCGCCGGTCCGGTTGGCCTGGACGACGGAAGTGCCGATGGTTTGCTGCATCCCATTTTACAGAGCGTGCGTATTCCGTTAACCGACTTTGCCGGCGCTAATCTGTCTAGCGTACGCGGCGTGAGGTTTACATTCTCAGATACGGCAAAAGGGGCTATCAATCTTGCCAATGTTCGCCTTTCAAACCAACCTTAAGGAGGTTTCATGATTCAACATAGCTCGCTGAAAAGAATTTCTAAGCTGGCTTGCTTGCTAATCGCCGCGTTGAATTTGAATATTGGTCGGCCGGCCGCCTCACCGTTTATGCAACAAGACGCAAGAATGGCTGACGCACGTACGGCACCGGGCAAGCTAATAGCCAAAGGAGACAACAGGACTCCCATTGGCCGCCACAGAGTATTAACCTACAAGCTTGAGGAAGTTGACCTTCCGGTACCGATAGAGCTTGAGATCCGCGGAAAGAAGCAGCGGTTTGCGACTGCTCTGCGACTCACCATAACCAGCGAATCAATTCAAGGTGCTCACGCGATCTGGCTTGGTGATGCTTCGCTACCCAAGGTTTTTGGCTTAGGCCCGACGGCTATCGGAACTTTTATATATGACCGGTCAATACTGAGGGACGGGGCCGTAATATCTGTGCAGGATGAGAAGGGTTTGTCTTCGCTTCCTGAGCCACTCAAACTACCGCAGAGCCTCAGAGCGTCGACCAAACCCGTCCTTGAAGAGGGCAATGTGATCACTGGCATTCACAGCGCGCTGAGAATCGCCGGTACTTTACGCGAGCCCCTTGTTGTTATCGAGTTCAGGACCTCGCGGTCTTTGCCACAAGGCCTAAACGACGTTTATTACGTTCAAATCGGCAAGGCACTCTTCTTGGGTCTGTCGTGCGCTAACTCGAATTGCCAGTCAATGGCTTTGCAACTGACTGCCAGAGAGTTTGCGGAGTTGAAGGATGGTGACCTTGTCGCGATTAGTTACGGCAGCAGGATACCGGATCACAGTGGCTCGTTCGGCAGTCGGCTCTGGGCGTTTGGTCCACTTAACAAAGGCATGCTCGATAGGTAGGAACATGCCATTCGGAATAGGAGTTGGCGAGAGCATTCGGGCATTATCGCTTGGTGTGTTGCTCATTTTGTGCCCCCCTCTTGCACCCACGAACGCTCAGCAAGCATCTTCTCCGAATAGGGATTTATTGACGGATGAACACTTCGCTCCTGGAGAAGTGCTATCGGCGGGCAAGAACACAGCACCGATTGGGCCTTTGAAGGTGAAGAGCTACCGGCTTGAAAAGGTGAAGCTTGCGAAGCCCCTTGAGTCAGTAGAAGCAGCCGGGACAAAACGTCGGTTAGAAACAGTCTTTCGGCTCAAGGTCACTTTAGACTCACCCCCAAACAACTACTATTTGATTTGGGTTGATGATGTCCCCTGGGACGCTTATTCCTCTGGTTATGAGACAGTCACCGGTGAAAATTCGATATCTTTGTTGTTATACGCTCCTACAGTGCCTTTCGAGGATGGCTCGACCCTCGCGATCTCAACTTCCGGCAGAAAGTTCGAACTTACGATGCTGCCTGAGAAACTCTTCGTACCGCCTGAAATGCGATCCAAGCCTGTCCCCGAAAGTGTGCGTATGCACATCACGAGCATTCGCAGCGGGTTGATCATAACAGAGACGAAGCGCAGGCCGGTTGTCTGGATTACAATTAGCTCTCCGTTTAGATTCCCAATTATGAACTCCATTCCCACTTTGGAAATATGGGACAAGGTTTTCCAGGGTGGAACACGAGGCAACGAAGCTTCCTTTATGATGGGAGCGGATGAATTTGCGCAGTTGAAGGAAGGTGCTCAGGTCATATTAAACGGTCCCGGTCCTATAAGAGGCTGGGCCGTAGGACGTCTTGATAAGAGCATGCTCTACAGGTAAGGTGATGTCTTGGCCTCCTTTCTTTCGTTCTCTTGCCAGGAAGCATCGCCTGCAAGTGGCCTATGGCTTCACGCTAATTGAGTTGGTTATCACGTTAACGGTGATGACGATCCTCACGCTCGGCGTGCTTCCATTGATGCAGGTTGCAATCAAACGCCAACAGGAACAAAGACTACACCAGAACTTACGAGAAATTAGGAGCGCCATAGACGAATTTCACCGTGACACCGCGGGGATGCAATGCATTGGAACGGCCGGTTCCTCTTCTCCGCCTGGATTTGCGGCGCAACCAGATCCGCGCAGCAGGGTTATCATCGCTGATTGCACAATCTTTGGAGTGGACAATCCGGACCGCTATCCTCCGGACCTTGAAACGTTGGTGAATGGAGTTAATGTCGTGGCTCGACCCACTTTGACTACGGGTAGTGGTCCTTCAGGACCAAATGCAACTGATGTCAATTCAGTGGCGACTAAGAAGAAGGTCTACCTGCGGGGAATGCCGATCGACCCCCTTACAGGAAAACCAGACTGGGTCCTGCGCTCCTCGTACGATGTTATCGATTCGACATCATGGGGCGGAGAAAATGTTTTTGATATTCACTCGGCCGCAAAAGGTACGGCTTTGGACGGCGAAAAATATGCAGACTGGTGAACCCGCTTTGCTGTTTTAGCGAACTTGATGTCCAAACGCATACACACGTGCTGTTGCAATCACATAACTCCCAGTGCACCGGATCCCCAAGTTAGAACAGTGGAAGGTAGCCTAGCTAAAATACCGAGAGGCCGGATTTGGTCCGGCCTCAGATCGGTTGGCGGAGGCATTCAGCCTCAGCGGTCGCTGTCCTCACCCCAGCAACCAGCGCCGAGTGGTCGGAATTTTATACCTTCGCGATTGCCTGTCAATAAAAGATTTCTTGCATGAAATTGATCAAACTTGCATGAAATTGATCAAAAAAGCCAGCGTGTCGTTATCTGTCTTCCTGGATCAGTGACTCAGTGGGTTAAGGTCACAACTATGCATTCTCCCTGGGATGACGACATAGCGAATTGTTCAGTCTCATTGATTACATTCCTCATTTCGCATCGTGGATAATCAAAGCGGTCTAGCGGTGTAAGGAAAACCCTTTCTCTTGACCGGCCACGCTACTCGGAAGTTACCTACTTCAACAGTAGTGTCACAATCAAAAACAAAAAGGCCGCCTCACGGATAATCGGAACTGTAATCACAGGGGTCTTTCCAGAAGTGTAAAAGTGCCCGGCACGCGCCAGCTCAACTTGGTCGTTAGCATCCTGGAGAAAAACGCGGGCGACGCAGTCCGTCTTGAAGATTACGTCGCCCTGTCGACCATTCCACGAAACGTTTGGCCCAGCCTTACATCTCGTATGAATCCGATCTTGGTTCAGTTAGTTTCGAGGCGCGGCCGGCGTAGGCGTCGGCGTCGGCGTTGCAGTCATTTCAGTTGTGCCAGTGTTGTCGTTAGTCGTCGTGTTTGTATTCATGTTCGTTTTTCGGTTGCCTCTTCGTCCTCGTCGACGTGATGGCGTAGCCGGCGTGACAGGTTCAGCAGCAGTCGCGGGCGTTTCTGTCGCGGCGGGCATCGCGGGTTCCGCGGGTACGGCTGCCGCGCGTGAGCGGCGGTGCCGCGTGCGGCCGGATGCACCGCTCGGCGTGAAAGAGCAAACATGAGTTGCGCCAGGAACGGTTGTTAGCGTTAAGCGGTCACCGGATTTCTTCGCGCGCATCGAGACGATCGTCGGCGGTGGCCCGGCCGGCTGCCCGGGTTTGGGCATCACTACTTCGCCAAACTGCATTGCCACACCGGTGTAGCCGCGCGTCGTGCTGGCCACTATGCGTCCCGATTTTCCGCCATCAGTGGTGAACTGATTGCCAGTAACGGTCAGCGTGGTTGGCCCACTGACGCCAGCATCGCCACAATCGAACGTTCCTGTGTAGGTGCCTGACAGATCAGTTTGTTCGGTAGTTTCAGCGGCTGGCGCAGCGGGCATGTCAGCAGCAGCCAATGGCACAGTCGCATCGGTAGTCGTATTTGTGTTTGCGACTTTGTGGCGGCTACCTTTGCGCCGGCGCGTAGTAGATTTTTTAGTGCTCGTAGCGGCCGCGGCGTTCTGATTTGTGGAGTCCTGCGCCAACACCAGAAATTCAAAACCAGCAGCAGAGATAGCCAGGAAAACTACAAAGAGAAAACTGCTCAAACGAAATACTTTCGTGCTCATAAGTCGGATCCTCCCGTCTCGTTTAGCGCATACAAGAAAACAATTACTGCGCAATCTTCAATTGTCTGGGGGATTTGGGTAAAAGGGATAGGCCTGAACGGTTCTTTTTTACCACCAAGCGCTGAAAACCTCAACCGGACGGACCACCGCTAGACCACCGTTAGAACAGCATTAGACCAGCGACGGCGGCAAAACGAACTGACCAATGTGTGGTCCATCATAGTTGAGACTGGTGCGCAGGCTCAGTTCAATTGCGTCACGCGTGTCTTCGGGCGTTATCACTGCATCAACAAAACCGCGCGCGGCAGCATATTTTGCGTCGAGGTCTCGCTCATACGTTTCGCGCACGCTATTCATCTGCTGCTCAAGTTCAACACTCGGCTCTTCGCCCTTGGCCCTTAGCTTTTCAAGTTGGCTGCCAAATACAGCCTGCACCGCCGAGTCCCCTTCCATCACACCCATCCGTCCGGTGGGCCAACTGAAAATGAAATCGGGATCGAATCCCTGCCCGGCCATCGCATAGTAGCCAGCGCCCGAAGCGTGGTTCACGGTCAACACGATTTTGGGAACTAAGGCCGTGGCCATTGCTTCGACGAACTGTGCGCCCGCGCGAATAATTCCCGAGTGCTCGGCTTCCGGTCCGACCATGAAACCCGAAACGTCCTGAACAAATAGCAGCGGTGTTTGGTGGCGATTACAAGTCTCAATGAAGTAAGCCACCTTCTCGGCGGACTCTGTATAGATGATGCCGCCAAATCGCGGGGGCCCACCCGCCGGCGACCTTACCATTCCTCGATGATTGGCAATAACCCCGACCTGAATGCCGCGAATGCGCGCGTGGCCGGTGATGATCTCCTTCGCGTAGTCAGCCTGAAACTCATCGAGTTGGCCATCGTCGAGCACGCAATCCAACAGCTCGCGCATGTTGTAAGGCTGCCGATGATCTTCAGGAATGATTTCGTAGATCTTTTCGGCAGGCGTCTTTGCTTTTTCGCTGGGAATAGAACGCGTGGTGCCGTCCGGCCGCACCGGCAACTCAGAAACAAACTCGCGAATCTTCGCAATGCACGCTTCATCGTTCCGCACGCGGTAATGGGCCACTCCTGACAATTCGTTATGCGCGCGCGCGCCGCCGAGAGTTTCGTTATCGATGGTTTGCCCGGTTGCGCCTTTCACCAGGTTGGCGCCACCCAGTCCCATGAAGGATGTACCCTCCACCATGATGATGACGTCTGAAAGCGCCGGTAGGTATGCACCACCGGCAATACACGGCCCCATCACTGCTGAAATTTGCGGGACCTTCAGATAACGCCGCATGATTGAGTTGTAGTAGAAGATGCGCGAAGCGCCGTACTGTCCGGGGAAAACGCCGCCCTGATAAGGAAGGTTAACGCCGGCCGAATCCACCAGGTAAATGATCGGCACGTGGCAGCGCATGGCAATTTCCTGCGCGCGCAGAATTTTCTTTATTGTCTCCGGCCACCACGAGCCGGCTTTGACCGTTGCGTCATTGGCAACTATGACTACTTCCCTGCCCTCAACGCGCCCAACTACAGTCACGACTCCAGCCGCCGGCGCACCGCCAACTTCATCGGAGTTCTGAGTACTGAGTGCTGAGTACTGAGTGCCTGCTGCGTTCTGACTTCTGACTTCTGACTTCTGACTTCTGTTCTCTTTATACTGATCGTAAGCAACCAGCAGCCCAATCTCCTGCGAGAATGTGTCCTTATCAAGCAGCAGATCGATCCGCTCGCGCGCCGTCAGCTTTCCCTGTTTATGTTGGCGCTCAATCTTCTCTGGCCCACCACCCAGACGCAGCTTTGTTTCAAGCTGGTGCAGCTCTGCGGCAAGTTGCTTTAATCGGGAAGACGCCTGTTTGGGTTTGGATTCAGTTATTTTCATCGACAGAGACGGACGACGGTTGCAGACCAATCGTATTCTAGAGCCGAAGAGCCCTCAACAAAGCATTTGCATCAACCTGCTGCGATAAACCTTCGATAATAGTGACACGCAAACCTCGCAGCTCGATGACCACTTGACCTTCGCTCGTTTGCCAGGAATAAAAGTTTCGACTTTCGGGTTTCAAGTTTCGAGTTTGATCTTCGGAATTAGGTCGATCCAGACTTTTCGCATCGGGGTATCGAAGCTTGGTTCGCTTCACATAAGCGTCAAAAAACTCGCGCGCGTCGTTTTCAGTATCCCAGGCTGAGACCTGGCCGATCATTACCTGACCGGGATTCGCGCCTTCGTAAACATCGTAGCGATCACCGGACCAACCGGCCGCAGCTCGGCGTGATTCCGCCGGCGATTTTAGAAGTTGATCCAGCAACAGGTAGTAGCCCCACTCTCCGTTCACGTCAGAGTCGATGCGCTTCCAAGAAGCCGGCGGTGGGCCGTGCGCAGGGGACAGTTCTGAAGGCGCGCCTTTATCAGCCGCATTGAGCAAACTGCTCAAGTCGGGCAGTGTTAGTTTCAACGGCTGCTCATAAGCAAAGTATTTTTCCGGGTGCAGAATTTGTTCCGTGGACAAGGGCAGTTTTGTAAATGCCTTTGACAATCCGGCGAAACCCTCCGCTCTGTAAACTCGCGTCGCCCACTCGCTTCCCTGCAGGTACGGAAAAATCAACGATTCACGCAAAGCGCGCGGCGCCTGGTTAAATTGTTCGGTGGAGACTCCGGTGCTGAGTGAGCGCGTGAATGCCAGGGCGACGAGCGGATTTTTTGCCATGTAAATCATCATAGAGACCGTCGCATCTCCCTCAATCAGGGAGTGCGCCGCAAGCTGCGCATCGGAATCACCGTGCGGCCATTTCTGAAAGCGGCGCAAGTTGAAGTGCTGATCCTGAAGTGCGTGGGTCAGTTCGTGCGCCATCACTGGTTTTTGACTTTCCAGCTCCAACCAGTCTGCCAGGTAAAACTCACGCGTAACGGGATCGTAGTATCCAGCGATCTGCTCCAGCAACAACTTGATGATGAACGGACGATATTCGAAATTTGCAGGCGCCAAACCAAATTTGCGGTATGCGACTTCAGTGGCGTGCATTTCCGCAGTTGTCATCTGCTCGTAAAGATTCTTAACGAGCATACTTTCGATCTCAGCGCGCGACTGGGCCCCGCTTTTCACCGGCCGCAGGATCGGCAACTCGCGAATCTTGCTGGTTTCTTCCAATACGGCTGACGTAGCAGCAACAATTGCGGCCTCACGCGCAGCGCGGCTGGATATTGCCGGCCGTTGCTGAGCTTGCAGTTGAACACCAGCGGAATTGAAAAATGCAGTGCTCGTGAGGAGCGCGAAGGCGGCCGTTAAGGCCAGGAATCTGCTAATATTCTTTGACATCTTCAGGCTTTCGCTCTTATAGTCCGCCTAAACGCAAGACAATCGCGGCTGGTAATTCAACAGAATCTCTAGAACCGAAGTTTGAGGGTATAACGCTCAGATGACAAGTCCTGCACCTGAAAATGTATTCGGCGAATGGCACGAATCGCTGGTTCGCGTGCGCTATGCCGAAACTGACAAGATGGGGATTGTCTATTACGCCAATTACCTCATCTGGTTCGAGATTGGCCGCACCGACTTTTGCCGTGCCCGTGGCTTTGCCTATCGGGACATGGAAGAGAACGACGATGCTTTTCTGGTTGTTGCTGAAAGCTATTGCCGTTACAAAGCGCCCGCTTATTACGATGATGAACTACTAATTCGCACTCACATAACGGAACTGCGGAAACGATCGCTGAGATTTGGTTACGAAATCGTGCGCGCATCCGACGGTCAGATCATTGCCGAGGGCGAAACCGGACATGTGATTACCGATTCAACCGGCCGCGTCCGCTCGTTTCCTGAAGGCTATGCGCAACGGCTGCTAGCGCCGCCAATCTTGAAACCCGCCGGCGGAGAAATCGTACCGACCGAAACCGGTCCGGAATAAACTTCCCTCCAATTGAGGCCCGAAGTTCAGAGTCCAGCCTTTAGGCTGCCGTTGGGCGCAGCAAGCTGAAGCTTGTATTCTAAACTTCGCGTTTCTAATCATGGGCCAAATTTAGCCTGATAATTTCGCGCGCGCGGCCCGTTGCTTCGTCAATATCCAATACCACACCGCAAATCCTGACAGCGCCACTTGAATGTTCTGCTCTTCTTCCCGTAGCGGAAGTGAAACGCGTGATAACGTCTTTCTTGTCCATTCCGATCACGCCGGCATAGCTGCCCGTCATTCCCAAGTCTGTTAAATAGGCGGTTCCATTCGGAAAGATCCGGTCGTCAGCCGTTTGCACGTGAGTATGCGTGCCCAGGACCGCGGATACGCGCCCGTCAAGGTACCAGCCCATTGCAACTTTTTCGGAAGTCGCTTCGGCGTGCATATCGACAATGCGAACCTTCGTATCACTAGACAAATCCGCCAGCAACGCGTCGACTGCACGAAAGGGATCGTCCGAGGGCGGCATGAAGACTCGGCCCATCAGATTCATTACCGCTACCTTCGCACCGTTGATAACTCCGGTCCAAATGCCGCTTCCGGGCGTGTTAGGTGGATAGTTTGCCGGTCTGAGAAGCCGAGGCTGTTTGACAATATAGGGAGCTGCCTCTTTTTTATCGAAGATGTGGTTTCCTGAAGTCATCACGTCGATGCCGGAAGTAAACAACTGTTCGCAAAGAGATGGAGTGACTGAAAACCCGCCTGCAAGGTTTTCAGCATTCATGATGGCCAGATCGATGTCGTGCTGCTCCCGCAAATCCTGAATGCGCTCAAGCACGGCAATCCGCCCCGGCTTTGCCACAACGTCACCGATCATTAGTACTTTCATAGAATCCGTGAATCGTAAATCGTAAATCGTAAATAGACAAAAGCCGCAAACAGGAACTCGTCAATCGAGATAGGAGGGGAACCACTATTTACGATTCACGATTTACGATTTACGGCTTTTAACTATTTACGGCTTAGTTGGCAGGAGGGACATCCGCGTTGGTCGTTCCGGAGCCGTAATTGAACCTGCATGTACAGGTGGGTGACCTTTAAGAGCCGCAGCCTCTGGCAATTCTTAACGCTGAAGAAGTGCACTGGCAAGCGGCATCAGTCTCCCATTTTAACGGCGTTGGCTCAATCATCGTTACTCGGTGACGGGCCACACAGAATATTTCCCTCCGCCGCGGGGGATACTAACACAGGCCGGCGAAACTCAGGTAATGAGAGTTAAAGTGGGTCGTGATGCAGTTTGCCTGTCTTATCTCATTAGCACCGTCGCTTCAGCGCGGTGATCTGGGGGGCCGACACAAATCGGAAACCGTTTAAACGGTTTCCCGTCTGACTTCAACGCAGATCACCGGGCTAAAGCCACGGTGCTAATGAGAAGGCGTGGCAATTTGAACGATCAATTTGTTTCTGAAATCTACCGAATCAACCCAGCGAAATGTTTCCTGAGGCGCCTTTTTCCTGCTCGATGTTGCTGCGGACCTTTAATAGTTTGTCGAGCATTTCTGCGCATTCGGTGCTGCGCGTGGCCAGTTGGGCGTCGGCCTCTTCATGGGTTTGTTTCAAGCGGTGCAGTTCGTCGGCGATGTGTAGGGCAGCCAGAATCGCAACTTTCAACGAATCGACGGTTAAAGTGCCGGAGGAAATCTCGCGCATGCGGCTGTCAACAAAATCGGCCAGTTTCGTGAGGTATTCCGAGTCGCCGTCGGAGCGGATATTGTAGGTTTGATTATAAATTTCAACGCGGATAATCGGCGGCGCGGAAGTTTCTACAGTTTTCTTGCCTGGCATTTCAGCAATCCCCGTTGTCATCTGAGTTCCTCCGCCAGCTCGGGATCAAGCGTGGCCACCGCATCAAGCATTGCCTCAACCTTCATGCGAATGATGTCGCGTTCGGCCAGTAGTGCTTCCACTTGTTTTTCGAGACGCTCTTGTTCGCGCGGCACGCTCCCGCGATTGCGGCGCATGTTTGAAAGCTCTTTTTCGAGGCTCTCCTTCTCGAGACGAAGCGTCTTAGTGAGTTCGATCGTCCGATAAATCTTGTCTTCGAGATGTGAAAACTTTTCCAGTCCTGACAGTGCGATCATCTAACTGCTCTTTCTCGGTTTGTGTGCATCCGCGCCGTGCGGGGCGATTATGCGACTTCACGCTGTTAAGCGCAAGACTATCCGGCTTGATAAGCGCGATTTATTTTTTAGTGGAGCTCAGCATTGAATTTCTTCAGCAGCGAATCCAGCAAACGGCGGTGACGCTCTTCCACTTCTTCGTCGCGAAGGGTTCGCTGGTCCGAACGATATTCGACTCGCAAGCTTATGGATCGCTTGTCATCGGGAATGTTTTGCCCTTCATAAGTGCTCACCAGTTCCACCTGCTGGTAGTCCGCAACCTTTTCCGCCTCAATCCCAGCTACTAATCCGGCGAAACCCACGCTGCGGTCGACGAGTAGCGTCACATCGCGAGCCACGGATGGATAGCGCGGCAACGGCTTGTATTTGATCTCGTGTTCCGCGATCTCAAATACGGGCGTCAGGTTTATTTCGGCGACATAGACTCGCTGGCGAAACTTGTAAGCAGCGGAGATTGCTTCCGACAATGCGCCAATGCTGCCGATGTTCGTTCCAGCTGCGAGCGACACGGTAGCGGCCTGGCCCGCGCGCAAATGTTTCACCTCAGCTTCCTTGAAAACCAGCGGCGGTAAATTCATGGCGGCGATTGCCGCTTCCAACGCGCCTTTGAGATCATAAAAATCCAAGTCGCGCGGTGGTTGCGCCCGGTCTTGTTCGCTCGCTCCGCCGCTGGCAATCAAGCCAAGCGATTCAAACTCATGAGGGAGCTCATGGGCCTCAGAACCTGCAAAAATACGCCCGATTTCAAACAAACGGACATCTCTCGTGCCCTGATTAAAATTGTGGCGAAGCGACTGCAACAGTCCGGGCAGCAGGCTCGGCCGCATTCGAGTGGCATCTTCCAGAATTGGATTGCTGAGGGTGACGATAGAAGATTGCCTTGACGCTTCCGGCGGCGCCGCTAATGCAAAAACGTCGTCGTGGGCCACATCAATGAAACTAAGATTTATTGCCTCATTAAAACCCAGACCCGTCAAAGCACGCCTCAGACTTCGACGCCTAGTCTCCGCCGGCTGATATTCACCGGCCATAGCAGACGGGGGTAACTCTGAACCAATCCGCTCGTAACCTACGTGTCGCGCTACCTCTTCAACCAGATCTTCTTCGAGACTGACATCGACGCGCCAGCTCGGCACAACGAATGTTTTCGGTTTGCTATTTGCTGAACCATCGCCGACGAAGCCAAGCGCGCGCAGAATGCGATCCATCTCGGCCACGTCAACTCTCAGCGATGTCAAACTCTCAACCCGCTCCGGACGGAAGCTTACTGTCCGCACAGGCTGCGGACCGGGATACACATCGATAGCATCTTCAGTAGCGACTCCGCCGGCAATTTCACAAATGAGGTCAACACATCTTGTCTGGGCGTTGACGACGTTCTCGCGATCTGCGCCGCGTTCGAATCGTCTTGATGCTTCAGTGTCCATGCCGAGCTTGCGCGCAGTGCGCCTGACCGAGTCGGGATTGAAATACGCACTCTCAATCAGCACGTCAACTGTTGACGTAGAAATTTCTGAATCCAAACTGCCCATGATGCCCGCAAGCGCAACTGGCCGTTCGGCATCTGCGATGACCAGCATTTCGCGCTCGAGCGAACGCGCTACGCCATCGAGTGTTTGCAGTGTTTCTCCTGCCGCCGCTCGCCGCACAATGATTTTCTGACCGCTGATCTTTTGTAGATCAAAAGCGTGCAGCGGCTGGCCTAACTCGTGGAGCACATAGTTCGTGATATCGGCAACATTATTGATTGGCCGTTGGCCGATTTCGTTGAGACGTTTGGCAAGCCAGTCGGGTGATGGGCCAATCTTCACGCCACGCACAATGCGGGCGGCATAACGTGGACAAAGATCCGTGTCTTTGATTTCAACAGCCGCGAAATCGCTCGATTTTCCTTCGGTTTTTGCGACTTTGGACTTTGGACTTTGGACTTTGGACTTTTCGATCACCGCAACTTCCCGCGCGATACCCACATGCGAAAGGCAGTCGGGCCGATTTGAAGGGACTTCGACATCCAGCAGCGAATCACCGTCGCTCTCATCAACCGAATCGATGGCGAGGCCAACCATAGTGAGCCGCTCCCGCAATTCCAGCGGAGTCAGCTTCGTATTAGTCAGCTCGCGCAGCCAGTTGTAACTTATGAGCATAAGCGGTGACAGGTGACGAGTGACAAGTGACGAGTATGCAACTCTGTATGGTTGCTCTGACTTGTCACTTGTTACCCGTCACTTGTTACTCCTAATCAAACTGTTCCAGAAACCTAACGTCATTTTCAAAAAGCAGACGAATGTCGTCCAGCCCATACATCAAAGCGCACATACGATCGATTCCCAGTCCAAAAGCGAAACCGGAGTAAATTTCCGGATCGACGCCGGCTATCCGCAAAACATTCGGATGGACCATGCCTGAGCCACCGAGTTCGATCCAGCCGGACTGTTTGCAAATGCGACAGCCCGTACCGCCGCATTTGAAACAACTGAAATCAAACTCCGCACTGGGTTCAGTAAACGGAAAATACGAGGGCCGAAAACGGGTGACCGTTTCTGCGCCAAACATGCGCCGCAGAAATTCCGCAACTGTTCCTTTCAAATGGGCCATGGTGATGCCGCGGTCAACGCATAGTCCTTCAACTTGAAAAAACATCGGATTGTGTGTCGGGTCAGGGGTATCGCGGCGAAAGACGCGGCCCGGCGCAATCATGCGCAGTGGAGCGCCGTGTCGTTGCATTGCATGGATCTGCACCGTCGAAGTCTGCGAACGAAGCGCAAAGCCGTCGATCGTATAAAAAGTATCTTGCGGGGCACGAGCCGGATGGTTTTCCGGGATATTCAGTGCATCGAAATTGTAGAAGTCGGTTTCAATTTCCCGATCATCTTCAATTGCGTAGCCCAACGAGACGAATATGTCTTCGATGCGCTCTCGCAATTTGGTTATCGGATGAATGTGACCGCGGCGCGGACGACGGCCCGGGAGGGTCACATCGATGCGCTCGCGCTCGCCACGCGCGGCTTGAACCAGACTGTTGAGCTTCTCGTCGGTTTCTGCGATTCGCGCGGTAATCTCCGCTTCGGTCTGCTGTACGAGCTGGCCGAAAGCCGCACGCCCGTCCGGAGCGACCTTGCCGATGAGCTTTTTGCACGCCGAAAGCGCGCTTTTCTTACCCAGATGACGAGTTCGAAATTCAGCCAGGGCACGTTGTTCCGTTTCGGCATCCGCCGAACTCAGCGACTGGGCAGAAGCATCCCTTAAGCGGACAAAGCGTTCGAATTCTTCGTCGAACGCTTTGCGTGCTGCTTCAACCTGAGATTTTGGATCTTCCTGATTCGTGCTCTCGGTCATTAGCAGTTGAACCGGCGGGCAATGCCCGCCTCTAACTATTGTGAGCTCATTGTTGATTACGCTGCGGCTTTTTCTTTCTTATTGTCGAGCGCGTTCTTCGCCTGTAGCGCAACTTCCTTGAAAGCATCGGGTTGATTGACTGCGAGGTCGGCAAGAACTTTCCGATCCAATTCAATCTCCGCCAGCTTCAGACCGTGTATAAGTTGTGAATAGTTCAACCCATTCAGACGCGCGGCCGCGCCAATGCGCACAATCCAAAGACTACGAAAATCACGTTTCTTCAGTTTGCGCCCCGTGTAGGCGAAGTTTAATCCACGTTCGACCGACTCTTTTGCAGAACGATAAAGTTTCGACTTGGTGCCGCGATAACCCTTCGCCAGCTTCAAAATTTTCTTGCGCCTTTCAAGGCGCTTGTTTCCACGTTTTGCTCTTGGCATAACTTCTCCTTAATGATGAACGCGAAACTTTGAATGATGAATAGGGATCCTATTCATCCTTCCGTCTTCATCCCTCATAATTGCTCTTAATCTCTTCCATACGGCAGCATTGCTGCGACGCGCCCCAAGTCGGATTTTGATACCAGGCCGTCAATATCCAGCAGCCGTTTTCGCTTGTGGGTTTTCTTCGTCAAAATATGGCGCGCATGCGAATGGCCACGTTTAACTTTCCCGCTGGCAGTCAAACGAAAACGCTTTGCCGCGCCTTTGTGTGTTTTTAGTTTTGGCATAATTCCCCCTCTTCAACTCTGAGATCTGAAATCTTAAATCTTAAATTTTTGCGTCGTGCCCTACGGTCGGGCCAACTCCACTTACCTTCTCGCTACCGCAGGTGGTACTGACCAGCCCTTACGGTTGGGCTACCTCAGCCAGCATCTACCGGTTTATTGCTTTCTACTTTCGGCTCGGGCTTACTGCCCGCCACTGCCGGCTGTTCAAGCTTAGCCGTTCCCTTATGCTTCTTCGGGCCCAGAATGATGAACATCTGATTGCCTTCCATGCGCGGCCGGGCTTCGACTTCGCCGACATCAATCAGGTCATGTTCCAGTCGCTCGAGGATGCGCGCGCCCAACTCACGATGTGTCATTTCTCGGCCACGAAACCAAATGGTGGCTTTAACCTTGTCGCCTTCTTCCAGCCATTCGCGCGCGTGTTTCATGCGATAGCCGTAGTCATGATCATCAGTCCCCGGCCGAAACTTAACTTCCTTAACGGTGATCGTGACCTGCTTTTTCTTTGCTTCGTTTGCCTTCTTCTTCGCTTCGTACTGAAACTTTCCGAAGTCGATGATGCGGCAAACCGGCGGATCGGCTGTAGCGGCAACTTCCACCAGGTCCAAACCTTTTTCTCGGGCGGCGCGAATGGCGTCTCGAATATCCATGACGCCGAGCTGCTCGCCTTCGTCACCAATGACGCGCACCTGAGGCACGCGAATTCTTTCGTTAATGCGGGCAATGGGCATGCGCCGGTTGTCCGGGCGCGAGCCGCGACCTCGAAAGCCTGTAGCTATACTTCACCTCCTAAGGTTAGAAGTTCCAGGTTTCAAGTTTCAAGTTTCAAGTTCAAAACCTGAAACTTGAAACTTGAAACCTGAAACTAAGTGTTAGTCAACGCACGCAGCTCGACAAGCTTGCGCGCCATTTCAACAAAGTCGTTAATAGACATCACACCGATGTCGCCCTTGGTCCGCTCGCGAACCGCGACCATTCCCTGCTCCATCTCGCGGTCGCCCAGCACCAGCATGAATGGTGTTTTCTGAATCTGGGCGTTACGAATCTTCGCGCCAATCTTCTCACTCTTCAGATTTGACTCGACGCGCAAGCCGGCGGCCCGCAGTGTTGCTGAAACTTTTTCCGCGTACTCGTTAACGCGATCCGTAATCGGCAACACGGCAACCTGCATCGGCGCCAGCCACATCGGGAACGCGCCGGCATAGTGCTCAATCAATACGCCAAAAAATCTTTCCATCGAGCCGAACAACGCGCGATGAATCATTATTGGCTGGTGCGGCTTATTGTCCTCGCCTATATATTCAAGCTGGAAACGAGCGGGCAAATTGAAGTCAAACTGCACAGTCGTCAACTGCCAGGTACGCCCGATAGCGTCTTCGACGCGAATATCTATCTTTGGACCATAGAAAACAGCTTCACCTTCAACACGCTGGTAGGCAATGCCACGATCATTCAGCGCCGTGGTCAACATTTCTTCCGCGCGATTCCAATCTTCGTCCGAGCCGAGGTAATGAACGTCGCCGCCACTTCCGCGTACCGAAAGTTCCACTTTGATTTCTTTAAAACCAAAGACCTCAAACATGTGAAACGCGAAGTCGATACAACCTACGATCTCACCATTGACTGTCTCGGGCGTGCAGAAAATATGCGCATCGTCCTGCGTAAACCCGCGCACGCGCGTCAAACCATGCAGTGTTCCCGACAATTCCGCGCGATAGACAGTGCCCAACTCGGCATAGCGAATGGGCAGATCGCGGTAAGAACGCTGGCCCGATTTGTAAATACCGATGTGAAACGGACAGTTCATCGGCTTGATCCGAAACTGCTGCTCTTCAAACTCGATCGGCGAGAACATTGAATCCGCGTAGTTCTCTTCGTGCCCGCTGGTGAACCACAACTCGCGCTTGGCGATATGCGGCGTGAACACCAGGCCATAGCCGCGCGCGGCCAACTGTTCACGCAGATAGTCTTCCATCTCCTTGCGAATCGCGCCGCCCTTCGGATGCCAGAAGATCAACCCCTGGCCATATTGTTCCTGAATTGAGAACAGATCGAGTTCGCGGCCCAACCGTCGATGATCTCTTTTCTCGGCTTCCTCCCGCTGCTTCAGCCACGCGTCCAATTCTTCCTGCGAGAAGAAAGCCGTGCCGTAGATGCGCTGCATCTGGGTATTCTCAGCGTCGCCCTTCCAGTAAGCGCCGGCAAGTGATAGCAGCTTGAACGCGCGCAACTTGTTGGTGTTCGGCACGTGTGGGCCGAGACAGAAATCGATGAATGGCGAATTGTCGATGTAGTAAACGCTGACAATTTCGCCGGCCTTCTCGGCAATCAGCTCGCACTTCAACGGCTCTTCGCGCTCTTTGAAAATCTCCAGCGCTTTCGCTTTGGGAATTTCCTCGCGCCGGTAAGCAAGATTGCGGCTGGCAATCTGCCTCATCCTCTTTTCAATGAGCGGAAGGTCTGCTTCGGTTAACGGCTGTGGCGCAATCACATCGTAGAAAAATCCATAGCGCGGATCTTCAAGCAGCGCCGGCCCAATTCCCAGCTTGGTGCCGGGAAACAGATCAAGCACCGCGGCTGCGAGCAGATGAGCCGTCGAGTGGCGCAGCACGTCCAAACCCTCGAGCGTTTGCGGCAGGACCGGCTCAATTTGAAGCACCTCGCCGTTTGGCTGTGCATCGAGCGTGAAAGCAAGATCAACTTCGCGACCATTAACGCGCGCCGCCAAAGCTTGCTTAGCTGCTTCGCGGTCAAGCTTCTTCAGCGCATCACCAACGGTCACCGGGGCAGGAATCTGCGTCGCTGGTCCATGGCCAAGTTGTACGTTAATCTCGCTCATCTTGCTTCGTGGATAGTAAACCGTGAATCGTAAATAGAAATACTGACTCTGGAACTCAAAGCCTATTGCGACGGCCTAACAAGCAGTCCCGCACAAAAATGCGGGAAAGAACAATGGCACAGCCCAGCAGTCCACGAGTGGCTCCGGCACTTCCTATTCACGATTTACGATTCACTATTTGCTGCTTCTCTGATCGGATCTGATAGGAGCGCCTTCGCCGAACCGGCCATAAGAGGCTGGTAATCAAAAACTAAAGAATCGAGTGTGTGTTCGATTCATAACGAAGGTCTTCTGGAGCATCCTATCAAAAATTAGAACCTGCCAACGCCCTTCGGCGTTAACCTCTGCTTGAAGCTCTAGAATTTAGCCAAAGCGCCTGCGTAAGTCAAATTCTCAGCACTTCCCTGTCCAATTTATCTAAAACGTAATCAGATAATCACTCAACGTTTCATACATCGACTGAAAAGAGCTGGCACAGAACAGCACCGGCTGAAAGCGCGTCGGGTCATATTCCAGGCGAGATGCTTCCTGCAAATCAAATGGTCTCAACTCCGCCTCATGCATCTCCTCCAGCTCGCCTGCCGAAGAGAGTAACCCGGTGCCATACGCCTTCACTTGGTAATCCTCAAGCAAGACCCCAAATTCGAGTGTGTACCAGTAAACGCGCGACAGCCGCTCCAGGGCTTCGGAGCTGGTCGTACGCTTGACAGCGCTGCCGACCATTCGATTGAGTTCAGCCAGCCGTTTGCTCGCCAAGGTGACCGCATGACCTAACAACTCGTGAACCACATCGGGCTCAGGCGTGTAAAGCGGCGTCGAGTGGTGACGAATATATTGCGTGCAAAGGAATACGCCGTTGGCCAGCGATTCGAGAAACACTCGCGGCTCAACCAGTCCGGCGACTGGCTCTAAACGAAAGCCGCTGATGGCTTGAACTTTGGCTGAGACTTCGCTCAGTTGTGGAATGCGATCTCGCGGCAAATCCAATTTCGCGATGCAATCGAGATATTCTTTGCAGGCGCGCCAGCGATGCTGCGGTTCTATTATCTCCAAAATGCTTTGCCAAAGTTGGTGCTCTTTTGCGTCGTACGGAGCGTCAGGGATTTGCGCGCCGGGCTGATACTCCATGGCCAGGCGCGCGATCTCGTTGCGACGGGCCCGGTAACTTGCATCTCGAAAGCCGGGATGGTCGGGATCGAGTTGGACGATTTGATTTCGCTCCGCGGCGAGTTCGTTTGGTTCTGCGGTGACCATCCGCGCGTCGGTATGATCTCGCAGCAAGCCGATTTGCTTATTGGTTAGTGTGTCCATTTTTCGGGCCTCTCACAACGAAAAAACCGGCCACTGCTCCTCCCCTTTTGGGAAGGATCAGTGGCCGGTTCATTGAAACTTATCTGCGTCTACTTTAAATGATGACGATGAAACGCCGACAGTTCTCTACCGCCCTGGTCCTCCCCGAAGGGAGCTGCCAATACCAATAATAACGATAGAGATTGTAGGAGTGATTATTCATTTCACCATACGCATTGCGCGCCCGCAAAAAGTACTCCCGGTCTATGAAAACTGTCAAGCCTTTTGTAGGTGTTGGCAATCTCATTAGCACCGTCGCTTCAGCGCGGTGGAACTGGACTCTCGCGGCGGATTGGAAACCGTTTAAACGGTTTCTCATTTCTAATGTGGCCATCTATCACCGGGCTAAAGCCACGGTGCTAATGAGAAGCATTCACACCCTCTGTCAACGACCTAACGAACGCTCCCACGTTATTGATCAGGTCGGGCCTGCTTCCCTGCTTCTCGATCTCCGCCACGATGGCCGAACCAACCACCGCCGCATCCGCGTAGCGCAACACTTCTTTAACCTGAGTTTTGTTCGAGATACCAAAACCGACGGCAACGGGCAAATTGGTCACGGCGCGCACGCGCCCGACCAGTATTTCCGCTGCGTTACTTAATTCTTCCCTCGTTCCTGTTACGCCGGTGCGCGATACCGCGTAAATGAAACCACTGGCGCGCCCGGCAATCATGTGCAAACGATCGTCGCTTGAGGTCGGCGCCACGAGATAGATCATGTCGAGCTGCTGTGCCGACAATGCTTTCTGAAAACCTTCCGCCTCCTCCGGCACCAGGTCAGTCACTAATACGCCGTCGACGCCCATGCGCGCCGCTTCTTTGGCCAGTCGGTCCAACCCAAACTGCATTAGCGGATTGTAGTAACTGAAAAGCACGATAGGCACGTCCGTTTGCTCGCGCGCCCGGGAAACAGTTTGCAAAATCTCTTCAATGCCCACGTGGTTTCGCAACGCTCGTTGAGACGATCGTTGAATCACCGGTCCGTCGGCCATAGGATCGCTGAACGGCACACCTAACTCAATAATACTCGCGCCGCAGCGGGCCAACTCGACGATCAAATCGCGAGTCACGTCGAGGTTGGGATCGCCGGCGGTAATGAAAGGAATCAACCCCCCATGTCCCTCTTTCTTGAGTGCGGCAAAGGTCGCTTCTATTCGTCGCAAGCAGACTCCTTACTCAAGATCTCAGCGACGGTTTGGACATCCTTATCGCCACGTCCAGACAAGTTCACGATAATGCAACGGTCCGTTCCCAGTTCGCGCGCGAGCGGTAGCGCGTGTGCGATCGCGTGGGCCGACTCGAGTGCAGGAATGATTCCTTCAAGTTGCGAAAGCGTTTGAAATGCTGCCAGCGCTTCATCATCTGAAGCAGTGACGTATTCCACCCGTCCTGAGTCGTGAAGGTACGCGTGTTCCGGACCGATTGAAGGGTAATCAAGCCCGGCAGAGATAGAGTGTGTGGCAGCAATCTGTCCGCGCTCGTCTTGCAGCACATAGCTTAGCGTTCCCTGCAACACTCCCGGACGACCGCCGCCGCCGGAAATGAATCGCGCCGCATGATTGCCTAACTGACTTCCCGTTCCACCAGCTTCCACACCAATCATACGCACGGATGGGTCGGCAAGAAATGGATAAAATAGCCCGATGGAATTCGACCCGCCACCAATGCAAGCGACCAGAACGTCGGGTAAGCGTCCTTCCGCTTTGAGAATTTGCGCGCGCGCCTCGCGGCCAATCACGCACTGAAAATCACGCACCATCAGTGGGTAAGGATGTGGGCCAAGCGCACTGCCAAGCAGGTAGTAAGTCTCTGCGGGCGTGCTCACCCAATCACGCAATGCTTCGTTTATCGCGTCCTTCAGTGTGCATGAACCCGTCCGTACTTCTCGAACTTCAGCGCCCAACAGTCGCATGCGAAAAACATTTAACTCCTGCCGCCGCATGTCTTCGCTGCCCATGTAGACGACGCAGTCAAGTCCAAACAGCGCGCAGACGGTTGCCACCGCCACGCCGTGTTGACCGGCGCCCGTTTCGGCAATAATTCTTTTCTTACCCATGCGGCGCGCCAACAGAACCTGGCCCAGCGCGTTGTTTATTTTGTGCGAACCGGTGTGTGAAAGGTCTTCGCGCTTGAGATAAATGCACGCCCCACCGGCGAATTCCGTAAGCCGGGCGGCATGAAACAATGGCGTCGGGCGTCCGGAATAGTTTCGCAGCAGCGTTGCCAATTCCGATTTGAAGCCGGCATCAGAACGTATTGATAGGTACGCCGCGGTTAATTCATCGAGCGGCGCCATCAGCGTTTCAGGAACAAAGCGTCCGCCGTACGGTCCCCAGTGCCCATCTGTATCTGGTTCGTTATTCTTCATCGAAGCCAACCCTATCAACCTGTTGTCGCGAAGGCTTTACACGAAAAGTGCTTAATTGTTCAGAACCTGAGCGACGGCGATTGCGGCTTGCCGCCGCACAGTGCGGAATGCCTATGGCTTTCCGCTGAGTTCCCCTTAATGAGTTTTTCCTGAGGCTCAGCCTCAGGAAAAGAGCTGAGAGATCGCTTCCGGAAAGGCCGAGCCTTTCCGCACTGTGCGGCGGCAAGCCGCACCTAATCGTTTTCTACCCGCAAAGCCGCCTGGTGTTCGTGTGCGCGGATCGCCTTGATAAAAGCGCGTACTCTGGCGATGTCTTTGCGTCCAGGCGAACTTTCCAAACTACTACATGCGTCTACTCCGTAGGGCTGAACGCTTGCCACGGCCTCGGCAACATTTTCTGGTCCCAGCCCGCCTGCCAGAATTAGTTTCGGCACTTTTGTTTTCGTGCTCCGCGCGATCGACCAGTCGAAAGTTCTACCCGTCCCGCCACGAAGGCTTTGGTCCAAACTATCAAGCAGGACAGCATCTGTATCGTATTCCGCTGCACTTTCCGGTTTGAAGTTCTCGCCCGCCCGAAGTGCCTTGATCACAAATCTTCCATCTAACTCGCGACAGTAAGACGGCGACTCATCGCCATGTAATTGCACCGCGGCCACACCCACGGCATCGATCAGGCGCGCGACGTTCTGTGGTGTGCCGGCATTAACAAAAACACCAACAGTCAAAATCGCGGCAGGAAGCTGGGCAACAACTTCGCGCGCCGTTTCCGGCTTGATGTAACGCGGACTGCCTGGATAGAAATTGAATCCGAGCAGGTCTGCACCTGCATCGGCGCACGCCAATGCGTCTTCCAAATTAGTAATGCCGCAAATCTTTATCCGTACCATGATTAATATGTTAGTTGTGATGTTCCAACAACTATTTACTGGAGCGCGGGCGTCTCGCCCGCATCGTGCGCAACAACTCAACCAAAAGCCTCTTTCGCGCTTCGCGCTCATTGCGGGCGAGATGCCCGCGCTCCCAGTAATCAAGTTTGCTCAAGAAAGAAATAACCGCAACGCTTCGCCGGGATCGTCTGCGCGCATTAGCGCTTCGCCAATCAGAAAACCGTGGAAACCTGCGGCACGCAACCGTTGCAGGTCAGCATTCTCGCGCAGGCCACTTTCGCTAATCAGAATCGCATCTACCGGCGCCGACGCTAGACATTCTTCGGACACTCCGAGTGAAACAACGAACGTTCGCAGGTCACGATTGTTAACGCCAATCAATCTTGCGCCACAGGCAACGGCGCGCTGCATTTCGTCCAGCGTGTGCACTTCGACCAACGCGTCCATTTGCAACTCGTCCTCCGCGAGGCGGCGCAACGACGCAAGTTGCTTGTCATTCAGTGCAGCAACAATCAACAACACTGCATCTGCGCCGGCTGCGGCTGATTCAAAGACTTGATACTCATCGACGATGAAATCCTTGCGCAACACAGGAATTCGAATCGCTCCTTTAACAGCTTTCAAATCTTTAAGCGAGCCATGAAAGTAATCTTCTTCAGTCAATACTGAGATAGCGGCGGCGCCATTCTGTTCGAAGGCGCGCGCGACCTCCGCTGCGTCCGCGTGCCGCCGAAGGTCACCTTGCGATGGTGAGGCCCGCTTGAATTCTGCAATCACCGCGAGCTCGCTCTTTCGAGCACCGATTGCTGCGCGCAATGCAAATGGTTGCGATTGTTTGCGCGCCGCGCGCGACAAGGCAATCAATTCCGAAGCAGACGCCACTTGCTTCGAGCGCTGAATTTGCTCTTGCTTGCGTTCGATAATCTCATCGAGGAAATTCATGGCCAGTGTCATTTGTTTGTAGCTCTCCACAACCAGCGCCGCTGCCGCATTAATGACCACCAAGTCACGCGCTTCATCCCGGCGCCCGCCAGTAAATATTGAGCTAATGATAGCGGCACTATTTCCGGCGTCATTGTCACGAACGTTTTCCAGCGTGGCAGACTTCAAGCCAAAATCCTCCGGTGTGATTTCAAAGCTTCGCACCTCTCCCTTCATTGTTTCGGCAACGAGCGTTTTTCCGCTCAAAGTGATTTCATCCAGTCCATCAGAACCGTGGACTACCCACGCGCGCTCGGTACCAAGCGCCGCCAACGTATGTGCCAGCGGCTCGACAAGTGCCGGATGCCACACACCAATTACCTGGCGCGGCGCCCCGGCGGGATTCGTTAGCGGTCCGAGCAAGTTGAAGGTGGTGTGAACTCCCAACTCACGTCGCACGCCGACAACACGCGCGGTGGCTCCGTGATACAGCGGCGCAAACATGAAGCAGATGCCTATCTCGTTAAGACACTCTTCCGAAATATGCGCCGGCGCGTCCACCTTCACGCCAAGTTTCGACAGCACATCTGCACTTCCCGATCGACTCGTTGCAGCGCGGCTTCCGTGTTTTGCAACCGGCAATCCAGCGCCGGCAATTACGAAAGCTGCGGCTGTTGAGACATTGAAGGTTTTGACGGCGCTCGAACCGCTGCCGGCGGTATCGATGAAAATTCCGTGACGAGACACTATCTTCGTGGAGCGTTCGCGCATCGCCAAAGCCATCCCCGCGAGCTCTTCAACTGTTTCACCCTTGACCGCCAAAGCCACAAGCGCAGCGGCGATCTGCGCATCAGTCGCTTCTCCATCGAGCAGCGCGCCGAGCAGTTGACCTGCTTCGCGGCGCTGCAAATTTTCACCACGCATCAATCGTAGCAATAGCGTTCGCAGGTTCGAGTCTTGCTGCGGCTCATCGCGGCGTCCTGGAGTGGGTAGCAACCATGCAGGCCTGCTTGTTTTTGTTGTAGTGTCGTAATTCATAAGTTAAGAAAATTATCGAGAAGTCGCTTCCCTTCCGTCGTCAGGATTGACTCCGGGTGAAACTGCACTCCTTCAACCTTCAACTCGCGGTGCCGGATCCCCATGATGACGCCATCCGCTGTCACGGCCGAGACTTCTAAACACGCAGGCAACGACTCAGGGTCTATCACGAGCGAGTGATAGCGTGCTCCCTTGAAAGGACTGTCGAGGCCCGCAAAAATCGTGCGTCCATCGTTTGAAACTTCTGACGCCTTGCCATGGACGCAGCTTCCAGCTCGTACCACGCGGCCTCCGAAACTCTGACCGATTGCCTGATGGCCCAGGCACACGCCTAATATGGGAAGCGTGCCCGCAAAGTTTTCAATGAGTTCCAGTGTCAGGCCAGCGTCATCAGGAATACCCGGTCCCGGCGAGATAACGATTCTGTCCGGTCTCAATCGTGTCGCAACGTCTTCGACCGACAGTTGATCGTTGCGGCGCACAATCACATCGGCTCCAAGCTCGCCAAGATATTGCACGAGGTTGTAAGTAAATGAGTCGTAGTTGTCGATAACGAGGATCATGTGATCTGACCTTCGAGATTCAGCCTGCTTCCTACGTCGGCAAGCTAAAGCTGGTACTCTTAACTGCTTGCGTTTGCTCGCGTGTTGAACTTTCTTCCGCGATTTCAATCGCTCGAAAAAGCGCGCGTGCTTTGTTCACTGTCTCCTCATATTCGAGTTCAGGAATCGAATCGGCCACGATCCCGGCGCCGGCTTGCACTGACGCCATACCATCTCGGTCCAATACCAGTGTCCGAATCGCGATACAGGAATCGAGATTTCCGGCATAGTCCGCGTAAAGAATTGCGCCCGAATAAACGTCCCGCGGCGTTGGTTCAAGCCCCTGGATGATTTCCATCGCCCGCACTTTCGGAGCGCCGGTCACCGTCCCGGCGGGGAAACAGGCGGCCAACGCATCAAAGCGGTCGAGGCCATCACGCAGTTGTGCGGTCAGGCTGCTGACCAGATGTTGCACATGTGAATAACGCTCTATGGTCATTAAGGATTCCACTTTCACCGAGCCAAAATCGGCGACCCGTCCAAGATCGTTGCGGCCCAGATCGACCAACATGACGTGCTCGGCAACTTCCTTCTCATCTGCGCGCAATTCGTTTCCCAAACGAGCATCTTCTGCCTCGGTGTCTCCGCGAGGGCGCGTGCCCGCGATCGGGCGATAATCCAGTTGGCGACCGCGGCAACGGACCAGCATCTCTGGTGAAGCTCCCAGGATTGCTCCTTCACCCAGGCGCAAGAAAAACATATATGGAGACGGATTAGTCGCGCGCAGTGCCCGGTAGATCGCCAGCGCTTCCGCGCTCGTTTTTCTTTTGAAACATTGCGAGATAACAACCTGATAACAATCGCCGGCGAAGATGTGTTCTTTGATTGTTCTGACCGCGCCTTCAAAAGATTCACGGTCCCAGTTGGAAACGAAAGCCGCTGCATCGTTAGTTCGTTTCACGTTAGCGTTTGTGGTTGGGATCTTTTCGTCGGGTATTTCTTTCTTCAAGGCCCTATCAAAGCGCGCGGTGTTCTCGATAGCCTGCTCGTATAGCGTTTTCAAAAGGGAGCGATCGGCTCCGGCCTCTTCCGTGAACACGATCGAAACAATTTGCGTCGTTTGGCTGCCGCGTTCTATCGCTACAACTGTTTTGAAAAACATCCACACTGCATCGTCGCCTACACTATCGACTTTGTTTTCAAAGGCAGATTCAAACCATTGCGTAGCCTGGAAACCCAGATAGCCAATGGCTCCGCCGGCTAGAGGTGGCAGACCGTCGACCGGCGAAAGTGTTCTCGTGCGAAAGTATTCTGAAATAAACTCGGGAGCGGATACTTCCAAAGTCTCGATGGCGCCGGCCCTTTCGACGATTGTTTGATTTCCTCGCCCGCGCACGATCAGCTCCGGCTCAATGCCGATGAACGAATGACGCGCGAGACTTTCGCCACCTTCTATCGATTCAAACAGAAACGAATAGGTGGGGCTCGCACCCAGGCGTTCGAAGGCGTCAACCGGTTGCTGAAAATCACTCACGACTGTTCGCACAACCGGAACGACGTTGCCCAAAGCCGCCGCATGTTCAAATTCTTCGAAGGATGATGGAGTGACAACTGTCATAGCGATGTTTTATGTCAGACGGCTACCGCCTCAACTGAAGCAATCACGGCATGAATTGCCCGCACTTCAACGATGAGCTGGTCATACTGTTCGAAGGTTAACGACTGAGCGCTATCGGAAAGCGCGCGTTCCGGTTGATTATGGACCTCGATAATCAGGCCATCGGCGCCAACGGCAACGCCCGCTCGAGCGAGGGGTCCAACCATATAGCTCTTACCCGTGCCGTGTGACGGATCCACGATGACTGGCAAATGGGATACAGCTCGTACCGCTGGAATCGCGGCCAGGTCGAGGGTGTTGCGCGTGTGCTGAGTAAAGGTGCGAATGCCGCGCTCGCACAAGACCACGTTGTAGTTGCCTTCGGCCATGATGTACTCCGCGGCCAGCAGCCATTCATCCATCGTCGCCGACAAGCCACGCTTGAGAAGAACTGGAAGGTGCGACCGTCCGGCGCGACGCAAAAGGGTAAAGTTTTGCATGCTGCGCGCGCCGATTTGAATTACGTCACCGTACTTCTCAACCAGATCAACGCCGGCGTCGTCGAGCGCTTCAGTAACTATTTTTAGATCAAACCGCTCGCGCACTTCCGACAAAATTTGTAAACCTGCTTCGCCCAACCCTTGGAAAGCGTAAGGCGAGGTTCGCGGTTTGAAGGCTCCGCCACGGAAAAATTTAGCGCCACTACGCTTTACCGTTTCAGCAATCGCAAATGTCTGTTCCCTATTTTCAACTGCACATGGCCCGGCGATTATGGTCAGGTTGCCATCGCCAACGGTGGCATCACCGCAGCGCACGATTGTCTTTTCAGGTTTGAGGTCGAGAGTAATCAACTTGTAGGGTTTGGTAACGCGTATCACTTCGGCCACGCCCGCCAAATTCTCGAAATGAGTAGCATCGACGGCGCCCTGATTGCCGGTTATGCCAATGGCGGTGCGCAATGCGCCAGGCACCGGGTGCGCCCGCAACCCAATGCTGGTCACAAGGTCAATAACAGTCGCCACCTCGCGTTCAGTTGCATTTGTCTTCATTACAATGAGCATGATTACCTCGTCAGTGTCTAAACTTCATCAGGACCCTTGGATCGAGCAGGACGGCAGAAAACAAAAAAACCCGCCGCCAAGCCTTGGCAGCGGGTTCCTGGAATAGCCGATGTGGCTTTTATTATTGCCTACATCTCACACCAAAACAACACAGCCGCCAACGTTGACGCCCCACCAGTACCAGGCGGTATTGATTGTGCAACTGTTGTAATTGGTCGTTGTCATTTGTATGAATTCGCCTTAGGAATCAACTTTATACGCTCTCGACGAGACCATTGTCAATCATCGTGATCCTCGGCCCGTGCCGACAACCTTAGTTGGCGTTGCGCGGTAACTGTAGTCAGACTTGCGATAACGTTTCCACCATGAGTGACAGCCGGTCTGATTTTTGCTATTGACCGAAACGTAAGACTTACATATTCTTAGCATCTCTCAGAAGTTAACCAGGCTGGCTCTCAATACTCTGCTAACTGGTCAAAATGCCGGCCTAATTCTTCTCGGCTGATGGATGAGTATTTTCAAGCGGAAAAGTCGATCCGACATAATCATCTTTGCCTCCAGGAAAATACGTATCCGACAGCCTCAATCTGAGGAGAGCTTATGGATGCCCCCGTTCGAAGCTCGCGACCAATCTGGGCCAGACTAAGGTTTGCCCTTTTGGCCACCATCTCTGTGACCGCCGGGTCTACACCGCTCGTGATGTTTCTCTACCGCCCCTTCTGGCTAGTGGGGATCTCCGGCGTTGCCATCCTTATTTCCCTCGCCTATGCGGCTAGACTTGATCCAAAAAACGAAAGGCCTTTGACGGCTATGGAATGCGTGGCGATGACGTTTGCGCCTCTTTCGGAAGGTTCCATTATTGGCTTGTTGTTGTTTCTGCTATACGGAGCGCTGTGGTTGTTGACGTATGTAATCGGCTTCCTGGGCTGGCGGCCAGGGTGGGCAAGCGAAGTTCGCGTTGTTGCTACAGCAGTGTTCGGGTTCATTCTACTTATGGGAGCAGTCGGGTTGACGGCCGACAAGCTCAGGACTTGGCTGTTTCCAGAAATCGGCATCGGCAACGCTCCTCTTCTCCCCTTCGTGAGACCCGGCGAGTTTTCACCGCGTGCATTTCTCGCTACAGTCGGCTTGATTGTTTTTGTTTGCTTGAGCGTCTTCATCTCCTCTTATTTCTATATCCCATTACAGATTTATCTCGTCGTGATAAGCACAACAGTATCTCAGCGTCTCGAACGGCGCAGGCCCTCGGAGCGGAGCCAAACCTTGCGCGCAGCCGCAAAGACGATGCTTGTGGCTTGCGGCTATCTAATTGTGGATCGCTTGCAAACTCGGCATCTCGAACTGGATCGCCTCATTTCGGTGTTCGACATTGTGGCCCATCAGGACGGCTATGCACTTGCTATTCAGCTAAAACTCGACGAGGAAAGTTCGGAACCCGTTAGCTGGACCGAGGCAACTTATTTGAGAAGTGCCACCCGGGCGATTTACCAAGCGGTGGCTGGTTTCGACATTCCTGTCCACACCGTCCTGCCGATGCTGCTGCTCTGCGGTCGGAAGCCCGATAGCACACTAACCACCTTCGCGGAGCAAGAGTCAATTCGCATTGCCGAGATGCCGGAATGGGCGATCATCCAGGATATTGCGGACCAGAAGGTTTCGATTGACAAACTTCGTGAAATAGCTCAATCGCGTCTTGGCCTTCGCATGTCAGGAATGGGACCGGCTACGACAGTTCCAGCGATGGCTGAGGCGCAGAAATAAATGGGAACCGTTGATGCATCAGCCGCGATCCTAACAGCCTTACAATCGCTCAGCGCCTCGGCGTCCAAGCCGTTCAACACCGCTGTGCAGGCTGCGATTGATCGAGGAACTGCGCCACAGGCCCAAGGTCCTTCGCCTCTAAACCCAGCCGAGATGCTCAACCAAATCGCGTTGGACGAGGAACTCGAAAAAGGGTTTGCGCCGGTGCTGCTCCAGCTGGGCTTCAAGATAGAGAACAGGGAGATACTCGACCAATTCACCAACAGTCGAACCGTCACCACTGTCACACACAGCGAATACCTTTTCTATGTAGTGTGTATTCCGAAGTCGATCTTAGAACAGGACAGTCTTCCAAACCTCGGAGCTGTTGGCCTCCTTGGCCACTTATTCGCCAGGAAGAGCCGGCTCTATATTATTTCGCGCGACCTATCGGCCATGGATTTAGTCTTCGATACGATGATGGATGCCTGGAAAGAAGATAGAGAAATCAAAGCGGATTTCATACCCTGGGGACACGTAACAAAGTTCCTGGGTGAGAAGATCGAGCAAAAGAAGATCCAAATGCTAAAGACGATGCTTAAGCTCGAGAAACTTCCGGACATTGGAACACTGCCGCCGGTAGCGGCGCCGACAGCGCTTGCTGAAAAAGAGAAAGCCGACGTCATAAGGATCCTAACCCAACAGGGTAACAGCCCGTTTGGTACGCCTCAGGAGTACTATCAAAATCTCGTTACGACAGCCAATTTTCCAAACCCAGGGCTTTTTGCTGGTCATTGGAAGGGGGATCCGGCGCAGGATGCGTCGTTACTTTTCCAAAGCGCCGAGAATCCCAAAGAATTCCCGATCTGGCATGCTCGGTCCGGCGAGAACAAATTGGGTTGGCTGCTCAAAGCCCTCGTAGAGCAGGATTTGTCGCCCGACGATTCTCGAACTCTAGTGAAGATTATTCTAGATCATCATCTGATCCGCGATCCCGAAACAACAGCAGCCCTTCAAGCGAAGTACTCCCCAAGTCAAACCGCGGAAGCGGTCACATAAATGTCTCCAATCCATCCTAATGACGTTGACGCGCTGGTAGATATTCTTGCGGAGCGGGCAGGCGACTCGCTAGAAGCAGGCACGCCGCAGCAATACTTCGGGAATCTGGCCAATAGTGCTCACCTGCCTCAAAAGTGGCTTCAAGGAATAGCAGGCAAGTTTAGTGGAAACGCGAACTATGACGCGCGAAAATTGGTTAGCTGGGCCATTATCCAGAAGATCAACCCAGACGAACCCAGCTACACCACACTCGGCGCCTTGCTGCGCGTATTACTTGGCCAGCAACTATCACCCGATGTCGCCAAAACAGTTGTAGCAATAATGGTTTCCTATGGCCTCATCCTGGACAAGAAGAAGCTTGACGAGATTAGGATCAGGTATGCCGTTCCGGTGCGAGCGTCCGTACCGGCGGCCGCGGATATCAACTATGGTCCAGATTTCGACTGGCGCGGCCCCGGATCCG
>WNFS01000428.1_pt1 | contig 30578 bp, 27 predicted proteins | sample 5400141 | NCBI WGS metagenome assembly WNFS01 (sample SAMN13153358, study PRJNA577476) | soil metagenome | isolation source: 60 cm saprolite under Madrone tree | place: USA:California | collected 2016-06-14
ACGATCACGGTGGCCACCAATACCGGGGGCAACGCCACGGGGGGGTCTATCACCCAGACGGCGGGGACGCTCCTCGATACGGGTCCCGGCAGCGTGACGCTTCAGACAGGTGCGGCCACCGCCGGCATCGGCGCCGCGGGTGCCAATGTGCTCACCTCGGCGGGAACGATCACGGCGGCGACGGGCTCCGGTGGCGTTTTCATCACCGAGACGGATGGGGCGGCCTTCGCGGCCACGGCTACAGGCGCGGGGGCGATCGCGCTGACGAGCACGACGGGGACGCTGACGGTGGCGGGGCCGGTGTCGACGGGGAGTGGGGCGATCACGCTGGCGAGCGGGGACGCGGTGACGCTCAATGCCAACGTGGGCGGGGCGGGAAGCAGCCTGATCACGGTCAACGCGAATACCAACGGCGCGGGGGCCGACGACTTCACGATGAACCCCGGCAGCTCCATCACCACCACCAATGCCACGGCCACCGCCGTCCGGATCAACGTGAACGCGGCCGTCGGGGGCACGGGTAACGCCGCGCTCCAGAACGTCTCTACGGGCTCGGGTGGGACGATCACGGTGGCGACGAATATCGGGGCGAATACGACGGGCGGCTCCATCACTCAGGGAGCGGGGACGCTCCTCAACGCGGGTACGGGAACGGTGAGCCTGGCCACGCCGAATACGGGGGCGAGCGGCATCGGCACGGCAGGGGCGAATATCCTGACCACGGCGGGCACGGTGACCGCCGCGGCCGGCACCGGTGGCGTCTTCATCGCGGAGTCGAACGGCGCGAACACAACGGCGACAGCGACCGGGACGGGAGCGATCAGCCTGACCAGCACGACGGGGACGCTGACGGTGGTGGGCCCGACCTCGACGGGCAGTGGGCTGATCACGCTGACGAGCGGTGATGGAGTGGCGCTGAGCGCCAACGTGGGTGGGACGGGGAGCAGCCTGATCACGATCAACGCCAATACGGACGGGGCGGGGGCGCAGGGCTTCACCATGAACGCGGGAGGGGCGATCACCACGACGGATGCCACCGCCGAGGCCGAGGCATCCGTCGTGGTGATCGACGTGAACGCGGCGGGGGGCGGGACGGGGGGCGCGGCGCTCCGGAGCATCACCACCGGGTCGGGCGGCACCCTCAGGGTGGCGACCGATACCGGGGGCAACAGCACGGGCGGGTCGATCACCCAGACGGCGGCCACCCTGCTGAACGTGGGAACGGGGACAGTGAATCTCGCGACCCCCGCCACTGGCGCCAGCGGGGTCGGAACGGCCGGGGCGAATATCCTGACAACGGCCGGCACCGTCACCGCGGCCGCGGGTTCCGGCGGCGTCTTCATCACGGAGACGAATGGGGCCAACTTCACGGCCACGGCCACCGGGGCCGGTCCCATCGCGTTGACGAGCACGACGGGGACGCTCACGGTGGCGGGCCCGACCTCGACGGGGAGCGGGGCGATCACGCTGTCGAGCGGAGACGCGGTGACGCTGAACGCGAATGTAGGGGGGGCGGGGAGTGGCCCGATCACGATCAACACGAACACGAACGGCGGGGGGGCGGACGATTTCACGATGAACCCCGGCAGCTCCATCACGACCACCAATGCCACTGCCACCGCGGCACTCATCAACGTGAACGCGGCGGGCGGTGGCACGGGTGGTGCGGCGGTGGGCAGTATCGCGGTTGGCTCGGGCGGGGGAATCACGGTGGCCACCAATACCGGGGGCAATGCCACGGGCGGGTCCATCACGCAGCCGGGCGGTGGAATCCTCAGCGCGGGCACGGGCCCGGTGACCCTGACCACGCCCGCGGGTGGTGCGAGCGGCATCGGCACGGCGGTGAGCCCGATCCAGGTCGCGGCCGGCGCGGTGACGGCGACCAGCGGCTCCGGCGGGGTCTTCATCAACGAGACCGACGGCGCGACTTTCAGCGTCACGGCCGCCGACACTGGGCCCGTCAACCTAATCTCGGGTGGCACGCTCACTGTGGCGGGGCCCATCACGAGCGGCACGGGGCCGGTGGACCTGAGGGGCGCGGCCGTGACGCAGAACTCGAACGTCAGCACGGGCGGCGCGGGAAGCGTCACCGTTACCGCTACCGCGGGCGGCATCACCATGGCCGACGGCACGAGTACGACGGCCGCAGGCACGGGCGCCATCAGCTACGTGGCGCCGGGCACGGTCACCCTCGGTCTCCTGTCCGCTCCTGGCGCATCCGTCACCGTCAATTCCACCGGTGGCTCCATTCTCGACGGCAATGCCGCCCCGCTGAACATCGCAGCGGGAGGTGGCGCCACGCTGACGGCGGGAGGGGTCATCGGACTGCTCGCGGCGCCAGTGGACGTCAACGTGGGGGGCCAGGTCAATGTGAATGCGGCGGGCACGGTCTTCAATCCGCCGGGCCCCACCATCGGCACGTCGATCAACATGGCCGGTAGTGACGTGGACGATACGCTGCACTTTCCTACCACGGTCACGGGGCAGATCTTCTGGAACGGGGTGAAGCTCTGGCCGCTGGTCCCGCCGCCCGTACCGGGAGGCGGCGCGGCGGCGACGTCGATCGGCGCGGTTGATGCCGCCCTTCAGCAGGGTGTGCCCGCGTGCCGGCAGCCCCTCGCCGCCTCCGGAGTGGCCATCAATCCCGGTAACGCCCTCTGCACTGCGGCTCCCGCACCCTCCGAGGCCGAATAGCCGGACGGGCGGGCCCCGCTTACTTCTAGCTGGTCTCTCCGGGCGGGATCATTCCCGATGCTCCGCCCACGCGCGTGGCGTCCGTCAAGCTCACGTGCTCCACGACGAGGAGGAGCAGACCCCACAGGGTCACGGGGATGAACTGCGAGGCGTGGAGGAGGAGTGAGAAGCCGAGGGCGTCGACCTTGTCCACTCCGAAGACGGACAGGGCGAGCACCGTCGCGGCCTGGAACACTCCAATGAAGCCGGGGCTGGAGGGCAGGCTCACCCCGAGCCCGATGAAGGCGATGACGCAGAGCGCGGCAGTCACCGGGAGATCGAGGTGCGCCGCCCGGAAGCACGACCATACCGAGACCACGATGACCATCCAGATCACCACCGACCACACCGCAGTGGGCACGAGCTGCGCGGGCCGTCGCATGCCCTGCAGTCCGTCGCTCATGGAGTCGAAGATGGCGAGCAGGCGGTGTTCGATCGCGGGCCAGCGGTAGCTGAGGGAGCGGATCAGGATGCGGCAGGGCAGGGGCGCCGCCGTGATGGAGACCAAGACAAGGACCATGAGCAACACGACGGCCACGAAGGTCTCGGCCGCCCAGGCGATCTCCCGGGGCGCGGGAATGAGGAAGAAGACGAAGGCCAACACGACCCCGATGGCCAGACCATCGAGCGCGCGCTCGACCACGAGGGTGGTCACCGTCGTCCAGAAAGACTGGCCCCGGCGCGTCACCACGTAGACGCGGAGCACCTCGCCGGCGCGGAGGGGCAAGACGTTGTTGCCCATGTAGCCGATCATCACGGCGTTGAAGAGATGGGTCGGATGCGCGCTGCGCGGGAAGAGATGACGCCAGCGGGCGGCGCGCGCCCAGAGTGAGAACAGGCCGACGACGATGCTGACGGCGAGCCAGCCCCAGTGCGTGTCGGCGAGCCGGGCGAAGACGGCGCGCACGTCGACCTTCCAGAAGAGCCAGACGAGGAGCGCTCCGCTGATCGCGATCCCGAGGAGGATCTTGACCAGCCGCCCAGCGGGGGGCACGAGGCCCTAGAGTCCGAGCTGGGCGAGGACGGCGTCGAGGCGCGCGGGGACGCTCAGCGGCCGGGTGGCGGACTCGAGCGCCGTATCCGGGTCCTTGAGGCCGTGCCCTGTCAGGGTGAGCACGAGGGTGGAGCCGGGCTCGAAGCGCCCCGCTTTGACCATCTTGGCGAGCCCGGCCACCGTCGCGCAGGAGGCCGGCTCCATGAAGATGCCTTCCTCGCGCGCGAGCAGGCGGTAGCCGCGTACGATCTCTTCGTCGGTGACCGCGTCGATCCAGCCCTGCGAGTCGGCGAGCGCCTCCTTGGCCAGCCCCCACGACGCGGGATTGCCGATGCGGATGGCCGTGGCCAGGGTCTTGGGCTCGGCGATGATGCGGTCCTCGACGATGGGCGCGGCGCCCGCGGCCTGGAAGCCGATCATCTTCGGCAGCTCCTTGGCGAGGCCCGCGCGGTGGTACTCGCGGTAGCCGCGCCAGTAGGCCGAGATATTGCCCGCGTTTCCCACGGGGATCAGGTGATAGTCCGGCGCGCGCCCGAGCTGGTCTACCACCTCGAAGGCGCCCGTCTTCTGCCCTTCGAGGCGAAAGGGGTTGAGGCTGTTCACGAGGGTGACCGGGTGGCGCTCGGCGATCTGGGTGACGATGGAGAGCGCCTGATCGAAATTGCCGTCGACCACGAGCACGGTCGCGCCGTGTATCGCCGCCTGCGAGAGCTTGCCGATGGCCACCGCTCCCTTGGGCACCATGACGAAGGCGCGGATGCCGGCACGCGCGGCATAGGCCGCAGCCGAGGCCGAGGTATTGCCGGTCGAGGCGCAGATGACGGCACGCGAGCCGGCCTCGACGGCTTTGGAAATGGCGACGGTCATGCCGCGGTCCTTGAAGGATCCCGTGGGATTGAAGCCTTCGCACTTGAGGAAGATGCGCAGGCTCGGATCCGTCGCCTCGGCGAGGCGCGGGGCGGGGATGAGCGGCGTATTGCCCTCGTGGAGCGTGACCACGGGGGTGCTCGCGGAGACGGGCAGGAATTGGCGGAAGCGCTCGATGATGCCCGGCCACGCGGTCATTCTGGTTGCCTTAATGTGGAAGGTTCAGCGCTGCGGTAGGGCCTCTTCGCCCCCACGGGGCTCATCGGGGCGCCCGCGCTATGGGAGGGCCTCTTCGCCCCCACGGGGCTCATCAGGCCGGCTCCACGCGGATCATGGTGGTGCGGGCCGCCACCACGGGGAGCTTGTCGATCTCGGCCAGGGCCGCGCGCATGTCGCGCTCCCGCGCTTCGTGGGTCATCATGACCACGGGCACCGCCTCGCCGTGCGCGCGCTCCTTCTGGAGCACCGAAACCAGCGAGATGTCGTGCCGCCCGAGAATACCCGCCACCTGCGCGAGCACGCCCGGTCGGTCCATGGCCATGACGCGCAGGTAGTACGACGAGCGTATGTCCTCCATCCGCCGGAGCGGGAGCGGCCGCTCGCTGATCGACGGGAGGTCCACGTCGAGGGCCGGGAGGTTGTGCGCGACGCGGCGGGCGATGTCCACGGTGTCAGACCAGACCGCCGATGCGGTCGGTAGCTGCCCGGCGCCGCGGCCGTAGAACATGAGGTTTCCCACGTTGTCGCCCGTGATGAACACGGCGTTGAAGACGCCCGAGACCGCGGCCATGGGCGAGGTCGCGGGGATCATGGTCGGGTGCACGCGTGCCTCGAGCGCCCCCTCCACCGCCTTGGCAATGGCGAGGAGCTTGATCCGGTAGCCCAACTCGACCGCGTTCTCCACATCCTGCTGCGTGATGGCGGTGATGCCCTCGGTGTGGATGTCCTTGAGGTCCACCGCGGTGCGGAAGGCGAGGGTGGCGAGGATCTGGAGCTTGTGCGCGGAGTCCATGCCCTCGATGTCGAGGGTGGGATCGGACTCGGCGTAGCCCTGGGCCTGCGCTTCCTTGAGCACGACCGAGAAGTCGAGGCCCTCGCCGGTCATTTTGGACAGGATGTAGTTGCAGGTCCCGTTGACGATGCCGAAGACCGAGAGCACGCGATTGGCGGGCAACCCGTCCTTGACGGAGCGGATGAGAGGAATGCCGCCCGCCACGGCCGCCTCGAAGCCCAGCATGACGCGGTTGCGCCGGGCCGCCTCGAAGATCTCGGGGCCGTGATGCGCGAGAAGGGCCTTGTTGGCGGTGACCACGTGCTTGCCGGCATCGAGGGCCTTGAGAATGAAGGTCCGCGCCGGCTCGAGCCCTCCCACCAACTCGATGACGATCTGCACCGCCGGATCGTCGAGCACCTTCGCCGCGTCGCCGACGAGGGGGAGGCGTCCGATGTCGAGGCCTTCTCGCGGGCGCGTGGTGTCGGCATCCGCAATGGCGTGAAGGCGCAGCCGGCAGCCTGCGCGCTCCTGCATCTCGGCGCCATGGGTCTCGAGGACTTTGACCACGCCGCTTCCGACCGTACCGAGGCCGAGAAGGCCGATCTTGATCTCGTTCATGGCGGGACCGGGAGCGACGTCCGCCGCGCCGTCAGCGGGCGGCGAGCGTCTTGAGGCCCCGAAGGGCCTGTTTGATCCGCTGCTCGTTCTCGACGAGGGCAAAGCGGACGAAGCCCTCGCCGTACTCGCCGAAGCCGATGCCCGGCGAGACCGCGACCTTGCACTCGTTGATCAGGAGCTTCGAGAACTCGAGCGAGCCCATGGTCCGGAACGACTCCGGGATAGGCGCCCACACGAACATGGTGCCCTTGGGCTTCGGCACCGACCAGCCGATCTTGTTGAGACCCTCGACGAGGACATCCCGGCGGCGCCGATGGAGCTCGACGATGTCTCCCACCACCGACTGCTCACCCTCGAGGGCGACGATGGACGCGATCTGGATCGGCTGGAAGGCGCCGTAGTCCAGATACGACTTGATCCGGGCCAGCGCGTAGATCATGCGCGCATTGCCGCAGACGAAGCCCATCCGCCAGCCCGGCATGTTGTAGGACTTGGACATGGAGAAGAGCTCCACCCCCACGTCCTTGGCCCCCGGCACCTCGAGGAAAGAGGGGGGCTTGTAGCCGTCGAAGGCGAAGTCCGCGTAGGCGAAGTCGTGCACCACCATCAGGTGATGCTCCTTGGCGAACTCCACCACCTTGACGAAGAAGTCGCGGTCTACGCACATCGTGGTCGGATTGTGGGGGAAGGACAAGATCAGGAGCTTGGCCTTGGGCCAGGACAGCTTGGCGGCCTCCTGGAGGCGGGCGAAGAAATCGTCGCCGGGAATCATGGGCACGGAGCGGAGATCCCCGTCCGCGATCACCACCGAATAGGAATGGATCGGATAGGTTGGATTGGGCACCAGCACCCCGTCGCCCGGCTGAAGGACGGCCAGAGCGAGATGAGCCATGCCCTCCTTGGCGCCGATGGTCGCGATGGCCTCGCTGTCCGGATCGAGCTCGACTCCGTAGCGGTCGCGGTACCAGGTGGTGACGGCCTTCCGGAGCCGCGTGATCCCCCGCGACGCCGAGTAGCGGTGATTGCGCGGGTTCCGCGCCGCCTCGACGAGCTTGTCGACGATGTGCTTGGGCGTCGCCTGGTCCGGATTGCCCATGCCCAGATCGATGATGTCCTGTCCCTTGGAGCGCGCCTTCGTCTTGAGGTCATTGACGATGGCGAAGACGTACGGGGGAAGCCGCTTGATCCGGTAGAAGTCGTCCATGGCGGAAGTTTCCAAATCATACTTCGTAGGCTCTCGGAGTGTCAACAAACGTCCTGATGGCGCGGAGATAGCACGCATGCAGGTGTTGGTGAAACCGCCGGTTGACACCCGCAAACTTTGCGTGCTACAAACCGATAACCCGGCAGGGCCGGGAGCGTCGACCATCCTTCCAGCCGTGCCCGAATGAGCAGAAAATCCAGCTCCCAGAGCCCGATTCGAGGCCCTTGGGACGGAGCGGGCACGTGGTGATCGCGGCATACGAGGAGGCAACGATGCTTGAGCGGAGCCAGCAGGTCACCGGGCCAGCAGATCACCGGGCAGACCGGACGAGCGCCGACATGACGCGGGCCACGGGTCGGTAGCCGCCATGTGGAACCGCAAGCGCAAGCCGATTGTCCGTAGCGGGCTCAGCGCCTTCATCGATGAAGACTCGGAGATCGAGGGCCGGTATTCGTTCAAGGGCACGGTCATGCTGAACGGCCGCTTCAAAGGGGACATCTCGTCCACGGACACGTTGATCATCGGAGAGAAGGGCAGCGTCACCGGTGATATCCGGGCGGGACAGGCGTTCGTCAGCGGGGAGGTGGTGGGTAGCCTCTTCTGCACGGAGCGCGTGGAGCTCAAGCGCACCGCGCGCGTCTTTGCCGACGTGGAGGCCCCCCTCCTCGTGGTGGAAGAGGGAGTGCTGTTCGAGGGTCACTGCCGGATGACGAAGGCGAACCCTGACGCCGAGACGCTCCCCACGCGCGAGCTCTCGGTCGTGCCCCTCAAGCGTTGAGGCGAATGCGGACTCGGCGCGAATTCAATCTCCTGGTGGTGCATGGTGACGGGCGGCGTATCGCCCGGCTCACGCTGTCGCGGTGGGTGCTCCTGACCATTCTGGGCTCCGTGGTGGCGCTCCCCGTCTCCGTCGTCTTCATCTATGCCGACTATGTCTCCCTGCGCCAGCAGCGTGCCTCGCTCGCGGAGATCGCCGCCCTCAACGCGCGTCTGGTGGAGCAGCAGAGTGTCATCGATGCCTCGCAGGCGAAGATGCGGGCGATCTGGGCGGAGATCGATGGATGGCGTGAGCTCCGCGCGAGGATCTGGGAGCCCTTCGGTCCGGAAAGCGGACCGGCCAAGCGCAGCGCGGGCATCGGCGGAGGTACCGGTCCGTCCCGCACGGGCGAGGGCCCGGACCGCGCCGCCATCGGCGACGACCTGGAGCGGCTCACGGGAGTCGTCAAGGAAGAGGGCGACGACCTGCGCTCGCTCGAGCGCTTCCTGACCCGCGCCACGCGGGTGCTCGCCGCCCTGCCCTCCCGCTGGCCCGTGCGCGGGCCGGTCAACTCGGGCTTCGGCGGCCGCACCTCACCGTGGACGTCCAAGTCGGAGTTTCACAGCGGGCTCGACATCGGGGCGCCTGTGGGCACGCAGGTGAAGGCACCGGCCCCCGGTACGGTGGTCTTCGCCGGTCCTCATCCCGAGTACGGGCAAGCGCTGATCATCGACCACGGCAACGAGACGAAATCGCTTTACGGCCACCTCTCGCGGCTCACCGTCACGGTGAACCAGACCGTGCAGCGCGGCGAGATGATTGCGCTCACCGGGAATACCGGCCGCTCCTCCGGCCCGCACCTGCACTACGAGATCCAGGTGAAGGGGCAGGCGGTCAACCCCAACAGCTACCTCTGGGAGTGATCCGATCCCGGGCAACCGTGGTGGCGGCCCTTCTCGCGTGTGCGGTTGCCGGCCCGGCGACTGCGCAGAAGCTCGATCCCGCCTCGCAGGACGCCCTCGACAAGACGTTGCAGATCCTGCTGGACCCGCAGGCCCGGAGTGGCGAGCTCACGAAGAGCTCCCAAGGGTCCGCCATGGATCAGCAGGTGCGCGCCCTGACCGGCTCCGACGCGCTCACCCAGGAGCTCTACCAGATCGCGGGGGAAGTGCTCAAGGAGCTGACGCAGAGCACGGGTGGCGATCCGCAGAAAATGCTCCTCGCCGTCGACCGTGCCCGGACCGATCCAGCCGGTTTCGCGGCCATGCTCAGCCCGGCAACCCTGCAGCGCCTGCGCGATCTCTCCGTGAAGATCTCCGATACGAAGCGATAGGTGGCTACACGGGCGGGTAGCTACACGAGCTACACGGGCGGGGCTGGGGGGCTTCCCTCCCCGGACCACCCTTAATCGCATTCCCCGGGGCCACTCTGGCCCGCCACGAGAGAGTGGTTTTCGGCTTCGAGAATCTCCGCAGAAGATAGGGGTCCGGGGAGGGAAGCCCCCCAGCCCCGCCCTCCCCGCTACGTAAGCGGCGACAAGCCGCATTTCGAGGTTTTGTCTGAATCATCTCGCGTGAGTCGGGTGGGGGAAGGGGGGCACCTCCGTAGACCCGTGTCTTCTGCGTGTGGTCGAAGCCACAGACGTGAATCTCGTGGCGGGCCAGAGACTTCACAACGGAATGCGACTCAGCGTGGTCTACGGAGGTGCCCCCCTTCCCCCGCCCGGCGTTGCGCCGACGCTAACTGCTGTGCTTGCGGAGGAACTCCAGGCAGATCTCGTTGAAGGTGGAGGCTTGCTCGATGAAGTGCATGTGGCCCGCGTCCGGGATCCGTCTCAGCTCCGAGCCGGGGATCAGGGTGTGGAGCTCTTCGGCGGCCGACGGCGGCACCAGGATGTCCTCCGTGCCCGTGGTGATCAAGGTGGGCACGCGCAGGCCCGGCAGGCGCGCGCGTGTGTCGTGACCGCGAATCGCCTCGCCCTGGCGGCTCAGGCCGACGAGGCTGGTCTTGAACGGGTATTCGATCGCCCGCTGTATCCACGCCTCCACGAAGTCCGGGTGGTCGGCGAAAGTCTTGCGGCTGAGCAGCCACGGCAGCGTGACATGGGTGAACTCCTCCACGTCGCCCCGGGCCTTCACGCGCAGGAAATTGTCGATCACGAGGCGGCCGTAGCCATCCACGCTCGAGGTCGTGCAGTGTAGCTGCAGGGTCAGCACGCGCTCCGCGTGCCGGAGGGCGAGCTCCTGGGCGATCATGCCCCCCATGGAGGCGGCGCAGATGTGCGCGGTGCGCACGTCCAGCTCGTCCATGAGGGCCACCACGTCGTCGGCCATGTCGGCCACGGTGAAGCGCCGGTCCGGCGCGTCGCTCTGGCCGGCGCCTCGATTGTCCAGCGCGATCACGTCGAATTCCGCCGCCCAGGCGGGAATCTGGAAGGCCCACGCGGTGTGATCGCCGCCCCAGCCCATGATGAGCACGACCGACGGCGGGCGCGCCGGCCCCACGCGCTGATAAAAGAGCCCGACGTCGTCGATCTGGAGCTTCGGGATGGCTCAGGCTCCGACGGCGCGGAGGATCTCCGACAGCTCGTCCAGGGTGCCGGGATCGAGCGAGGGGGCGGGCGGGCGCACACGCGCCGACGTGATCCAGCCGCGCCGCCGGAGAATCTCCTTGCGGATGCCGATGGCGGTGCCCGGGGTCGAGCCCGGCTGGCTCTCGTAGCGGATGAGAGGCAGCCAGCGGTAGAAGAGCGCGCGCGTCGTCACGGCGGCCGGCCACGAAGGCGTCGCGAATGGCCTTGAGCGCCTCCGGATAGGGGGATCCCGTCATGGCCCCGTCCGCGCCGCGTGAGAGCTCTTCGAAGAAGTACACGCCGCCCAGCCCGCCGAAGATCGCCACACGCCGGCCGAGCAGCTCGCGCAGTCGCGTGATCTTGGGAAGCGTGGGTGCTTCCTCGAGCTTGACCGCCTCGATCCGCGCAATCTCGGTGCAGAGCCGGGCCACGAAGGCGGCGGGCATGGTCACCTGTGTAGTCACCGGCTCGTCCTGAAGGACGAGGGGCACGGTGGCCGCGGCGGCGATGGCGAGGAAGTAGTCGGCCACCGCGTCGAGATTCTTGAGGCCGGTGGGCGGAGCGACCATCAGGCCGTCGGCGCCGTGCTCCTGGGCCATGCGCGTGAAAGCGGTGGCGAGGTGCGTACCGGAGGCAGAGACGCCCACCGCCACGGGCACGCGGCCGCGCACTTCCTTGACCACGCTTTCCACCACCCGCCGGCGCTCCTCGTCCGTGAGGCGATGGGCCTCCCCGGCGATGCCAAGAATGGTGATGCCGGTGACACCGGTGGCGAGGGCGGACTCCACGAGACGCGGCATGCCCGCCGTGTCGAGGTCGCCGCCATCCGTGAACGGCGTCGCCATGACGTGAAAAACCCCCGACCAGTCAATCATCAGATGAGCCTCACCATGAGTGGGCTTATACGGTTTTGAAAGACCCGCAGAGCGCTCAAAAAGGTCCAGATGCGAGGCGGCATCCGATGGCCGCACGCGAGGCGTACTCTCTGTACGTTGAGCGTGCGGCCATCGGATGCCAACGAAGCAGATGGGCCTTTTTCAGCGCTCTGCTAAGCGCGGACCTGGCAGGCTACCCAGTGCCCCGGCGAGATCTCCTTCAGCACCTGATCGTTCTCCGAGCAGGCGGGCACCCGGATGGGGCAGCGCGTGTGGAAGCGGCAGCCCGAGGGCGGCTTGATGGGACTGGGCACGTCCCCCTCCAGGAGGATGCGCTTGCGCTTGACCGCCGGATCCGGAATCGGCACCGCGGAGAGGAGGGCCTCGGTGTAGGGATGCTTCGGATTGTTGTAGAGCTCCTTGGCGGGGGCGATCTCGACCACCTTGCCGAGATACATCACGGCCACGCGTGTCGAGATGTGCTCGACCACGGACAGGTCGTGGGCGATGAAGAGATAGGTCAGGTTGAACTGCTTCTGGAGATCTTCCAGCAGATTGATGACCTGGGCCTGGATGGACACGTCGAGGGCGGACACGGGCTCGTCGGCCACTATCAGCTTGGGGCTCACGGCGAGAGCCCGGGCGATGCCGATGCGCTGGCGCTGGCCGCCGGAGAACTCGTGCGGATATCGCCGGAGGTGGTCGGAGCTCAGCCCCACCGTCTCGAGGAGGTGGACGACGCGCTCCTCGCGCTCCTTGCGTGTCTTGGCGAGCTTGTGGATGACCAGCGCCTCTCCGATGATCGAGCCGACGGTCATGCGCGGGTTGAGGGAGGCGTAGGGGTCCTGGAAGATGATCTGCATGTCGCGGCGAAGGTGCCGAAGCGAGCGCTTGTCGAGGGCAGTGACGTCTTTGCCTTCGAAGACGACCTCGCCCGCGGTCGGCTCGATGAGGCGCAGGATGCAGCGGCCTGTGGTGGACTTGCCGCATCCCGACTCGCCCACCAGCCCCAGCGTCTCGCCCTTCTGAATCGTGAAGGAGACGTCGTCCACGGCGTGGACGCGCGCCACTTCCCTGGAAAAAAGTCCGCCGCGGATCGGAAAGTACTTCTTGAGGTTCTTGACCAGGAGGAGCGGAGTCTCGGCCATGGTGTCCTCTAGTAGAGCCAGCAGGAGACTTTGTGCCCAGGCTTCACTTCTTTGAGCACGGGGTCTTTCTCGGTGCACACGGACTTCACGAAGGGGCAGCGCGGAGCGAAGCGGCAGCCCGGGGCGATCTCGCCCCGGAGGGTTGGCACGGTCCCGGGAATCGTCTCCAGTCGGCGCCGCTCCGTGGCGGCGAGGTCGATGCGGGGGATGGAACGCAGCAGCCCCTGCGTGTACGGGTGCAGCGGCTCTTTGAAGAGATCCGTCACCGACGCTTCTTCGGCCACCTTGGCCGCGTACATGACCACCACGCGCTGGGCCGTCTCGGCGATGACGCCCATGTCGTGGGTGATGAGCATGACGGCCATATGCAGCTTGCTCTTGAGCTCGTTCAGGAGCTCGAGGATCTGGGCCTGGATGGTCACGTCGAGGGCGGTGGTCGGCTCGTCGGCGATGAGGAGCTTGGGGTTGCAGGAGAGAGCCATGGCGATCATGATGCGCTGCCGCATGCCCCCTGAGAGCTGGTGCGGGTACTCCTTCACGCGACGCTCGGCGTTTGGGATGTGCACGAGCTTGAGCATGTCGACCGTCTTGTCCATGGCCGCCCGCCGCCCCAGGCCTTCATGTAGCCGCAAGGCCTCGGCGATCTGCTCGCCGCAGGTGAAGACGGGGTTGAGGGAGGTCATGGGCTCCTGGAAGATCATCGAGATCTCTTTGCCACGGATTTTCCGCATCTGGTTGGCGGGCAGGTCGACCAGATTCTGGCCGTTGTAGAGGATCTCGCCCTCCACGATCTTGCCGGGAGGCGACGCGATCAGCTTCATCACGCTGAGGGCGGTGACCGACTTGCCGCAGCCGGACTCGCCGACCACGCCCAGGGTCTCGCCCTTCTCGATGTAGAGGTCCACGCCGTCCACGGCGCGCACAATGCCTTCGTCGGTGAAGAAGTACGTCTTGAGGTTCTTGACGTCCAGCAGGCGCTCGGCCATCGTGTGGGCTCCTGTTACCAGGTGGCGGTGATCTCGCGGAACGCGTCGAGGGCGCGGTCGATGTCCTCCCGGTCCACGTCCTTGTGGGTCACGCACCGGATGGCCCCCGGGCCGATCTGATGGATCTTGACCTTGCGGGCAAGACAGCCCGCGGCGAGCTCGGCCGAGCCACCATCGCGGTCCACGTGGAAGATGACGATATTCGTCTGCACCTTGCCCGGATCGAGCCGCAGGCGGGGCAGCTCGGCCAAGCCGCGGGCCAGCCGCTTGGCATGGTCGTGGTCTTCGGCGAGCCGGTCGACCATGGTTTCGAGGGCGATCAGTCCCGCGGCGGCGAGCACCCCGACCTGCCGCATGCCGCCGCCCAGCATCTTTCTCACGCGCCGGGAGTGCGCGATGAATTCACGGGACCCGCAAATCAGGGAGCCTACCGGCGCGGCCAAGCCCTTGGAGAGACAGAAGGTGACGGAGTCCACGGGCCGCGCGAAGTCGGCCACGGGCCGGCCGAGGGCCACCGCCGCGTTGAAGATGCGCGCGCCGTCGAGATGCACGGCCACGCCATGAGCGTGGGCCGCCGCGGCCACGGCGGCGATGTCCTCGGGTGTGCAGCAGGTTCCGCCATGGCGATTGTGCGTGTTCTCCACACACACGAGGCCCGTCGCGGGAATGTGGATATTGCTCGGCCGGACATTGTCCCGAACCTGGGCCGCGGTGAGGAAGCCGCGCTCGGTGGCCACGGGCAGGGTCTGGACGCCGCCGAAGACCGCGGCGCCCGCCCCCTCGTAGTTGAGGATGTGCGAGTCCCGGTCGAGGACGATCTCCTGGCCGGGCCGGGTCTGGGCGAGGACGGAGACGAGGTTGCCCTGTGTCCCCGACGAGACGAAGAGTGCCGCGTCCTTGCCCGTGCGTCGCGCGGCCATCTCTTCGAGTCGCCGGACGGTGGGGTCTTCCTCCCAGACATCGTCGCCGACCTCGGCGCGGGCCATCGCCTCCCGCATGGCCGGGGTGGGCAGGGTGAGCGTGTCGGAGCGAAGGTCGACGATGTCGTGCATGGCTACCTCGTGGCCGCCGCCTGCAGACGCAGGCCCGCGCGCCGTCCCCACTCGGTGTAGGGGTATTCGTCCGAGAGCTTCTTGAACATCTGCTGCGCCTCGTCCGTTCGGCCCTCGCGGGCATTGATGTCGGCGAGCCGATACAGCGTCTCGGGGACGACGAGGCTGCGAGGGTAGTTCTTGAGCACTCCCTCGAGCCGCTGGCGCGCGGCGACGGGATTGTTTTCGTTCTCGAGATAATACGCGGCGACCCAGAGCTCCTTCTGCGCGAGCCGGCCTCGGCACACGTCGATCTTGGCGAGGGCGTCGGAGGCATAGCGGCTGTCGGGGTATTCGCGTACGAGCTTCTTGAGCTGGTCCATCGCCTTGACCGTGAGACCCTGGTCCTGCTCCACGGGCTTCAGCTGATCGTAGTAGCTCATGGCGAGACGGAACTGGACGAGGTCGGCGATATCGTGACGGGGATAGAACGACATGAAGGCCTCGAACTCCTTGATCGCCTTGTCGAACATCCCCTCACGGTAGTAGGTCTCGCCGATGAGGAAGCGGGCCCGCGCCGCGTACTGTGACTGCGGGTGGCGCTCGACGATCTTCTGGAAGCTCGCCCGCGCCTGGGGATAGTACTTCTTGTTCATGTCCTGCTCGCCTGCCTGATACAGATCCTGGGCAGGGAGGAGAGCCTGGGGCTTTTGCCTGAACATGTCCTCGAGGTAGGCGCAGCCCGAGAACAGGAGCGCCAGGCCGAGGGTGCAGGGCACCGCGGCGCGACCGATAAGTCTAGCGGGGCGAGTCAAAAAAGGAGTTGATCTCAAGAGGGTCAGTCCAATTGGGCCACAGTTTTACGGGCAGCGTCGGCCAAAGTCAAGGACGTTGACAGGCTCCGGGGCCCCCAGTATCATCCCGCCATGCCGCTGCCCCGGATGTACAGGGTGAGGCAGTCCTTCCACCGCAACCGTCTGGCGGACATCCCGGCCGGAGTTCGAGCGGCGATGTCCAAGGCCAGTTTGCCCGTCAAGCGGGGTGACACCGTCGCCGTGGGGGCGGGTAGCCGAGGCGTCGCGAATATCGCCGTCATCGTCCGCGCGGTAGTGGACTACCTGAAGGATCTCGGCGCCAAGCCTTTTGTCTTTCCCGCCATGGGTAGCCACGGCGGCGCCACCGCCGAGGGGCAGCTGGAAATCCTCGCGCACTACGGGATCACCGAGGGGGCCATGGGCTGCCCGCTCCGAGCCAGCATGGACGTGGTCCAGGCCGGGGAGGCTCTGGGCATGCCGGTGTGGTGCGACCGGATCGCCTCCGAGGCGGACTGGGTCGGCATCGTCAATCGCGTCAAGCCGCACACGGATTTCAAAGGCTCCATCGAGTCGGGGCTTTTCAAGATGATGACGATCGGCCTCGGGAAGTACCGGGGAGCCACGCAATACCACCAGGCGAATGTCACGCACGGCTACGAGACGGTCATCACGGCGGTGGGGCGCGAGATGCTCGCCAAGGCCCGGATCGGCTTCGGGCTCGGCGTGGTCGAGAACGGCTACGACGAGACGGCGGTGGTGGAGGCCTTCAACGCGGAAAACCTCGAGGCGGGCGAGCGGCGGCTTCTCAAGGACGCGCGCGAGTGGATGGCCCGCCTGCCCTTCTCTCCCATCGACGTGCTCGTGGTCGAGGAGGTGGGCAAGAACATCTCCGGCTCCGGCATGGACACCAATGTCATCGGCCGGCCGTCGAACCCCCACGAGCCCTTCCCCAGCGATCCGAAGATCTTGTGGATCGTGGCCCTCGACCTGACCGAGGACAGTGGCGGCAACGCCACCGGGATCGGCAATGCCGACTTCACGACCCGGCGGCTCGCGGAGAAGATCGACTGGAAGAAGACGGCCATCAACAGTCTGACCGCCTGCGCCCCCAACGGCGCCAAGTTGCCTCTGAGTTTCGATTCCGACCGGGAAGCAGTGGAGAGCGCCCTCAATTGCATCGGGTTGACCAAGCCCGAGCAGGCGCGGGTCATCCGCATCAAGAACACGCTGATGATCGGAGAGATCGAGTGCTCCGAGGCCTTTCTCCCGGACATCCAGAAGCGCCCTGACCTCGAGATCGTCGGGGAGGCACGGCCGCTGCCGTTCGACGCGGCAGGCCAAATCGTCTCGCTCGGCCACTGAGCCGGCGGGCCGCGCCGGGCAGTCCGGAGCCACGATAGTCCAGCGGATCGACATAGACGGTGGTCATTCAGGGTACCTGTCCCCGACCGCTCTCAACGACGAGGAGGATGAACCTTATGCATTCGGTGAATCGCCGACAGTTTCTCACCGCTACCGGCGCGGGGCTGGCCGGGATTCTTGCCTCCGGGGTACCGCCCGCGCGGGGCCAGCAGCGCGAGATCTCGTACCTCTGCTGGAACAACTTCGCCCCGGCGTCCGACAAGAAGCTGGCGGAGATCGGCCAGCGCTTCACCAAGGACACCGGCATCAAGCTCAAGATCGATCACATCTCTCACATGGGGCCGCAACAGGCCAAGTACGCCTCCGAGGTCCAGACGCAGGCCGGGCACGACCTCGTCGAGATGCGCATGCACTTTCCGTGGCTCTACGAACCCCAGCTCGTCGACGTATCGGACGTGGTGGTCGAGCTCGAGAAGAAGTACGGGAAGGCGCTGTCCTCGTCGTACGAAGGGGCGCACGTGAACGGCGTCTGGCGCGCCGTGCCGCAGTACCACGGCATGTTCGTGGCCACGTATCGAGAGGACCTTTTCAAGAAGGCGAGCCTCAAGGTGCCCGACACCTGGGAGGAGCTCTACGTTGTCGGCAAGGAGCTCAAGAAGATGGGAAATCCCGTGGGCATCCCCATCAGCCAGAACTACGACTCGATCTCCACGGCCGGGCCCGTGTTGTGGTCGTTCGGCGGCATGGAAGTGGACAAGGACGGCAAGACCGTCCGCATCAACTCCCCGGGCACGGTGCAGACCATCGAGTGGTACAAGAAGATGTTCCGCGACTGCATGGAGCCCGAAGTGCTGTCGTGGTCGGACGCCAGCAACAACGAATCGATCCAGCAGGGCAAGGCTGGTTGGATTCACAATCCGGTGAGCGCCTACATCGTGGCCAAGCAGCGCAAGCTGGTCACCGCCGATGGCATCAACCACCACCGGAGCCTGGGCGGGCCCGGAGGCCGCCACGAGACCGACACGCCGCGCCACATCGGCATCTGGAAGTTCTCGAAGAATGTCGAGCCCGCCAAGGAGTGGATCCGTTACTTCCTCGGCAAGCGCGAAGTCTACGACGAGTACATCATGTCCGGGGAGGCCTTCAATCTGCCGACGTATGAGAAGATCCAGGACCACCCGGTGCTCCGGACCGACCCCAAGTACGCTGCCCTCCGGGGCGAGGGCGTCCAGTACCACACCTACGGGTGGCCGGCGCCGCCCTCCGACAAGGTGCAGCTCATCACCAACACGTACCTCCTGCCGAACATGCTCGCCAAGGCGGTGACCGGCACCTCGACCAAGGACTCGATCGCCTGGGCCGAGACCGAAATGAAGAAGATCCTCGCGGGCTAGCATGGCTGCCGTCAGAGCCGACGAAATCCTGGTACCGCGGGGTCGCCCGCGGGTCACCGCCCGCGTGAGCGGGTGGCTCGATCGAGAGGCGATACTGGGGCCGGTGTTCGTGACCCCGGCTCTCCTCTTGCTCCTGCTCCTCGTCGCCTATCCATTCGTGATGGCCGTGTACTTTTCCCTCTCCGACGCCTTCATCGGCCGGCCGAGCCACTTCATCGGCATCAGGAACTACGTGAACCTGTGGAGCAGCGACACCTTCCGCCAAACCTTCCAGAACGCCTTCGTGTTCACGGGCATCGCGGTCTTCTTCAAGGTCTGGATGGGCATTGCCCTCGCCCTTCTTCTCAACGAGCAGCTCTGGTTCAAGCGGATGATCCGCGGCGCCGTGCTCCTGCCGTGGGTCATTCCGACCGCGCTATCGACGCTGGGGTGGTGGTGGATGTTCAACTCGCTCTACAGCGTGGTCAATTGGACAGGGATTGCGCTGGGAGTCATGGACCCGCCGGGGCCCAACTGGCTCGGCCAGAGATTCTACGCCATGGCCGCGGTCATCACCGTCAACATCTGGCGCGGCCTGCCCTTCTTCGCTATCAGCATCCTCGCCGCGCTCGTGGCCATACCGAAGGAGCTCTACGAGGCGGCCGAGGCCGACGGCGCCGGCGCCAACGCCCGCTTCTGGCACATCACCCTGCCCTTGCTCAAGCCGGTACTCGCGGTGGTTGTGCTCTTCTCGACCATCTTCACGTTCAGTGACTTCAACATCGTCTATGTGCTGACTCGCGGGGGGCCCATCAATTCCACCCACCTCTTCGCGACGCTGTCCCGCGTGCTGGGGATCGACACCGGACGCATCGGGGAAGGGGCGGCGGTCTCGCTCTATCTGTTCCCGCTCCTCGTCTTCGTGGTGTGGGCGCAGCTTCGCTTCGTGCGGAAACAGGTCTACTGATGGCGGTGGCGAAGCGACCTCTGCTCCGGAAGACGCTGCTGCACTTGGGGCTCCTCCCCTTTCTCCTCTTCGCGCTTTTCCCCTTTTATCACATGACTCTGACTTCCCTGAAGCAGGACAAGGAGCTCTACGACCGGCACGCGATGCCCCTCATCATCCGCCAGGCGCCGACGCTCGAGCACTACACCAAGCTGATCTGGGAGACCGAGTTCCTCACCTGGACCAAGAACAGCCTGCTCGTGACCATTCTCGCCACCACCGCCTCCGTGGCCATCGGAACCGTGGCGGCCTATGCGCTGGCCCGGCTCAAGTTCTTCGGGGTGAGCACCTTCGGTACGGGCATTTTCGTCACCTATCTCGTGCCCACCACCCTCCTCTTCCTGCCCCTGGCGCAGGTCGTGAACTGGATCGGGTTGGGTGACTCCAAGTGGGCGCTCGTCCTGACGTACCCCACGTTCCTCGTGCCTTTCTGCACCTGGCTTCTCATGGGCTACTTCCGCACCGTTCCCAAGGAGGTCGAGGAGTGCGCCATGGTGGACGGGGCCACGCGCATCCAGGCGCTCTGGCGCATCGTGCTGCCCATCGCCGTCCCGGGACTCGTGTGCGCCACGCTCTTTGCCTTCACGCTGTCGTGGAACGAGTTCATCTATGCGCTGACCTTCACCTCCTCGTCGGATCAGATCACCGCCAGCGTGGGGGTCACGAGCGAGCTGATCCGGGGAGATATCTACTTCTGGGGCGAGCTGATGGCGGGCGCCATCCTGGGCTCGGTGCCCATCGTCATCCTCTACGTCTTCTTCCTCGATTACTACGTTTCCGGCCTCACCGCCGGCGCGATCAAGTAGCCGCGCCCAGAGCCCGCTGATCGCAAAGTAGTCACGCCCCGCCGCCCCCGCGCGATTCGTGAGCAGCCCACGATGTGGGCACTGCTCGTCGCTCCCCTGATTCGACACGAGGTTACGCCCCCGCCGCCCCTGACGGCTCTCCGTGGCACATACGTTGCTCAGGAACGCCCACGACCTGCATCGAAGCAGGTTCGCGATACGGCGACGGCGCCGGCTCCCGAGGGGTAGCGGCGCCAATTTTTTTGGAAAGGGGATTTCATGCACTCGACCCGGCGAGAGTTCCTGAAGACCACGGCCGCCGGCGCCCTCCTCGCCGGCCTGCCCGCAGGGTGGGCAGGCGGCGCCTATGCCGCCGACGGCCCCGAAACGTCCAAGATGCGCTTCGGCATCATCGCGCTCACCGATTGCTCGAGCATCGTGATGGCGCACGAGCTGGGTCTCTTCAAGAAGTACGGCATCGAGTCCACCATCTCGAAGGAAGCCTCGTGGGCGGTCATTCGCGATCGGCTCTCCCTCGGAGAAAACCAGGCGACGCATCTGCTCCTCGGCATTCCCTACGCCTCGACCATGGGACTTCAGGGCTCGCCCGTGAAGCCGATGATCATCCCGCTGTACCTGAACCGGAACGGACAGGCGATCACCCTCAACAAGGCTCTGCTCGACAAGGGCGTCAAGACCCCGCAACAGCTCAAGCCGGTGGTCATGGATGCCAAGGGCAAGGGCAGCCCGCTCACGTTCGCCATGACCTATCCGCCGGGCACGCACGCCATGTGGATCCGCTACTGGCTCGCTGCGGGCGGCATCAATCCCGACAGGGACGCGACCCTCATCACCATCCCGCCCGCGCAGATGGTCGCCAACATGAAGGTGGGTAAGATGGACGGCTACTGCGTGGGCGAGCCGTGGGGCGCCCGCGCCATCGCGGACGGCATCGGCTTCACCGCCATCACCACCCAGCAGATCTGGAAGGACCACCCGGAGAAGGTGCTGGGCTTCACCGAAGAGTTTGCGACGAAGAACCCCAAGACGGTCAAGGCCTGCATGTACGCGATCATCGAGGCGAGCCAGTGGGCGGATAAGCTCGAGAACCGCGCAAAGCTCGCGGAGACGGTGGCCCAGCCGCAGTACGTCAACACCACCAAGGAGATCATTCTCGGGCGCCTCCTCGGCGACTACGACTACGGCGACGGGCGGAAGGAGAAGGACAAGTACTACATGACCTTCTACGACCGTTCCACCAACTTTCCTCAGAAGTCGCACGGCGTCTGGTGGCTGACGCAGTTCCGGCGCTGGGGCATGGTCAAGGAGGCGCCCGACTACAAGGGCATCGTGGACCGGGTCCACCGCTCCGACATCTACCGCGAGGTCACCAAGGAGATGGGCATCGAGGCTCCCCGTGAGGACATGAAGAAGGAGACCCTCTTCGACGGCGTCGTCTTCGATCCCGCGAAGCCCGAGGAATACGCCAAGGGCTTCGCCGTTCACACCATGGCCTAGGAGACCGACCATGGCGCAGCGATCCGCGGCCCGCTTCGTGCTGCCCTTCCTCGGCCTCGCGTCCGTGCTCGCGCTCTGGGCGGTGGTCAGCCAGACGGTGGCGACCGATCTGCCCTCGCCGTGGAAGACATGGACGGAATCGAAGCGCTACATCTTCGAGCCCTTCTTCAAGGACGGTGAGATGAACCAGGGCATCGGCCGCCTCGCCTTCTATTCCCTCGTGCGCGTGGCCAAAGGGTACTTGCTCGCCCTCGCCATCGGCACGCCGATCGGATTCCTGCTCGGCCTCTCCCGCGGCTTCCACTCGGCCTTCGACCCCATCATCCAGTTCCTCCGGCCGATCTCCCCCCTGGCCTGGCTGCCCCTGGGGCTCGTGGTCTTCCAGAAATCGGAGCCGGCGGCGGTATTCACCATCGCCCTGTGCGCGATGTGGCCCACCGTCATCAACACCGCGGTCGGCGTGAGCGGCATCAGCCAGGACTATCTGAACGTCGGCCGGGTCCTCAAGCTCTCGAGGTTCAAGATGATGACCAAGATCATCATTCCCGCCTCGCTGCCCTATGTCTTCACGGGCTATCGGCTGTCCCTCGGGCTCGCCTGGCTCGTCATCGTCGCCGCGGAAATGCTCACGGGGACACCCGGGGTGGGCGGCTTCCTCTGGCAGGAGTACAACAGCCTCGTCTATTCCCACATCATCCTCTCCGTCATCACCATCGGCGCCATCGGGTTCGTCCTCGACCGCCTGATGGGCTTGGTCGAGGCCCGCTTCAAGAGCGCCTGATGGCTTATCTCGAGGTGCGGGGCGTCGAGAAGTCCTACGCCACCTCGGCCGGGGCCACCCGCGTGCTGGGCGGCATCGACCTCTCGCTCGACGAGGGCGAGTTCGTGGCGGTGGTCGGCTACTCGGGATCGGGCAAGACCACGCTGGTCTCCCTGATCGGCGGACTCATCCTGCCGGATGCCGGCAGCATCGTTCTGGACGGCGCGCCGGTTTCCGAGCCGGGCCCCGAGCGCGGCATGGTCTTCCAGCAGTATTCCCTCCTGCCGTGGCTGAGCGTCTACGACAATGTCGCCCTCGCCGTGGACGCGGTGAGCCAGGGAGTCGGGGCTGCCGAGCGGAAGCGGCTCACGGAGGAGTTCATCGCCCTCGTCAACCTGACGCCCGCTCAATGGAAGCGGCCGCGCGAGCTTTCCGGCGGCATGCGCCAGCGTGTGGCGGTGGCGCGCGGCCTCGCCATGCGCCCCAAGCTCCTCCTCATGGACGAGCCCTTCAGCGCCCTCGACGCGCTCACGCGCGCCACCCTCCAGGACGAGCTCCTGCGGATCTGGGGCGAGCGGCGCTCCACGGTCATCCTCGTCACGAACGACGTGGACGAGGCTATCCTGCTCGCCGACCGCATCTACCCGATGACGCCGGGGCCGGGCGCCCTGCTCGGTCCCGTCATCGAGGTGGGCCTCGAGCGTCCGCGCCATCGCCGGCACATGAGCCTTACTCCCGCGTATCAGAAGGCACGGCTCGGCATCGTGGAATTCCTCCGCGCCTGCCGCCGCGGCGCCGCCTGATGAATGCCGGGGGAGGGTCTGGGGGAGGGGCGCCGCCGCTCTCCCTCGGCCGCTTCGTCGAGATCGCCGGGCTCGGAAAGACGTACCCGACGCCTGCGGGGCCCGCCGAGATCGTCCGCGACTTCACCCTGAACGTCGGCCAAGGCGAGTTCGTCTGCATCGTCGGACATTCGGGCTGCGGCAAGTCGACGGTGCTGTCCATCGTGATGGGATTGAACCAACCGACGACGGGCGGCGTGGTCATCGGCGGCCGGGAGGTGAGCGGGCCCGGCACCGATCGGGGCGTCGTGTTCCAGTCCGCCACGCTCCTGCCGTGGCTCACCGTGCGGGACAATGTCCGGCTCTCCCTGGGCCAGGTCCGCCCGCGAGCCGCCGCGGCGGAGGCCGAGCCCTATCTGGCCGCCGTTGGCCTGGCGGGGCAGGGCGACCGCTATCCAAGCGAGCTCTCGGCGGGCATGCAGCAGCGTGTGGGCATCGCCCGCGCCTTCGCCCTCGAGCCGCGGCTCCTCTTGCTCGACGAGCCCTTTTCGCTGCTGGATGCGCTCACCCGCATGGATCTTCAGGATTCGCTCATGACGCTGTGGGAGGCGGAGCGGAAGACCGTCATCATGGTCACTCACGACGTGGACGAGGCGCTCCTCTTAGCCGATCGCATCGTGATGATGACGAGCGGGCCGGCCGCCACCGTCGGGGAGATCCTCGTCGTGCCGTTCCCGCGCTCGCGACGGCGCGAGGAGATCGTCGCCACGTCGGAGTACTTCGAGCTCCGCGACGCCGTGGTGGGCTTTCTCGAGGAGCGCGCCGCCCATGCCTGATCTGCCCGGAGGCGGACCCCGCCCCCCTTCCCACGCCTCCCCCCGAGAACCGGATGGCGCCGGCGAAGCCGACGCGGGAATGGGGAAGCCTGCCCACTGGAGTCGGACGCTGTGCCCGTACTGTGGTGTGGGGTGTGGCTTGCTCGTGCAGGTGGAAGACGGGGCGGTGAAGCGCGTCAAGGGTGATCCCGATCATCCATCGAGCCTGGGTGACCTCTGCGCCAAGGCCGTGCACTTGCCGCCGGCGCTGCGCACTGCCGACAGACTGCTCTTCCCGCAACTGCGGACGAGGCGCGACGCCGCTCCCGCGCGCGTCCCATGGGAGCTCGCGGTGCGTTACGTGGCTGACCAGATCCGCGAGATCGTGGCGAGACACGGTCCCGACGCCTTCGCCTTCTACGGCTCCGGACAGCTCCTGACCGAGGAGTACTACGTGGCCTCGAAGCTGGCCAAGGGCTTCCTCGGCACCAACAACTTCGACACGAACTCGCGCCTGTGCATGGCGTCCGCGGCCACCGGTTACGCGCGATCTCTTGGATCCGACGGCCCACCCGGCGCCTATACCGACATCGAGGCGGCCGACTGCTTTTTCCTCATCGGCACGAATACCGCGGACTGCCACCCGGTGACCTGGAAGCGCATCCGCAAACGCAAGCTCGCCGCGCCCGACGAGGTGGCCGTCATCGTGGCGGACCCGCGCTGGACAGAGACGGCCGATGTCGCCGATCTGCACCTGCCGCTCCGTCCCGGCTCGGACGTGGCCCTGCTCAACGCCATGCTCCACGTGCTCTGGAAGGAAGGAATGCTCGATCCGGATTTCGTGACGCGGCACACGAGCGGCTGGCCCGCGCTCAGGATCGCGCTCGCGCGCTACTCGCCCGAGCATGCTGCGTCGATCACGGGTCTCTCCGCCGACATCATCGTGGCCGCGGCCCGCCGCTTCGGCCGGGCGCGGGCGGCCATGACCCTCTGGAGCATGGGCATCAATCAGAGTCACCAGGGCACGGACAAGAACACGGCCATCCTGAACCTCCACCTGTCGACGGGCCAGATCGGCAGGCCGGGGGCCGGACCCTTCTCTCTCACGGGACAGCCCAATGCCATGGGCGGCCGCGAGACGGGCGGTCTCTCTCACCTGCTCCCCGGCTACCGGCACGTGAGCGACGCAGCAGCCCGGGCCGTGGTCGAGCGGCACTGGGGAATTCCCCCGGGACGGATAGGATCGGTGCCGGGCCGCTCGGCCCTCGAGATCTTCGAGGGTCTGCTCGACGGCTCCGTCCGCGCGGTGTGGATACTCTGCACCAATCCCGCCGCGTCCATGCCCGATCTCGACCTCGTGGAGAAAGCTCTGCGCCAGGCCGAGCTCGTCATCGTCCAGGACGCCTACCACCCGACGGAGACCACGAAATTCGCCGACGTGTTGCTGCCCGCCGCGCAGTGGCCGGAGAAGGAAGGCGTCATGACGAACTCGGAGCGTCGCATGACCTACCTGCCAAAGCTGGTGGAGCCGCCGGGCGAAGCGCTGCCCGACGCGGTCATCATCACGCGGGTGGCGCGCGAGCTCGGCTACAAGGAGGCCTTCGCGTACGAGAGCGCGGCCGAGATCTTCGACGAGTTCGCCGCGCTCACCGCGGGCACCGTGTGCGACTGCTCGGGTGTCAGCTACGGGCGCCTCGAGACGGACGGGCCGCTTCAGTGGCCGGTGCCCGGCCCGAGCTACTCCGGGACGCCGAGGCTCTACACGGACCTGCAGTTCCCGACGGAGGACGGCCGCGCCCGGCTCATCCCGGTCGAGCACGATCCGCCCGTCGAGACCCCCGACGCCAACTACCCACTCATCCTGACCACGGGCCGTGTGCGCGACCACTGGCACACTCTCACTCGCACCGGCAAATCGCCCGCCCTGACCGCCCGCACGCGCGAGCCGCACCTCGAGGTCAACCTGCGCGATGCGCAGGGGGCGGGCATACTCGACGGGGACTTCGTCGAGATCACCTCCCGCCGAGGCAAGGCGGTGGCTCAGGCGCGGGTGAGCGAAACCATCCGGCCGGGCACATGCTTCTTGCCCTTTCACTGGGGGCGGCAGTGGGGATTCTACAAGGCCGCCAACAATCTGACGCTGTCCGCGCGCGATCCCCGCTCGAAGCAGCCCGAGCTCAAGGCCTGCGCTGTGCGCATCCGCCCGCTCGCCGATGCCCGCCGATGAACAAGATCGAGGCGCTCAAGTCCGAGAAGGACGGGCTCGAGATCCAGGACGATCTCGTTCGCTTCGCGCGGGAAGGGTGGAAGACGATCGGCGAGGACGACAAGGAGCGGCTCAAGTGGGTGGGTGTCTTCATGCGCCGCCCCACGCCGGGGCACGCCATGATGCGTATTCGCATGCCGAACGGGGTGGTCAGCGCCTCGCAGGTGCGACTCCTCGCCCAGCTCACGCGCGAGTCGGGGCGTACCATCGCCGACGTGACCACGCGGCAGCAGCTCCAGCTTCGCTGGGTCACGGTGGAGCGCGTGCCGGAGATCATCAGACGCCTGGAGGTGGCGGGGCTGTCCAGCCTCCAGACGGGCATGGACAATATCCGCGGCATCATCGGCTGCCCGGCCACGGGGCTGACCCCGGGCGAGCTCGTCGACACGGCCCCGATCGCGCGCGAATTCCAGCGCATCTTCCTCGGCAACAAGGAGTTCACCAATCTGCCGAGAAAGTTCAACGTCACCATCACCGGCTGCCGGGAGCATTGCACGGGCGGCGAGACCCAGGACATCTCGATGACGCCCGCGCTGGCTCAGATCGACGGCGCGGACACGCCGGGCTTCAACCTAGCCGTGGGAGGGAAACAGGGATCGGGGGGGCCAGTGGTCGCGCTGCCGCTCGACGCCTTCGTCCGCCCCGAGGAGGCGGCGGACGTGTGCGCGGCCATCGCCCTCGTCTTCCGCGACTACGGCCCCCGCGAGTCGAGGAGCAAGGCGCGACTGGCCTTCCTCCTGGGCGAGTGGGGCCCGGAGCGCTTTCGCAAGGAGCTCGAGGCGCGCCTCGTGCGCAAGCTGCCGCAGGCCGGGCGCGACGCGCGCGGCGCGACCCACAGCGACCACATCGGCGTCTTCCGTCAGCGCCAGCCCGGGCTCAACTACCTCGGACTCAAGACTCCCGTGGGCCGCGTCACGGCCGACCAACTCGACGAGCTGGCGCGGCTGGCCGATGCCTACGGGCAGGGAGAGCTCAGGTTCACCCCTTCGCAGGACGTGCTGCTGCCCCATGTGCCCGATGCGCGACTCGGCGACTTGACGCAGGAGCCCCTCCTCGAGGATCTCCCCTACAACCCATCGGAGGTCCGGCGCGGCCTCGTGTCGTGCACGGGCACGGACTTCTGCAACCTCGCCCTCATCGACACCAAGACGCGCGCTATGGCCCTCGCGCGGGATTTCGAAAGGCATGTCGGGAAGACCCGGCCTGTCACCGTGCGCTGGTCCGGCTGCCCCGCCTCGTGTGCGAATCATCACACGGCGGATATCGGGCTCCAGGGGTGCAAGGTGAGGGCGGACGGCAAGATCGTGGACGGCGTCCACATCTTCGTGGGCGGCCGTGGTGGCCAGGACCCCCGTGCGGGCACGCGCATCATGGAAGACGTGCCGTGCGACGAGCTCCCTCAGGTGCTGGAGCGGCTGATCCGTTTCTTCCCGCGGCCGGAGCGCCAGGCCCCTCCTCCGGATTCGCCATCGCCCCTTCCGGAGTCGCCATCGCCCGCTCCGGATTCGTCATCAAAGGTCTCGCCGTGAGCCCATCGGACTTTCCGCGCTTCGTCTATCCGGTGATGCTCGACCTCTCCGCCCGTCCCTGTCTGGTCGTGGGCGGGGGAGCGGTGGCCGAGCGGAAGGTGGAGGGGCTGGTGGAAGCGGGCGCGCGCGTGACCGTGGTGAGCCCGTCGCTGACCCATCGGCTCCTGGGCCTTGCCACCGATGCGCATTTCCGGTGGCGGCCCCGCGAGTACGTGGCGGGAGACGCGGAAGGATTCGTGCTGGTCATGGTCGCCACCGACGATATTTCCGTGAACGCTCTCGTGGCGGCGGAGTGCCGTGAGCGCGGCATCCTGATCAATTGCGCCGACGACCCGGCCCGCTGCGATTTCATCCTGCCCTCCGTGCTCAAGCGTGGCGCCTTGACGGTGGCGGTGTCGACGGGCGGAGCCAGTCCGACCATGGCGCATCTCGTGCGCGAGGAGCTGGAAGCTCTGCTTCCGAACGACGTGGCGGCGCTGACCGATGTCATGGCCGAGGTCCGGCGCACGCTTCGCGAAGGCGGCATCTCCCTCGACGCCGAGCGCTGGCGGAAGGCCCTCGACGGCGAGCTGCGACGGCTCGCGGCGGCGGGCCGAACGGCCGAGGCCCGCACTCGTCTGCTGGAGCGGCTGGGTGTCTAGGGGACGGGTGGTGCTGGTCGGCGCGGGACCGGGCGATCCCGACTTGATCACGGTCAAGGGGCTTCGATGGCTGCGCGGCGCCGACGTCGTCGTCTACGATCAGCTCGTGGGCGCCGCGCTCCTCGAGGAGGCGCCCGCGGGAGCCCTCCGGATCTTCGCGGGTAAATCGGCGGGTCGCCACTATCTCGAGCAGTCGGCCATCAACTCGATACTCATCCACCATGCCGAGGCCGGTCGGCTCGTGGTTCGTCTCAAGGGCGGGGATCCCTTCGTCTTCGGCCGGGGAGGGGAGGAGGTCCTGACCTGCGCGCGGGCGGGAGTGGCGGTGGAGGTGGTGCCGGGTGTGAGCTCGGCTCTCGCCGTGCCCGCGGCCGTCGGCATCCCCGTCACGCACCGCGGCCTCGCCTCCTCTTTTGCCGTCGTGACCGGCCACGAGGATCCGGCCAAGCCGGGGCCGGCGGTCGAGTGGGAGCGTCTCGCCACCGCCGTGGACACCCTGGTCATCCTGATGGGCGTGGGGGCATTCCCGCGCATCGCCAACCGGCTCTTGGCCGCGGGACGCTCGGCCCATACGCCGGTGGCCGTGATTCACCGCGGAACGACCGAGGCGGAAGAGATCGTGGTGGGGACTCTTGGCGAAATCGCCGACCGCGCCGCCCCGCTCCCGTCGCCGGCGGTCATCGTGATCGGCGAGGCGGTGGCCTTCCCCTCGCTGCTCGCGCGCCCGCTCCTCGACGCCGTCGTCTTCGACCGCCGCTGACCCCGACCTCGTACGCGAGAGCATACTCCGCTTGGAGAGACCTGTCCGCCTGCGCTATCCTTCGCGTCTCCAACGAAGGCGAGCGAGAGGAGTCACGATATGCCATCGGCGATGGTGCTGACCGAGGACGAGGCGCTGGAGCTCCTGGCCTTCCTCATCACGGCCGCGAGGACCCAGCTCGACGAGGCCGCGGAATACGGCCCGCTGCGCATGCTCACCGCGGCGGGCCGGCTGGCCGATTTCATGGCCGAGCGCGCATCGCCGGGAACACGCGGCCTCCTCGCGGGGCCGCTCAAGGAATTGCCCGACGCCGCCCTGCGCTCCGTCGATCCGACGAAGTATGCAGCCCAGCTCGACGTGGTCTGTCGTGCCGTGGGCGAACACCTCGTCGACCACTTCGGTCCCGGCGGGAGCGCGCCATGACCAATGCCGTGCTGGAGGCGATCCGCACCCGCCGTGTGGCGCGGGCGCTGACCGAGGCGCCCGTCGATCGCGCGCTGGTCGAGGAGATGCTGGAGGCGGCGCGCTGGGCGCCGAGCGGCGGCAACCGGCGGCTTCACCGCTTCGTGGCCGTGCAGGACCCCATGACTCTCCGACTGCTCCGGATGGCCTCGCCGGGCATGTTCCAGCGCCCCCAGGCCGTCATCGTGATCTGCATCGACGGGCCGCGGGCCCGCTCGTTCGGGATGTTGCCGACCGCCAAAGGGCTCTACGTCGACGTGGGCACCGCGGCCCAGACCATGCTGCTCGCCGCCCACTCCTTGGGCCTGGGCGCCGGCCTCGTCACCTCGTTCAGCCGCGCCGCCGTCGGGGCGATTCTCAATCTCCCCGAGGGCCTGAGCGCGGAGATGTTCATTTGCCTGGGCTACGCGGCTCCCCACCAGCCTTCGGCGATCCGGCCGCGCTCGCCCGTGACGTGGCAGAGCCTGAGCCACTGGGAGCGCTTCCCGTAGAGCCTGAAGGACACGCCCGTGCCTCAAGACCATGGGTGGCGCTCGCCTGCACGGCCTTGCCTGGCGTTCGGCGGCGACCAGCCGCTAAGAGGTAGCGTCTGGGGTCGATGCGGTCACGGGGCGGGTTCGAGCTCCCGCGCGTCCAGCCCGCCGGCCTTCTGGAGTGCGGCGAACTCGTCGAGCGTGCGGCGGATGCCGTCCTTGATCCCGGTGCGCGGCGCCGGGCCCAGATCCCGCTGGTAGCCGGTATCGGCCAGCTCCGACGGGAAGGGAATGGGCTGGTCGAGGTGGGTGATCGTGCCCTTCGCACTCGGCCATGCCTCCTCGATCAAGCGCGTGAGGTGGGCGACTGTGGCCGATTCGCCGTGATGGTTGTACACGCGAGCCCCGTCCAGGGTGGCCGTCGAGGCGGCCACGCACGCCCGCGCCACGTC
>WNFS01001311.1_pt1 | contig 30498 bp, 26 predicted proteins | sample 5400141 | NCBI WGS metagenome assembly WNFS01 (sample SAMN13153358, study PRJNA577476) | soil metagenome | isolation source: 60 cm saprolite under Madrone tree | place: USA:California | collected 2016-06-14
CGACCTGCGCCTCGCTCACGGTGGCGCCAGGATTCAAGCGGCCAATAGCCATCAGCCAGTGATCCTTCCGCTCCGAATACCTGGCGCTTGCAGGATCAATAGGAACCCACATGTCGAGATCGCCATAGAAGGAGCCAAATCCCGGAGGCATGACGCCCACAACTGTCGAGACTACACCCGAGACATTGAAAGCTTTGCCGAGTACGCTCGGGTCACTATGGAAGCGCACCTTCCAGAAGGAATTGCTGAGAAGGACTGTTTGGGTGCGGTCCTGGGCCTCACTGGCCAGAAACACACGGCCCAGCGCGGGACTGGCGCCGAGCACATGAAAGAAGTTCGGCGTCACGAACTGGGCTCTCAGGTTTTCGGCCTCGCCCTGACCCGCAACGGGTGTTGACTCCGTAAAACTGGTTAACGCGATGTCTTCGAAGACATGGCTCTGTTTTTTCCAGTCGACGACTTCCGCGATTGGCGGGTGCTCCCGCGAATCTGGCCGACGCTGCTCAGTCTCCCAGATGACCATCAGCCGATCGGGCTGCCCATATGGCAGCGGGCGGTACATGATTGCGCTCATGACGCTGAAGATGGTGCTGTTGGCACCGATTCCCAATGCGAGTGACAGGACAACTATGGCAACGAGGCCGGGATTTTTGCGAAGACCGCGGGCGGCGAAACGGAGGTCTTGACCGAAGGAGTGAAGCCAGGAAAAGAAACGCATTTGTGCGCACCTCCCGTGAGGTTCGGCCACTCGCGACCTTGGGGATGCTGGGCTGAGATAATAGCGCAATCTGGCTGGCTTGGCGTGGCTTGGATTGTAGGGTTAGCGGACCAATCGGGAGTTTGCCAGTTGCGGGAGTCGTGGCTAAGGTCTTGATTAAGCACTAGCGTTTACCAGGAGTCTGGATTGTCTAGGGACGACGTGAGAGCAAAAAGCCGCTGTGCGAGCCGATGAGGAGTGGAGCAAATTCAAATATTTGTGGGGTGTCTCCAACTCAGTGCCAAGCTCCTAACGGATTCGTAGCCTGGTAGCGCCTTCGGAATTAAGATGCAGCCCCAAAGCCGGGTTCCGAATCTCCCATATTTTGAAATCTCCAGACCCGCGACACGGAAAGCGTTACCCTCAGTTTCCGTAACTAGCTTTATCTCATCTTTTCGGAGGGACTTCTCACGACTGGGGTAAACAACCCTAATACAATCATCTGAGACCACCAAGGTATGAGGAAAATTCCTTGCAACCTCCCAGAGTTCGGTTAGCAGAGCGACAACAACGCCACTGATAACCGCTTCAACGAAGGTCCCCAGCTTGAGGTGCTCTCCGGAATGCGTATGCCACCGAACAATCAATATTTCGGCGGCAACAATGGAAACCACTATGAACAGAACTCTCTTTGGCATTTGCTTCCTGCCATAGCCAGCCATCTCCGATGTGACGGTATAGGACTGCATGGTCTTCTCTTTCTTCATCAGGAGAGGGTAGCTTTCCAACAATCAAAAAAATGTGGGCGATTCCCAACTTCACCACCGTGTAAGTCCCGCACGACAAATCAGAACCTATGGGGCATTATCTCCACGCCCGCCTAAAGCAAACCACGGCCATCAGGACACATAACGCAGCAAAGACGTAGAAAACCACTGGTTCTCTCGAAGTCGAAACCTGTCCCGAGTAGACGAACATGGCGGCAAAAAGCAGCGCAAACACTCCCAATATCCATAAGGAAGTACGACTAGCGTTGGCCTTGGCACCCTTGGAGCCGTCCGGATAAATCACTTCCTCGCTCTGAGGGTCATACAGTGCCAGGCCGTGTTTGCGGGCTAATCCTTGGACCAATTGATGCACGTGTGTTGCTTTGGACCACACACAGCTCATGATGACGTGACTGGGTGAATAATCCAGTTTGCAACTCCAAGGACAGTGGTCGTGGTCGCCGATTCTTTCCTCGGGAATCGTGTCGATTTCGGGGTGTCTGCCAGTTAGCTCCGCATAAAACGCATCGATTGCGGGATGTGGCACGACGCCGCTAATATCGCCGTCACAGAGACGGACGTACAATTCACTCGCCTCTTTGTTGCCGATTCGCTTTTGTGGATACCACACACCAAGGTCAAAACTCATTGGTTCCCCTTCTTGTCCCACAAATCCGCGAACAGCTTGACCGTGGCTGGCCCATGACCAGCGTAATGATTATTAGCGTAAGCAAATAGTTTCCGAATCTTCTTGTCATTCACCATTCGCTTTAGGAGATCAACCCAATTCCTCAAATCCTCCGTGCGATCAACGACGGGCTTATCCCAGGCCTCCGTCAGCTTCTCAATGCCTTTGCGGTCCCCTAACCAGCGCACGTAAGCAAAGTCCGCCGTAATCATGTCGAACTTCACTTTCATTTCCCAAGGCCGGGGCACAAACGATGTGTCGGTCAGCGCCAAAGCAACGTTGTGCTCCCGCAGCACGTCGGCAAATTTGGCATCGAGCCAGGTCTTGTTGCGAATCTCAATTACAAATCTGTGATCGCTAGGAAGCTTCTTTAGGAAGGGTGCCAGCACAGCGAGAAAACTTTCTTGCCTCGGGAATTTCCAGCGGTCGAAGGGCGGAAACTGAAAGACCATCGGACCCAGCTTTGGGCCGAGAATATCCATCGTGTTCACAAATTCGTCGAATTCAGAATCGCAATCAACGAGCGCTTTTTCGTGAGTAACGATCTGCGGAACTTTAACGGAGAAAGTGAAATCGTCAGGAGTTCGAGCGGCCCAATTGCTGACCGTGCGAGCAGAGGGACATCCGTAGAACGTAGAGTCAATTTCGACCGTAGCAAAGCGCGTGGCGTAATAGGAGAGATAGTCGGCGGATTTCATCCCTCGCGGATAGAAGGAACCTGCCCAGCCATCGGCGGTGAACGACGAAGTGCCGAGGAGAATTCCGGGCAACGAATAAGCGCGGTCAACGGCGAGCGTGCTTGGTGTAGCCGCCTCCTCCAATTTCTCCATCTCGAAAAGGGTTGGGTTGCGAATTGGTTTGGGACGCTTTGGATTCACTGCTCGACGAGCCTAGCACTCACATCATCTAAGTGGCAATCCGGCATACCTGTTAACCGAGGCGGTCGTCTTCACAATAGCGCCTTCCAAACAATCCGAAACAGCTCGACCACACCGAGAAAGACGATGAGGGGCGAGAATGGTGGGGGGAATGGCTGGGGGCCAGTGTTTATCATCACTGCAGATTACCAGAATTAAATGGGTGTATAATCAAACGATGCAAAGAGGTCCAATAATCGGCTTCCTTCTCTTGGTTCTTGCGTGGCCAAACACCGCGCAGGAAACCTACAACTCCCCTGAAGTCGCTTCAGCAGGTGACGCCTATGTTCCCTATCAGGTTGTTCTTGATGGGCTATTCGTTCTCGATGTGTCCCTTGATGCGGATGGCGCGGTACAGGGGATCGACGCTTTGAGAGACCCTGGGTCGATGCTCGGCGCTGCCAAGACATCCGTGCGCCAGTGGAAATTCCGGCCCGCGTGGAAATTCCAGCCAGCATCCAGAGAGGGCAGGAAAGCGCCCTCCCGCATGACTGTGAGCTTTCTGTACCGCCCGCCGAGTTACGGCAACGCGGCTGCGGTTCCGCCGAAGCAGTTTTCGCCCGTGCTGCCGACTGAGCACGATAACTACGTGCCGGTCGGTGTTTTGTCTTTTGCTTATCCGGCGTATCCGGTCAATAGCGTCGCCTGGGGATCGGTAGTGGTCCAACTAACAGTGGATAACTCTGGCGAAGTGAAGGGCGTTGACTTTCTTCGCGGAATGGAAGTCTTTAACGCTTTTGTTTCAGAGGCGCTGAAGCAATGGCGTTTTCAGGCAGCAACACTCAATGGGAAGCCGATCACGTCCAAGACCGTTATCGCCTTCGCCTTCCAGCCTCCCGCTGCGAAGTGATTGGCCATCTTCCGCGCCATGTCCAAACCGCGCTAATCGCCCAAGTGGAACGAGACGTGTCCAAATTCCCCAGAATCCCGTTTCTGCCCACCTAATGGCCAGCATGGGGACCATTTGAGGTTTGTCTAGTGTTTGGCAATTGCTTCCTCTGCTTGCGCAACCCATGTAACTTCATACGTTCCGATTTTCGTGTAGAAGTTGGTCATCCAAACCTCATCCAGAGTTAGTTTGTCGTGGTTCTCAAGCATCCCGGCAGTCCGCATGTCAGCAACGATTTGCTTATCAATCGCGTCAGGGTTCTGTAGCCGCCGTTGAAGAAACTTGGCCGCCTCATGGGGCAAGCCAATGCCGACTCGAAGCTTGAAACTACTCGGGGTGACATCGCTCACCTCGCTTGTAATATGGATATGACGGATTCTCTCCAATTCGTTTCCGCTTGGGGCAAAACCTAATCCGGTCAAGACGCGAGGCCGGAACGCGATAGGTTCAAGCGTGCACCGAATCGGCAAGGCTATAGATGGCGATGCGGTCGTTTGAATCCAGTTGCTTCAGGAACTCCAGCAGGCGCGGCTTTGCATTTGCGAGCGCATGGTCCGCAAGCCAATATGGTGTGTTCTCGTAGGGCATGGGGGATGAGCCATAGAGAGTATTGAGATTGTCGAGCAGGATGATCGTGACACTTCTCGGCTTGTTCGTCCCATACTGGGGCGGATCGGAGAATGTGTTTTGCGGCAACGGCAGCGCGGGCTGCGGCGCGAAGCGGAACAATATTAACGGGCGCCGTCGGAAATTCAGAGGGCCCGAGGGTTCTGAGTTCGTTGATGGTGGGAGATGTGGAGATTGTTGAATATCAGTACGGTATGGAACTATGCGGAAACGCGGAGCGCTGATGTCGTAAGAAGTGCGGGTTAGTTCGGGCGGAAGTGGGATTCGATTAGCAGGGCCAGGGCGGACTCGGTGGTTAGGCCGGCGGCTACCAACGGTTGGATCCAGAGGCGGTGCAAGCTGTCGGGGTGGTCTTCGACCTCGGTGAAAAGGTGGTCGAGAGCTTCGAGCTGCCAGCGGCGCTCGAGGTCTTCGCGGTTTAGGCGCTCTCGGAATTCTTCAACGCGGGTCTTGGACCCCTTGTTGTTCGTCTTGTTGCTCATCTCTTAAGCCTTCTATTATTTGATTCCTTTGCTGCGGTTCTGGATGCGTGGCCGCGCGTTATTTCTGAGCAAGAGTGCGGCCAAAGGGTGTTAGACGGCTAAACAGATCATTGCGCGTACTGTGAAATTGTGGATTTCCGCTTCCGGCCCAGCGCGGCCATTTCTGGCCCGCGCTGGGAGACGAAAGCGAAACGGGTGAGTTAAGCAGTGATGAAAAGAGTGCGGCCGTCGCGGTTGACGAGGAGCAGAGGCTCGCTGCCGCTCTTGCGAATGGCGCTCTGGAACTCAGAGACGTTGGTAATGGCTTGATGGTTGACTTCCTGGATGACGTCGCCTTTTTGCAGACCGGAGTCAGCCATCTTGCTGGCGGGGTCGATGTCGGTGACAACGACGCCCTTGGTCGAGGCAGGGATGTTCAGCTCGTGAGCGATGCTTGCGTTGAGGTTGCTGACTTCGACGCCTTCCAGCGCTTTGCTGCCGCCTTCTTGGTCACTCGATTCGACTTTGGCGGTTTCGGTTGGCATTTCGGCGAGCTTGACGGTTTCGTCGCGCTCAGTACTGTTGCGCAGGATCTTGAGCTTGAGTTCGCTGCCCGGCTGCATCATCGAAACGCTCATGCGGAGTTGATTGCTGTCGGTAACGGGCTTGCCGTTGATCTGGAGAATGATGTCGCCGCGTTGAATGCCGGCCTTCTGCGCGGGGCTGTTGGCGGAGACGTCGCCGACAACGATCCCTTGCGAGTCCTTTTCGCCGAAAGCTTTGGCCATCGCAGGAGTTACGTCTTGCGGATAGATACCCAAATAGGCGCGGGTAACATGTCCATTCTTCAGGACCTGGTCCATAACGTTGCGAGCGAGGTTGGCGGGCACGGCAAAGCCGATGCCTTGGCTGCCGCCGGATCCATGAGAAATGATGGCGGTGTTAATGCCAACGAGTTCGCCGCGGTCGTTGATGAGCGCGCCGCCGGAGTTTCCCGGATTGATCGGAGCATCGGTCTGGAGGAAGTCCTCGTAGGCCTCGATGCCGAGATTGCCGCGGCCAGTGGCGCTGATGATGCCCTTGGTGACGGTTTGGCCGACGCCGAAGGGATTACCAATGGCCAGAGCGACGTCTCCGACTTGAACTTTGGAAGAGTCACCAATGGTGATGGGAGTGAGATTCTTGGCGTCGATTTTCAAAACGGCGACGTCGGTTTTTGGATCGCTGCCGACGATGCGTGCTTTGAATTCGCGCTTGTCGGACAGCACGACCTGAACATCGGTGGCACCATCGACAACGTGATTGTTGGTCAGAATATAGCCTTCGGGACTGACGATTACGCCAGAGCCGAGAGCCTTCTCGCGGGAGTCGCGGGGCATGTTGAAGTGGCCGCCGCCCTCATTGCCATCCTGTCCGAAAAACTGACGGAAGAATGGGTCCATCGGCATTCCTCCTTCGGAACTCATGCGGTTATGCACGACTTTCGAGGAAGAGATGTTGACGACGGATGGGAGAACTTCCTTGACCAGGGGAGCGTAGCTGCTCTTGCTCGGCCCTTCGCCGGGATCCGCCAGTTTTAAGGTGGCGGGAGGATTCGAAGAAAGAGATTTCTCCGTAGTATGGGCCAGGCCCAAGCCTGCCGCGCCCAATGCAAAACCAATTGCAAGAACTGCTGGCTTGGATCTCAGCAGGGACATCAGGTAATTCATTTTTCCTCTCTTGTTTCCAATGCGATTCGCTGCAACCGACACGTTTGCTGGTTGCGGCTATTCGTATGCACTTATTCAGACGCTGAAGGGTAGGGCGTTGATTCTCCCTGCTGGCCGGGATATTGGGTCCCTACGATTGGGTAGGGTGGGAGAGTGGCATTTAGCGTGTAGGTGAGCGCCGGCAATGAGGCGGGGGGGAAACTCCGGTTAGGAAATGATGCCTCTGCGGACGGCGAAGAGAATGAGTTCGGGGATGCCACGGAGATTGAGTTTTTCCATGATGTTGGAGCGATGGGTTTCGACAGTGTAAACGCTGAGATTCAGGAGGTTGGCGACGTCTTTATTGGATTTGCCTTCGGCGACGAGCTGAAGGATTTCGCGCTCGCGTGGGGTGAGCAGGTCGTAGGCGTCTTCGGCGCCGCTGCGCTTGAGCTTGCGGACGTAATCGTCGAGCAGGACTTTGCTGACCGCGGGGCTGAAGAAAGATTTGCCATCGGCTACGGCGTGAACGGCTTTGATGAGGTCGGACTCGGCGGAGTCTTTCAAAAGGTAACCCTTGGCGCCGGACTTGAGAGCGCGGAGGACGTAGCTTTCGTCGGAATGCATGCTGAGCATGACCACGGCAATTTCCGGATTGGCTTGCGTGATTTGAAGAGCGGCTTCGATGCCGTTGAGATTGGGCATGCCGATGTCCATGACGATCACATCGGGTTTTAGGGATTTTGCGAGGGCGACGGTTTCGCGGCCGTCGTTGGCTTCGCCGACGACGGTGAGATCGGGTTGCTGCTCGACGAGAAGACGTAGGCCACCGCGGATGAGTTTGTGATCGTCGGCGAGAAGGACGCGGATTTTTCTCATGGCTGAATCATCGTTGGCTCAAGGCGAATCGGCTTTATGGAGCGGCAGTTGGGCTTTGACGGTGGCGCCTTTTCCAGGTGCAGATTCGATGGTGAACGTGCCGCCGAGGCGGCGGACGCGCTCTTCCATGCCTAGGATGCCCATGCCGCGCTGGCGGGCGGGATCGAACCCGTGGCCATCATCGACGATCTCTACAGTGATCTTATCGGAATTTTGAATGATCGTTACCTTCGCGTTTTTCGCGGAAGCGTGTGTGGCGGCGTTGTTCAGCGCTTCCTGCACGAGGCGGTAGGTGGTGACTTTCGTTTCGTCGCCTAAATCTTCGGAGACATTCTCGGAGTGAACTTCGACTTCCATATCGCTGCGGCGGGAAATTTCGCGGGCTTGCCATTCGAGAGCTGGGACAAGACCTAGATCGTCGAGCATGGGAGGGCGGAGGAGAAGAGCGATGTCGCGGATGGATTTAACGGCAGTCTCGGCGACGGATTTTATTTGGGCGACTTGGGCTTGCGTGACGCGGTCTTCAGATGGGACCAGCTTCGCGAGCTGGCCGACTTCGACTAGGAGTGCGCCTAGCGACTGGCCGACTTCATCGTGTAGTTCGCGGGAGATGGCGCGGCGCTCTTCCTCTTGAGCTTCCACGAGGCGGGCGGAGAGGCCTTCGAGTTCGAGGCGGCTGCGGGCCAGCGCGTCGTAGCGCTGGCGAGCCTGGCGCTCGAGACGAAGGATATACCAGCCGCACACGAGCGACATCAGGACGCCGGCGATCAAGGAGAGAGAGACGAGCCAGACGAGGCGGGATTCGATCGATTGAAAGCGCGCGGCGACGGCGAGGTTTTCGAGGGCGAGCTTGCGTTCGTCCAGCGCGGAGATTTGCGCCGAGAGTTCAAAGATGCGCGTGCGCCAGGGGATGAGCTCCTGGCCTATGAATTGATAAGCGCGTTGCCGGCGAAGATCGGTGCGCCATGCCAATACGACGGCGCAGGTCGTTTCTTCTTCCTGGACCTGCTGTTGCATTGCCGCGAGGACCAGTTGCTCGTCGGGGTCACGGTCGGGAGGGAAATTGAGCAAGGCGGCGCGGGCCACAGCGATTTGTTTGGTTACGTCGGCGGGATCGGGTGCGGATTCTTGAAGTTGTTCCTGGAGCAGGAAGCGTTCGAGTCGGTCGTCGTAGATGTGCACCGAAACGACGATGGTGGCTAGGGCGTGATTGCGAGCGGTGAAGCGGCGACTCACTTCCTGGGAGGCGCGTTCAAGGCGGCGGACGGAGAGAAGAGCGTCGGTGCCGGCGCCGATTAGTAGGGCGAGAAGCCAGCTAAAAGAAATGAGGAGGAGTCGACGGAGTTTCTTGGAGTCCTCGGCGGATTGAGAGTCGGCGGCGCTTGTTGGCGGAGCGGGGACGTTTTGAGTGGAGGGGGCGCGCACCTAGTAAGGATAGAGCAAATTTAGGTGGGAGGCGATTTTGCGCGGGAATCGCTGGAAGAGGCGGGATCCGTAAAGAAAAGACGGAGGCGAATGGAAGCAGACAAAGAAAGGGAGGAGCCGTTACAGGGAAACAAGCCCCTCCCTTACAGCGTGTCGACTTTAGGCGACGGTGACGTCGGGGCTTAGGTAGACGTCCTGGATGGTGTTGAGCAGATGGACGCCTTCGTTCATGGGGCGCTGGAAGGCTTTGCGGCCGGAGATTAGACCTGTGCCGCCTGCACGCTTGTTGATAACGGCGGTGGTGACGGCTTCTTCGAAGTCGTTGGCACCGGAGGCGCCGCCGCTGTTGATGAGGCCGGCGCGGCCCATATAGCAGTTGGCGACCTGGTAGCGGCAGAGGTCGATGGGGTGATCACTGGCAAGGTCGGTGTAGATGCGCTTGTCGAATTTTCCGTAACTGGAATCGCCCATGTTGAGAGCCAGATAGCCGCCGTTATTTTCGGCCATTTTTTGCTTGATGATGTCGGCCTGAATGGTGACGCCGAGATGATTGGCTTGGCCGGTGAGATCCGCGGAGAGGTGATAGTCCTTGTCCTTTTTGAAAGCGTTGTTACGCATGTAGCACCAGAGCACGGTAGCCATGCCGAGCTCGTGGGCTTCGGCAAAGGCGCGGCTGATTTCGACGATCTGGCGATCGGACTGGTCGGAACCGAAATAGATGGTTGCGCCGACAGCGGCAGCACCCATGTCCCAAGCCTCCTGAACAGTACCGAAGAGCACCTGATCGAATTTATTGGGGTAAGTGAGCAGTTCGTTGTGATTGATCTTCACGATGAAGGGAATCTTGTGCGCATATTTGTGTGTCACGGCGCCGAGAACTCCGAACGTGGAAGCTACGGCGTTGCATTGGCCTTCTATCGCGAGCTTGACGATATTTTCCGCGTCGAAATAGTCCGGATTTTTGGCGAAGCTAGCGCCCGCGGAGTGCTCGATGCCTTGATCGACAGGAAGAATCGAGAGATAACCCGTGCGGCCGAGGCGCCCGTGATTGAAGATGCGCTGGAGATTCGTGAGTACCCGGACATTTCGGTTCGAGGCGGCGTAGATGCGATCAACAAAATCGGGGCCGGGAAGATGCATGCGTTCTTTTGCGATTTTCGGCGTCTTGTATCCGAGAAAGTATTCGGCTTTTGCGCCGAGGTAAGTTTCGATACTTCCTGTGCTTGTCGTGGTTGCCATGTAGGTCTCCTAAGTTATTCGCGAATTGCGTGAGTGAGCAAGCTGCCGGCGGCCGTATCCACCAGCCAAAGCAAGCTTCCGCTTGTTGGTTGAATCAACTGGGCCGGCAATTGATCCGGCTCGTAAAAACGTTCGAGGACCGCAGTAAGGGCCGGAGCTTTATCGGCGCCCGTCACCATAAAGATGATGTTAGCAGCGTTGTTGATGGCCGGGACCGTGAGAGTGATGCGGTCCATGAGGACTTTTCCTACCCAATTATGCACCGCGATGCGGCGATTTTCGTGCAGGGCTTTTGTGCCCGGAAAAAGCGACGCGGTGTGGCCCTCACTGCCCATGCCAAGGAGGACCAGGTCGAAACGGGGAAACTGGCCGTCTGACAATTTGAAGTGTCTGCGAATCTCTTGTTCGTATTCCTTGGCGGCATCTTCGGCCTCTGGATACTCGCCTTTAATGCGTGCCACTTGCTCCGGTTTCAGCGGGGACTTCGAGATCATTGCTTCAGTGGCCATACGAAAATTGCTCTGCTCATCGCTCGGTCCAACATGGCGTTCGTCACCGAAGAACAGATGCATTTTATCCCAAGGCACTTGCGAACGGAGAACAGGATCGTTCACGAGAAGTCCGTAAAGAGTTTTGGGTGTGGAACCGCCCGACAGCACCACGGTGAACGAGCTTTTTTCCTTAACAGCGGCTGCCGCAATCTCAACGAATCCTTGCGCGCAGCGCCTCGCGATTGCCTGGCCATCGGGCAAAATGCGAACTTCGGAGTTTGATTTGGCAACGGTCATGCGCTTCTGCTCTACCTGTTCATCGCTCCCGCGCTCTTCAAGTTTTCGGTTGCCGTGGCAGAACTCTTCGCGTCTTCCTCTTCTTCGCCGATCATCCGCCATGCCCGGCCGTCGCGCGCCAAAAGTTCGTCGGCTTCCTTCGGCCCCCAGGAGCCTGCCGGGTAATTTGGAAAACCGCGAGCAGGGAGCGCTTTCCAGACGTCAATGACGGGCTCGATGGCAGCCCATCCGGCTTCGACCATGTCGGCGCGCTGGAAAAGAGTGGCGTCGCCGAGCATGCAGTCATAGAGAAGGCGCTCGTAGCCGGTGCTGTGAGAAGTGCCAAAATCGCGGGCGTAGTCGAAGTCCATATTGACGAGGCCTAGCTTCATGACAGAGCCGGGGACTTTGGCCGCGAAGCGCCACGAGATGCCTTCGTCGGGCTGGATGTGGATCACCAGGCGGTTGGTGCGCGGGTCCTTGATGGGGGTTTTTCTAAACAACATGAAAGGCGTTCTGCGAAATTGGATGGCGATTTCCGTCACGCGCTTGGCGAGACGCTTTCCAGTACGGAGATAAAATGGAACATCGGCCCAGCGCCAGTTATCGATCTTGAGTTTGAGGGCGACGAAAGTTTCGGTATTCGAATCCGGCGCGACGTTGGGCTCGTTGCGATACGCCGGGACTCTCGCGCCTCCTTCCGTGCCCTCGCCATATTGGCCGCGAACCGTGTTGTGCAAAACATCCTCGGGAGTCAGAACTTGCAATGCATGCAGGATTTCGGCCTGTTTGTCGCGGACAGCGTCGGCTTCGAAAGAGATGGGAGGTTCCATGGCCGTGAGCGTGAGGAGTTGGAAGAGGTGATTGGGCACCATGTCTTTGAGGGCGCCGGCGGTTTCGTAGAAAGCGCCGCGGTGTTCGACGCCAACGGACTCGGCGGCGGTAATTTGCACGTGATCGATGTAAGTGCGATTCCAAAGCGGCTCGATCATGCTGTTGGCGAAGCGGAAAACCATCAGGTTCTGGACGGTTTCCTTGCCGAGGTAATGGTCAATACGGAAAATCTGTTTTTCCGTCAGAATTTGCTTAAGCTCTTTGTTCAATTGTTGCGCGGACGAGAGATCGTGACCGAACGGTTTTTCCACGATGACGCGGGTCCACTTACCGTTTTCTTCCTTGGTGAGGCCGATTTCGCCGAGCTTTTGTACGATCAGCGAGAAAAAGTCGAAAGAAACGGCCAGGTAGTGAAAGAGGTTTCCGTGAGTCCCGTGCTTTTTGTCCGCCTCCACGATTTGATCTTTGAGGCGCTGATACGCCGCGGGATCCTTAAAATCGCCCTGGACGTAGTAGATGCGATCCAGAAACCACTGCCACAACTTCGGGTCCACGGCATGCTCTTCGAATTTTGCGATCTCCTCGTTGAGCAGGGCACGGAAAGAATCGGTGTTCATCTGGTCGAAAGCGAAGCCGACAATGGCGAATTGTTCAGAAAGAAGACCTTCCTGCTTAAGGTTGATGAGGGCAGGGATGAGCTTGCGCTTAGTGAGGTCGCCGCTGGCGCCGAAGATCACCATCACGCAGGGAGAACCGGTGGTAGCGGCATCAATGTGATTCGAGTTCATGCAGGTAGTCCTGTCTCAGCTGTTCAACGCGCCGCTGAAGTAATTAGTGGCCAGCCTTTTTCTCGATGTGGCCGCCGAACTGAAAACGCATAGCGGAAAGCACTTTGGCCGCAAAGTCATCTTCACCGCGCGAAGTGAATCGCTGAAATAGAGATGCAGTGAGGACAGGCGCGGGTGCAGTCGATTCGATGGCCGCGAGGATGGTCCAGCGGCCTTCTCCAGAATCCGAGACGCGGCCGGAGAAACGTTCGAGAGTTGGCTGCTCCAAAAGGGAGATAGCGGTCAGGTCCAGCAACCAAGAGGCGACCACGCTGCCGCGGCGCCAGACTTCAGTGACGTCGGCGAGATTGAAATCGTATTGATAATGCTCGGGATTCCGAAGCGGGGTGGTCTCCGCATCTACTTCGCGGTGGGCCTTTCCTGCGTTGGCGTGCTTCAGGATGTTGAGCCCTTCGGCGTAGGCGGCCATCAAGCCGTATTCGATGCCGTTGTGGACCATTTTGACGAAATGTCCGGCGCCGGATGGGCCGCAATGGAGATATCCCTCTTCGGCGGTTCCTCCGACTTTTTCGCGGCCAGGAGTACGATCGGCATTTCCACGCCCAGGGGCGAGCGTCTTGAAGAGGGGGTCGAGGTGTTTCACGATGTCCGCTTCGCCGCCGATCATTTGGCAGTAGCCGCGCTCAAGGCCCCAGACGCCGCCGCTCGTGCCAACATCGCAATAGTGAATCCCTTTCGCAGAAAGCTCTTTGGCGCGGCGGATGTCATCGATGTAGTAGGAGTTGCCGCCGTCGATGACGATGTCGCCCGATTCAAGCTTGCTGGTTAGATCGTGGAGCGTCGCATCGACTACCGCTGCGGGGACCATCAGCCAAATGGCGCGGGGCTTTTGGAGTTTTTTGACGAAATCGTCGAGCGAGCTCGCTCCCATCGCGCCTTCGCCCGCAAGCTGTTTCACGGAGTCCGCGCTCCGGTCGTAGACGACGCAAGTGTGGCCGTTTTTTTGCAGGCGCCGGACCATGTTGGCGCCCATTCTCCCAAGACCAATCATGCCAAGTTGCATCGCGAGTGCTCCTGTGCTTTCGTTTTGTACGACGTAACTGATTAAGTGTTATGCGAGCGCTTGATTTACGGCATCTGTTAGAGTCGCCAGACCCGCGGCGACATCTTTTCCGAGATGGACGCGCAAAGCGCGACGGCCACGTTGCGCGAGCACGGCAAAGTCTCCGCGGGCCTGCGCGGCTTTCACCACGCCAAAGGTGTACTTCTGCCCGGGCACCAGGATGTCCACGGCGTCGTCGCAAGTGATCTGCAAGAAAACGCCGGTGTTGGGCCCGCCTTTGTAAGCTTGTCCGGTGGAATGAAGGAAACGCGGGCCAAAGCCGAGGACGGTGGCGACTTTTTTGTTGTCCCGTACTGCGTGGCGGATGGTTTGCAAGGTCTTTTCATGAGCCTCGTTCATAGTGATGTAGCCGAGCACCCCAAAATAATCGCCGGCGCCGATGCGGGCTAGGTGTTTCTTCAAAATGTCCGCAAGTGTGGCGCCACCTTTCAGAGCCGCGGCATTCGTTCGATCGGCGTAGAGCTTGGCGCCATTCCCGGTAAAGAATGGCGATTCGAGAGGCAACTTGCCGCTCGATTCATATTCAGTGGTTAGGTTGCGGGTTTCCACCTTGCTGGCTTCCACGTCGGGCTGATTGAAGGCATTGATACCGATCAGAGAGCCGGCCACTGCCGTTGCCATTTCCCAGCGGAAGAACTCCTGGCCGAGATTGTAGATGTCGGGTAACACGATGCGCACAACCGGGTGACCAGCCATGGCCAGGGCATCGATTGCCGCGGATTGTTCCTTATCCGGATCCGATTCCAGCCGGAGATATGCGAAAACGCGGTCATTGCCGTAAGTGTCCGGTTTGGCCAAGCGTTCGCGATCGACGGGAATGATGCCTTTACCGGATTTTCCGGTGGATTCGGCAATCAACTGTTCGAGCCAAGCGCCAAGATCAAAAATTCCCGGGGAAGTGACGATGGTCATCTTGTCGCGGCCCTGATTTGCGGCGATGCCGAGGATGGTTCCCAGGATGACGCCGGGATTGGTCGTGGCGTCGCTGTCTTGGCCGCAGGCGTCGACCATTTTTTTGGTGTTCTTCAGAAACTTAGGGACATCCATGCCCATCACGGCGGCAGGCACCATACCGAAATTGGAAAGAGCCGAGTAGCGTCCGCCGATGCTCGGCAAACCCATGAAGATTTTGCGGAACTTGTCCTTTTCGGCGACACGCTGCATTTTTGAGCCGGGATCGGTGATAGCGATGAAGCGATTGCCGACTTCTTTTTCGCCTACTTTCGCTTTCACGCGATCAAAAAAGTACTGCTTGTAAATATTGGGCTCGAGCGTGCTGCCGGATTTGCTGGAAACGATGCAGATAGTGCAGGCAAGGTCTACTTTTTCTTCGGTGGCTTTGATTTGCGCGGGATCGGTGGAATCCAAGACATGAAGATCGGGATAGCCTGCGGCCTTGCCGAAAGTCATCCGCAGGACTTCCGGACAGAGGCTGGAGCCGCCCATGCCAAGCAGCAAGGCGTTCTTGACGGCCGATTTCTTAATGTCGGCGGCGAGTTGCTTTAGCTTGTCGACGTCCTCGAGCTGTTGTTCGGTAATATCCAGCCAGCCGAGCCACTTGTCCTCGTCCGTGCCGGTCCAGAGTGAAGCGTCCTTTTTCCAGAGCCGCTTTACCTTGCCGTTCTTCTTCCAATCCTGAAGCGAGGCATTTACGTCGGTTGCCAGTTCTTCGGTGAGGGTGTAGGACTGGCCATTCACGCTCACGCATGCACCCCTGCGCTCTTACCCGTGGCATCCAGAAGCTGCTTGAACGCATCCGCAAAGAGTTTGACGGCGTCGACCACGAGTTTATCCGTCACTTCTTTCATGGAAATGCCAGCTTTGGCCAGATTCTCCATGGTCTTGCGCGCCGCATCGACCTCTTCGGTCAAACTCGGGCGCAGCTTGCCGTGGTCGCGGAAGGCATCGAAAGTGGCCGGGGGAATTGTGTCCACCGTGTCGGCGCCAATCAGTTCTTCCACGTAGAGAACGTCGCGGTACTTTGGGTTTTTGGTGCTCGTGCTGGCCCAAAGCAGCCGCTGGGTTTGCGCACCCTTGGCGGCCAACGCGTTCCAGCGAGCGCCACTGAAAAGTTCTTCATACTTTTTGTAGGTGATCTTGGCGTTGGCAATAGCAATTTTGCCGTGCAAACTTTCGAGCAAAGCCTTCTGTGCCGGGTCAGACGTGGTTTTCAACTTTTCGTCGAGCTTGCTATCGACCAACGTGTCGATCCGGCTGACGAAAAAGCTGGCGACGCTAGCGATGTGGCTAACCTCCTGGCCCTTGGCGGCGCGAGCTTCGAGAGCGGCAAGGAAAGCTTCGGCGACTTGCTCATACGCGGATTGCGCGAAGAGCAGCGTGATATTGATGTTTAGACCATCTTCGAGAGTCTGGCGAATCGCGGGAATGCCTTCTGGCGTGCCTGGAATCTTGATCATGACATTCGGGCGATTGACGGCCTTCCAGAGGCGGCGGGCTTCTTCGATGCTGGCCTTGGTGTCGTTGGCGAGATAGGGGGAGACTTCGAGGCTGACGTAACCGTCACGGCGTTTGGACTCGGTGTATACAGATTTGAAGATGTCACAGGCGTCCTGAACGTCGCGGATGGCGATTTTCTCGAAGAGACCTTTTGCGTCGAGTTTCTTAGCATCAGGCGAGTTGAGGATGTCCGAGTAGACGTTGCTGCCAGTGATGGCTTTTTCGAAAATCGCGGGATTAGAGGTCATGCCGCGAAGGCCATCGTCATCGATGTACTTTTTCAGGCTGCCGCTGGTCAGCAAATCTCTGCGGATATAGTCCATCCAGGGGGATTGCCCATAAGCGAGCAGCGCTTTGAGAGGATTAGTGCCTTGCCCCGTGCTCACGTTTGGGATTGTGGTAGTCGTTGTCATGATAGTTCTCCTCTAGCATTGCAAACCGGTTGAACGTCTATTGTACTCCTTAGGGTGCAGCCGTGCCCGCCACCGGCGCATTGGCCAATGCCGGCTTGTTCAGAGAGGCCTTAGGAGCCCGTGCAGTACTTCGTTTCCAGGGCTTTTACCTTGCCCAGGCGCCGCACATGCCGCTCTTCGTTCGAGAATCTCGCGCCCATGAACGCCCGCACCAAATCCTGCGCCAGGGCCACGCCAACGACGCGCGAACCAAGCACGAGCACGTTGATATTGTCGTGCTCGACGCCTTGATGCGCCGAATAGGTGTCGTGACACATTCCCGCGCGAATTCCAGGGAGCTTGTTGGCGGCAACGCTTGCGCCGACGCCGCTGCCGCAGATGAGCACCCCGCGTTCAGCCTTGCCATCGAGCACAGCGCGGTCGACAGCTTCCGCGAAATCGGGATAGTCGGAGGGGTTTTCATTGAAAGCGCCCACGTCAAGCACTTCGCTGCCCATCGACCGCAACAAATCGCCCATGGCATTCTTTAATTGAAAGCCGGCGTGGTCGGAACCGATCACAACTTTCATGCGGGGCTCACTTTCCCAAGACTTCTTTGGCTGCTGCGATAACGCTCTCGACTTCGAAGCCGAATTTTTTGAGCAAATCTTTCAGCGGGCCGGACGCTCCGAACGAACGCATGCCGATTATTTTTCCTTTGGAGCCAACATAGCGGTCCCAACCGAAGACGGATTCCATTTCGACGGAAACGCGCGCGGTTACGTTGGCCGGCAGAACGCTTTCTTTGTAGGCGGCGTCCTGCTTTTCAAACAGCTCCCAGCTCGGCATGCTGACGACGCGGCCTTTGATGCCGTCGGCGGTCAACTTTTCATAAGCCGCAGCGCAGAGGCCGACTTCGCTTCCGCTAGCGAGCAAGATGACGTCTGGTTTTCCGCCTGAAGCGTCGGCGAGGACATAAGCCCCCTTGGCCACACCGGACGCGGGAGCATACTTTGTGCGATCGAACGTGGGCATCGCTTGTCGAGTGAAGACAAGCGTTGTGGGGCCATGCGTGTGCTGGATAGCAACTTTGTAGGCTTCGACGACTTCGTTGGCGTCGCCCGGCCGGAAGACGAGCATGTTGGGCATAGCGCGGTAGGCGGCAAGCTGTTCGACGGGCTGGTGCGTCGGCCCGTCTTCACCGACGCCGATGGAGTCGTGCGTGAAAATATAGAGGCATGGAATTTCCATCAAGGCGCCGAGCCGCATGCTGGGCCGCATGTAGTCGCTGAAATTGAAAAAGGTAGCGCTGAAGGCGCGGAGCTTGGAAAGCGTCATGCCATTGACGATTGCGCCCATGGCGTGTTCGCGCACGCCGAAATGGATGTTGCGGCCGTGATAAGCGTCAGGGAAGAAATCGCCGGCGCCTTCAAAAGTGAGATTGGTCTTGTTGGATTTGGCCAAATCGGCTGATCCCCCTATAAGCCAAGGAATATTCGTAGCGAGCGCGTTCAGCGTTTTGCCAGAGCTGTCGCGTGTGGCCATGCCCTTGGGATCGGCTGGGAAAGAGGGGAGATTCTTATCCCATCCGTCAGGGAGCTGGCCGCTTTGCATGCGGTTCAGTTGGTCGGCGAGTTGCGGAAATTGTTTTTTGTACTCCGCGAACTTCGCGTTCCAGGCGGAATGCGCGTCAACGCCGCGCTTGCCGACTCCATTCTTGAATTGATCGTAGACGCCGTCTGGCACGAGGAACTTTGCGTCTTCCGGCCAGCCGTAAATTTTTTTCACAAGTTTCACTTCGGCTTCACCGAGCGGTTCACCGTGGGCTTCGTAAGTGTCTTGCTTGTGCGGGGAGCGTGGGGCGATCCTTGGTTTTCAAGAATGTGTCGTAGCCGCGGGCGAGCATGCCTAGATCATTGGCGTCGGCGACGCGCGTGACGTTCCAACCATAGCCGAGAAAGCGCGTCATCACGTCTTCGTTAAAGGACCAATTCGCGGGGCCGTCGAGCGTGACGTGATTGTTGTCGTAAATCCAGCAGAGGTTCGACAACTTCAAATGGCCGGCCAGCGAAGCGGCTTCGCTGGACACACCTTCCATGAGGTCGCCGTCTCCGCAAACGGCGTAGGCGTTGAAATCAAAAATCTCGAAACTGGGCTTGTTGAAATTCGCCGCGAGCCACCTGCTGGCGATCGCCATTCCCACGCTATTGCCTGCGCCTTGTCCCAATGGGCCGGTTGTGGTTTCGACGCCGGTAGTCAGGTGGGACTCGGGATGGCCGGGAGTTTTGCTGCCGATTTGGCGGAAGCGCTTGATTTCGTCCATGGAGACGGCAGGCGACTCCAGGATTTTGCCGTCCTTTGTTGCTTCCTTCACGCCGGCGAGGTGAAGCGTGGCGTAGAGAAGCATGGAAGCATGGCCAGCGGAGAGAACGAAGCGGTCGCGATTGGGCCATGTAGGATCGGCAGGATCATAACGCAGATAGTTCTGCCAAAGTTCATAGACGACGGGCGCCAAACCCATGGGCGCGCCAGGGTGCCCGGAATTTGCCTGTTGCACGGCGTCAATCGCCAAAGTGCGGATCGTGTTGATGCTCAGCTGGTCCATGTCTAGCTGACTCTTCGGCTGGCTCACATTGGCTCCTGGGTCGGGCAGGAAGGCTCCCGCGGACCTCTCGTCAAAATTTGATGCACCAGGCTACTGAACGGATGAATTGATTTTACGTCAAAATGAAAGCAGGCGCCCGTTCGCGCGTTGAATAGTCGCTTGAGAACTCTTGCGCGATCACGCTTGATCCTCCTCAGAGGCGGGCGGCCATCTAGGGAGAGAAAGAAAAATTACCGCGCCATCCTCATGTTGTCAATCAGGTTATAAAGCATTCATAAGGAGCAATGCGCCCAACTACTGTCCGAGCGCATCCCAAGCGCATTGGCCTGAACATTAGCCCCCAACATTGAGCACGGCCTTCATACATGCTACTTTTTGTATCTGCCTTTGCCCGGGTGGCGGAATGGCAGACGCTGAGGACTTAAAATCCTCCGGGGATTTTTCCTCATGTGGGTTCGACTCCCACCCCGGGCACCATTCTAATCCGTTGAAAAATCGATCAGTTAATTCGACCTTCTTTCCCGTGTACATTTTTTGTACATTTCGCCTCTAGTAGGGCAATCGGATCTTGGCTCCACGCGTTGACTAAATCCGCTTCCAGTTGTTCTTGCCGTGATCGTACCCAAGGCGAATAGTGTCGCTCCGTAATGCGTACGCTCTGGTGTCCGAGCAGCACGGAGACGCGTTCTATCGGGACTCCAGCCAGAAGTAATTCAACCGCGAACGTGTCGCGGAATCGGTGCGGATGGCCATTCGGAACATTAGCGAATTTGAAGAGCTTGCGTAGCCGCGTTTGCCAACTGCGGACTGCGCTATCGAGTTTCCCCGCGCCGCTCCAGAAGAAAAAATTGCCAGATACCCTTGGCGTTGCCTCCAGTCCCCTCAGAACGAAGTCGGGTAGTATGAGATTCACGGGCACGCCGGTTTTTTGTGTGTATAAAAAGAGTCGATTGCCTTGGAGTTCGTCCTCACTAAAATTTACAGTGTCGCCGATACGCATTCCGCTGAAACGAAGTAGGAGAACAAGACCGCGGAAGTCTATTTGTTAAACCATGCACCCAGCTGCGATACGCGGCGCATGGGGAAGCATAAATTAGCGCAGGTGTCAGGGTTCAGAGATCAGGAAACAGAAATCGGGAACTCCAAAATCCACACTTGACATCGACGGATAATGCACTACCATATGGTTGTGGATAAGTTAGATACAACATTTGCGGCTCTGTCTGACATTGACAGCCGAAAACGAGCATCCCCTAACGACGCGGCCCATGGTAAGTGATTTACAATGTGAGTCTTCCTGTTGGCACGCGTGGTGCTGATGAACGCCGAGGGGGCAAGAAACATGTCATTTTTCCGCGATCTTAGAGTTGCGTTCCACTCGCTGATGCGCAGCAAAGGGCTCGCCACCATCGTGATCCTCACGCTGGCGCTTGGTATCGGCGCGAACGCGGCCATCTTCACGCTGGTGCGGGGAGTGCTGCTCAAGCCGCTCGTCAACCGTGACGAGAACCGGCTCATGTACATCCGCCAGAGCGCCCCCGGCATCGAAGGCGACAACGCAACGTTCTCCGTGCCCGAAATCAAGGACATCGAAGCCAGCGTTCACTCCGTGAGCGAGTTCGGCGATTTCTCGCAGATGGGCTTTACGATGGTCGGACTCGGTGAACCTCGCGGAGTTCAAGGTGGCGTCGTCAGCGGCAACTACTTCGAAGTGATGGGTCTGCGTCCTGTTCTCGGGCGCCTCGTTGGACCTCAGGACGACGGTCCCAATGCGGCCGGCGTCATCGTGCTCACGTATCGCTTCTGGTCCACCGTTTACAAGAAAGATCCTAATGTGATCGGCAAGACCGTGCGCCTCAGCAGCAGTGGCGATCGTTCGGCGACGGTCATCGGCGTCCTTGAACCCTGTGTGCCGTATCCCGCGGATACAGAGATTGTCGCCAACCTGGTCACGAGCCCGCATCATCTTTCCGCCACGATGGTTACGGGCCGCGTCCATCGCATGACGGAGCTCTTCGGCAAGCTTGCTCCCGGCGCTACTCTCGACCAGGCTCGCACCGAGTTGCGCACCGTGTACGCCTCCATGCAGAAGGACCACCCCGACGCGTATCCCGATAACGGTGGCTACCGCATTGACGCGAAGATGCTTCGCGACCAGATTACCTCCGGCGCGCGTACCGCTCTCCTCGTCCTTCTCGCTGCCTCGGGACTCGTCTTCATCATCGCCTGCTCGAACGTTGCCAACCTGATTCTCGCGCGGACGGTTCGCCGCGAGGGCGAACTCTCGATCCGCGCCGCGCTGGGCGCGAGCACCTGGGCGCTGCGCCGCATGTTGTTAGCCGAAAGCCTACTGCTCTGCGGCGCGGGCGCGGCGATCGGCGTAATGAGCGCGCAGCCATTGGTCACAATCCTGGCTCGATACGCCTCGCGCTTCTCCGTCCGCGCGCTGGATTTGACGGTCGATTCCAGCCTGCTGTGGGTGGGAGTGGCGCTGGCAGTAGTCGCCGCGGTGATTTTGGCATTTGTGCCGCGCCTGCCCTCGGCTAACGCGTCGAATGGCATGAACCTCGCGAGCGGCAGCGTCCGCATCACCAGCAGCACCGCCCGCCGGCAGCGGGCCTTTGCAGTCACGCAAATCGCAGCGTCTTTCGTGCTGCTGGCGGGCGCAACCATGTTGATCACTACGCTGATCGCGTTGCAAAGGACCCAGACCGGCGTCGATACGCGTCACGTCCTCGCCATTGACGTTCCGGCGCCGTCCAACGGAAAAACGCCTCAGCAAGTCCTCGATTTTTACAAGGAATCGATACGTCAAATCGATGCGCTACCCGGCGTCAGCGAGACGGCCGTCGGTATGATCGCTCCCTGGCGTGATGCCGACAACTTCGGTCCAGGTTTTCAATTCTCTGCTGATGGTCACGTCCATGGCAAAGACGATCCTCGCGCGCTGTGGCGTAACATCTCTCCCGGCTTTTTCACCGCGCTTGGCGTTCCCATTATTGCCGGCCGCGATTTCAACGCGCTCGATGACCAGAATGGAGAGCCGGTCGCGATCGTCAGCGCCACTCTCGCACAGCGCATGTTTCCTGGTCAGGATCCGATCAATCGGCATGTCTATTGGACCGATCCCGTGCTCGAATTCCTTGAGGGCACTGCGAGCGAAAAGGCGCGATTTACGGCGCCACACCGCATTATTGGGGTCGCAGCCGATGTGGACGACGATCATATCGTTCCTGTGCCCACCTCCACCATTTACAGCTCCTTTGCAGACACCGGAATGTACGGCGGTCACCTCTTCATCCACACCACCGGAAATCCTTATGCGTTGGTAACGCCGGTAACGAAAATTATCCGCCAGATGGCCGCCGATGAGCCCGTTGAGCACGCCGCCACTCTGGAAGACATCCGTGCAAAAGTGCTTGCGCCAGACCGCTTGAACTCCCTGGTCTTTGGCGTGTTCGCAGCGGTCGCGTTACTAATTGCGGTCGTTGGCGTTGCGGGTGTGCTGGCGTTCTCTGTCAGTGCGCGGACACGCGAATTCGGCATCCGCTTGGCGCTTGGGTCACAGCCGGAAAATATACTCAAAGTTGTTGTCACGGAAGGCGCTGTGATGGCTGGCGTTGGCGTTCTGGCGGGCGCCGCATTCGGGCTCGTCGCGGCGCGCGTGGCAGGCAGTTACTTCGGCGACCTAAAAATGCCGGGCGCATTGCCCGTGATCGTTTCTGCGTTTGTGCTGGTCGGCGCCGCGGTCGTTGCGTCGATGCTGCCGGCGGCACGCGCCGCGCGCATCGACGTCATACAAGCGCTCCACTCAGAATAATTTTTCCGGCGCGCGAGTTTCCTGTTAGTCGATGAATCGTCGAAATGGAACGACTCCGGGGCCCTCATCGAGATTTTCTCTGACCGTCAGGCGGCGGCTAGAAGTGTCTCCTGACGGTCGCCTTCCAATTCCTGTTACGCAAACGCGAATCACCCGGGAGTAATCCACATGCCTGATTAACGCTAGCGAAGTGGAAATGCGGCACCTCCACACGCGAGTGACCAAGTGATCCTTCCACAATGAGCGGCACTGCCGGGATCCCTGGGCGGCCCCTTATGGGACCCATGCCGTAGGGTCCCTATTGAAGCTCGCGAGGCGTGTGGCAAACAGGCATCCGCAATCCCAGACATTCCTCACCCGTAAGAGACTTCCAGAGCGGCAAGCTGGGAGTTTTTTCTTGCGATTCTCTTGATTTGCCATTGACAAGCGATGTACTTATTGTTATACAATAACTCATGACTCGAATGGGTAGGCCGAAGAAGTTGGCGAGAGAACGCCAGAGCCATCTAATCGCGTTACGAATTACGCCCGCCGAACACCGGAAACTCGAACAGGTGGCCAGAAAATCCGGGCTCTCGGTGAGCGAATTCGTCAGGCGGGCTCTCGGATTCAAAACGAAATAAAAAGCGGGACGCACGGATGCTGGTAACATGCGCGCGCCCCTGACCAAATCAATCCTGTTTAGGAGGATCGACGTGACTTCACAGAGTGTAGTTCATCCCGTTCGCCGTTCGCAGTCCCGCAAAGCACTCACGCCAGAAGAAATCCAGAAAGTTCTTCGTGTTGCCAGCGAATCGAAACGCAACTTGGCGATGATTCTGTTGGCGTACCGCCACGGCATGCGCGCCAGCGAAGTCTGTGGCCTTCGGCTGTCAGACCTGGACATGAGGAACGCACAAGTCACGATCCGCCGATTGAAGGGCAGCCTCACCACGACGCAGCCGCTCTCTGACCATCCAGGCCAGCCGCTGCTATCCGAGAAGCGCGTGCTTCGAGCCTGGCTTGCCGAGCGCAGTGACGCGAGCGATTTCGTGTTCTCGTCGCAGAAGGGCGGGCGAATTCATCGCTCGCAATTCTTCCGCATGTTCCAGTCCGTCGCGGAACGCGCGGGCCTGCCAGCTGATCGGCGGCACCCGCACTGCCTGAAACATGCGCTCGGCTTTTCCCTCATCGCGGCCAACGTCCACATAACTTCCGTGAAGGCCGCGCTCGGGCACAAATCCATCTCCTCGACAGCAATCTACGCGGTCCCCACGGATGAGCAAGTAGGGCGAGCCGTGAACGCAGCGCTCGCCAGCCTTTTCTAAGGCCGCTTCCCCTACAACTGAATCACTCAACGTGAGGCCCTGGATTGCTCCGGGGTTTTGCTTTTTGTGGCCACTGGAAAATGCAACGGAGTATCCATACTGTTTCGTTTTTCTCGAAAACTCGCCCGTAAGTTCTTTCGTTCCGATAGCCGCAAAAGGGCAAGCCGCGCTTAAGTGTTGCGTTTCGTCCCTCGAAAGTTCGCTGTGCCACTTCGCCTTCCGCCCGGCCAGCGAGTGAATCGGAAGCACTCGCAGGAATAGCCGTTCTCGCGCGCACGAGCTGCGTAGACGCGCCGCGCTCGGCAGGCTGAGGGATTTCATGCATAGATTTTACCGCGTATCTGTCCGGCGGAGTTGCCAAAGCAACCGCATTTACGTTGCATGTCGCTCCAATTCACTCAGCAGCGTTCCACCAAAGAAAACATTCCTGGCGGGGCTGCGGGTGGAGCGAGTTGGATCACAGCGCGCGTCTTGCCGTACCAGAAATGTGAAAATTTATTGCCGCAAAGCAGGGCCAGGAGTGCCGGGTAATACCTCTCCCGGTTTCTCTTTCCGCATTTGCTCCACTAACTCTCTGAGCCGATTGCTCATAGGAGCGCGCGAAGCGAAGCTTTGCGCTTTTCCCGTGGTTCCCGGTTTCTGGCTGGATGTGGTCCCGAGGGCGAGATGGGATGTAGCCCACGGGATGCTCTTGCATTATTCTTCTTTCTTCTGCATCCAGAGGCTCGAACAAGGAAAAAGGCAACAAACATTTTGTAAGAAATAGCAAATTTCGGTGAGACATTAGGGTAAGCGGGTTCCACAAGTGTGCAAAACGATTTAGTGATCATCTATTACAGGTCTGATTTGCGGAGAATGGTCACTTCCTTCTGATTCTATGCGGGTTATTGATTACGACCCTCCGACCTAGTACCAAAAATCATGGTACGGCCAGAGCTTTTGTTCCATCCTCAACGTCCGGTCTGTGTGGCACTTGGATTGCTTGCACAGGAGAATTGTGAATATTCTGTGAATGTGCCACAGATTTTTGACTGATCTCCGCGCCAGTCAAAATCTGGAAACGACAAGTCCAAACTGCCTTGCGATGGCAGGAATCACCGATTTAGTCGGAAGGTACTGAGCGAGCCGACAGCAGGTGGAGAATATCCGCCCGGCGGACACGATTCAAGCTTTCCGGCTGATCTCCGGTAGGGACGATTGGCGGGAGAAACTGAGCAGCCCAGCCCGAGCTCTGGAGTGTAAGCCCACTTCCTGTCCTGGGACTTCCCCGCGCCCACAAGTGCGGGGAAAATTTCTCTTCGTTGGCGAAGAGAAGGTATATGTCCGTGGTGTCACGTATGGTCCCTTTCGGCCGGACCAGGACGGCACTGAGTATCCTGACCCGGCACGGGTTGCCCAGGACTTCGAAGCCATGGTTGGGACAGGAATTAATACCATCCGGACCTACAGTGTCCCACCTCGTTGGTTTTTGGATGCGGCACAACGCGCCAACCTGAGAGTCATGGTGGGACTGCCATGGGAACAATACGTCACATTCCTGGATGATTCGCGCACCGCCCGGGCGATTGAAGCACGTGTCCGCAACGCTGTAAGGGAGTGCGCCGGTCACCCGGCTGTGTTTTGCTATGCCGTGGGTAATGAAATCCCTGCCGGAATTGTGCGTTGGCTGGGGCGCCGGCAGGTCGAGCGGTTCATAGAGAAGCTTTATCGGGTGGCAAAGGCTGAAGACCCCGAGGCGCTTGTTACTTATGTGAATTTTCCGACAACCGAATTTCTGGAACTCCCTTTCCTCGACTTTTTCTGTTTCAACGTATATCTCGAAGCGCAGGATGCATTCGAGGCCTACCTTGCACGTTTGCAAACCCTTGCTGGTAACCGCCCATTGCTGTTGGCGGAGATCGGTTTGGACAGCCGACGAAACGGTGAGCAGGCCCAAGCTGCCTCCCTTGAATGGCAAGTACGGAGTGCTTTCGCAGGGGGCTGCGCTGGAATATTTGTCTTTTCCTGGACGGATGAATGGCATCGAGGCGGATACCAAGTCGAAGACTGGGATTTTGGGCTCACGCGACGTGACCGAAGCCCAAAGCTCGCCCTCGACATCATGCGACGAGTCTTCGCTGAGGTTCCCTTTCCCCCCGACACGAACTTGCCGCGGATCTCGGTGATCGTGTGCACATACAACGCAAACCACAAATGGCTTGCAGAGTGCTTCCGTCACCTGAGGAGAATCGACTATCCGGATTACGAAGTCATAGTGGTGGACGATGGTTCGACGGATCGATTCACCAATTGTGCGCGAGATTACGGATTCCATTTAATTCGAACTCCGAATTCAGGCCTCGGCAGCGCTCGAAATACCGGTCTCTTCGCAGCGACCGGCGAGATCGTGGCCTATATCGACGATGACGCCTACCCTGACCCAGATTGGCTCAAGTACCTAGCTGCTATGTTTCTTCACAGTGACTTTGTCGGGGTCGGCGGGCCGAATCTTCCTCCTTGCGACGACGGCTGGATCGCAAATTGCGTAGCGAACTCACCGGGCGGCCCTATCCACGTCATGCTGACCGATCGCGAGGCAGAGCACATTCCAGGCTGTAACATGGCTTATCGGAAGTACGCGCTGCTTGAGATCGGTGGGTTCGACGAACGTTTTCGTGTCGCGGGCGACGATGTGGACGTCTGCTGGAGCCTCCAGAAACGCAACTGGAAGTTGGGATTCAGCCCGGCAGCTGTTGTATGGCACCACCGTCGCAATTCGGTTCGAACGTATTTGAAGCAGCAGAGGGGATACGGTCGAGCCGAGGCTCTTCTGGAGAAAAAGTGGCCCGAGAAATACAATTCGGCCGGGCATGTATCCTGGGCAGGCAGAGTATATGGCAACGGTTTCTTCACAGTTCTTCCGCACGTCGGCCGAATCTACCAAGGAATTTGGGGAACTGCCCCCTTCCAGCGCCTTTATGGGCCTGCGCCAGGATGGCTCTCGTCGCTGATTCTGATGCCTGAATGGTTTCTCATTGTCGGGCTTCTCGCCTTGCTAACCGGACTTGGCTACAGCTGGAAGCCGTTACTTTTAGCGGCTCCGCTCTCACTGTTCGCACTTGGAGCCCCCGTCGCTCATGCTCTCGCCAGTGGCATCCGCGCATGTCCGTCCAAACCAACCTGGAACTTCTTGGAGAAGGTTCGGCTGATGGGCGTCACGACGTTTCTCCACTTGTTGCAGCCACTGGCGCGTCTCTTCGGAAGGGTACGTTGGGGGCTCGCCCCCTGGCGCTGGGTCAAAGCAGAGAGTCCTTCCTTGCCGAGAGCGAATTCTATCGTTCTTTGGAGTGAGGTTTGGCACGGCGCACAAGATCGCCTTGAAGGAGTTGAATCTGCTATGAGGCAACTCGGCGCAGTTGTCCGCAGGGGTGGAGAGTTCAATGACTGGGATTTAGAGATCCGCAGCGGACTACTGGGATCAGCGCGCTTGCGGATGGTTGCCGAAGAGCACGGTCAGGGAAGACAGCTCGTGCGTTGGAGAGTGCTGCCGAAATGCTCGGAGATAGGACTTGTGGTCTTGTCCACACTAATTGCGATCTCTGTTGGAGCAGGTACTGCTCGCGCGTGGACTGCCTGCGCGACCGTGACGATGATGGGCCTGTTGCTTGGTCTCTCTGTCCTGCACGAGTGCGAAGCCGCTACAGCATCGGCCCTTCGTGCAATTCAAGAAAAAGAAGTTGAGCAATCGTCGGCGCAACTAGTCTCTGGGTACTCCATAAGAGCAACTCAAACCGTACCCCAATCGATAGCAAGCTGCGTCCCGATCATACATCCCATCGTGGAACCCAAAGATTGACCGGCTCCTACTAGGGTCGGCAGCACAGAGGTTATGTGGCCCGAAGATAACAGCGAAGGATTGATTAAGGCTTCTGGCCCGGGAAATACCGCCGGAACGAACCGGAAAGGATGAGTGCCATTGTTTCAGCAAACCAGCTCAGAGCAGATCGTTAAAAGGGCGCGTCCGGCCGTTCAAGCATGGTTGCGGCTTCGGCCTGGCTCTTCCGAGCCCCGCGGAATAACTATTCTTAAAGACACGCCGAGATCGACCGTGTGCAGAATCGAAGGCGTGGGTCCGGGAGGCTCCGATATTGTTGCCAAGTGGTGCCCACGAAGGGCCGGTGAGCTCGAGACGTTCATATACCGTGAAATTCTGGACCGGCTTTCGATGGAGTCAGTACGCTGTTATGGCTTCATTGACGAGGGCATAGGAGAGTATGGCTGGCTGTTTCTCGAAGACGGAGGGATAACGAAGGTTGCAGAGAAGGGTGAGAGTTTTCCAACGGCCTTTGCGAGCTGGCTGGCCCTCCTGCACGGGTTGGCCTCAAATCTGCCGATACGTAGCCGACTACCGGAACGCGGACCGGCATGGTATCTGGAAATCCTGAGGACAGCTTGGCGAGGGCTTTGCCAGAGTCTACCTGAACGAGATTGGGACAATTTAGATCGGTCGGCCGTCGAAAAAACGCTGGTTTGTTTTGAAGTCTTGGAACGAAACTGGCATGTCGTCGAAGAGCGATGTGTAGGCCTTCCCTGGACTCTGGTCCATTGCGATCTTCAACCTAAGAACATTCTTATTCGACACACTGCTTCTGGAATTGCGTTCTTGCCTTTGGACTGGGAGGAGGCCGGTTGGGGACCTCCTGCGACCGACTTGGCGGCGATCGATGCCGCAAGCTACTGGTCTGCTGCGCGAAGGACGTCGGCAAGCATAGAGCTCCGACGAGTAGAGGAGCAGGTACGTTGCGGACTGCTGTTCCAAATCCTTTCGGCCGTGGGCTGGGAGACGATACGGCTCGCGGAAGGGTCGGAGGGAAAGGCCATAAGACGCCTCCGCATCTATGCCCCCCGGCTGGCTGCCTCCACACAGGCTCTGGGTTTGGAGGTTTAGCCAAATGCATGACTTCGTCTCCGGACTACCAAAGACTGATGCATTAGAGAAGGGACTCGCGTCAGCCCTCCAGGGTGAAGATCTGGGCGGACGCGCCCTAGCGCTTTTGGCCCGCGAACCCACACCTTACGCGACGACATTTCCATGCGAGATTGTCACTTGCCGGATTGGCCGCGGGAAGCCGCGCCGACTCTTTTGCAAGTATACAGCAGGGGTCGACTACACAGGCCACGGGCATCGAGGTGGCGTGGGGCATGAGATCGCAACGTACCGGCACATCCTGGCGCAGACAAACAAGTTCCGTCCCAAGTTCTACGGCGGTTACACAGATTCGGAAACGGGCCAATATTGGCTCTTTCTGGAGTATCTGGATGGCGGTCTGCGGGTCGGAAAGCTGAATGACCCTGTAGCGATGGGCAAAACTGCCCGATGGATTGCCCGGTTCCATGTGACCAGTCAGCGCCTGCTGGGCAACGAGCACATCCGCTTCCTTAAGAGATACGACAAGGAATACTACCTCGGATGGGTTAGTCGCACGGTCGATTTCGCGCACCCGAACTACAGGAAATTATCGTGGCTTCGCCATCTCTATGCGCGCGCTGAGGACTTTCTGTCTCCGTTGTTGGACTTAGCGCCGGCAATCATCCATGGCGAGTACTACCAGCACAACATTTTGTTTCACCAAGGGCGGGTCTGTCCGATCGACTGGGAATCCGCTGCCGTGGGCGAAGGGTTGATTGACCTGGCCTGCCTGACGGATGGATGGGAGAGCGAGATAGCTGATGTATGCGCGGAAGCCTACGTCCGGACTCGCTGGCCCGAAGGGGCGCCCGCCGGATTCGCGAAAGTCCTCAAGGCTGCCCGATTGTATATGACTGCCCGATGGTTGGGCGACGATCCCGATTTTACCCGAAGCGCGGGCGCCCGTGGGCACTGGATGCGGCTGCGTAACCTCGTGACAGAATTGGAGCAAACATGAGAAAGGAGCGAAATAGTGCCTCAGCGTTCAAAGCCGCTTGCGTGACGGGATTGTTCATTTTATATGTTGGTTCGGCTGCTGCCGACCAGCGGAACTCTCCGGGCCGCCTTGAACAAGCGTCTAGGACTCCCACTGAGGATCTAGGCATTTCCGGCATAGTGCTTGATCAGAGCAATGCGGCTATCGTGGGCGCGAACGTGACTCTTCACGGAGGAAGCCTCG
>WNFS01000430.1_pt1 | contig 30496 bp, 30 predicted proteins | sample 5400141 | NCBI WGS metagenome assembly WNFS01 (sample SAMN13153358, study PRJNA577476) | soil metagenome | isolation source: 60 cm saprolite under Madrone tree | place: USA:California | collected 2016-06-14
AACGTAAACTCGACCTTGGCCCGCCGCGCTGACGCTATTATCGACGCCTCAGTTGATGCCGAAGCGTGCCCGCTAAATCTTGCGCCGACAACAAGCACCAGCGTGGCGCTGGCGATTGGCGATGCGCTGGCGCTTACGTTGATGCAGGTAAAAGGACTGACGCCGAACGATTTTGCAGTCAATCATCCAGCGGGCCAGTTGGGCAAACGTCTCACTCTAACGGTTGCGGATTTGATGCATAGCGGTGGCGATAACCCGACCATTCGCTTGGGCGCTGAGTGGCTGCAAATCGTGAAAGCTATCAGCGACGGCGGCCTCGGAGCGGTGAGTGTTATCGATGACGCCGGTCGTCTCGCGGGAGTGATTACTGACGGCGATTTGCGGCGCGCGATTCAGCGTTCAGACCACGGTCCATTGGAAAACCTAAAATGCGACGAGATCATGACCAGGAATCCGGTTGTTGCCGAGCCTGGGCTGCTGGCGTATGACGCTTTACGGTTAATGGAGGAGCGCAGTTCGCAGATTTCAGTGCTGCCGGTGGTCGATGAGGATCGAGTTTGCGTGGGATTGATCAGACTTCACGACATCGTCCGCAGTGGGCTGTAAAACACGAAGGATTAGCCGCGGATTTACGCAAATAAACGCGGATTTAGACAACCACATCAGCAGTATTGTGCGTGTTTAATCCGCGTGAATCCGCGTTCATCTGCGGCTGTTTTGTCTGGCGTATTTCCGGCATGTCAACAATGTCCCACGCGGAACGCATGCGCAGCAGTTTCGACATTAAGCCGGCGTGCATGATGTGACCGCTGCGCTCGGCGACAACCTTTCCCACGATCGGCATTCCCAGCAACGCAAGGTCACCAATGATGTCCAGGATCTTGTGACGCACAAACTCATCGCGAAATCGGAGCCCAGTTTCATTGAGCATACCATTCGGCGTCAGCACGATGGCGTTATCCAACGAGCCGCCGCGAATCAGATTCGCGCGCCGCAACGCTTCAATCTCGTGAGTAAAACCAAACGTGCGTGCCGCGGCTATCTCGCGACTGAAAGCTCCGTCGTTCAAATGCAGCGAAAACTTTTGCACGCCAATCAATGGGTGAGGGAACTCGATCAGACAATCAATTTCGTAATGGTCGCCGGGCTCGACGCTGATGCGCCGGTCGCCTTGTTGGAACGAAACCTTCTCACGAACCAGCAGGGCGCGGCGCGCCAGCGGTTGTTCCACAATGCCGGCCTGCTCGATCATTTCAGCAAAGACTTCGGCCGAGCCGTCGAGAATGGGAATCTCCAAATTGTCCACATCGATGTAAACGTTATCGACGCCGAGACCGCGCAGCGCTGACAGCAGGTGCTCAACAGTCGAAAGCATCACGCCAGTGCGCATCAACGTCGTCGCGTAACCGCAATGAGCCACCGACTCTACCGTCGCGGGAATCTCAAAGCCGCCCAAATCGGTGCGCCGAAAGACATAGCCAGTGTCAGGCGGCGCCGGAGTCAGCCGTACTTTTACCGGCACCGCTGTGTGCAGGCCGACGCCATCTGTTTCAACTGACGAACCAAGAGTGGTTTGTTTGATCAAGTCGTTATCGTTCCTCTAGCGATGAAAAAAGCGTAGCGCGATTAGTGAGCAATGATCGTGCCGATTTGCCAACGTACATAATTGAAGCTCTCAGGCGTTGGCATGTGGCGCGCCCGCTACAACTGGCAAGAATCAAAGGTGAGAATGCCACAGTTGACGCTCGAGAAGTTCAGAGTTTGGGTTGTTATATTGACATTCTTATTGGAACTGGGGGGAACGCGAAGCGATCTCACTAGCACCGCGGCTTTAGCCCGGTGGTCAAGTTCTTTAAATGATTCCTGAACCGTTTCCAACGGTTCCTCGTGCTTCTCCTACCAACAAAAAACCGTTAGAAACGGTTCATTGTCAATTCCGGTTTGCTATCACCGGACTGAAGCCGCGGTGCTAATGAGATTGCTTCGCGTCCAGCCGCCGGCGCTCCGGGTAAAAGCGGCGAATCACAGCCATCTTCTTGAAATTTCAAACTGACCCATTACCAACCAAAGCCTTAATTGACACTCCGAAAACGCCTCTCTATCATCGAAACACATGCCAACAAAGCAAGCTCCCACTGGTAACAAACCAGTCGAGCGGGTTTATCTAATCGATTCCATGTCGCACATCTTTCGCGCATTCTTTGCGCCGATGGCGAATCGGGCGGCGCCGCTCGCTAACTCAAAAGGGCAGGTAACACAAGCCGTCTATATCTTTACAAACATGCTGCGCAAGCTGTTGACGGATGAGAAGCCAAACTATATCGCAGCGATTTTTGAATCAGGCGAAAAGACTTTCCGGCACGAGACATTTGCCGATTACAAAGCCAACCGGCTGGCAATGCCTGAAGATCTCGCGTCGCAACTTCCTTACATCATTCGCTTGTGTGAAGCATTCAATATTCCCGTGATTAATGCGCCGGGCTTTGAGGCGGACGATGTTATCGGAACGCTGGCCGCAAAAGTTGCGGACCAGGGTATGCAAGCGGTGATCGTTTCCAACGACAAAGACATGTGCCAGCTGGTGCGCGACCCCAACATCATTTGCATGCGCCAGAATTCGCAGGTGGTCAAACGCAAAGAGTATGTGCCGCCGATCGAATGGTGCGACGAAGCCTGGGTTGAGAAAAAGTTTGGCGTGCCTGCGGACAAAATTGTCGATCTGCTTGGTTTGATGGGCGATTCAATCGACAACATTCCCGGCGCGCCGGGCATAGGCTCTAAGGGCGCGGTGCAAATCATTACCCAGTTCGGCTCGATTGAGAATGCACTCGAGCGCTGGGAAGAAGTGAAGCACAAGACCTATCGAGAGTCGCTGCACAATAATCCGGATTTGATTCGCCAGTCTCGTGAGTTGGCCCGCATTCGTCTAGATCTCGACGTCGAGTTGGACCTGGACCAGATTAAGGCGCGGCCGGCGGATCGTGCTGCGGCTTACGAACTGTTCAAGGAGCTGGAGTTTTCAGCGCTGACGCGTGAATTTGCGGACGGCGCAAGCACGCCAGTTGCGGAAAGCGGATCACTCAACTACGAAATCATCGATTCGCGCGCAGCTTTAGATCAATTGATAAAAACTTTCTGGGATGCTGAAAGTGTGGGCGTCGCGGTCGCTGATTCCACGCCGCCGGGTACTGGCGAACAACAATGCGCATTTGATTACGACGCAGCGTCTGTCCTGGCATTCTCAACCGCACCCGGAGCCGCGGCTGTCGTGGACCTTGAAAAATTTAAGGAAGGGCGTAACGCGGCGGTTGCTGCACTTCGCGAAGTCTTGTCGAACGGGCTGATCGAAAAGTCTGTTCACGATTTAAAGCGTGCGGTCGGCTTGCTGCGCGGTCTTGGCATAACCCTCGAAGGCGTTAAGGACGACACTTTTCTTGCTGCTTACCTGTTGGATCCGAACCGCAGTAAGTATGAACTCAATGATCTTGCGCGCGAGGCTGCCGAGGTTGAGAAGAGCGAAAAGCCCGCGAACGGTTGGACCAGCGTGCAGTGGGAAACAGCCGCCACCGCCGACCTGACCGCGCAAACCGCGCGCGTGCTGCATCAGCGCATACTCGAGAAGAAACTGGAAACGATCTACACGGAGATGGAACTGCCGCTAGCGCCGCTCTTGTTTCGCATGGAGCAAGTTGGGTTGAAAGTGGATCGCGCGACACTATCTGATCTTTCAAACTTTCTCGGCTTGGAATTGAAAAAGCTGACGGTAAAAATTTACGAGCTGGCGGGAAGAGAATTCAACATCGGGTCGCCCAAACAGGTGGGCGAGGTACTTTCGGAGTTGGATATGAGTTCCGGCCGCAAGACTTCTACCGGACGCGTCTCAACGAGCAAAGCAGTCCTGGAAGAGTTGGCCCAAACTTACGAGCTACCAAGGCTGATCATCGACTATCGCGAGCTTGATAAGTTAAAGAGTGTCTACACCGACGCGCTGCCGAATCAGATTGCCGCCGACGGCAGAATTCATTGTTTGCTGAACCAAACCGTGGCGGCGACCGGGCGGCTTTCTTCGAGCGAGCCAAACCTGCAAAACATTCCCATTCGCACCGAGCTTGGCCGCCGCATCAGGCGCGCCTTTGTTGCCGAGAAGGGTTACAAAATAATCTCAGCCGACTATTCGCAGCTTGAGTTGCGCCTGCTGGCCCACATCACGCAGGATGCGGTGATGCTCGAGGCTTTTCAGCATGGTGAAGACATTCATGCACGCACGGCGCGGCTCGTGTTCGGCGCGAAGACCGATGAAGAACTTAAGGAGGCGCGGCGTTTTGCAAAGATAGTTAACTTTGCTATCGCCTATGCCATCGAACCCTGGGGTTTGTCGCAGCGCGTCGGCATCTCGCGGCAGGAAGCAAAGAAAGTCATCGAGGATTATTACAACACTTACAAGGGCGTGCGACGTTACATGGAAGAAGTGCCGTTGCGAGCGCGGGAACATGGTTACGTCCGTTCTATCTACGGCCGCATTCGTCCGCTTCAGGGTATCAACGATCGCAACGCGAACATTCGCAAGGCCGCGGAGCGTGAAGCCATCAATATGCCTATTCAGGGAACCGCGAGCGACATTGTGAAAATTGCTATGCTGCGAGTTGATGAAGAGTTCAAGCGCGAACAGTTGGATGCCCGGCTGCTGATGCAGGTACACGATGAGCTGTTGGTTGAAGTTGCGGCCGGCGCCGCCGAACATGTGGCGGAAGTGCTAAAGCGCGAAATGGAAGCGGCGGTGAGTCTTGATGTGCCGCTGATTGTAGATGTCGGAATTGCCGATAACTGGATGGACGCAAAACCTTAATCGGATTTGAATTGATGGACGAAGAACCAAAAGCAGCGCCTACGGATTCCAGCGGCATCGAGAATTCCCGTCGTCCTTCGACCCCTGAGGATGATCCAAAGCCGCGCGTGGTCTATCGGCGGCAGGATGCAAACGAAGCAATAGAACCAGGGGATGCAGCCGCGCAGGCTGTTAGCGGACGGTCACGCCAACTGGCCCCGGCAACGATGCCCTTGATTGTTGGTTTTCTGATTCTGCTCGTGTTGATTTCACTTTTAGGGGTAGTTACTGCGCGGCGCATGGAATATGTCGGCGCTACCGTCCTTAGTTTGGAGCAACAGCACGCGGCCACGCTCAGTTTGCTGCTTAAACTTCGGCTTGCAGTTACCAAGCTCAACAACGAGGCGCGCGCGCGTGCGGACGCGGATGCGCGCCGGGAACTCAAGCCGCCATTTGATCTGCGTCTCAGCAATGCCCGGCAAGACGCGAAAAATCAGCTGCGAGAGCTGAAACGGCCTCCGCTTGCCAACGATGAAACCTGGCGCCGTTTTCGTGGCGATCTGGAAAGTTATGTTGAGGTGACCGAAGATCTGCGTCGCTATTCGTTGGAAGGGTTCGAAAAGTTCAATGTCGTGGATGCGGAACTAAACACGATGCTGGACCAGTCGGGCCATGAACAGAACGAGGTTTTCCATAGCAGCGAAATCATCCAGCAGGATGCGGTGCGCTCGATAAGGTTGTGGAGTATCGTTGTTTTGATCGTAGGTGCGCTCGTCGCCGCTGGCACTATCTGGGAAGTGCAACGCCGCTTTGGAGCAATGACACGGAGTATTGAAGAGGCCCGGCGCGAACGCGCTTTCGCGAATCAGTTATTGGAGGGCATGGTCAGCGCAGTTGCCGCCATTGATGAAGACGATCGCATTCGCAGCGCTAACGCGGCCTTCTTTCGCATATTCCCAGGAGCCACCATCGGCGCCTCGGTTTATGAGAAGTTTGCCTCCGCCGAAGCTTTACGAATGTTGGAAGCGGCGTCAGCATCGCGTGTCGATCAGTCGACGTATCGGGGGCGTTGGCTTTGTCCGCCACTGGCCAATGGCGAACACGAACAAGTGTTTGACGTTTACTCGTCGCCACTGGCGATCAATGGCGACCGCGGTCAGATTCTTACATTGGTGGATGTAACTGAAGCCGCAGAGGCTGAGCGCGGCATGCGCCGGCAGGAATCGCTGGCTGCGGTGGGCCAGGCAACTGCACAAGTGGCGCACGAAATTAGAAATCCGCTGGGCAGCATTCGGCTGGGCGTCGCCATGTTGCGCGATAACGTCAAGGATGAGGAAGGACTAAACACGATCGAACTGGTCGAACGCGGTATAAGACATCTAAACAAGCTGGTCGTCGATGTGTCTCATTTTTCCAGACGCAAAGCGCTTGAACAGTCAGAAGTTGATCTCCATGAACTAATCGATCACAGCCTCGACCTGGCTGCCGACAAGGTCAACGAGAAGGCAACTCATATCGAGAAAGACTATGCGGCGCAGAGTCCCACCGGCAACTGGGACTTTGATCAACTGAGTCAAGTGTTAGTCAACCTCATCGCCAATGCAATTGACGCCAGTCCCAGAGGCGCGTCCTTAAAAATCTCGACCAGCACGATTAACCCTGCGCCCGCAAAACGATTTGCCCGCGTGTCGATTGCGGATCAGGGAAGCGGCATGGAACAAACTACGCGCGAGCGCATTTTTGAGCCGTTCTTTTCAACCAAGAAAAGAGGGACGGGACTGGGGCTGGCTATCGTTAAGCAAATTGTCGAACAACATGAAGGGCACATAAACGTCGAGAGCGCCACAGGCGCCGGAACGCGATTTACGATTGACCTGCCATTGTGATCAAGTTTTTTAGAGAATCCTGTTTGCTTCTTCGTGGCCGTGCACAAAATAGAAAAGAAATATTCCGTCGAAATAACCCGCATCACCATTAAGCACTTTTGCAGCAAATTCTACGGCTTCTTTGTAGCCGGAGTTCGGCCCGCAAAACGGTGTGTTATACGCCAAAGTCTTGTCGTAGTGAACGAGCAAATAGATCTCATCCAACCCCGCCTGGATTCGGAGCTCATTGTTGTACCGATCGTCGCGCCTGTGAGCCAGAAGAGCTTCACGCAAGGTTCTTAGCGCCTCATCGGCGAAATATGCGCCACCGCGAGTAGTAAAATTTATCCAATGCGAGTCGAAGCCCGGGCGAGAACGAAACTCGACGCCAGATAAGTATTTTTCCAGAATAGGAAAGCTCGCAAGGTCGTAAACACGCTTAACGTCATCGCTTTGCGAAGTCTCGTGCGGCCAAGCGGCGTCCGTTTGTTCGATAAAGTCGAACATCTCCCTTCGAAAGGAAATAGCGTCACGCCGGTTAAATCTGATCTGCTTTTCATGCAGCCAAACAGAGCCAATATGTTTTGTCTTGTTAGGAGGCTGCTCACCGATGGCTGTTAGGAGATCTTTTCGGATTCTGTCTTGCTTTTTGGCCTCGCGTATTTCTTGTTGATTTAGCCAGCTTTTAAGCTCGACGCCAATCTTCTTTCCGGATTCAGTAACGGCAAGGATGTCGGGACGTTTATTGAAAGGCTGAGCCGGTGCAGCAAGCGCACGTTTCGCGTACCAAGCGCCAACAGTATCCCATTCTTTGATTGGCTCCGAGGCGAAGTTTGGGCACATTCTTATGAACGCTTCAAAAACTATTTTCTCATTCTCAAAGCCGACACTAACAGTTTGCAGTCTTTCGACGATCTTGATTTTTTCTTCCAGAGGTAAACTCGCGAGCCGCTTCCGGCGCTCCTGTTTGGCGCTAAAGATGTCTTCTATTCTAATGTTGTTTGGATCAAATACCTTGTTATCCATCACTCTTCCAGGCCGTAACGAGCAGCAAATATTTTCCATTTCTGGTTCAGACCATGACGACGAAGAATGTCTTTGAAGAATGCTCGGTTCATTGTGGTTGATTCTAGCAAGGCCGCAACCCGCTCATTATCCTTTCGCCGACCAGATCGAAGCAGTTCTGCCGCCAGATATTCAGCCGAGAACATCGATGTGTACACTCCAGCGAACTGCACACGGTCAGCCCGCAACACCGCTTCTTCCTGGACGGATTCGGACGCCGGAATAAACTGAATCAGCCAATCGCCAATTCGAGTGTATTCTCTCTGGGGATAATAACCGAGTTCCTCCAGATAAGCGTAGATACGTCCGAAGGAAATCAAGCCGCCGGGTCCGACAATCACAGGCGAAATGAATATGTCGATATCATCGGTTTGGTAGGCCTCCAAAAAGCGAATGGCCGCAATTCCGCCACCGATGGCATAATTCTCGATCACGCCGTCAGCTTGCATACGGTTGAGAATTTCAATGACCTTTTCCATTATATCCTTACCACTTGAGCCTTTAACTCATCATTGTGAACGCCCTTCGCGCAGCTTCAATTGATTGTTCAATCACTTCTTCCGAGTGCGCGATGCTCACAAAACCCGCCTCGAATTGAGATGGCGCCAGATAAACTCCCTCGTCCAGCATAGCGTGAAAAAACCTGCCGTAAATTTCACGGTCGCTACGATTGGCCGTCTCCCAATTTGTGACCGGCGTGTCAGTAAAGAAGCTGGTCCACATCGAACCAACCCGGTTGGTAGTGGTTTTGATTTCCGAATCCGCAGCGGCGCTTGATAGTCCGTTGCAGAGTTGCGCCGATCGTCGTTCCAGTTCCTCGTAGACTTTTTTGTCTTTCAAACGACGCAAGGTCAGCAGGCCGGCGGTCATTGCCAACGGATTTCCGGACAAAGTTCCCGCCTGATAGATAGGGCCGGTCGGTGCAATGTTACGCATCAGTTCCCGGCTGCCACCGTAAGCGCCAACAGGCAAACCGCCACCGATGATTTTCCCAAGGCAGGTTATGTCCGGCTTAATGCTGTAAAGAGCTTGAGCGCCGCCGCGAGCGACGCGAAAGCCAGTCATCACTTCGTCAAAGATCAGCAGTGCACCATGCTGCCTTGTTAATTCGCGCAAAGCTTGCAGAAAACCTTCGCGCGGTGGCACGCAGCCCATGTTGCCGACCACTGGTTCGACGATTATGGCGGCGATGTCGTCGTGTTGTTCGAAAACATTCTCAACGGCGGTCGCATCATTGAAGGGAACCGTGATGGTATTCTGCGCCAGCGCGGCGGGAACGCCGGGGCTGTCCGGCAAACCAAGCGTGGCAACGCCGGAGCCGGCTTTCACTAGCAAACTGTCAGCGTGACCGTGATAACAGCCTTCAAACTTGATGAGCTTGTCACGACCGGTGATGCCGCGCGCCAGTCGAATGGCTGACATCGTGGCTTCGGTGCCGCTGTTCACCATGCGCACCATCTCGATCGACGGCATGGCGTCAGCGATCTCTTCCGCGAGTTCAACTTCCAACTCGTTTGGCGCGCCAAAGCTGGTCCCATTCGCGGCCACAGCTTGCAACGCCGCAACGATTTCCGGATCAGCATGACCCAGAATCATTGGTCCCCATGAAGCGACGTAGTCGATATAACGGCGGCCATCGACATCGGTAATGAATGGACCTTGCGCGCTCTTAATGAACAACGGCGTTCCGCCCACCGCGCGAAACGCTCGCACCGGCGAATTGACACCGCCGGGAATCAATTCCTGCGCGCGGGCGAAAAGGCGTGCTGATCTATCCGATTCTTTCTCTGGTGACACCATATTGCTTAAGGATAACAAGGTTGGAACGCAAACTGTTAGTTTGCCGCAAGTAGCACAGACTTCAGTCTGTGTTTTCGCGAAAAGAGCCAGACTAAGGTCTATGCCACCTAGCCATTACCGCCTTGCTAGTTTGCCTTTAATAGTACATAGTAGTCCGCAGTTAACCCTACTCTCGCGCATCAACGGTGATGCGCCCCGCGCAAAATTCGTTAGCGCCGGCGTTTAGATAGTTCGAGAGCGGGCTGATTTCAACTTCAGAAGCCGCTCTTTTGAGCATTCCGAACCCGGTTCCTTGCTGACTACCGTTAATCGAGGCCAATCCGATTCGCAGCTTCTTTTAGCCCCAAGTGGGAAAGGTATATCTGTATGTCTATGAAACTTTATGTCGGCAATCTCGCCTTCTCTACCTCCAGCCAGGATTTGCAGGAGCTTTTTGCAGCAGCCGGCACGGTTGAATCAGCGAGCGTCGTGGAAGACCGCGACACCGGTCGTTCGCGCGGCTTTGGCTTCGTCGAAATGTCCAGCAAGGAAGAGGGCGAGGCAGCCATCTCCCAGTTTAACGGCAAGGAAGTCAACGGCCGGGCGCTGAATGTCAATGAAGCTAAACCACGTGAGCCTCGCTCAGGTGGCGGCGGTCGTGGCTTTGGTGGCGGCGGCAATCGCGGCGGTGGTGGTGGCTACGGCGGCAATCGCGGCGGTGGCGGTGGCTACGGCGGCGGCGGTGGCGGCGGTAATCGCGAGCCCAGGTGGTAATCACTTCGGTTAGCAGCTAGGTGAGTGGTGAGTGTGAGGCGCGGGGGTTTTTCCTGAACTCATGCTCACCGCTTACTTGTTAGACGTCATGTGATGACGCTTGTTAAAGGAGAAACTATTTGGCTAAAGATGATTTGATTCCAGCGGAGGGCACGATTATTGATAAGCAGCCCAACGCATTTTTTAAGGTTCAGCTCGAAGGTTCGCAGCATGTGGTGCTGGCAGCGATTTCCGGCAAGATGCGCAAACATCGCATCCGCATCCTCGTCGGCGATCGAGTAAGCGTTGAGATGTCTCCGTATGATTTGTCGCGAGGCAGAATCACCTACCGCTATAAGTAGTCTTCGCTATTACAATATTCGCTCAATATCTTCAGCGGGTTTCACGGCAATCGTTTTAAAGCTCGACATGCGTACCAGACCCGGCGCGGAGCCTTTCGGTTTTGAAAGAAATTTCCGCGGCGTGTAGTGAATAATTACCTTTGAATCGTTACTTGCCTGACTAAACCTGGCCGCCAACTGCGCAGCTTCAATCACAGTCCGCTGCGGAATCTCACGACGGCTTGCATTCCTTACAATCACGTGCGAGCCCGGATAATCACCAGCGTGCAACCAAAGATCGTTTGGACGCGCCACGCGAAAAGTAAGATTGTCGTTATCACGCGCAGTCCTGCCGACCACCACTTCATAACCATCCGAAGACCGGTAGCGCCGCGTGCCGGGAATGCTTTTTGATTCCTTCGCTTTTCCCCGCGCAGTGGTTTTCTGCTTGCCCGCGGCAAACTGGGCGAGCACCGCCTCGTCACCTTTGGCTATCGCTGCAACAAGCTTTGTCTGCTTCTTGTTTAGTTCCTCGATCTCTTTATTAACCTGTGTCAGCCTTCCCTGAATTTCTCCAACCGCACGTTTCGCTTTGCCGTAACGCGAAAAAGCTTCTGCCGCTGCATCCTGCAGAGACTTGTTCTCGTCAATCGTCATCTCGATGTTCGGCTGGCCTTCGGTGTAATAATCCGCAAGCGTCACGCGGTCACCATCGCGTTTAGCATTAGCCATGTTCGCGAGCAGCAGATCGCCAAGCCGCTTGTGCTCGTCGGCATTGCCGTGGCCGGCCAAATCTTTCTTTAGGTTTGTTAGCAGTTTCTTGCGCCTGGCAATTTCTCGGCGCAGTTGGTCCTTGAGTTTGGCTGCCGCATGCTTGAACTCGTCTTCAGCTTCGACTTGCCCATAGTATTTATCAACCGCTTCAGACAAGGTGGGGAAACTGCCGCGCGGAATGATTGGTTCGCGGGAAGTACTGGCCGGCGATTGTGGTGGTGGTTTGTACTTCTCACTTACTTGTTGGCCCTCGCCTAGCGGACGCCGCAACGCATGAACAATTGTCTGGTCAGCATCAAGCAGAAACAAGTTTGCCGAGCGGCCGGTCAGTTGTGCCACCATCGTCGTGAGCGGCCGATCGATGTCTTCTGAAGAGGCCGAGAAATGAAAGCGAACAATTCGTTCGACATCGTCCTTAGTGACTGACGCTACAGCAGCGTCACTAAGCGCCGCCCGCAATGCCTGCACGAACGGGGAAGGGGAAAGTGTCCGGCGCTCGAGTTCGCGAACACTGCGCTTCATTAGATGAAGCCGAGGCCCGGCGGGCTCAACGCTGATAAAGAGAAGACCGTCTTGTCGTAGTTGAAAGTCAATTGCTATAGACCCGGGTGACAGTTGGAATACTCTTCGCGGAAATCGGCCTGGGAGTAGCTCGTCGAGTTCGGAGACAATTTCTTTCAGAGTTTCCTGGTGCATCTTGTTGTTCGCAGCGCTATTCCCAATCAAAAAGCCCTGCTCTCCAACAAAGGCAGAGCAGGGCCATTCTATCCTCAGAATTTGATCTACACCCGAATTACTGCCGTGCGAGTGAAACGATCATGAAGAGTATTCCTTTCCGAATCGAGAAAGACATACAGCGACAAGATGCCAGCGGACGCCAGCGACAGCAAATAGACGAGCGCGCGTCCCGCTGATTGACTGCCGGTAGGAATCAAACCGTTGCGCGCATCCACCACGCGCAGCGAACAGATGCGCATTCCCATGGTACGACCCGTGAATGCGGTAATAATCGTCAGGTAGAGAAAACCAACCAACATGAGACTGCTGACGGAAAATACGATCACGTGCCAGTTCTGCCAGTCCAGTGTGGTCAAACTATTGAGAACGAGCAGCGGGGAAGAAAGCGCAAACACAATCGCCAGATCCACGATCGCCGCTAACGCCCGGCGTGCGACGGAGGCGGCCACGTACTCGCGTCTTTCTACGAGTAGCGCGGTGGGAACGTTATCAAGGTAGTTCAGCGCCGGATCGTTGCTATCTCCGATCAACCGCTTCGGTTTCGTAATTCGCGCGCCGGCGTCTTCTTTAGTTACCGTCGGATTCGGAACGACGGCGAGGTTGTGAGTTCTTTCAGGCGGACGCGCTTCGGCGGTGGGCTCGTGTTCCGATTCGACAGCTGAAGACTGGATCATTAAGGCTACGTCTGATTCGGCCGAGCCCGCCTGTTCTTCGTAAGCTACCGCAGTCGCCAGTGCCGCGTTGCCTTGCGAAAAGGTTGACGCCTCCGAATGGGCACGTTCAATTCGCTTGAGAGCTGCTTCGACTATTGGATTCAGCGGCGGCATTTCAGCTTGCGGTAGTAGTTCGAGAATTGGTTGGGCGGTCGTCACGGTATCAATGGTAGTTATCGCTTCACCTTTGGCCTCAAGCACGGCCTCGCGCGCACGACGCTCCTGCTTTTCTCGCACGCGCTCGCTCAGTTCCTTGCGCCATTCTGGCAGTGCGCTTCTATTAATTCCTGGAAACTCGATTAATGAAGGAGCTTGCGTCCTTGTTGCTGGTTGCTTAACTGAAACGGTGGGCGCGGATTCAATCACTTTGGATTGCGCAGGCAACGAAATGTCCGCCTTCTTTTTCAGTAACGCGCCACATTCGGTGCATTTTGGAGAGATTTTCTTGAGGGTCGCGCCGCATTCCGGACACTTCATAGCAAGCTCGCCTCCTTAAAAGGAATCTAAGCTCAGCAGCCTGGGTGAATAGGCCTACCCGGCTCCGCGCAGTTCGGCGCGCATAGTATCAGGGAATACTTTAAGTGGTCAATCAGAAAATATACCAGGCGTTAGAGTTGTCCGAGACTGGTGGGCTACCGGTCGGTGGCTGAGAGGGGTTGTGGAAAACTTTTAGAGCGGCGTACGACCGGCGAACCCGGTATCCATGTCGTGCCACCACTCGAGCTCGTCACCTTCGTCCAACTGCCAACACAGCAAGACCACGCGGCCTTCTCGCAAAGAAGGAAAATCAACCAACCCGCGATCAAAATCTTTCAACTGCACGCCCATGGCTTCGAGCTCGCCCATCTCGGCGGCAAAGTTTGTGAGCAATCGGGCGTAGAGTAAACCGCCCCCGATTCCGCCGCCGCCCTGGTCCGCTTGATCCGCGGCCTGTCTGGCTTCCTCCCTGTAAGCACCCAACCGGTGCCGAGAGCCCTGAAGTTCCCGTAAAAGCTGCCTCACGGACGGCAGCAGAGCATTTGCTTCCTCAACGGTAAAGAGCTTCATATCGTCCAAAGTTCAACTTGCCTTTACTGCTCGTCTGTGACGCGGATGAATTCGGCAGCATCGGTAAATTCCGCGGCATCGGGCTCAATGGTTGTTTCCACAACGACGTGCATCGCTGACTGAAAACCGTCTTCGTTAGTTTCCTGAATGTGAATTTGCTCGAGATATTGCGTCGGCTGCTGTTCCGGAATCCCGGGTTCATCGTATCGGGCGCCGTGAACGACTTCCTTGCGCACGCGATCTGCTATTTCGCCTAAATCAATAAAATAGTCGGCGACGTCGATCAACTTCGGCGCTGTGTTCGAACGAAAACCGGCGATCTCGACGCGACATCCTTTGTAAGCGACGGCGTTAACCGCGTAAACAAAGTCTTCATCACCTGAAACAAGAACTGCCGTGTCATAGCGGCCGGCCAACGAAAGCATATCGACCGCTATTTCTACGTCAAGATTGGCCTTGCGGCTGCCATCGTAGAAGGTCTTCAACTCCTTCTGAATAACTCGAAAGCCATTGCGACGCATCCAGAGTAAAAACCCCTGCTGTCTTTCCGCGCCCACATCGACCCCAGTGTAAAAGAAGGCCCGCAATAATCGTCCGTCGCCAAGCAGCACACGCAAGAGTCTGTTGTAATCGATGTCGAGGTTGTGAAAACGCGCCGCATGGAAAAGATTGTTGCCGTCAATGAAAACCGCGACCCTTCCGCGGTGGCCCAACTGCCATGAGACGTTGTTAGCAGGATCAAAGTTATTCATTTGATAATTACTTTCCAATCAATATTTAGAAATCGTTTCTAGGATGCTTTTTTGTCTCTAATTGGTCAAGCATAGGGTTTGGGACAAGCTTACAAGGAAGGCGCCGGCCTATCGAGTGCCAACGACTTGTCCGGTAACAGCGTCGACGTACGCCATTTGGATGGGAGCATTGCTGATGACCATCTCCCAGGCGACATGGAATGCCAGGGCATTTGTCTGGCCATCGGCGGGAGTTATGTAGATAACCAGTTCATGTGGCTCAAGCTGATTGTTTGCCGTGGGCCGGAAGGTGAGTTTGGTCCCACCGGCATTGGAGTATTGAATATCGTTTGTCGTGAGTTGCTTTCCTGCGTCCTCTGGCTTGAGCTTGATAGTCACTGCTGCCAGTGCGGTTTGAATTTTATCAGCGTCGGGAATACAGGTGCTGACGATGTTGAGTACCCGGCGCTCCGGCGTAAAACGAATTTCGAGCTTGCCGTAATTTCCGCGAATCGGATAGCGAAACGCGCGCTGTTCATAGCGCGCAACCTTTGAGCCGTCCGGTTGATCCACTCTTTCAACCAGTGAGAGTTTCGCCGGGTCTGCGCCAATCGGCCCCTGCCAGTCTCTGATAAAGCGCCGAAGCGATTCACGAGTTTCTTCCTCGTTCATCGTTGCGTTTGTGCCAACCTTGGGAAGGTATAAGACAGCGGCGGTGTTTGTTGGCAGGCTTTCGATGGTGGCTGTGACTGGTTGTAGCAACGGAGCTGTCGCAGTGCCAACGGCGGAATTCATTATGTGATTGATGACCGCGGTCGCTGCTTCACGTCTATGACTGTCCTCGACCAACAGAACGGGATAAGGTGCTTCGTTTCCGCGCGGACCAGTCGCATTCGGCGGCACAGTTGGGGCACAGGCTTGCACCGCCATTACGAGTGCGAAAGAAACCAGCAGCTTGTGCGCCCTTGTCCGAGTCATTAATTACGGCCCTTCATCAGCGCGCGTTTCGAAGAAACTTCCCGCATCGTATAATCCAAACTCCTGGAGGAGCTGTTGTCCGAAGATAACGAAAGCGTCATCATGCCCAACGATGGGCCATCTACAGATTCGGCGGCGCGCTCCTTCACGCCGGACGAGATGGTTCGCTGTGAATCGTGCCTGCGAGCAAACCCACCCACCCGAGCCAACTGCCTCTACTGCGGCTCCGCGCTGCCGGTGCAGCCGGCGGCCGTCGTTTTGCAAAAACCGGCATTGCGACCGCTGGAGAAATGGGAGCACGGATATAACAACATCCTTCTGCCTTCACCTGCAAACCTTAGCGAGGGTGGTCTTGCCGAGATAGCGGATTTCCTGCGATTGGAAAAAGAGGACCTGTGGCGGATCGTGGCTGCTGCGGTCCCGCTACCCCTGGCGCGCTCAAGCAGCAAAGAGGAGGCCGAGCTTATTCAGCAGCGGCTGAAGAACGCGCAGATTACCAGTTTGATAGTTGCCGATACGTCGCTTGGTCTGGATGCGTCAGTTAAGTTGCGCGCGCTCGAATTCCGAGATGATGGTGTCGATGCTTATCAGTCGCCGCAGGCCGCACCGCTAAAGATATCGCGTGACGATTTCGTTCTAATGGTTTCGGGACGCATAACACGCAAGCGAGTGGAGTTGACTGAAGAAAGAAAACGCAGCGAGAGCCGCGTGCTGGAAGCTGATCAATTTTTTGCTGACACGAGCGTCATAGACCTGTACACAAAGCACGAAACCACACCGTATCGGATTGCGTCCGGCAGTTTCGACTTTTCCTGTTTGGCGGAAAGGAAACTGCTTGTTGCCAGCGAGAACATGTCGATCCTCATCAGCGTCTTTCGCGAAAACGTTCCCGCCATCGGCTACGATCAAACATACAACGCGGTGCGGAAAGCGCTGGAGCCGGTCTGGAGATCCGAACAACAGAATGAGTCGACTGGCTGGCGGCGTGGGCGGCCGGGAAAATACAGTTTGGGCAGCGTAATGGAAACCAGTAACGAGTCGCAGTTTTCGCGTTACTCGCGGCTTCGTTACTATTTGCTCAAGCACAAGCAAACGAGTGATGCCGATGCCTAAGTCGCACAAATCGCGCCGCGATGGTGCGGCCTTCCAAGCGGCAACGTCACCGGTTGACGGCGAACGTGGCGAGACGATCACGCGGTTGGAGGCTGAGCACACGATTTACGGACTTATCCCAGTGCTCGAAGCGCTTCGGTCCGGCCAGCGGCCGTTGCAGCAAGTCACAATCGCTGAAGGGGCGCGCCACGAGCGCTTGAAAGAATTGCTGGGGCTGGCAAAACTCGCTCGGGTTCCCATTCATCGCGCGCCGCGACTAATGCTTGACCGTGCCCTGCCGGGCTTGACGCATCAGGGTGTCATGGCCCGAACAGCGGCCTCAGGTTATTACGATAGCGAAGAACTTCTCGAACGACTTGCTGCGATGGTGAACACTGAGCACAAGCCGTTGGCGCTTGGTCTGGATGCGATTGAGGATCCACGCAACCTTGGCGCTATTCTACGAACGGCTGAATGTGCCGGAGTTGACGGTGTATTTATTCCTGAGCGACGCGCGGTTGGGTTAACGGCTACAGTTGCGAAAACGGCGGCGGGCGCGCTCGAACATGTGGCGGTCGCCCGTGTAACCAATCTGGTTCAATTGATCGAGCGCCTAAAGCAACTCAACATCTGGGTTGTGGGAACCACCGGCGATGCGTCGTTAAACTACACAGAATGGGACTGGAACTCGCCAAGCGCGTTATTCCTGGGAAACGAGAGCACTGGCTTGCATCGTCTGGTGCGGGAACGTTGCGACACGTTAGTTCGTATTCCTGTGCGCGGCAGGATAGAATCGTTGAACGTTTCCGTGGCTGCGGGTGTAATTCTTTATGAAGCACTGCGACAACGATCGGAAAAGAAATGAAGTTGTTTTCAGCAGCGCAATTATGAGTGCGGGACAGTGATCGGAGGCAAGCATGTTTTGTCCTAAATGTGCAACGCAAAATCTGGAAGGCGCAAGTTATTGCCGCTCTTGTGGCGCGAACATCAGTCTCATTCCCCACGCGCTGACTGGTCAGTTGCCGCAGGCGCAAAGCGATCAATTCGATTTTGGCCGGCGTGGCAGGAAAAGGGGGCGTGAGGGGACGATGGAGAGCGCGTTCAGAAACGCATTTATGGGCATCGCGTTTTTACTCGTTTCGATCGCGCTTTCGTTTTCGCCAATGGGCCGAGGCTGGTGGTTCTGGATGATGATCCCCGCATTTTCAATGATGGGTAGCGGTGTTGCGCAATATGTGCGCGTCAAGGAGCGAGAGCGGCAAGCGCTGCGCGGAGCGAATTTGAATCAACCGGCGATGCCGGCGTCACCGCGGGTCGAGGTCTTTGCAGCCCGCAGCACTGGTGAACTGATGGCAACGCCGCCCAGCGTCACAGAAGGAACGACTCGGCACCTCGGCGCCGAGGCTCCCACCAAACACCTCGACGCTTCAAGCGAAGCTTCCGAATAGTATTACGAGTTTGGAAAACTCTCTTTTTTAGGAGGGCGATGCTCCCTGTCATCCGAGACACGGTAACGGCATCGCCTTAAGTTTTGTTTGATGCTTTCAACCTACCCACTCATCTGCATCTCGATTTGCGCAAGCAACTGCGAATCTGTCGCACGAGCGATGCGCGACGCCGGCAAACATGATTGTCTGATTGAGATTCGACTTGATTGCTTGGCAGCGGACGCCTTGAAGAATCTCGCCCCATTGCGCGCGCTGCTTGCCGCTTGCCCGCAGCCAACTATCATTACCTTCCGCGCGGCCGCTGAGGGCGGAAGATGTGACGCCGATTATGAAACACGCTTGCGATTTTGGCGCGACGAAGGCTTGGAACTGCCTGCAAAGCTTGTAGATCTTGAGCTCGATATTGCGGAACAACTAAATCGTGAAGCGGGTTCTGTAGATTGGTCTCGCGTAATTTGCTCGTATCACAATCATGTAGAAGTACCGGCGGAGCTTAACCAAATATTTAAGCGGTTGGCGGCAACTCCCGCGCGGGCGCTGAAAGTTGCAGTGCGCGCTAACGACGCAGTGGATTGTCTGCAGATCTTTGATTTGCTGGAGCAGGCAAAGCGGGCCGGACGCGAAATCATCGCGATCGGCATGGGAGCCGCCGGCGTAGCGACTCGAATTCTTGGACCGGCGCACGGCGCTTTCTTAACTTACGCATCACTAGCGGACCGGCGCGCTACGGCGGCGGGACAAATCAGCATTGAGGAATTAACCAGCATTTATCGAGTTGAGAAGATTAGCAGCGAAACAGTTATCACCGGTTTGGTCGGCCGCCCGGTTGGCCATTCCATCTCTCCGCAGATTCATAATGCCGCGTTTGCAAGTTCGCAAACCGATGCTGTTTACATTCCTTTTGAGGTTCGCGATCTCAAAGCATTTTTCAAACAAATGGTCCACCCGCGCACACGCGAGATCGATTGGCTCCTGCGCGGGTTGAGCATCACCGCGCCGCACAAGACTGAAGTTCTTGCTCAGCTTGATTGGATTGACGAAGCCGCGCGTGAAGTTGGCGCGGTTAACACAGTGGTGGTTGAAGCTGATCGTCTATGCGGCTACAACACTGATGCGGGCGCGTTTATTGCGCCGCTAAAAAACCGCCTGGGCCCGCTCAACGACGCGCGCGTGGCAATCATCGGCGCCGGCGGCGCGGCGAGCGCAGCCTTGTATAGCCTTAAAACGGAAGACGCGAGGGCCACCATTTTCGCGCGCGACTTGCACAAAGCGCAGCAGCTGGCCGACCGCTGGGCCATTGAATGTCGGGAATTGGAGCATGCTGTCTTTGGCGAATTCGATGTAGTTGTCAACGCGACGCCTTTGGGCACAAGCGGTGAACTTGAAAATGAGACACCCGCTCGCGCGCGACAGCTTCGCGGTGCGCGCCTGGCTTACGAATTAGTTTACAATCCAGGGGTGACCCAATTTCTTCGCGAGGCGCAGGCGGCCGGCTGTGAAACGCTTGGTGGCTTGCCGATGCTCTTGACTCAGGCAGCTAAGCAATTCCAACTTTGGACTGGACTGACCGCGAATAGCGATGTGATGCAAACTGCCGCGATCAAGGCGTTGTCCAACTCCAACGTCTAAATGCGCCGCTCAGTTTTATATGGACGAACGTTACAGCAGGCAAGTCTTGTTTAGTGGCATCGGCAAGGAAGGGCAGGCTCGCCTGTTGCAGGCCCGGGTTCTAATTGTGGGTTGCGGTGCGCTCGGCTCGGCGCAAGCGGAAAGTCTCGCACGCGCGGGCGTCGGCAATTTGAGGATTGTCGATCGTGATTTCGTTGAAGCTTCGAATTTGCAGCGGCAGACAATGTTTACGGAGCGCGACGCAACCGAGCGAACGCCAAAAGCAATCGCAGCCGCCAATCATATTCGCGAATTCGCAGCCGCTATTAACGTTGAGCCGGAAATTGCAGATGTTAACAACTCGAATATTGAACGTTTGCTCAAGGATTGCGACGTCGTTCTTGATGGTACGGATAACTTTGCCACGCGTTATTTGATCAACGACGCCTGCGTTAAGCACGAGGTCAACTGGATCTATGGAGCAGCGGTGGGTTCTTACGGCGTTACGATGACTATCCAGCCGCATCGAACCGCTTGTCTGCGCTGTATTTTTGAAGAGGCGCCGCCCGCTGCCAGTGCGCCGACGTGCGATACCGCTGGCGTCATCATGCCGATAATCAGCATTGTCGCGGCTGTTCAGGTTGCGGAGGCGCTGAAGTTGTTAACTGGCCAAAACGAAAGTTTGCATTGGTCATTAATGCAGTTTGACGTCTGGCGAAACGAGTGGCGAAAGATCAACCCCGGACCACGCTCACCAGGCTGTATCACCTGTTCGCTGGGTCGATATGAAACGCTTGAAACTTCTGCCGGTGATCTTACGGCCGTTTTGTGCGGACGCAATGCCGTCCAGATTTCCCCGGCACGGGCGACGCAGCTTGATTTTGCGCAACTCGCCGCGCGACTCGAGCCAACGGGCGAAGTGAAATTTAATGACTACCTTTTGCGCTTTCGCACCGGCGAATTTGAAATGACAGTATTCCGGGACGCGCGATCGATCATTCGCGGCACCAGCGAAGTGAAAACTGCACGATCGCTCTACACAAAGTACATCGGAAACTAATACGCATATATGTTGACAGCAAAACTAAAAAGTCAATTGGCCCCGGTCGCAATTTCATTATTGATTATCGTGGCCGCGCAACTCGGTTACGCCGGTCAACCCGTAATTTGGGAGACGGGCAGTCGCGCTGAACTCTTGAAAGGCGATGCCCGTGGCATATCAATTAGCGATACGGGTGTCCTGACGCTGGCGCCGAACGTCGCCGAAGTTTTCAACACAGAACAGGCATTTGTTTGGTCGAGTGCCATCGATAACCAGGGCAACATCTATCTCGGCACGGGCCATGATGGAAAGATTTTTCGCGTCGGCGCTGACGGTCGCGGTTCATTGTTATACGACGCGGCGGAACTCGACATCACTGCTCTGGCTATCGCGCGTGACGGTTCGATCTACGCCGGCAGTTCTCCTGACGGCAAAGTCTATCGCATCACAACGGACGGACATGCAGAAGTGTTTTTCGATCCGGCCGACAAGTACATCTGGTCGCTGGCGATCTTAAATGACGGATCGCTGGCCGTTGGCACCGGAGATAGCGGCAAGCTTTATCGAGTGCGGGCTGCCGGCGCCAAACCGGAATCGTCTCTGTTGCTCTCAACCAATCAAACGCATGTGATGTCACTGGCGGTGACGCCGCAGGGAGATTTGATTGCCGGAACTGATCCGGGCGGTCTGGTGTTGCGCATTTCTCCCGAGGGAAAAGCATTTGCGTTGTTTGACGCACCTTTGCGCGAGATTCAGGCGCTGGCGCCGGCGGCGGACGGATCGATCTATGCGCTCGCGCTTAGCGACAGCGCGGCGACCAGCCGGCAGCAATCGACTACTGTTCCTGTGCCGCAACCGAGCGATGGCAGTAGCGGCGGCACACCGTCAACGTCGGTAACGATCACGGCAATTGATGAAAGTGGCAATCCGATTCAAACAGCTGTACCGGCGTCGCGGAGTCGTACAGACATTACAAATGCTCGCAGTGTGGTCTTTCGCATCTTGCCGGATGGCGCGACGGACGTTGTGTGGAGTTCGTCTTCAATCACCGCCTTCGCAGTCGCGCCCGCGCTGGAGCAGGGAAGTGTTTTGATTGGCACCGCCGACAAAGGACGAATCTATTCTGTTACTAATGGTGGCCGCGACACTCTTCTCTTGCAATCGACCGAAGGCCAGATATCGTCATTCATGACAAGGGCCGGGCAGATCTATGCCGCCTCAAGCAATCAGGGAAAGTTGTTTCGCTTTGGCAGAGACACCTTCGCCGAGGGCTCTTATGAATCCGCAGTACGCGATGCAAAGCTAACAGCAACGTGGGGCCGCATTTGGTGGCGCGGCGCAGGCAATGTGGAATTACAAACGCGCAGTGGTAATGGCGAACGTCCCGACACAACCTGGAGCGATTGGAGTACTGCGTATCGCAACGCCGATGGTACTCAGGTAACCAGCCCGCGCGCCCGCTTCATCCAGTGGCGCGCTACGCTGCGCAGCGCCGGAGGTCCCGCGTGGATGGAAGACGCGACGGTTGCCTATCTACCAAGAAACGTGGCGCCCGAAGTCTTGTCTGTCACTTCATTGCCTTTCGGCGTCGGCCTGCAACAGGGCGCCCAGATTCAGGTTGATCCAAACATTGAATCGTCAGGTCTTGACCCGTCTCTGTTCGGAGCAGTGGCCCAGGTGCCGCCGCGCCGCATCTTTCAACGTGGCGCGCGCTCGTTTCAATGGCAGGCCGAAGATCGAAATAACGACACGCTGGAATACTCAATTTATTATCGCGCGTTGAACGAAACGACGTTTCGACTGCTTAAGGACAAGTTGCGCGACAACTTTTACACCATCGATGGAGCAACACTGGCAGACGGTCGTTACATCATTAAGATTACGGCTTCGGATGCGCCGGATAATCCGGCGGGAGAAGCACTGAGTGGCGAGCGTTTGAGCGAGCCGGTTGATATTGATAACACGCCCCCAGTTGTACGTGTTGCGGCTGGGCAGCCGGGCGCCGGCGCGATCACAGCTTTTGACGTTGACGATGCAACGGGCAAAATCAGGCGGGCCGATTTCAGCGTTGATGGCGGTCCGTGGACTCCATTGTTCCCGGATGATGGCATCGCCGACAGTGGCCACGAGCGATATTCCGTGGCCCTCGCCGCACTGGCGCGCGGCGAACACACCGTAAGTTTGAGGGCTTTTGACAGCAGCGGAAACGTCGGCACGCTGAGCGTGACGGTGCATCGTTAGCCCCAAAAAGAACCACGATATTAAGGCTTTTGCTGCACGATACCGTGCGACACGGTGCGATACGGTGCGTCAAGGTTGACTCGATATCAACTCCAGATAAGATTTTGACGATGTAATTTCTGGCACCGTTCTTGCTCGATGATGGGCGGCGCGTCTCTTCTCACTCCCATGCGCGCTTGAGAAGTTCATGAGGAGGACGGAAATTCGATGTTCGACTTAAAACAAAAATTCCTGGCGGCGCTGATTGGTGGGTTGATGCTCGCTGGCGTCGGAAGTGTCTTTGCTCAAAAGAATGGAGACAAACGGCCGCCCAAAGACGAGAACAAGGTGGTCGTCCAGCCAAAAGGCGAAAGGCCCCCGCCGAGCAATAGCAATAACCAGGGAAACAAGCGGGACGACAAAAAGAAGCCCTGAAGCGCACCGAAACAACCTTTGAAATTAACAAACCCGCGTCACGACATCGTTGCGCGGGTTTTTCTTTATCTAGAGAATGAGTGAATAGACCATTCATTCTTTCACAACATCGCCGCCGCTAGTGCCTGAAGCTCTTTCGGCAATGCCAATGCGATAGCTGGTTTCAGTGGGCGCGTCACGAGCACCGGAGAAGGCGCCTGGCGCAGCACTCGATCTACATTGGAACCAAACAGAGCGCGGCTGGCGAAACCTGCGCCATGCGCTCCAATGCAAATCAGGTCAATCGCGCTTTTCTCGGCATAATTAAGAATCTCGCGATAGGCTTGTCCTTCCACACTGAATGCTTGATGACATACCAAAGATGGGCTTCGGCTGGCACCGCCTTCTGCAGACGACGGGCTAATTTGTGATAAGCATCTTCTTTGCCGAGCGGGAACCAGGAGATTTCCGATTGCTCGAGCGACGACGGCGGCAGCACGTGCAGCAGATGTAGTTCGGCCTGGTATTCCTGGGCGAAGCACAATCCTTGTTTCAGAGCAAGCTCAGAGTAATCGGAGAAATCGTAAGCAACCAATACGCGTTTGACCGTGATTTCGTGACTCGAGTCATTGACCCAGTCGCGCTGATCGCTATGCATGACCAGTACCGGACAAGGAGCACTGCGGCAAACGGCTTCCGCTGTCGAACCAAGCAGCGCCGCTCGATGTGGACGGCGGCGCGAGCGCATCACAATCAAATCAACGCCATGCTCGGCAGCCATACTCGGAGATCGCGCTTCCCGGATCGTTGCCTTGTTCAACCACCCGCTGCCAGTCGATCGCTGCTAGTTCGGCAGGACCAAGATAGCGAAAGGACAATCAACTGATAGGCGATGAGCGCGATCACCGAAGCGTTGTAGTTAGAATCAAGAGTTATTACATCTTGTTACATTGTCCTTGTTTTAAGCTTCAGTGCTGATTAGGTTGCCTCCAAACTGTAACGGGATTAGGTGATCTTCTTCATGCGATCACTATGTTACCGTTAATTTAATGTTCCTTTATTGCAGGGCTGTGTGCGTGGCAACGTGCCGGTGATAAGGCGCGTCGCACAACCACCAGCGGCTTGGCTTCAGCCAAGCAATTCCGACATGCCGTTTGGTTAAGCCCCCCAACCTGCAACCAATTTAACTAAAGAAAGGAAAGGACTAATGGATCTTCCGAAACAATATGACGACGCAGAACGCCGCTTTCTTAAGAACCAGGCGCAGGAGCTGAGGAACAACAATCAGCCGTGCGAACTTCACACGCGGACGCAGGGGTCACTCTACAGGGGCCGGGTATTGGAGGCCGACGAGGGAGGAATCGTGTTCCAGCAGGAAGACGGCCGACGCGTCGCTGTGCCCATCTCGCTAGTGGAGAAGTTTGTTGGCATCCCCATTTCCTGGGGCCAGACGACCGGCGACTTGAAGGCGCGAAGTGCCGCCGCGGGCGGCAGCGCTTACTAAAAAACCGCCTAAGGTCGGAACAACATAGCGCGAGGCTGCTCTCCCCCAGCCTCGCCTTTTGCTGCTCGCTGCTGTGGTGATGTTCGAAGATTTTCGAATAAGACCCGCCGCTGTGGCACACGTTCAGCCGGATGGTGCCTTTCTAAGATCCGAATGCCGGGACAGAAGAAAACGGGCGACTCGGCGTCGCCCGTAAGTTATTGAAAATATTGGTGCCCGCTAGTAGATTCGAACTACTGACCCCTCGCGTGTGAAGCGAGTGCTCTACCACTGAGCCAAGCGGGCACATGTTTTTGGAAAGTTGCTATGATACAGCAACGTTCTGCGTTTCCAAAGATTTAGGACCTTCCTCACTTGTTCCCGACGTTCCCGATGTTCCCACCATTCCCGAAAAAGAGGCCAAGAATAGGCCAACGCTCGCGATACGTTGATCAGTAAGTATACAGCCCTGTTCCGGAGCATGCAGGTAGATGTTAAACGACTCGAGCGACTTGTGACCGCTGTATGACATGACTAGTGCGACGTTGTTTCCGCTTGCTTCCATCATGTCAGTAACGAACGTATGGCGGAGACTGTGACACGTGAAGCCGTTGGTCCGCCCATAGTTCAAACCTGCCACTTTCCCGGCTTTGCGACAGGCCCGCGCAATGGCGTTGTCGAACGTTGCAGTTTTCGCGCGAGGAAACAGCAGTTCTTCATCGGTGAGTCCTTCCCTAATCCGACGTTGAACAATTTCCTTGATGCAATCCCATAGTGGCAGATCACGCTGGTTTTCCGTCTTCGTTGCGTAAAGGCGAAGCTTGCCTTTCGTCCAGATGAATTGATCGAGTCGCAAACGTACGATCTCGTTCAGCCTGCCTCCGGTCAAACGAAGTAACTGAACCACATCGCCAGCATCGCGCCATAGCTTAATCCGCTCCGCACGCCGCGAGGGAGCTAAAGGTGGATTTAGTAATGTATGAACAAGAGTCGCATACTCTGTTAACTCAACAACACGGTGTTCGAACTCTGGTGTGCGATTGACTTTGAGCGTGGGGCGGAGCCAGTTAATCAAGTCAGGCTTTGCTTTTTGAGCGGCCTTTAGCATTCCTTGAATGCGGCCAATGAAGACGCCGGCGCTATTCTTATTAAGGGTCGGACGAAAGCAAAGTATTTGATAGAACTCGCGTAGATCAGTTTCCGTGCATTCGCGAATCAACCGCTTCGGCCCGAAGTAATCCACAAAGTCCTGGATGACTTTGCAGTTCGACCTGACGTTGTGGCCGTATTGGTATCCTTTGTCACGAGCTCGAACTTCTAAGTTGCGGCGGTAAATGTCGAGCGCTTCCTTGGCAGTGGTCGGCTTACTGCGAATCTCGCCTCGTTCTTCCGCGTCGATATCGTTCATTGCTTGACGCAGATGTCTTTCAGCTTCGGTCCTGGTTGTGAACCCTTTCTTGCGAAGCCGAACGTTCTTGTAGCGTCGCACGTAACCGTGGAGAACTTGTCCGCCAGGTCCGGCATACTGATGAAAGTTCTTCACTGCCGTTTTCTCAAGCTTCGAGGGTACCGTTCGTTCGGGTTGTTTACCAATGCGTTTCATGCTTGCAGCTTTATTTTTAAGATGGTCGTGAGGAGCAAATAATGAAGTCGATCTATCAGGGTCACGAGATAATCGTCGAGCAATTTGCTGGTAGTCGCCGTTGCGCGTCTCTTTCCTGTTTTCCCGCGAAAGCTAATACCTCTTCGAGAATGAAACGAACTTGAGTTGAACCATTGCGGATGCGAGTAAGCCGTGCAGTGCCGGCTCCTCCGTTAAGAACAGTCTTGCGGGAGCAGCCAATAATCTCAGCTACGCGCTTCGAACTGGAGAAATTGCCTCGCAATGCCTCAGCAGTTTCTCGGGCGAAATCGTTCGAGGTGTTGAAGTTACGAAAAAATCCTTTTCAGAGAGGACTGTAGTGCCACTTGAAAAAGGTTGATTTAGCAAATTCAAAAGAGGAGTTACATATATGAACGAAGTAGATGGTTTGCACACCGCATCAGAAACGATGTCCACTCGAATATCCTGGGAAGAACGGCTTCAAGATCATGACAATAAACTTGAAGAGTTCCTTCAGAACTGTGTCTTCCGTGGTTGCAGCGTCGAAGCAACGCTTCACGACAGGAAAGCAGTCCTTACATCAATATTTCGCCGAATCAAGATCCCAGACTCAACTCATCCCGCCGGTTACAGGCATCTGGTGATTTGGGATCTCCTCAACCCAATCCTTGGATTGTATTACCTCAGTCTAATCATTTCATCTCTGTTGAAGGACGATCTCGCACCGGCAACCCGGCGCAAGTACATGAACTGTTTGCGTTACTTCTGCGAGTACGTGCTAGCAAAACCAAACCTTCCAGGTGCCAATGGCCTAAGCGTGTCTGACAAATACGGACCAATAGCTGCAACATTCACTAAATATGATTTACCTATCCATGCGGCAGACACGCCGCGTCGGAGGCGCTATGCCCTTTCCCAGGCTTTGGTAGATGACGTTTTGGAAATTCCTGCGAATCGATTATCTGCCGAATCACTGCCTGCCGCACATTGGCGCCAGAAACTACACCGCGGTCGTCCTTCAAGTCGAAATTGGTGCACGGAGTAGTGAACTCCTTGGCATACGTTCGGGAGGGGAAAGCTGCGATGTCAATCTATCAAAGGGTCAAGTCAGACTCTTGGCAAAGGTAAGGCTTATAGCGGTAAACGCCTGCGGTCTGTTCCTCTGACGCCCTTGGCGGTTGAAGTGCTGCACACCTTTCAAAGCATCTTCAAACCTATGTTCCCTAAGTCTGCAGACAGTGACTACCTCTTTCTGAATGAAGATGGCACCCGTCTTACAAAGTTTTGGTATTACAAAACGTTTCGGAAGATAGTCGCGCTCGCCAGGGACGCCGGCGTGCAACTACCTGTGGATGTAAGACCTCATGATCTTCGTCGTACCTTTGCCACAAACACGCTTGAGAGAAACCCGCTCGCTTACCGCAAAGTGCTCAAGCACTTGGGCCACAGCTCTCCGAGTTCAGCCGCACCTTATCTCATCGCGACGGATGAGGACGTCGAGGAAGAACAAGGCGACCTTATCGATATATTCGTCGATCCATACATTGAAAAAAAGGAGAAAAACTAATGCCAATCAAATGGAATTTGCGGGAGTGGTTGAGAGAACGTGGAGTCACGCGCGCGTCGCACGTGAGCAAAATCGTTTTCGACCGCACCGGCTATGTACTTTCGACGCAGGCAGTCTGCGATCTGCTCAACGATCAGCCAAAAATGCTTCGACTCGAAACGAGCGAGGCGCTCTGCGACGCCTCTTATTGTCGGCTTAGTGATTTCCTCGAGGTGAAGCCCCATGCGGTCTCCAGGTCGCATGTAAAAAAGAAGACTCGACAGCTTCAAGCCAAGAGTTCGCGAGATGATTCGGTGATCAAGAGTCGCGAAAATTCCAAAGTGGACTTCGCAAGCTTCTTTCCTGATGCACGAAAGTTCTCATCTGAGTTCTAAAACAGAATCCGACCATCAAACCGCCGACTTATGCGCGCCAGGGTCGCGCCGTGCGAATGAAGGCTTCCTAGTGTGGATCTGAAACGGATGGACGTTTCGAAAGACCTAAAAACTTCCAGACATCACTACCTAATGAGGTTTTCGCTTACGACGTTTTTTCGGAGAACGCACTTTCAATATCGTCGAACGCCGCGTGAATGGCCTTGAAATAGTTGGTGAGGCCGGAATAGTCCGCCTCTAAACCGAAACCTCAAGTTCACCCGCCCTTATCAGACAGGCTACGAGAGTCGTCACGTGTTAGAGTCTCCTCCTATTTCTTCAAGGAAACGACACCTAGTTGTTCCAACAGGGTTAGGTTGTCTTCGAGATGCCAATCCTCAACAATCTTTCCACCCCGAATACGCAGTATGTCGATGGCAAAGAACGTCACCGGCTTGCCGGTCGCAGGATGGCCCATGAACTCACCTTTGTGAATGCCGGTGAAGAGAAGGCGCGCGCTGATTTTATCGCCGCTCACCAGTAGGTCTTCGATCGTGCAATGGAGGTCGGGCACAGCACTTCGAAAAGTCTGCGAAGCGTAAAGCAAGCCTTTGGGACCTTGAGGCCGTCCTGCCGGCAGCGTGTTGTCACGAAAATCGTTGTCCACTGCAGCAGAGGCGTACTCAGCATTTCCTGTATCCCAAAACGCATAAAACAAACGCGCCGTTTTGATCATTTGCGCAGCATCTGCCGGAGATAGCGACCGATCAACCGTAATGGACTCAGGTTGCGGTAGCGGTTGACCCTGCGCCTGAGCAGCCGCTTGACTACGAGCTATTAAGAGAAGGCCGCATATTATGGACCAATGCCATGTCGAATTCAGTTTCATCTATTCCCTCCCTAAGTCCCATTTGAATCAACAACGTTCATGCTTAGCGGAGACCGCCGCTGCCCAAGATGATCTCACCGGTAAGCCATCGGGCTTCGTCCGAGGCGAGAAAGGCTGCGATCAACCCAATGTCTTCCGGCAAGCCGGTTCGACCCAGCGGAGTCAGGGCTTTGATCTCGTTTGCGACTTGCTCGTAGGTCTCCATGGCCCGCGCGCCCTCGGTGTCGATTACGCCAGGGTTTATAGAATTCACCCGGATGTTCTGTGGTCCGAGTTCCTTCGCGAGCACGCGGGTAATAGCGTCGACCGCACTCTTCGTTGCTGCGTAGATCGACGATGCGGGAGGGGTTAGAGTGCTTGCTACAGAGCCAATGTTGATGATGCAGCCGCCGTTTTCGCCAAATTGCTTTGCAGCACGTTTGGAAGTCAGGAGAAGTCCGAGCACATTCGTGTCGAACTGGCGATGAAACTCCTTTTCGTCAACGTCTTGTAAGGGCAGGTAGGAGAAGACGCCAGCATTGTTGACAAGGATGTCCACATTGCCGAGTTGCTTCTGTGTCTGGTTGAAGAAGCGATCGATCTCCTCCGACGAGGTCACGCTTCCTTGCACAGCGATAGCCTTTCCGCCTGCCGCCTCGATCTTTTCAACAACACGATCTGCGCCTTTTCGATCGGAGGCGTAGTTCACCGCGACCGCGGCGCCTTCCTTTGCCAGCGACAAGGCGATGCCTGCCCCGATTCCTTTCGATGCCCCAGTTACTAGTGCGATCTTTCCATCAAGCTTTCCCATATTGTTAGCTCCCGTTTTCATGCAGGTAGAACCACTGCCCATCAGCGCCAGATTTTAGTTTCGTTATCCATTTGTCACCGTGACTTGTGCTGTCTCGGCTTCGACATCGCTGGCAGCTTCGGGTTGCTGACCTTCGCTGTTCGGCGTGCCTGGGACTTCCCACTTAATGAGTTTGAGATCGAGAACGAAGATCGAATAGATCACTGGAACCAGCAGCAGGGTAATGAAGGTCGCGCAGAGCATTCCGCCCATTTGTGCGTAACACATCGGCTCCCACAGCGGCCCGCCTCGAAGTGCCAGTGGTACAAGGGCAATCACTAAAGCGAGTACCGTTATCAACACCGGCCGTAGGCGCATGATGCCCGCATCCAGCAGCGC
>WNFS01001424.1_pt1 | contig 30473 bp, 34 predicted proteins | sample 5400141 | NCBI WGS metagenome assembly WNFS01 (sample SAMN13153358, study PRJNA577476) | soil metagenome | isolation source: 60 cm saprolite under Madrone tree | place: USA:California | collected 2016-06-14
CCTCGTCGACGTACGACTCGATGAGCTGGTGAAACGCCTTTCGCTTGATCCTCGCCGCGGCAAAGTAGGGCTCGTGACGGAGTAGACGGAATGGTTCCACCTTGGTTCCAACTCACCCGAATTCAGCGCTCGTCGGCCGAGCTACGCCATCTCACCATCCTTCGGAATCTCGCGCGTTTGCCTCGTCGTGCATCGTCGTGCGCGGGTCCGCGACGCTTTTAGTCAGAGGGGCGCAGCGCCCCTTCGGCCTCTCGAGGCTGGCTTGGAGCACTGCAGGATGTCACTGAGACTGTCACTCAAGGGGCGCAACAGCGCGCCACCGGCCGTACCTTACCGCGACGTCGGCCACGGACCCGCGACAGAGCAAGTCATTGAGAACATGGGGAGGCGGGCGATCGACGATGAGACCTGAAAATCCTGGTGTCGGCGGTTCAATCCCGTCCCTGCCCACCAGCTTTTTCTAGCAGTTGGCCGACACCACTCTTCCCGTCAGATCGCGAGTGTGCCCAAAGTGTGCCCCAGCCGGGCGCACTCCAGCGCATTCCCGAGTATCTGAGAACTGGAACCGGAGCCGGAGGCGGTCCTCTGAGGGTGGAAGCCGGATGAGGAACATCACCATCAAGGTCATTCCACGCTCGAAACAGCGCTACGAGACGTCCGGCGACTACTGGATCGACAAGCGCGGAACCATCCAGGTTAGGATTTCGAAATCGAAGAATTGGCGGTACGAGACACTGTTGCTGCTCCATGAACTTACGGAGATGTTTCTTTGCATCGATCGTGGTGTGTCGTTCAAAGCGATTGATCGCTTTGACATGGAGTTCAAAGGCGCGGGGGAGCCTGGGGACGATCCGAAGGCTCCGTATCACCGTGAGCATCGCTTTGCGACGCGGATCGAAAGACTGCTTGCTAGGGAGCTTCGAGTCGGCTGGGCGACTTATCAGTCTGGCTTTTAGGTCTTTGCCGACGAACGGTCCGCGTCGGGCGAGACTGCCGGTCTACTCCCAATTCGACAGACAGATTGAGGAGGTGGCCCTTGCTCCCGACCGGTCAGGTGAGCATATGCGATCCTGGTGTCGGCGGTTCAGTCTCGTCCCAGTCCACCGCTGGTTCTCGTCGACCCCATACAAGACCGAGAGGCGGTAGCGGCGCTACGCGATCGTGAGCGAAGCTGATCTCAAAGAAGGCGTCGCAAAGCTCGCGAAGCTGCATGAGAGCCAGGACGCACCGGTAGGCCGCACGGTCGTTCTGCTCTCACGTCGGAGCCCACGGACCGTCACGGCAGCCCGTCCAAGGTCGGGAAAGGCCCTGGGCTCCTAGCCCAGGGAGCGCCAACATGGCGTAGTACGCTGCCGTGCCGCACCTCGCGACCCTAACCTCAGCGTCCGGTCGGCGGTACCGCTGGGTGCGCTGCCTTGACCGATGAGCGAAAGCCGAGACGATTTAGCGCCTCGATCATCTCCGCGACCGTAACTTGCGTGGGGTCAAAAGCCACAACAGCTTCCTTCGCCCTGAGACTTACGTCGGCTCGACGCACACCCTTCAGCCCTTCCAGGGCCTTCTTGACCGCGACGGGTCAACTGCCTCAGGTCATACCCTCCACAGCGAGAACGACCGTTGAAGTCGCAGCCAGTGCGACGTTCGCGAGCAGCGCGAGGCCGAGGAGAAGCGCCAGGGCTGGATGGCTCATCGCATTCCTTCCATATCGTGGCCTGTGCGAGGCGGATCGCCACGCATGACGTGCGTCAGCAGATCAGAAGTGAACTCGGGAAAACGGTCCAGCACGATGGAGGTAGCGACAACGAAGCTCGCCACAATCAGCACCGCGAGCGTGATGCGACTGCCTGCCATCCGGCACGCTCGCGCGTCGCAACGTCGCCTCTCCCTTACGTACAGCACGAAGCCGCTGCCGACGCCGATAATCCCTGCCGGGATCAGCAGCCAGCGATATGGCATCGTCGTGGCCATAAATGCCCCGCTCCCGAGCCCGAGAACAATCACCGCGAGCGGCAGCAAGCAGCAAAGAGACGAGAGCGCGGCTCCGAGCCATGCCACCACACCAGCGCCGAGCGCACCGAGTCTCATGGGGTCCTCCTACGCTTCTTCTGCGGCGAACGCCCCGTACTCCAACGTCAGCCGGTAGGTCCGGCCGCAGCACCGAATCGTGTCTCCAGGCTTCACGTCGTCGGGGAGCGTCATGACGTCATCGCAGTTGGGACAACTCACCCGATAGGCGAGCGTTGCGGACCAGCGCCCGGCATCCTCATGAACGCGGAGGGCATGGCCCGCGCAGTTCGGGCACTCCACCAGGTTTCCGGGCCTGGTACCGAGCGGCAGTTCGATCACCGCGCCACAGTCGGGGCAGCGGACGACGGGCACCCTCATATGCCGAGCAGTCGCTGGAGACGGCCGCGGTCGAAGCCGACGACCACCTCGTCATCCACCGTGATGACTGGCACCGCCATTCGTCCGGTCTTTCCGATCAACTCATCGCGAGCCGTGGCGTCCTCGGCGACGTTCTTGGCCGTGAACGAGATACCATGGGACGAAAGAAACTCTTTCGCAGCGTGGCACGACTGTCAGGTCGAGGACCAGTAGACCGTGACATTCCTCGGGCTCATGGGTCCCTCTCAACAAGTAGGCCGCCGAAGACACGTCGGCCGACCTTGAACGCCTCAGGGAGCGTCATGCCCGCTCCGTGTTCGTGCTGGTTGTTCTCCCACCATGCCCGTAGATGTTCTTCCGACCGGAAGAAATTCAGCTTCGTTCAGAGGACGGTACACGCGCGCCCGTTACCGGGTACCAAGCGTGTCACCCACACCATGACGTCGTGAGCATCTGGTGCCGGTCCGTCTGGGCCGACCGCAAACCGTAGCGGGGCGTTGCAGTGATGGCAGCGCGTTGTGATCCTGACTGCTTCATTCAGCATCGGCGCGATCCCGAGGGCGTCGATCGCGCAACAGGTGAACCGCTCGCGGCCATCGGCGCGACGTACCACGAAGGGTGTCGGGGACGTGGAGAACGGGTAGGCAAGCTCGATGCTGTCGCCGCCCAGTATGAGAAGGTCGTCGTCGCTCAAGGTAGCGAGCGTCTTGGCGATCGCCTCCGAATGGGCACCTGCGAGACTGTCGGCAACAGCCGCCACGCTCACCGGACCTCCAGAGTCGGCGAAGAGCCGCAGGACGGCCCGAAGCACGGGGGTTTCCCTGGCCGCTCGGCGGTCTCCGGCTCGCGCTTCGACATCGCTATCACCAAGCTCGTCGGCGGTCTTGATCACGACGTTCGGCATCAGCGGCTCCTCTGGCTCGTGTCGGCCAGGGCTACGATAGAGTCTGTAGTTACTCCAGACTCAAGCGCTATTTCAGGGAGGGGGACAGGCATGGACGGGACCCGTCAGATCGCCATCGGCAGGTTGTCGAAGCACACGGGCACCAACATCGAGACCATCCGCTACTACGAGCGGGTGGGCTTGTTGCCCGCTCCCGCTCGGAGCCCAGGCGGCTACCGGCTCTACGGGACCGACCATCTCAAGCGCCTGAACTTCATCCGCCGCGCCCGCACCCTGGGGTTTTCGATTGGCGAGATCAGAACCCTTTTACGGCTCGCCGACGAGCGTAAGCGCCCGTGCGCCGAGGTTCGGGTGGTCGCGGAGGCTCATCTCAACGATGTGCGCGCCAAGATAGCAGACCTCAGGAGGATGGAGCGGGTACTGCAGGCGACGGTGGCGAAGTGCGCGCAGGGCAGGCGCTCCGACTGCGCATTGATCGAGGCGCTCTATCGAAACGGCTCGGCGGTCGCTTGAACGACGGGCCAGGCGCTCTTCAAGGCCTCTTGACCTTGCCCTATGGGGTAAGGCCTATCCTGTCCTCATGGAGCGAAATGGACTGCTCATCGGCGAGGTGGCAGCGCGCAGCGGCGTGAGCCGCAAAGCGCTACGGCTGTACGAGGCGCGGGGTATTCTTCCGACGCCGCGACGCACCCCATCGGGCTATCGAACGTATCCCGTCGATGTCCTCGGCGTGCTCCACTTCGTCACGCAAGCCCGGCGTCTAGGACTGACCCTGCGCGAGATAGGGAGCATCGTTGCGCTTCGGTGCGCAAAGCCAGGGCCGTGCGTTCATGTGCGCGCCCTTTTGGAGCGAAAGGTCACCGAGCTGGACAACCTGCGGCGTGAGCTCCGGGGCCTTCTCGATTCCTGGGAGACCTCGAGTCAGCGCCGGGGCGTTGTTTGCCAGCACATCGAGGAGAAAGGAGGTGATACGTCATGGAAAGGATCTCGCTCTGCCCAGCCTGCACCGCGTGTCCAGAGATCGTCATGGAAGGCGACACCATCCGCATCGGTGAGGACAAGAACGTCGTCGTCCTGAAGAAGGCGGAGTGGAACGTCCTAGTCGATGCTATTAAGTCCGGTCGCGTCGGCCGGGTGTGATCGCGAGGGAGGCGTTCTGAGACACTGCCGCTCCAGATGTCGAGACCGTGAACGGAGTCAGGGCGTTTGTGCCAAGCAGGGCCAAGGCGATCTGAGCGCCCCCTTGCCCGACGCGTCTACGCCTGGATCGCGAAGAATCGCATGCGCCTGTCGTGCGAGCGGTAGTCCGGCTGCTCACCGCTTCAGCAGGACGACGCTCTCCGCACTGAAATTCGGCAGCGCGGCCCGCACTCCGGATCCCTCCACTGACGATAAGTGCCCGTATAGGCTGATCTCCACTCGGTGAGCCGCGCTGGCACGCGCGCTGCACCTCGCGGGCCCGTAGCGTGCGTCCACGTCGGGACGCCGCGGAACTGACAGCGATGGCGCTGTTGCCTCGATCGGAGGCACGGCGCCATTTTTCTTTTTTGGAGGGACGGGATGGATGGGACGCGGCGGGAGTTCATCCGGGCGACGAGCACGGCCGCGCTGCTCGCCGGCGTGCCCCGCGGCTGGGCCGGAGGCGTGTACGCGGCCGACGGGCCCGAGGCGCCGAAGGTCCGGATCGGTATCATCGCGCTCACCGACTGCGCGTCGATCGTGATGGCCCACGAGCTCGGGCTTTTCAAGAAGCACGGAATCGACTCGACGATCTCGAAGGAGGCTTCGTGGGCGGTCATCCGCGATCGCTTGACGCTCGGCGAAAACCAGGCGACCCACATGCTCCTCGGCATCCCCTATGCCGCCACCATGGGGCTTCAGGGCTCGCCGGTGAAGCCGATGATCATCCCTATGTACCTCAATCGCAACGGGCAGGCGATCACGCTCACGAGGGCGTTGCTCGAGAAAGGGGTGAAGACACCGCAGCAGGTCAAGCCGCTGGCCCTGGAAGCGAAGGCCAAAGGCGCCCCTATGACCTTTGCGATGACGTACCCGCCCGGCACCCACGCCATGTGGACACGCTACTGGCTGGGATCGGGCGGCATCAACCCCGATCGCGACGTCTCCCTGATCACCATTCCGCCGGCCCAGATGGTGGCCAACATGAAGGTCGGCAAGATGGACGGCTACTGCGTGGGGGAGCCCTGGGGCGCGCGGGCGATCGCCGATGGCATCGGTTTCACGGCCATCACCACGCAGCAGATCTGGAGGGACCATCCCGAGAAGGTCCTCGCCTTCACGGAGGAGTTCGCGCAGAAGAACCCGAAGACGGTGAAGGCCGTCATGCGCGCCGTGCTGGAGGCGAGCCAGTGGAACGACAAGCTGGAGAACCGGCCGCGGATGGCAGAGGTCGTCGGTCAGCCGCAGTACGTCAACGCCGGGAAGGAGATCATCCTCGGCCGCATGCTCGGCGACTACGACTACGGGGACGGGCGCAAGGAGAAGGACAAGTACTACATGACCTTCTTCGACCGGCAGACGAACTTTCCGCTCAAGTCCCACGGCGTCTGGTGGCTCAGCCAGTTCCGGCGCTGGGGGATGGTGAAGGAGCCGCCGGATTACAAGGGCCTCGTCGACCGCGTGCACCGGCCCGACATCTACCGCGAGGTAGCCCAGGAGATGAGCGTCGAGACGCCGCGGGACGACATGAAGAAGGAGACGCTCTTCGACGGCATTACCTTCGACCCGGCCGACCCTGAGAAGTATGCGAAGAGCTTTGCCGTCCATTCAATGGCCTAGCCGAAGGGCGCGATGCGTAACGACATATCCCAGAAGGTGATCCTGCCGCTGCTGGGGGCGGCGTGCGTGCTCGTCGTCTGGTCGATCGTGAGCGTGACCGTCGCACCGGACCTCCCGTCGCCGGGTCGGACGTGGCGGGAGTCCCAGCGTTACGTGCTGGAGCCGTTCTTCAAGGACGGCGAGATGAACCAGGGCATCGGGCGGCTCGCGTTGTATTCGCTCGTCCGAGTGGGCAAGGGATTCGCGCTGGCGCTCGCGATTGGCACGCCGATCGGCTTCCTGCTCGGGCTCTCGCGGAGGTTCCACCAGTCGTTCGACCCGATCGTGCAGTTCATGCGGCCGATCTCGCCCCTGGCGTGGCTGCCGCTCGGGCTCGTGATCTTCCAGAAGTCGGAGCCGGCAGCCATCTTCACCATCGCGCTGTGCGCGATGTGGCCGACGGTGATCAACACGGCCGTCGGCGTCCGGTCGATCAGCGCGGATTATCTGAACGTGGGACGCGTGCTGAAGCTCTCTCGCTTCAAAACGCTGACGCGGATCGTCATCCCGGCCACGCTCCCCTACGTCTTCACCGGCTACCGTCTGTCGCTCGGGCTCGCGTGGCTCGTGATCGTCGCGGCGGAGATGCTCACGGGGACACCGGGCGTGGGCGGGTTCCTCTGGCAGGAGTACAACAGCCTCGTCTACTCGCACATCATCCTCAGCGTGATCACGATCGGCGCCATCGGTTTCGTGCTCGATCGCCTGATGGGCCTCGTCGAGGCGCGCGTTCGGATCGACTGATGGCCTACCTCGAGGTTCGGGGCCTGCGGAAGTCCTACGGCACGCGAAGCGGCCCGACGGCGGTGCTGGGCGGTGTGGACTTGACCCTGGAAGAAGGCGAGTTCGTGGCGGTCGTCGGGTACTCCGGATCGGGGAAGACCACGCTGGTGTCCCTCATCGCTGGTCTCCTCGCGCCCGACCGCGGCGAGATCCGGCTCGAGGGTGTGCCCGTGACCGGGCCGGGACCCGAGCGCGGCATCGTGTTCCAGCAATACTCACTGCTGCCGTGGCTCAGCGTCCGGGGCAACGTGGCGCTCGCCGTCGACGCGGTGAACCCCGGACTGCCGGCGCCCGAGCGCCGGCGCATCACCGACGAGTTCATCGCCCTCGTCAACCTCACGCCGGCCGCCTGGAAGCGCCCGCGAGAGCTCTCGGGCGGGATGCGGCAGCGGGTGGCGGTGGCCCGCGGGCTCGCGATGCGGCCCAAGCTCCTGCTGATGGACGAGCCGTTCAGCGCGGTCGACGCGCTCACGCGCGCCACGCTGCAGGACGAGCTGCTGAGAATCTGGGGCGAGCGCCGGTCGACGGTGATGCTGATCACCAACGACGTGGACGAGGCCATCTTGTTGGCCGACCGGATCTACCCGATGACGCCCGGACCGGGCGCCGTGCTCGGGCCCGCGATCGAGGTCGGCTTGCCGCGTCCGCGGCAGCGCCGGAACATGAGCCTCGAGCCGGCTTACCAGAAAGCTCGTCAGGCCCTCGTCGAATTTCTGCGCGCGGCCCGGACGGCGCGGTAAATGGCCTCGTTCGTCGAGATCGCCCAGCTCGGCAAGACGTACGAGACGCCGTCCGGCCCGGCGGTCATCGTCCGCGACTTCACGCTGTACGTCGACGAAGGCGAGTTCGTCTGCCTCCTGGGCCACTCCGGGTGCGGCAAGACGACCGTGCTCTCGATCCTCATGGGGCTCGTCGCGCCGAGCACGGGGGGCGTCGTGATGGCGGGCCGGGAGATCGACGGACCGGGCACCGATCGCGGCGTCGTCTTCCAATCGGCGACGCTCCTGCCGTGGATGTCGGTACGCGACAACGTGCGCCTCGCGCGCGAGCAGGTCGTCTCGGGGGCCGATCGCGACGTCGAGTCTTACCTGGCGTCGGTCGGCCTCGGCGAAATGGGCGAGCGATATCCCCGCGAGCTGTCGGCCGGGATGCAGCAGCGCGTCGGGGTCGCGCGGGCTTTCGCGCTCGAGCCGCGGCTGCTCCTGCTCGACGAGCCCTTCTCGCTCCTGGACGCGCTGACCCGCATGGAGCTCCAGGACGAGCTGATCACGCTCTGGGAGGCCAAGCGTCGGACCGTGATCATGGTCACCCACGACGTGGACGAGGCGCTCCAGCTCGCCGACCGGATCGTTATGATGACCAACGGCCCGGCCGCGACGATCGGGCGCATCTTCGACGTGCCGTTCCCCCGGCCTCGCCGCCGCGACGAGCTGCTCGCGCGCCCCGACTACTTCTGGTTGCGGGACTCCATCGTCGCCTTCCTCGAGGAGCAGGCCCATGCGACCGCGTGACGCGAGCGGCGACGTCGACACCGCCGCCTGGCGATCGACGATGTGCCCGTACTGCGGCGTGGGCTGCGGGCTCCTGGTGCAGGTCCGCGCCGGCCGCGTGACGAAGGTCAGAGGCGATCCCGCTCACCCGGCGAACCTCGGCGACATCTGCGCGAAGGCCGTCCACCTCCCGCCGATTCTGGGAACGGCGGACCGCCTCCTTCATCCGCAGATCCGCGTGCGCCGCGGCGCGGAGCTCGAGCGCGTGCCGTGGGAGCTGGCGCTCAGGTTCACGGCCGACCGAATGCGCGAGATCATCACGGCCCACGGACCGGACGCGGTCGCCTTCTACGCGTCGGGCCAGCTCCTCACCGAGGAGTACTACCTCGGCTCCAAGCTTGCGCGGGGGTTCGTCGGCACCAACAACTTCGACACGAACTCGCGGCTCTGCATGGCCTCGGCCGCGGCGGGGTACGCGCGCTCCCTGGGATCGGATGGTCCGCCGGCGTCGTACCAGGACATCGATCTCGCCGATTGCTTCCTGCTGCTCGGCACCAACACCGCCGACTGCCATCCCGTGACCTTCAAGCGGATCAGGCGGCGCAAGCTCCGGGCGCCCGACGGCGTGACGGTCATGGTTGTCGACCCGCGCTGGACCGAGACCGCCGACGTCGCCGACCTCCATCTGTCGCTGCGCCCCGGCTCCGACATCGCGCTGCTGAACGCGATGCTGCACGTGCTGTGGCGCGAGGGCCTCCTCGACACACGCTTCGTCGCGCAGCACACGACCGGCTGGGAAGGCCTGCGCGCGGTGATCGAGCGCTATCCGCCCGAGCGCGGTGCCGCCCTGACCGGGCTCTCCCGAGAGGTCATCGTCACGGCCGCGTTGAGATTTGGCCGTGCGCGTGCGGCGCTGAGCTTGTGGTCGATGGGGATCAACCAGAGCCACGTTGGCACGGACAAGAACGCGGCGATCATCAATCTGCACCTGGCGACGGGCCAGATCGGCCGGCCGGGCGCGGGGCCGTTCTCGCTGACCGGCCAGCCGAACGCGATGGGCGGACGCGAAACGGGCGGGCTCGCGCACCTCTTGCCGGGGTACCGGCTCGTCAGCGACGCCGCGGCGCGCGCGGCCGTCGAGCGTCACTGGGCGATTCCCGCCGGGCGCCTGCCGTCGACGCCCGGGCGCTCGGCGCTGGAAATCTTCGACGGCCTCGCGAGCGGTGAGGTGCGCGCGGTGTGGATCATCTGCACCAACCCGGCGGCCTCGATGCCCGATCTCGACCTCGTCGAGAAGGCGCTGCGGCAGGCCGAGCTCGTGGTGGTCCAGGACGCCTATCACCCGACGGAGACGACGCGCTTCGCCGACGTGCTCCTGCCCGCCGCTCAGTGGCCCGAGAAGGACGGAGTGATGACCAACTCCGAGCGGAGGCTCACGTACCTGCCCAAGCTCGTCGACCCGCCGGGCGAAGCGCTGCCGGACGCCGTGATCCTGACGCGGTTCGCCCACGAAATGGGCTGGAAGGAGGCGTTCTCATGCGCGAGCACAGCCGAGATCTTCGACGAGTTCGCGTCGCTGACGGCCGGAACAGGCTGCGATTACTCCGGGGTGAGCCACGCCCGCCTCCAGGCCGGCCCTTTGCAGTGGCCCGTTCCCGCGCCCGACCACCCCGGCACAGCGCGTCTCTACACGGACGTCGTCTTCCCGACTCCTGACGGGCGCGCTCGGTTCCTCGTCGTCGAGCACGTGGAGCCGCTCGAGGCGCCCGACGCCATCTTTCCGCTGGTCCTGACGACGGGTCGTGTGCGCGACCACTGGCATACGCTCACGCGCACCGGCAAGTCCCCGGCGCTCGCCTCGCGTACGCCCGAGCCGATCCTCGAGGTGAATCTCGGCGACGCGCGGCGCGCGGGCATCCAGGACGGGGATTTCGTCGAGGTCACGTCCCGCCGCGGCAAGGTCGTGGCTCAGTGCCGCGTGAGCGCCGCCATCCGTGAGGGCACGTGCTTTCTGCCCTTCCACTGGGGTCGGCAAGCCGGGTTCTACAAGAGCGCCAACAACCTGACGCTGAGCGGTCGCGATCCGGTGTCGCACCAACCGGAGCTGAAGGCCTGCGCCGTGCGCCTGCGGCGGGTCGCCGAGGCGACCGGGGTCGCGGAGTCGATCAGGGGCTTGGGGTCGATCACATGAACAAGATCGAAGCGCTCAAGGCCGAGCGCGACGGCCTCGACGTCACCGAAGACCTCGTACGCTTCGCCCGCGAGGGGTGGCGGACCATCGCCGACGACGACAAGGAGCGGCTGAAGTGGGTCGGCGTGTTCCACCGGAAGCCGACGCCGGGCCACTTCATGATGCGCATCCGGATGGCCAACGGCATCGTCACCGCGGCGCAGGCGCGCCTGCTCGGCGAGATCACGAAGGCGACGGGCCGGAACATCGCCGACGTGACCACGCGACAGCAGATTCAGCTCCGCTGGGTGACGATCGAGGGCGTGCCGGATGTCATCGCGCGCCTCGGGGCGGCGGGGCTGTCTAGTTTACAAACCGGCATGGACAACATTCGCGGCATCGTCGGGTGCCCCGCGACCGGCCTCACCCCGCACGAGCTGTTCGACACCGCGCCCATCGCGGCCGCGTTCCAGCGGATCTTTCTCGGCAACAAGGCGTTCACGAACCTGCCGCGGAAGTTCAACGTCACGATCACCGGCTGTCTCGAGCACTGCACCGCCGGCGAGACCCAGGACATCTCGATGACGCCGGCGATCGCCACGCGCGATGGGGCGGAGGTCGCCGGGCTCAACGTCGCCGTCGGCGGCAAGCAGGGATCGGGCGGGCCGCGCTTCGCGACCGATCTCGACGCCTTCGTCGCTCCCGGAGAAGCGGCGGACGTGTGCGCCGCGATCGCCCTCATCTTTCGCGACCACGGCCCGCGCGAGGCGCGAAGCAAGGCCCGCCTCGCCTTCCTCGTGGACGAGTGGGGAGGCCCGCGGTTCCGCAAGGAGCTCGAAGCGCGCCTCGGGCGCGCCCTGCCGCCGGCCGGGCGCGACGCGCGCGGGGCCACGACCACCGATCACCTCGGGATCTTCCGCCAGCGGGAGCCCGGCCTGAATTACATCGGGCTCAAGACGCCCGTCGGCCGCGTCACCGGCGATCAGCTTCTCGAGCTGGCGCGGCTCGCCGATCGATACGGCCGTGGCGATCTGCGCTTCACGCCGTCGCAGAACGTGCTGATCCCTCACATTCCCGACAGGCTCCTGGGCGAGCTGACGCAGGAGCCGCTGCTGCGGGAGATGCCGTACAACCCGTCGGAGATCCAGCGCGGTCTCGTCTCCTGCACCGGCACCGATTTCTGCAATCTCGCTCTGATCGACACGAAGACCCGAGCGCTGGCGCTGGCGCGCGAGTTCGAGCGGCGGCTCGAGACGTCGCGCCCGTTGACCGTGCGGTGGTCGGGCTGCCCCGCCTCCTGCGGCAACCACCACACCGCGGACGTCGGCCTGCAGGGCTGCAAGGTGAAGGTGGACGGCAAGATCGTCGACGGCGTCCACGTCTTCGTCGGCGGCCGGGGTGGGCGGGAGCCGCGGGCCGCCGAGAAGATCCTGGAAGACGTGCCGTGCGACGAGCTGCCGGAGGTGCTGGACCGCCTGATCCGGTTCTTCCCTCGCGGCGACCGGAGGAAGGAGGAGACATGAACCGCGGCTTCGTCTCGTTCGTGGGCGCCGGCCCCGGCGACCCCGAGCTGATCACGCTCAAGGGATTGCGCCGCATCCGCGAGGCGGAGGTCGTCCTGCACGACCGGCTGATCCCCCTGCCCCTCCTCGACGAGGTCAGCCCGGGCGCCACCATCATCGACGTCGGCAAGGCACCCGGCCGTCCGTGTGTGGGCCAGGGGCACATCAACTGGCTGCTGGTGGACTGGGCGCGACGGCGCGAGCGCATCGTGCGGTTGAAGGGCGGCGATCCGGCCGTCTTCGGACGCCTCGGCGAGGAGATCGAGGCGGTGCGGTCGGCGGGGATCGCGTTCGAGGTCGTTCCGGGCGTCACCGCGGCGACGGCGGCGGCCGCGCGGCTCGGCATCTCGCTCACCGAGCGCGGGAGCGCCTCGATGATCGTCTTCGCGACCGGCACCGACCAGACGGGCCACCTTCCGGCCACGCTCGACTGGGACGTGCTCGCGCGCGCCGAGGGCACGCTCGTCTTCTATATGCCGGTCGGCGCGCTCGACTCGATCACGGCGTCGCTGACGTCGCTGGGTCGTGATCCGCGCGAGGCGGCGATCCTCGTCGAGCACGCCGGCGTCGGGGGCGAGCGAGTAATCGCCGGCCGGCTCGGCGAGATCGCGGACGAGGCGCGTGCCGCCGGCGTCGGCCCGCCCGCGGTGCTGATCACGGGCCCGACCGTCGCGCTCGCCTCCGTGCCTCTGAGCGTCCGGCGGGTGCTCGCCGGCATAGGGACCTGAGCCGTGCCCGACTACTTCCCCGCGTTCCTCGATCTCCGCGGCCGGCGGTGCCTCGTCGTCGGCGGGGGCGAGGTCGGCGAGCGCAGGTGGCGGGTGCTCGTGAACGTGGTAGACCGGCCCGAGCACTGCGACTTCATCCTGCCCTCGGTGCTCCGCCGCGGCGAGCTCCAGATCGCCGTCTCGACCGGCGGCCGGAGCCCCGCGCTGGCCCGCGAGATCCGACGGCGGCTGGAGGGGCTTTTCGGTCCCGAATATGCGGCGCTCGTCCGACGCGTGGGAATGGAGCGGTGTCGGGCCCGCGCGGCCGCCACGACCACTGCCGGGCGCCTCGAGGCGGGTGAGCGCGTCGCGAGGCTGGCGCTCGTCGGGCGCTAGCCTCTCCCCGTCCTAAATCCCAGAAGGGCGATTGTCGGTCGAAGGAGGATAGGTGGCGTAGAGCAGGGGGTCGGTGGAACCCGCTTCGACGAAGCCTTTCTTCCTGAGGGCGCAGCTATCGCAGCGGCCGCAGGCCCGCCCGTCGCTCGCTGGCTCATAGCAGGACCAGGTGAGCGAAAAATCAACCCCCAGGGCGTGGCCTGCGCGAATAATCTCCGCCTTGGTCATCCGTATAAGCGGGGTATGGATCCTGAACCGGCTTTTGCCCTCCACCCCGGCCTTTGTGGCAAAATTCGCCATCCGCTCAAAGGCCTCGATGTACTCGGGACGGCAGTCAGGGTACCCGGAATAGTCGAAGACGTTGGCTCCAAAGAATATATCCGCAGCGCCGAGAACCTCGGCCCAGGCCAGAGCGTGGGCGAGAAAGATGGTGTTCCGGGCAGGGACGTAAGTGACCGGGATCGCCGATCCGATTTCTTCGAGGCTCCGGTCTTTCGGGACGGCCAAGTCCGCGGTCAGGGCGGAACCGCCGATTAGCCGGAGGTCTAAAGTTAGGATCAGATGCTCTTTGGCGCCGAGTGCCGCCCCCACGCGCTTCGCCGAATCCAGCTCCCGGCTGTGACGTTGACCATAGGCGAACGACAGCGCATAGGGCACGTACCCTTGGCCCCGCGCGATCGCCAGCGTGGTCGCGGAGTCCAGACCGCCTGAGAGCAGCACCACCGCGGGCTTCATCAGACTCCTCGCTTCGCGCCCCACAGCAGGATATGGAGGCGCGGGGAATAACGAAGGCCATGGCGCGAGCACTCCTCCACGACCCAGCGTGAGCGTTCGAGGATTTCTTCCCGCCGGATTCCCTCGGGCATGAGGAGGATTCGATCACGGGGCAGGGTGAACCGCTCGCTGAGCCGCAGCAGCTCGGCAACGTCGCGGCGATCGGCCACCACGAACTTCCACCAGGCTGCCCGGGCGCGAAAGGCGCGGATCGCCTCCGGGTTGATCCGTGTCGCTTCCAGTACTCCCGAATTGGCCAGCTTCAGCGAGACGTTCCATTGATCGACCAGACCCGTGGAAGGCGGCAGGATCCCTGAGGTCTCAACTTCGATGGTGAAGCCTCGGGCTTTCAGGGCTTCAACCAGCGGAGCGAACAAAGACGATTCGAGCGGCTCCCCGCCCGTGACCACCGCACGCCGGCAGGCGTACGCCGCTGCTTCCTCAACCACAGCCTCGAGCGTCACCTGACGGCCGCCGGCCGGGTCCCAGGAGTACTTGGTGTCGCACCAGCGGCATCCTACGGAACAGCCCTGGAGACGGATGAAGACCGCCGGTACGCCGGCAGTCACGCCCTCCCCTTGGAGGGAGTGGAAGCACTCGGCGATCCGGCCAGTGGTCGCGGCAGTCACAGGCGGTCGCGGCTCATCTCAGCGGTGCGAAACGCAGGCATGATCTCTCCAGCGAAGAGCCGCATCTGCTTCAGCAACAGATCCGGGGTTTCATCCTTGAACAGGCGGACGTCACGAAAGGACAGGGCCAGATGCTCGAGGCCACTCTTTCGAAAGTCTTCGATCGTGTGGACCACCTGGTCGGGGCTTCCCGTGATCACGTGGTGGCGCTCGCCAAGGGTTCCCACATAACCCTCGATCGACTTCGATCCGATGTCCGCCGGACTGAAGCAGGCGAGGGTGATCTTTCTGCCCCCACTCATTGCGCGGATCTTCTCCGCTCCTGCTCCCAGCTCTTCCGCCGAAACAGCCCAGGGCAGCCAGCCGTCCGACGTCTGGGCGACCCGCCGTAGAGAAGGATCGCTCATCCCGCCTACCCAGATCGGCGGCCCACCCCGCTGAGCGGGCTTCGGTTCGAACAACATCTCTCGAAAGTTGGTGTACCGCCCCGAGAAAGAGATCGGCCCCTCCTGACTCCACAGGTGCCGCAGGACTTTGATTCCTTCATCCAAGAATCGTCCGCGCTCCGTCCACGCGACCCCGACGGCCTCGAGCTCCTCCCGGATCCATCCGGTGCCGAGGCCCAGGATCACCCGGCCGCCCGACAGAGCGTCGAGCGTCGCGACCTCCCTCGCCAGGACGACCGGGTTCCGGGTGGGTGTGGCCAGGACCGTCGTGCCCATCGCGACGGTCCTCGTGATCGAGCTGACGAAGGCCAGCGTCATGAGCGCCTCGTAGAAGATGTGGCCGCGCTCGACGTGGTGCACGGGCACGATGACGTGGTCGGTGACCCACACCGAATCGAAGCGGAGCGATTCCGCCTCCTGGGCCACGTCGGCGATCAATCGCGCCGAGGCATACTTCCACCGGTGAGGGAGACAGACGCCGAACTGCATATCGAAACGTGAGCGTATCACACGCGGACATGGGCTCAGGCAGCCTTGATCCGAATCCTGCTACTGGACTGGCTGGCAATGTTGAGTCCGCCGAGTTGAACCCACCACCACCCCGCCTGTGCCGCTGCTGCCGGCGCGTGGCGAACGAGGCCGGCGCCACCGGTCCCTGTCTCAGCCGATGTCCGGCTCCATGCGGAGCGCGTCGTTGATGCGGTTCGTGAAGTTCGCGATCGCGATCACGAGGGGCAGCTCGACGATCTGCTGCTCGTTGAAGTGCTTCTTCAAGTCTTCCAGCGCCGCGTCGCGGATCGCCGCCACGCTACGAGTGACGCGGTCGTCAGCGCCCGGATCTGCTCGTCGGTCACACCCACTCGCTTCGACGAAGCGGTGTGCGCGCGGGTTCAGTACTCGCACCCCGTTCACGACTGCCATGAGCGCCTCCTCCCTGTCGGCCTCCCGTCGTGATGGCGCCTGCTTCACCTCAGGCCTAGAATGGACGCCCATGCGATATACGGCATCAAGCTTGATGGCGCTTGCAGTGTTCCTTGGGATCGGGTTGACCTGGGGCGCCGACCCGCCCACCCTTGAGGAACTCGCGACCGCCATTGAGGGGGTGCGGACCGGGCCGGACGGTGAGCGCATCGTGGTCGGTCATATTTCGCGGAAGCTTGCAGTCTCGGTCGAGGCGTTACGGGCCCAGCGTGCTCAGACTAGGCTCGGCTGGGGCGAGCTTCTCATTGCCAACCTGCTGTCCAAAGCGACGAAACTGACCGTCGACGAAGTCGTAGCCGAGTTCAGGAGCGGCAAGGGGTGGGCCGATATCGCGCACCACCACAACGGGGGCCTGGACCAACTGATCAAGGACGTGCAGCAGTCGCAGCAGGCGATAGAACAGCGCACGGAAGACCGGGCGCCCCCGCGCAGCGAAACGCTGTCGAGTCAAGGGACGACTGGGCCCGCCCCTGGCGCGCCTGCCGGAACAGGTCCAGGTCGGCGTTACTAGGGATGTGATGACCCAAGCCCGCGTCTGCCGGTTGAAGAAGGGCTCGGCGCGCGAGGCTCGGTCCCCGTACGCAACCTCGGCAGTGGAAGGGAACATGCTATGACTCGCGGGGCCGCAGTCAAGGTGATCTTCCTACTCGTTGCGTTGCTCGTGGCGGCAGTCGCGGTACCCGTCCACGCCCAAGTGCGGGTCGAGATCGGGATTCATCTTCCAGCCCCACCGGCCCTCGTGGTCATCCCGGGAACTCCTGTTTACTCGGCGCCGCGCGCTCCAGCGAACGTCTTCTTCTACGCCCATGAGTACTGGATTTTCGCCGACGGCGGATGGTATGTCGGGCCGACATGGAACGGTCCATGGGCGGTCGTCGAACCTCCCTACGTCCCGGCACCCATTCTTCAGGTCCCCGTCCGCCACTACCCGGTGCCCCCGCCGCAGTGGAGCGAGTGGCGTCGTGATGGGCCGCCGCAGTGGGAGTCACACTACGGACGGGAATGGCGCGAAGAAGCGCACGAGCGTAACTGGCGTGAACGCGAGCAGCCCTGGCATCGGGGCGAGGGCAAAGGCTGCCCTCCAGGACTCGCCAAGCAAGGACGTTGCTAACGCAGGGCCAAGAGGGGGGATCCCTTACAGCTATCGGTCCTGGGATGCCCGCGAGAGCCGGCCACGCTTCAACCGGTCGGCCACGCGCTGACCCATCAGCCTTCCTCACCACCTTCCCGCTGCCCCCGCAGGAAGTCCTGTAACTCTTGCATCAGCTTTTCTGAGTCGAGTTCTCCGATAGATGGCGTTTGCTGCTCCTCGCCTGCCGTCGCGTCGTACTGCTGCTCTAGTTGCTGCACGTGCTCTCGGGTGGCGCGATTTCGAGCCACCTCGCGATCACATTGGGTGCGGAAGTCTTGGATGGCCTCGGCGAAGTGGGACATGTCCGGGCTAAGGTGGAGCAGGCGGGCAACATAGGTCAACAGTGCCTGGATCGCCGCTGGATTCTCGTTGTTTTGCAGGTAATGGGGCGCTTGCCCCATCAAGCCGAGATGCGACATTCCACGTCGCTCCGCGGCGTCCAAGACGACCGTGGAAATACCGGTCGGGCCTTCGTAGCTCGGACGACGATAGATGCCCCAGGCTTCGAGCACAGATCGCCAGGCGGGGTCGCTGGAGCGTCCTGTGACACGTATTGGACGGGTATGAGGCGCGCCAGCCAAGAGCGCCCCTATCGAGACGATCCGCCTCACTCCACAGCGCTCGGCCACATCAAGGAACGCCTTCGTATAGGTGCGCCACTTCTGATGCGGCTCCACGCCGCAAAATAGGAGTATGCCGTCGCGGCCATTCCCTGGGTGCCACGCGAAGAACTCACTCCTCGGCCAATGGATGTTACGTTCCCCATCAGCCCTCAACCGCACCTCGGGCCGTTCCTGCGTAAACAAGAAGAATTGTTCAGGGTCTATCCAGGCCAACCGCGTGGCCGAGAGGTCGCGGACCAGGTGGCGCAAGGCGCCCGTTGCCGCCTGGCCGGCATCGATCCATCCCCCAAACGCCATCAACATCGTTGTCAAGTTAGCAGGCGGCTCGCGGTCAAACTCTATATGGTCCATGTTCATCCTCTTGGCAGTGGAGAGCGTCGCTCACCACCCACACTGACGTCCTACGCCTCAAAAGCTCGGCTTGGTTGCAAATGGTGTCAACTGCAACTCGTGTGTCCAGCAGGATTTATCCTGGGTGTGTAAGTAATAAAAAGCCTCGGCAATCTTCACGGGATTCATCACAACGTCAGGATTCTGTTGGGCTCTCGGAAGTGCTCTGGTGCCTGGCGAGTCGATGAGGCCGTCGATCACGACATTGGCCACGTGTACGCCGTGCTCGGAATATTCTTCCGTGAGCACCTGCGCCAGCGTGCGCATCATGACGCGCGGATAGTACAGCGACTGTCCGGTCATGCGCTTGCGACCACGCAGTGAGAACGGGTTGTTTGAAATGAGGAACGAGCCGGCACCACGCTGTCGCATGGCGGGCAATACTTCCTGCGCGACCAGGAACGGTCCGCGGCTGGCGATGTGCTGGGCGGTTTCGAATATGTCGATGGGGATGTGTTCCAGCAACTCTTTCTCTGGCGGCAAGTCACGCCCCTCGAGATAACCGGCGTTGTAGACCAGGACATCCGGGTCCCCAGCTTGCCTGCGAATCGTGGTGAACGCGCGTGATATGGATTCGCCTGACACCAGGTCCAGCTCGACGATCATGCCTTCGCCGCCTTGCTCGATGATGGCCTTCTCCAGCGCCGAGGCATTGGCGGCACGACGAGTCGTCAGGACGACGAAAAAACCTTCCTTGGCAAATTTCTGGGCGATGGCGCCGCCGACGCCCCAGCGCATGCCAACGGGGATATCGCTGTCGTCGAGCACCTTGCCGTGCGCCAGTTTGGTGTTGCGTCCATCGGACTGCCACTTGGAGGTTGCCCCAACCACAACGGCGACCTGCTTACGGGCTGAGTTCATGAGGAATTCCTCGCTCGTTGGTGTTGGCTGCTCGCGCTGCTCGTAAACCTGGTAAGCATAGGGAAAAGAGGCGCCCTTCACAACCGTGGCCCCTCGGCTGCGCGCCGACGGGCATCCCCGAGCGCGCCGCGGCCAGCCCCCGGGGCGCCCCGAAGCCCCTGCAGGAGCACAGCCAGACGCGGCGGGTTCCCCTCTACACCGCCTTGACAATCTCCAGGTGGGGGCAGATTATCCCGTCACCGCCTTGACTGTTCGGCCCGGGGGAGGCAGTGATGTCCCTGGATCGGGTCCCTGGCCCACCTTCCGCTGTTCTCGCTGACGATGCTCTATGGTTGCCTCACGTCTTCGCCCTATGACTCGCCGATTCTTCTTGGTCTTGTTCTCGTGGAGCGGGTGCGCCTGCCTCCTGCTGTTCGCTATTGACGGCATCCCTGACACCGAACAGTTCGACGGCATCCTCGTCCCCACCTCTCTTCCTTCGGCAGGCAACAGCCTTCCGCTCGACTCACCGATTAGCGATTCGGTCGCTGCTTCGATCTCTGCTCTTTCCGTCTATCTGTCATTTCTCCTTCGCTCGCCACCCTCTCTCGTCCATTTTGCGTCTACACATTTCAACCTAAGAGATCCTAGCGCCCCGGGTCGCCTGCAAGCCGACGACCTTCAAAGCCGGCGACTCCCACCTGATCGCGGCCAACCATGTGCATAAGCGAAGGTGCCAGTGCGCCGAGCCCTGGCCTTCTCGAGGACGCACAGCATGCTGGCTGTGCACGCTCCGTGTGTAGCTGTTGGTGATGTCGGCCTTGTGGTGTCGTCAACGGTTCGGTTGCCTTTCACCACCCACTTGAGGAGGAGGCGGTCATGCAAAGATTCCTCGTCAAGACGCTCTTCACCTTCGTCGTCCTTGCGATGCTGGCTCCGCCTGTCTTCGCTCAGGCGCCGGCGCCCAGGGTCACGATCACCGGGCTCTTCGACCAGGTCACCTCGGCGGGCAGAAACTTCTACGACGGCGACTTGACCCGCACCAGCGATCGTGAGTGGTACGCCCGGACCCGGTTCCGTCCGGACTTCGAGTTCTCGGTCGGGCGGGTCAAGGCCGTGCTCGGTCTCGAGATCGACTTGCAGTACGGGCAGGCCGGGCCCAACGACGGTGGCTTCCCGGGTAACACGTCCGGCGCCAACTCGGGCTGCAAGGTCAACACCAACGGCTGTCTGGACCTCAACACCGACGTGGGCGGCATGATCGAGATCAAGTGGATCTACACGGAGTTTCCGCTGACGGGCAAGGACAGCCTGCTGCCGTTCATCCCGGTCGAGACCATCGCTCGGGCGGGCGGCCAGCCCTTCGCCGGGCTCGCCAACTACAAGATCGTTTACGCGAACGGCGACTTTGCCGGCGTGTCGGCCGTCACGACGTTCGCGCCGAACATCAAGACCAACCTGGCCTATGTCATGATCGAGGACCAGCTCGCGGGGGCGAACCGCGGCATCGGCGCGCTCAAGACTACTCGCGGCGAGGACTACGCGGTGATCGTGAGTCCCGAGATCTCGCCGTTCAAGGGGCTCGACCTGAAACCGCTGTTCTCGTGGTTCCACGCCGATGGCGTGACGGCCAGTGGGTCCCGGCACCACGTGGTCGACCCCCACTTCGCTGGTCCTGCTAATACCACGACCAACTCTGCCGCAGCGCTCGGCGGCGGTGCTGCCGCGGGCGACCCGACGTACCACGAGGATCGCTACACGGTCGGTCTCGACGCGCGCTGGCGCTCGGGCCCCTTCGCCTTTGACCCCACGTTCTACTACCAGTGGGGCCAGCGGGACCACAGGGCGTTCAAGCCGGACGGCTCGGTCGGGAAGGTCCAGGCCGACATGAGCTCCTGGATTGTCGACCTAATCGGCAGCTTCTCGACCGGCCCGCTGCTCCTCGAGGCGCGCGTTGCCTACAGCCCGGGCAACAAGGCCCGTGACAACCTCGCCAAGTCGGTCCGCTACTTCCAGCAGCTCGATGAGGACGGGAACTACTGGGCTGGCTGGGCCGCGATCCTGGCCAACGGAGGAATCGACTACTTCAACGGCCAGCTGCTGACCAACCAGGGTCGCCACATCGGGTACGACCGGTACGGCCGCGCCTCACTCGGCGTCAGGGCGACCTATAGCTTCACGCCCGCGCTCGCTGTCTACACCTGGGTCAGCCCGAACTGGACGGCGGAGAAGGTCGACACCGATACGGGTGCGGGCGCCGGTACGGGCGCCGGCGCCGTCAGCCGAACAACTCTGGACGCCCAGAGCTGGCTGGAGGGCGACTCCCGCTACATCGGCACCGAGGTGGACGTCGGACTCACATGGCGGTTCGCCCCGAACGTGGCGTTCGATCTCCAGGGCGCCTATCTCTTTGCGGGAGACGCGCTGGAGACCGCCGAGGTTCTCAACGGCGTGCACACGCGGCGGGAGTCGAAGGACGCCTACATGGTGGCGGCGCGCGTGAGGTTTGCGTTCTAGTTACTTCCCGGCGCGCGCTTTCCGGTGATCCTCGACAGACCGGCGGCGGTTCCACCAGGGCCAGGTTCGCCGTCTCGTGGGACTCGACACCGTCGTCAGGAAGGAGGAACGACCGCCGAGCAGACGTCGTATGTGCCAAAAATGTGCCCGACTCGAGCGCATTCAGGATCATTCCAGCGCATTCCAGCGCACGATGACCGAATCACTTCGTGACTTTGCCGTAAGGATTTCCGCGTACTTCCACGAATCAAGCGCCAGGACTGAAAATCCTGGTGTCGGCCGTTCAATCCCGTCCCTGCCCACCAGCCTTTCAGCCACTTAGCGAGCGTCGTCTCCGTGCTGTCACCGAATTGTCACCAGGACGCCGCGCGGGTATCATCGGGCCCGCGATGAAAGGGCTAGGCTCGATCCGGCTCCTGGGCGAGCGCCGGCCTGGGCGTGTCGGCGAGAAAGGACGTACGCGATGAAAGCGATGGCCGCGGTGCTCTACGAGGCGGGCAAGCGATTCGATGTCCGCGAGGTCGACGTCGCTCCGCCGCGCGCGGGCGAAGTCCTCGTCCGCATGGCCGCGGGCGGCGTCTGCCACAGCGACCTGCACGTGATGACCGGGCACCTCAGCGCGCCGCTGCCGGCGATCCTCGGCCACGAAGGCGCGGGTGTGGTCGCCGAGGTCGGTGCCGGCGTCACGTCCGTGCGACCAGGCGATCACGTCATCCCCCTGTGGCGCGTCTCGTGCGGCGAATGCGAGCACTGCACGGGTGGCCGGCCCGCGCTCTGCGCGGCAGGTCTCGAGATCCGTCGCACGGGACGGCTCCTCGACGGCACCAGCCGTTTCAGCGCGGACGGTCAGGAGCTCAAGCACTTCAACGGGGTCTCGACGTTCTCCGCCTACTCGGTCATTCCCGAGCGCTCGGTGCTGAAGATCCCCGACGATCTTCCGCTCGACCGCGCAGCGCTGCTGGGGTGCGGTGTCATCACCGGCGTCGGCGCGGTGTTCAACTGCGCGCGCGTGCGGCCGGGCTCGAGCGTTGCCGTCGTCGGAACCGGCGGCGTCGGTCTGAACGTCGTGCAGGGCGCCGCGCTCGCGGGCGCCGAGCGGATCATCGCGATCGACCTCCTCGACCGGAAGCTCGAGTTCGCGCGTCAGTTCGGCGCGACGCACACCGTCAACGCCTCGGCGGGTGATCCCGTCGCCGCCGTGCGGGAGCTCACGGGGGGTCGCGGGGTCGACTACGCGTTCGAGGTCGTCGGGTTACCGAAGACGATGCGGCAGGCGTACGACTGCCTCGCGAAGCGCGGGCTTGCCGTGATCGTCGGCGTGGCGCCGGTCACCGCCGAGATCCCGGTGCCGGTGATGTCGCTGGTCTTCGAGGAGCGCGCCATCGCCGGCTCGATCTACGGTTCCTCGCGGCCACGGCACGACATCCCGAAGCTGATCGACCTCTACCGCGCCGGCAAGCTGAAGCTCGACGAGCTGCTGACCCGGCGCTATCCGTTCGCGGAGATCAACGAAGCGTATGACGCGCTCGAGCGCGGAGAGGTCGCGCGTAGCGTCGTGATCTTTTGAACCGCTCCGATTCCATTTGGCGTGGCCGCGTCTAGTAACCCCGAGCCCACTCCATCACGTTGGCGAGCGGTCGCCCCTCCAGATCTGCGCGCAGATTGTCGGAGAACTTGTCTACGGCTTCCTTGAAGTAGACCCCCGGGTGCCGTCGTAGTCCGCGCGCGGTTCGGTCCGATCGCCGAACCCGGCGCGCGGTCGACCGCGGCCAGGGTAGGTGGTAGGCTGAAGGCGTGAGCCAACCGCACTGAAGGAGGTGCGTCATGACTCGGAGATCTCGCTGGTTGTGGGTCACTCCCGCATGCCTCGTGGTCGTAGCTCTGTCTTGCAGCACCGCCGGTGCCGCCGAAAAGACGAAGGTGGACAGGGCGACCAAGCAGGTCGAGCAGGGCGCCAAGCAGATCGGGCAGGGCAAAGTCGGTCCGGGCTTCAAGGAGATGTTCACGGGCATCGGCCACACGATCGTCGAGGGCGCCAAGTTCAGCGGCGACACGATGGGGGAGTACTTCAAGAAGACTTTCGGTAGCTAAGCTTCCGACTGCTTCACGCCCTTGGCGGCGCCGTGCACCCGGGGAGCGATAGGGGCGGAGGAGTAGCGGTCGAGAGGCGCCTTGGCCTCATTCGTGAGGATACCAATTGCTTTCCGGCGCCCCGGAACGGGCTCTTTCGGAGGAGATCGACGCGACTGGCCATGAAATGGACGCGGGTCTGGTGCAGGCGTCTGGAGCAAACGTAGCTTCATCACGGCTGCGTCGACGAGACAACCTCGCCGTCCAGTACAATACCCCGCATGGCCGAGGCGGATCGCATCGCGGAGTTCAAGGAGGTCGCCGAGTTGATGCCGGACGACCCCGTCGTGCGGTTCGGGCTCGCCGGGGCGTACCTCGACGCAGGGCAGCCCGAGAATGCGGCCGACGAGTACCGGGAGGCGATCCGGCTGAAGCCGGATTACTCGGCGGCGCACCGTGGGCTCGGCCGCGCGCTCGAGCGAGCGGGCCGGCTCGAGGAGGCCCGAGCAGCGTACCAGCAAGGGCTCGAGGTCGCGGCGCGGACCGGCGACCTGCAGACCGGGAAGGAGATCGAAGTGTTCCTCCGCCGGCTCGAGAAGGCGGTGGGATGAGCGCCGTCTTTCAGCCCGACCAGCGAGTCAAGGTCAACCTGAGCGGCCTGACGATCAAGGGCGTGGCCTTCAGTCAGAATGTGCAGGAAGCACTGGGCACCATCGTGAAGCAGGTCTCCGCCGAGCCCTCCGTGTATCTGGTCGAGCTGCTCTTCAGCTTCAAGGGCATCAAGCGTGTGGAGGTCCCCGAGGATCGCGTCCAGCGCGGATAGGCGGCATGCATGGTAATTGCGGACGACCGTGAGTGATCCCCTGAATCGTTCCACGTTTCCCCGCGCGCCCGAGGAAGTGCTCCTGCCCACGGTCGAGACCGTGGAACTGGAGCAGGAACAGACGCTCGAGGCGTGGGCCAACGCGCACCCCCACGCGACAGTCGTGTTGCAAATGGTCTACGACAAGCGCACGATCCCCGCCCGCTATTGCCCGAGGTGCCGGGAGCTGAGGACGCTGCGCGACGAGATCCCATTCATCCGCCGGTACCTCGAGCAGCCCACCTGGAGAATCTGGCTGGATGTCGTGGGCCTGCTGACGGCCGCGCTAATCTTGGCGCATTGGGCGCTCTGGGGACTCTAAACGAACGGCGTCCAGTCTCCGTCTGATCTCTGGAGTCGTCGTCCGAAGGCCGTTCGCGTGAACGCCAAGGGGCGCTCTAGCGAACGCCTCGCGTGCGCCCGAACCTCCGGAGAACGCGCTTCACGGCGACCACCGCGAAGAACGCCTCCACCCGGGCCCGGGTCGTTGCCGAGGGGCGCCAGTTTCCCGCCAGCACGGACACGACGGCGTGGAAGATGCCGAGGAACGGCGGGCGCGAGTACCACAGCTCGCGGAAGGCCGGATCGTAGAACCCGACCGCGAATCGCCGGAAGTGGTGGTAGCGCTTGCGCACGACCCGCTCGTAGCGGGCGAAGGCCCGCGCCGACACGTCGCCCGCGCGCAGCCCCGCGTCGATGGCCTCCGCCGCTTCGAGACCTCCCTGCATGGCCAACATGACGCCGGTGGAGAAGACGGGATCCAGGAACGCCGCCGCGTCGCCGACCGCGACCCATCGGTCCCCGACCATCCGGGTGGCGAGATAGGAATAGTCGGCGTCGAACCGCGCGGGGGAGACACGCTGTGCCCGCTGGAGCAGCGGCGCGGCGGCCGGCGTGTCGGCCAGATAGTGGGCCAGGCTCTCCTCCGGCGTGGGTCTGGATTCGCGCCGGTGAACGGTCTGCGGGATGACGGCGCCGACGCTGATGACGGTGTCCGAGAGCGGGATGAACCACAGCCAGCCCATGTCCGGGCGCGTGAACATCCGGATGTCCCCGGCCCGCCGGCCTGTCGCGCGGGGGATGCCCTCGTACTGCGCGTGGACCGCGATGTTGAGCAGGAGCGGGTCGTGCTCGTGGCGGCCGAAGCGCTTCACCAGCACGCCGGTCCGTCCCGACGCGTCGACCACGACCCCCGCCCGCAGCGTGCCGTTGCCGCCGAGCCGGTCCGCGAAGCGGAGCGTGACGCCGTCGCGGTCGAAGACCGCATCGAGGAGTCGGTGCTCTTCGAGCACCCGGGCGCCGCACTTCTCGGAATGGCGGAGCAGGATCTCGTCGAATCTTTCCCGTAAGACCTGAAACGTCTGGGGCGTGGGCGTCTCCAGGGCGGTCTGAAAGTCGGCGTACCGCTCGGCCGCCCCGTCAGGCGCCCGGAAGCTCGCGCCCCACTTCTCGACGAACCCGGACGCCGCGATGATGTCGCGCGCGCCCAGGGCGTGGAGGATCTCGTTGGTCCACGGCAGCTGTGATTCGCCGATGTGGAAGCGCGGAAACCGTTCGCGCTCCAGCACGACGACGCTCCGGCCGCGCCTGGCCAGCGCGGTGGCGGCGCTGGAGCCGCCCGGCCCCCCGCCGATGACCGCCACGTCGTAGTCCCACCGGCCGCTCGCGCCGTCCATGGTCGCCCTCAGGCATCATGCATACACCAACTGCCGTGCGCACTGAAAATCCTGGTGTCGGCGGTTCAATCCCGTCCATCGCCAGTTCTCGCTCCACGCCAGCGCGAGCGTGCGCAGTATAATCGGGCGACCGTGGAGACACTCCAGACGGTGTAGAGGAGACGCACATGCATGTCGGCCTGGTGATGGAATGTGACTATCGCGAGGGGAGAACGCAGGAAGAGGCCTTTGCCGAAGCGATGTGCATCGCCGAGATCGCGGAGACGCAAGGGCTCGATGGCGTCTGGCTGGCCGAGCGACACTTCGCCATGCACAGGCGACCCACCGATCCCATGGGCGCGGGCATCCCGTCGATCGCCGCCGTGCCGCTCGTGCTGGCCGCCGCTATCGCGGCCCGCACCACACGCGTGCGGATCGGCACCGGGGTCAGCGTCCTGCCGCTCTGCCACCCCATCCGCACCGCCGAAGAGGCCGCCACCGTCGATCAGATCAGCCAGGGCCGTCTCGACTTCGGCGTCGGCCGTAGCGGCTTTCCCCGCGCCTATTCGGGCTACGGCGTTCGATATGACGAGAGCCGCGATCGCTTCCAGGAGTCGCTCGACGTCATTCTCAAAGCGTGGACTCAGGAGGGCTTCTCGCACACCGGGAAATATTTCGCGTTCGACAATCTGACCGTGGTGCCGCGGCCCTATCAGAAGCCGCATCCGCCGATCTGGGTGGCGGCCACGACCCACGACACGTTTCCGATGGTCGGGCGCATGGGCTTTTCGCTTGTCACCGGGCTGCGCGGGTTCGACGTCCCCGAGGCGGCCGGACACCTCAAGGTGTACCGCACCGCATTGCGGGAGGCCGGACATCCGGGCAACGGCAACGTCTACCTCCGCATCCCGGTCTACGTCGCGGGCACCGCGGCGCAGGCGCGCGCGGAGCCGGAGGAGAGCACCACCCGGGCCTATCGCCGGTTGGCCGAGAACCTGGCCGCGTCGGTCGGGGCCGCGGGGACGACCGGTTCGGAAGAGCGCGCGGAGCGGGCGGATCGCCTCTCACACGTGAGCTACGACGACTTGTTGCGCGATCGAGTGGCGTACGGCACCCCGGACATGGTCGTCGACCGGCTGCGCCAGCTGCGAGAAGAGCTGGGTCTGTCGGGGGTCATCATGGAGTCGAACGTCGGCGGGCGGATTCCGCTCGAGCGCGTGCTCACCTCGATTCGCCTCTATGCGCAAGAGGTCGCTCCGCGTCTGCGTTAACGCCCTGCGTCCTCCTGAGACGACCTCAGCAGAACCCTTGCCACTAATTCCTTGGTCTTGTCCAGAGCAGCCTTGCGCGTACTGTCATTGCCGCCCGCCGTGTACCCTCTGGTGACGCAGTCTCTCAGATAGGCCGCTTCGTCCTTCTTCCCCGGGTCAAACGTCTGCCCGGTGTCTCGTCGCGTCATGGTGCGCGTCGCCGGGTCGTAGGCCCGAAAACACCGTCCCCAGTTTTGACTATGAACATTTCGGGATTGACGAAGCCCGGCAATGTCGAATCCGTGATACACGCCGGGATACACGATCGTTGCCGTATCGACGCCACGCTCCCGCAGGTAGGTGGCGTGCGCGACGCATTCGGAGGCAGGCGTCAGATCGTCCTTTTCACCCAAGAGAAAGACGATCGGTGCCTTGGTGGTCGGCATATTCAGATAGAAGGTGTTGCAGCTCGGGTAGAGAGGAATGTGAAGGGCAAGTCTCTGCTCGGGGCCCGCCACGGCTTCCTGAACCGCGGCAAAGGCTGAAAAGAGAGCCGCGTTGCCGCCTTTCGAGAAGCCGATGGTGCCGATTCGCCGTCTGTCGATTTTTGGGTGGGTCGCGAGCAGCTTCATCGCGTGGACCACGTCTGCGGCGACTGTCCATTCAATCAACCTGGTCTGGTCGGATGCGGTTTCTGTGATTCCGCGCTGAGTAAAATGGTCGAGAAGGAAGACACCCACGTGCATTGCGGTGAAGTGACGGGCCCAGCCGTAGTAGTGGTCGGCGAGCTTGGGCAAGCCGCTCGAGCCGTGAGAAATGATCATCACCGGATACGGGGGGGCTCCCCCTTGAGGCAGATACAAATCGCCCCACACTCTCGATTTCTGCTTCTCGAGATCGACCGTCTTGTATATGAACTCACGAGGTCCGGTCGAAGTGTGTGACCAGAACACCATCTGACCGATTTCGCCTCCTGCCAGCGTCGTGCGTAGTGGAGGGACGTCCTGAGCTGTCGCGCCACTCCACAGCGATCCCGCAAGGAAGACGGCCGTGAGCACCGGCATTTCCTTCCTCACTTTCTCAGCCGCAGATCCTCGTAGGGCGACGAGAAGGGATGGAGCTCGATGAGCCCGAGCCCCGGCTCTTCCACGCGCGCGCCCACTCCGTGGAGCTGGGCAAACTCACAGATCGGCGCGAACATCACGCGGTCGTACGCGATCTTCTGGATCTGGTGGAGCAACGCCTCGCGCTTCTTGCGGTCGGTCTCGCGTGCCTGCTGGTGGAAGAGGTCGTCGATCTCGGGATAGGAGCCGTAGGAGAAGCCGCCCGAGGTCATCTCGCGCTCAATCCGGGTGGCAGCGTTACCGTAGGCGCCGTTGGCGGCCTGCAGCAGGTTCCTGGGCTTCCTGTCCCGCACCTGGGCGAAGAACGCGGCCCGCTCGAGCGGCCGCATGCGCGTGCGGATCCCGACCGCCTTCAGGTAGTTGACCACGGCCTCGGCGAGGTCCGAGAAGGAGGCATCGCAGGTGTAGTCGCCGGCGTCGAAGCCGCCCGGGTACCCCGCCTCGGCCAGGAGCTTCCGGGCCCGCTCGGGATCGTAGGCAATGGGCGGGGCCGGCCACGCGAACTCGAAGACGGAGGGGACGATGCTCGCTGCCGGCTTGGCGAAGCCCAGCGTCTCCGCCTGGCTGATGGCCTGGCGGTCGAGGGCCACGCTCGCGGCGAGGCGCACGCGCTGGTCGTGCCACGGTGATTTCGGATCCCACTGCTCGGACGTGAAGCTGACGAAGAACGAGCCGGCGGTGACCGTGGCCGCGAGCTTGAGACCAGCCGTCCGCCGGACCTCCTGAGCGAGGGCGCCGCGCAGGGCGTGGGCAATGTCCACCTCACCCCGCTTGAGCATGGCCAGGCGCGTGGACTCGTCGGGCACCATGTGAAAGACCAGGCGCTTGACGGCGGGCATCTTGCGCCAGTATCCCTCGTGTGCCTCTAGCGCGAGCTCCACGCCGGGCTTGAACGAGACGAAGCGATACGGCCCGGCGCCGATCGGGGCCTTCTTGAAACCCTCCTCGCCTACCTTCTCCACGTATTTCCTGGGCACGATCCAGGCCGCGCCGGTGGCCGGGGTCGCGTAGAAGGCGAGGAAGTCCGGCCATGGCTCCTTCAGCCGGAAGCGGATGCGATGGGGATCGACGATCTCGACGGCGGCCACCGCGTCGCGCAGCACCTTGGCCGCCACGCCCCGGTAGCGGTCGAAGGAGAACTTCACGTCCTCGGCCGTCATGACGTCGCCGTTGTGGAACTTCACGCCCCGGCGCAGGACGAACTCGTAGCTGAGCCCGTCTCGGGTCACGCTCCACGACTCGGCCAGGCTCGGGGTCATGGACTTGCCGGGCATCGGCTTCACGAGCGCGTCGTGCAGGGCGTAGTACGTGAAGAGCGGCGTGATGCCCTGCGTATGCTCGCCGGGATCGAACCAGACGGGCGCGATGGTGAAATGCACGGCCCAGGTGATCTGGCCCTCGGGGGCGGCGTACGCGGGTGCGGCGGCGAGCGCGGGGGCCAGGGCGAGAGCGGCCACGGCGAGAAGGCCTGCGACGCGTCGGTTCATGGTGGTCTCCCTCCCGACAGCATCCGGGCTGAAGCGTGACGCGAGTGGAGTCGATGGGCTGTCGGTCATTATCCGTGAGCGACCACGGTCACGGCAATGTGCCAAGCGCGTGGCGGTGCTACAATCCGCCCTCAAGTCTTCCCTCAAGGAGAGCCCCATGCATAGGGTCCTCGGACTGCTCACCGCCATCGTGCTGCTGGTCTCGCCACTCGCCGCCTCGGTCCAGGACGCCCACGCCGACCTGAACGACGTGGCGAAGGCGCTGGGTGCGTCCACGGTCAAGTCGATCCAGTACACCGGGAATGGCGGGGTCTACGCGGTCGGGCAGAGCGCCGTGCCCGGGCTGCCGTGGCCGGAGTACAACGTCAAGAGCCACACGCGGTCCGTGAACTACGACACGGCCTCCCTGCGCGACGAACAGGTGCGGACGCAGGCGCTGGACCCGCCCCGCTCCGGCG
>WNFS01000433.1_pt1 | contig 30453 bp, 20 predicted proteins | sample 5400141 | NCBI WGS metagenome assembly WNFS01 (sample SAMN13153358, study PRJNA577476) | soil metagenome | isolation source: 60 cm saprolite under Madrone tree | place: USA:California | collected 2016-06-14
ATTCCCCATTGAGGAATGCGCCTCCATCATGCTGCAGGAAGCCGCACAGCATCTGAAGACTGAAACGTCGCTCGAGAAAATCTACTTCGTGCTGTTCGACGATCGCGCCTGCGATGTGTTCACGCGCGCCTGGAAAAAACTTCAGACAGGCTTATCCGCCGCGAAGCGTGGAGACTAATCAAGGGATCTCTCCCCAAGCACTCCGAATCTGCAAGGATCCGTTCCGCAGCCATCCCGATCCACCGCTCTTGCCGTATGTCGCTGATCCGACAGTACTTATCTTATCACCGTAATGTGTAGGCCCCGCGAGCCGTGAATCCGGCTTCGGGCATCGGTTAAATACAAATCCGCAAGATTCCGTTTAGATGGCGCGGCCAGTGCTGGTACTACTCGAAAATGACCGTTTTGTTCCCGTAGAGCAAGATGCGGTTCTCGATATGCCAGCGTACGGCTCGAGAGAGCACGACCTTCTCCAGGTCCCGGCCCTTCTGGACCAGATCCTCGACCGTGTCACGATGCGATATGCGCGCTACGCCTTGCTCGATGATCGGCCCGTCATCGAGCACTTCCGTAACATAGTGTGCCGTGGCGCCGATGATTTTCACACCGCGATCAAAAGCCTGCTGGTGTGGCTTCGCCCCAACAAACGCGGGCAAGAAGGAATGATGGATATTGATGATTTGCTGCGGATATTGCTCGATGAAGTCCTTGGAGAGCACTTGCATATACCGGGCCAGGACGACCAGCTCGATATTGTTTTGGCGAAGCAACTCCATCTGCCGCTTTTCAGCCTCCAGCTTGCTTTCCTTCGTCACTGGAATGAGGTGATACGGAATGTCGTGAAAGTCTGCATGCCGTTTCGTGTCCGGATGATTGCTAATCATCAAAGGAATTTCACAGGCGAGTTCGCCAATCCTCTGCCGGTAAAGCAGGTCTACGAGACAGTGATCATATTTTGAAACGAGAATGGCGACGCGAGGGCGATAATTCGACCTCGTGATGCGCCACCGAATCGAAAACTCTTCGGCGATGGGTGCAAACCATTGCGGAAAGTCCTTTAGATCGAACTCGAACCCTACAAGATCCCATTCGACGCGGGCGAGATAGAAACGCTCTTCCCCTGCCTGGTGCTGCTCGAAATGAAGGATGTCGCCGCCATGCCAGTAAATGAAATCCGCAATCGCCGCATCCAGGCCTTTGCGATCCGGGCACCGCAACAAGAGGATAGCGCTGTTCTTCAAGGTGAGTCCTCGCGTGGCCGGTCATCTTACCTCAATTTCCAGAAGAGCATCGCGCCGCTTGACTGAGTGGCTACGATAACGCGGTAGTTGCGAACTGACGCTCAAGTGGGATTTGGGTATTGCGGCAGTCTCCGGCAAGTGATTTATCGGGGGTTGACTGATTTGCGTCGAACAGTTGCTTAGGTGCCGAGTCGGAACGATACTGACTTAAGACAAAACAGCCAACGGCTACGCGTGACTCAACATTAGGCCCGCATTGCTCGATTCTGCACAGAACACAACGTTCTGTGGGGCATCGTTGATTTTCAGCAGGCTCTGCTGTGTTTGGCATAAATATGGAGGAAGATATCTTGAAGAAAGCCCGACGCAGGCTGATGGTCCTGTCCGCCATATTCTTGATAGTCCTCATCGGACAACTTGTGCGGGCGCAAGACACGAACAAACCAAAAATAGGTTTTTCCATGGAAGATATGAAGGGAGAGCGTTGGCAGACGGACCTGAATTCCTTTGAGGCGCGGGCCAAGCAGTTAGGGACGGATGTGATCTCCAGAGACGCCGGCGGAGACGATGATCGTCAGCTCCAGCAAATCCAGGACATGATCAAGGCCGGCATCAAAGTGCTGGTTTTAATGCCCCGCGATACCACAACGGCCAGCCGGATGGTGGACGCCGCGAAGTCGGCCAATGTTAAGGTCATCAGTTACGATCGCCTGGTTCTGAACAGCGATGTCGATCTCTACGTGAGTTTTGACCGCCTTGAGACCGGCTGGATGCAGGCGGACTATCTCGTAAAGCATGCACCCAAAGGGAATTATGTGCTGATCGCGGGTTCGGCACGTGATGAAGGTGCGAAAACTCTCCACGACGCGCAGATGCACGTTTTGCAGCCATATATCGATCGCGGCGACATCAAAGTGATCGCTGATGCGTATACCAAAGACTGGCTGCCTTCCGAGGCGTACCTTTTTATGCTCAAGGCCATTGATTCCTCTCAGGGCAACCTCGCTGCCGTTCTCGCTTCCAATGACGGATTGGCCGGAGGCGCGATTCAGGCGCTCCGCGAACATAATCTGGCCGGCAAAGTGTTGGTTTCCGGACAAGATGCGGATTTGGCGGCGGTCATCTGCATTGCCCAGGGCACGCAAGGCATGACGGTCTACAAGCCGATAACAAATGAAGCGGCAGTCGCCGCCGAGGAAGCGGTTCGCCTGGCGAAGGGGGAAAAGGTGCGCGCGAACAGGACGATGAGCAATGGCAAAGCTGACATACCCGTAATCCTCCTGAAACCCGTGCTGGTGACAAAGGACAATATCAAGACGACGGTGGTCAAAGACGGATTCCAGACATTAAAGAGCATTAACCAGGCATTGTCTCAAGAACAGCAGATCAAGTAGGGCCGTCTCCTGTATAGCGATGAGCAATCGCTTGGGGCTAAGAATCCTTACGGAAACGATACATTCCTTTTGCTTTTTACTGCTAGCCGTTTACTGGCTGGGCTTTTTTAGGACGGGGCGGTCGCCCGCGGGAGGCGGTGGCGGCGTTCCGGATGTTGGAGTTACACCGGTTGAAGGGTTTGCAGCGGAGATGCCGCCCTCGGAATAGGGTTTCTTTAGGAAGCGCTCGGCCTCTACCTGGGCGCCGCCGGTGTCGTCGTTCGTTTGTTTGGCTTTGCTATATTCATTGACGGCGCGCTCGCGCTGGCCAAGTAGATCGAAAACTTTCCCGAGGTAGATGTGGCCCCAGACTTCGGTCCATTTTTCGGACGGTTCGGGAACGGCTTGCAGCGATTCGCGGAAGGCGTTAGCAGCGGCTTGATAATTTTTTTGGTAGAAGAAAGCTTCGCCCATGCGGAAATTGGCGAGCGGTCGGCCGGGCTGGATCGAGAGCGCGCGTTGATACTGGCCAATGGCATCGTAGTAGCGCCCTTGCTCGGCGAGTTCTTCGCCGCGAGCAATGGCCGCGCGAGCGCGAAGCGAAACGCTGCCTTTTAGGACGAGATTGTTGGGATCAACCTTGATGCCGCCGGGTTTGGGGCGACCAAACGTTTCGACGGTAAACGGCGATTCCATTCCAAGAACATCGACCCATTTTGTTTCCGGATTGCCTTCGGTATCGATGCGCAGCTCGACGGGCATGCTGAAGGTGTCGATGGGCTGCTTGATCTTGCCGACGATGCGGAAGCCTTTGGGAGTGCGGTAGATCACGAACTCGGTGGTGAAATCAGGGACGCCGGTAGAATTCAGCCATTGCACGAAAAAGCCGCGGAGATTGGGCGCAACTTGACCGGGTTTGGCCGCCGCTTGGACGTCCTTGTCGGCCAAATTAATGAGGCCGTCGATGGTAGCCGTCTTCCCGGCATAATTGGTCGCGAAATCATGGAGCATCGTTTTGAAAGCAACATCACCCATCAGCCCGCGAAGCATGTGAAAAACCATCGCGCCTTTATTTAGCACAACCGAGCGGTAATCGCTTGAATAAGGGGCAAGCCTGGCTGCTTGGGCAATCGGCGAGGCATCGTCATACATAAGAGCGCCAACCGCAAATTCATCGACGGCGCGGAGGCCGGCTTCTTTCCCGGCGCTTTGCTCAGCGTAGAGTTCTTCGCAGTAGCGGGAAAGGCCGTCGGTGACCCAAACATCGCCGGGACTTGCCGGGAGCACGGAACCGCCAAACCATTGTGAAGCAACCAGGCGGGCGATAGTGCGCTCGGCGGTTTTCGGCTCCCAGAGGCGGCGACTGAGAAGAAGGACGCCGGGAGCGGAGAAGTCGCGCACTGTGCCTTCCGGTAACTGAATGACCGTGAACTCCGGATCTTCCATGCTGCCAAACATGTCAGAAAAAACAGTGACGGCGCGAGCTACGTCATCAGCAAAGCCTTGAGCATTGCCCGAATCGGAGCGGGGAGCGTAAACGGCTACATCGATGCCTTGTGCCTGCTTGGGATTCAGCTGCAGATTCCCGGCTACGAAGGTTCCGTGCGGGCCGGGAGTCTTGCATTCAAAGGTATAGAGCAGGCGTCCGCCCTCGGCGCCACCCTTCCCGGCCAATGGCGTTGGAGCTGAACTCTTGCCCGAACCAGCCACCGCAAACGAGTCTGGGACATTTAGACGGAACGTGGCAGTGTAGCGGTTCGATGGATAGTTCGTGAGTGGGAACCATCTGGCCGGAAGCAGCAGATAGGCATTTTCATGGCCGATGACTGCAGCGCGCACGCCTGGGACGGGGCTGTTTTCCTCGTTGGCGAGCAAGCCTGCATAGGTGAACGTCAGCGTGACGTGGCCGCCAGCGGCGACTGGCGTCGGCAAGGTGACAAGGACGTAGAGAGGATTCGTGGAGTCCCGGCCAAAACCTAGTGATTTGCCGTCGGCCGTTTTTACATCGCTGACGACGAGATTGGGATGCAACTCGACCCGGATGTTGCCGGAAACGTCGGTGGCCCTGAAGTTGATTTTGGCGATGGCGCTGATGGATTGGCGCGTGGAGTCGAGCGTGGCGGAGATATCGTAGCTGTCCGCGAGAAAACCCACGGGGCGTGGCGCCTGGGCGCGAAGCGGCGTAACGCCACAGGCTAGCGCGACGGCGAACAGAGTTGCGAACTGAGCACAAGTTTTTCGGCGGAGGGGCATCAAACTACCTTTCAACTGCCTTTCAAAATGGGGCACCTTTCACTGCGGTGCGGACCGACACCATTCTGCCTATATAGGATAGCAGAGACCCGCCTAAGCGTTGCCAGCGACACTCGCGAGAAGAGCAACGATGGCATCGGCGGCGCGATCGACGGCTCCCGGGGGACCCAGGCGTGTGCGGACTTCGGCGAGGCCGGAGCGCAGATCTTCGCGGGCGCGCGGGTCGTTGAGGAGGCGCAGGACCTCTTCGGCGACTTTAGGCGGCGTGAAGTCCTTTTGAATCAGTTCGGGAACGACGCGGCGCTCGGCGATCAGGTTCACCATACTGAAATAAGACGTGCGAACTAGGGGCTTGGCGAGCAGGGCGGTGAGCGGCGTCACGCGATAGACGACGACCATGGGGACATTAAGAAGCGCGGCTTCGACTGTGGCTGTGCCGCTGGAGACGATGGCGGCATCGGCGGCAGCTAGCGCGTTGTAGGTCTGATTTTCAACGACACGGACGTTGAGAACGGCGTTCCAGTTTGTTTGGAGATCGTTGATGTTGTTGTGAGCGGCTGCGGCAAGGATGAACTGCGCCGGGCGCTCCGCCTGGATGCGCTGGGAAGCTTCGCGAATTACCGGCATGTGCTGGGCCAGTTCGGCGTGCCTGCTTCCGGGCAAAATCGTGACGATTGGCTGACCCGGATTCAGATTGTGCTGGCGGCAAAATTCTTCGCGGGATTGCGTGGCCTGCACGGCACCGACGAGGGGATGGCCGATGAATTTTGTGGGTACGCCCGCGTTGCCGAAGAAGGCTTCTTCGAATGGAAAAATGCATAGAGCTTGCGCGAAACGGCGGCGGACAACGCGGACTCGCCACGGTCGCCACGCCCAGAATTGCGGGCAAATGTAATAAATGTTGCGGACTCCAAGCGGACGCACTTTGCGCGCGAGGCGGAGATGGAAGCCAGGGAAGTCTGTGAGTATCGCGAAGGGCGGTTTCCGGCGTTTAGCCTCCGAAACCAGGCGCCGCATGGCACGGATGAGCGAGGGTAAGTGGCTGAGAATTTCCGTGATGCCGACGACAGAGACTTCGGAATAATCGGTGACCACGTCAACGCCTGCCGCGCGCATTTGCGGACCGCCCATGCCGAAGAGAGCGACATCCATGCGCTTTTGCAACGCGGCCGCGAGGCGGGCGGCGTACATATCTCCTGAAGCTTCGCCGGCGGAGATTAAGAGCGGAATCGGTGGCATGCGCGGCCGGTGCGGCGCTCAATCCGATGCTGGCTGCGGAGCGGGTAGCGGCCCGCGAGGCTGGTCCGCGAGGTGGCCGGCGGAGTCGCGCGTGTTTTCCGGGAGACCGAGCTCTTGCTCCTTGTATTGGAGTTGGTAGAGGCGGTAGTAGATGCCGCGCTGAGCGAGGAGTTCTTGATGGGCGCCTTGCTCGCGGAGGCGGCCTTTGTGAAAAACGAGGATGCGCGAGGCGTATTGAATGGTGCTCAGGCGATGAGCAATGACTAGCGAAGTGCGGCCAGAAAGCAGACGGTTGAGGGCTTCACGGATTTGCAGCTCGGTTTTGGTGTCGACGCTCGAGGTGGCTTCATCGAGGATGAGGAAGCGAGGATTGTGAGCGAGCGCCCGCGCGAAACAGATGAGCTGGCGCTGGCCTACGGAGAGAGTTGAGCCGCGCTCGTTGACGGAGGTGTCCACGCCTTCGGGCAGTGCGCGGACAAATTCGCCGAGGCCGATTTCGTCGATGGCGTTTTCTACCTTGGAGCGGTCGATTCCCGGTGAGCCGAGGCGGACGTTCGAATCGATCGTTCCCGTAAAAAGAAACGAATCCTGCAAGACGATGCCAAAGTGCCGGCGCAGATCTTGAATGTTGATTTTGCGTATGTCGATGCCGTCGAGAAGTATCTGGCCGCGCTGCACGTCGTAAAAGCGCAGCAGCAGGGAGATCAGCGTGGTTTTGCCGGCGCCCGTGTGACCGACGATGGCGAGAGTCTGGCCCGGCTCGACGCGGAAAGAGACATCGCGAAGAACCCAATCTTCATCGGAAGGTTCAGGAACATCGCGGTAACTGAACCAGACGTTGCGGAACTCGATTTCGCCGCGTGGAGAATCGAGGTACACGCATTGCGCGGCGGAATCGATGGTGATGGGCTCGTCCAGCAGCTTGAAGATGCGTTCGGAAGCGGCCATGGCGGATTGCAGGATGTTGAATTTTTCGCTGAGGTCCTGAATGGGGCGGAAAAAGCGCGTGGCATACATCGTGAAAGCGGTGAGCACGCCGAGGCTGAGGCCGCCGGAGAGCACGCGGTTGCCGCCCGACCAGTAGATCAACGTGATCGTCGCGACGCTTAGAAACTCGACCGCCGGATAGAAGAGCGCGAAGGCGAGAATGGCGTCGCGCCATGCCAGCATGTTGTCGCGATTGCGGTTCGCGAATTCAATGCGGGCTTTGCGATCGCGATTGAATATCTGCACCACGCTCATGCCGGAAATGTATTCCTGGAGGAAAGCGTTGATACGCGCGATGGCGGTGCGAATGCGACGGTTGGCGTCGCGCACGAACTTGCGGAAGAAATAAGTGACCACGAAAATAAAGGGCAGTACCGCGAAAGCATCGAGCGCGAGGCGCCGGTCCACGGAGAAAAGATATGCGGCCATCACGGCGAGGAGAAAGAAATCGTTGATCATCGTCACGACGCCGGCGGCAAAGAGATCGTTTAAAGCGTCGACGTCGGTGGTCACGCGCGTAACGAGCCGGCCGACCGGGTTTCGATCGAAGTAGCTCATTGGCATCCGCTGGATGTACCCGAAAATTTCGCGGCGCATGTCGTACATGGTTTGCTGGCCGACGCGCTGCATGATGCGGATTTGCGCATATTGAGCAAGGAAATCGGAGATCAACACGAGCAGGAAGACCAGGCTGATCCACTCGATACCGCGCCACGCCTGGCTCTCTGGGATGAGGTGTTTCAGTGTAGGCGTAAAGTAGCCGTCAATGGCTTTCCAAAAGAGCCAAGGGGGCGCGAGCTCAAGAGGCGTAACCACGGCTACGAGCGCCAGCGCCAGCACCACGCGCCACTTGTACGGGCGCAGATACTGCATCAGCCGCCGCATCAACCGCGCGTCGTAAGCTTTGCCGAGCTTCTCTTCTTCGTGAATATTGCTCATGCTCTTTCGAGCTCTTCTTACAGCAACTGTTTTTGATAGAGATCGGCGTAGTAGCCGCCGCGCGCGAGCAGTTCGTCGTGCGTGCCGCGCTCGGTGATGCGGCCGTCGCGCAAGACGACGATTTGGTCCGCGTCGCGAACAGTCGAAGTGCGGTGGGCGATTAGGATCGTGGTGCGATCGCGCATGATTCCGCGCAGGCGGCTGAGGATGCGCTCTTCTGTCTGCGTATCGACGCTCGAGAGTGAATCGTCGAGAATCAGGATGCGCGGGTCTCGCACAATCGCGCGCGCCAGAGCGGTGCGCTGTTTTTGCCCGCCGGAAAGTGTGATGCCCCTTTCACCGACCATGGTGTCGTACTTCGCGGGGAATTCCTGGACGTCGCCATCGAGGCTTGCGATTTCGGCGGCTTCGCGCACGCGCTCGAGGTCAAATTTGGGCAAACCGAATGCAATGTTTTCGCCGACAGTTTCGCTGAAAAGATAGGTGTCTTGCGGGACGTAGCCGATCGCGCGACGTAGCGTGTCGAGCGGCCATTCGCGGATCGAACGGCCATCGATGAGCACGGCGCCATCAGGAGCTTCCCAAAGGCGCGCCACGAGCGCGGCCAGAGTAGTTTTGCCGCCACCAGTTGGCCCGACAATCGCGAGCGTTGAACCGGCGGGAATTCGCAGGTTGATGTCGCGGAGAACGCCCTCAGGGGCCGGGCGGTTGCCATTTCCACCTGCGTTTGCGCTGCCTCCGGCCATGGTCGTCGGATAGGCAAATGTGAGATTGCGAAATTCAATGTCGCCTTCGACTCTTTGTTCAGCGGGAACAGTGGCGGCGCGATCGTCGATCTGCGGCTGCGCGGCCAGAATGTAATTCAGCCGGCCCATGGAGGCGGCGCCACGCTGGAAAATATTGGTGACCCAGCCAAGCGCAATCATCGGCCACACCAGGATGCCGAGATAACTGTAGAAGGCGATTAAAGCGCCCAAAGAAATCCGCCTGCCTAGAACGAGGTGGCCGCCCCAACACAAGACAATCAGAAAAGTGATGCCGATGAGAGCCTGGAGCGATGGCATGAACATGCTCCAGGTGCGAATCAGTTTCACGTTTCGCGAGACATACTCACGGTTGGGTTCGTCAAAGCCGCGGATTTCGGCCTCTTCTTGTGCGTACGCGCGCACCACGCGCACTCCAGCTAGATTTTCCTGCACTTTTGCTGAGAGTGTCGCCAGAGATGCTTGAATTTTCTCGTAGAGCTCGTGGATCACTTTTCCGAAATGTTGGACAACCACGGCGACGATGGGCACAGGGAGGAGAACCCAAAGCGTGAGCGATCCGGAGAGTTGGGACATGACGATGATCGCAAGCGCCATGCCGATGATGGTTTGCCCGCTGTACATGATGCCCGGACCCAGAACCATGCGCACTGCGTTGAGGTCGTTGGTGGCGCGGGACATCAACTCGCCGGTGCGGTTGCGCACGTAAAATTCTGGCTCCATGATCAGCAAGCGATTCAGCAAATCGCCGCGGATATCAAACTCAATATCGCGCGAAACGCCGATGAGCACCCAGCGCGTCAGGAAAGAAAGCACCGCGCGCAGCGATACAAGAGCGATGAGCAACATGCAATAGATGCTCAACGCGTGGCGGCTGTGCGGCGAATAGTACGGAATCATGCGCGTCAACCAGGAGTTTGCCAGCAACTGGCCCTGCGCGCTTCGTTCAAACGGCTTGGCGCTTCCCGCGAGAATGTCTGTGAGGACTCCGGTAGCGAGCGGGATTACGTTTTGTGCCACGCTAGCTACGATGAGGGCAAACATTCCCAGCGCAGTCGCGCCACGATATCGCGAGAGGTAGGGAAACAAACCGACAAGATTTTTCCACGACGACGATTTCGGCTTTTTTTTGGCCGTCGAGGTTGTGCCGATCGTCGCCGCTGCCGCGCTCATCGAAGCACCGTCCTGGCCGTATCCAACGACGGCTTTTCCATCAAGAAATGCTCGTAGGTGAGGTCCAGCGATTGGTAGCGTTTCGTCACAGGATTCCAGGCGATGCCGATGGGCAAAACATGCTTGTCGCCGGGACCCTTGATGGGCGTGAAGTACAACTGGATTCCCTTGACGGGGTCTTGCTCGTACTGGACTTTCCAGCCAGCGACAGCCGACAGCGGCGTCAGGGCGAGGTAACCCTTGGCGTTTTTCAAGTACTCATCGCAGCGCAGCAGCTCCGACCACTTCCCGTCCACTTCTTCGGCGATCACGGCGCGCGTCACGATGGTTCCGGGGATGTCATTTTTTGGGGTCTTGGGAACGACATTCGCTGCGAGAAACTGTTGGGTGCCAGTCTTCGCCAGATCTCCGAAGACCAGGACCTGCGTCTCTTTTCCCAGAAGATTTTGCGCGGCGGCCTGCATGTCTTCGGGGACGGCGGGCGCCGCGGGCTTAGCTGGCTCTTCTACAGCTGGCTTTGGGGCGGGATCATCGCCGCAGCCAGCCAGGAGTATGGAGGCGAGAGTGAAACACGCCGCCGCTCTTCCGAAATAGAACCGCGGGCTGCTGGAGAAATGAAACCGAAAGCGGCGCGGCTGAATGGCGGTGACAAGGGGCGTCTCAAAAAGCGCAAGAGCTTGGGGCGCTTTGGCCGAGCAATCCGAAATTATTTGAGTTTCATCCATCATAGACTTGCCGCCGTCGTCGAGATACCCACCATACGTCCGGCTTGCCATCCTTTTCCGACGTGCTCAACTGCTTCATTCCGGAGTTTCATTCCTTCTGGAATGTTCCGCGCCTGCGAGTCCGACCTGCAATCTTACGATTCTAACTGTTGCCAGCCCTCCGTGGAAGCATCCAACGGAAAGAGGTTCCTTGCTCGCGAGGGTCAGCGCTGCGCCAGAATCGCATCGAGCCGGGCTTCAAAGTTTTGTTCACCTTCGGACCATAGCTGGCTGCGCTCCACCGGCAGAGCCTGCTCAATCGACTCGACCCAGCTGAATAACTGTTGGATGTTTGCCCGGGTCTTTGCGTGATACTCCTTGAGGTTGCCCGGTACCGACATCCATTGGCGGAAGGTGTGTTCCATCGGATGGTCGGAGGACTCGAAGGGATTCGAAGCCGCGCCGGGAACGAGCAGGCCGCCGTGTCCAGTGAAGAAATGTTCGAAGCCTAAATCCGTTGTGAAGTAACCTTCGGATGTGGCGATGCCGCCGTCATATTGAGGGCCGTGGCAAGTGAGCACCAGCGGCTCAGGCTTATGCATCCACTTGAGGGACTCCACGTCAAAGCTCCAGAGATCCCACTTTGCTGTGGCGATGTAAGCGCTATCCGCGTTTACGTGTTGAGCTGCTAGGGCCGCGACTTCCGCTGCGCCATATCCCAGGTTCTTCAGGTCCCACTCGGCCAGCGAAAGTTCGGTGGCATCGATAGGTTGGACGACGAGTTCTTTGAAGGCGTTTTCCGAGGCGGAAAGCGGCGCGGTCGCGAGAAATCTCGCGAACTGGGCAATCAAGGTGGTTTCGGAAAAATCGCGCGTCCACACGCGCAGATAGGCTCGGTTAGCCATAGTTGGTCAAGATCTCTGATTATACGGGTGTAACAGGCGAGAGGCGAATCCGCCCGTGTGAACGAAGAAAACTAATGATCGCTGACGCCAGCGGTTTGCGAGCGGGTCATCGGCGGATCGGACGGCGGGGGCTCTGGCTCCGTCAAATGAGACGCAATCTGCTGCAAGCGATCTCGCAGCGTGTCGCCGACGCCGGCAAAGACTTGCGCGCAAGTCTCACGCAGCGTTTCCGCAGCTTTCGCAGCAATGCTGTTGACTGCCTCGCGCGATTGGTGGTCCAGGCTAACTACGGTGGCGAGCATCCATTGATTCGAGACATTTTCGAGCCGCGTGCGATGCTTCTCGGCGGCTTGATCGCTCATTTGACCATAAATGTTGCGCATCTCCGTTCGATGCGCATCGATTGTTGACTGCCACGATTCGAGCAACGGAGACATTCCAGCCTTCACCTTCGTATTCGCTTCGGCCACACCTCGTTCCACAGCGCCGCCCATCGCCGCTTGGAACTGCCGCAAAAAGGTTCCCTGCTCGGCGGTGACCTTATCTGACAACTCTGCGCGGGCGGCATCGAGTTGCGAGCGCGTTTCGCCCAGCGAGCGCCGCGCCTCCTCACCAAAACCATCGAGTTCCTGCCGCGCTTGCCGCTGGATTTCATCCGTAAAGGCTGCCGTCGTGGTTTCCGCAGCTTCGGCAAACAGGGCGCGCGCCTGATTGAAAGCGTCGCGCACAACCTCTTCCATCTGCGTTTGCGTATGCCCGATGAAGCTGCGGCTAGAGTGATCCAACTCGCTCGCGAAGACGCCGGAAACTTCGCCGGCCTTTTCGCGAAACTGGTTCTCCGCCTGCTCGAAGGTCTTTTCCGTGATGCTCTGGATGTGAGTCTGCGCTTTTTTCTCGTACCACTCCGCGGATTTCATCAGGTCTTCGACTGTCTGATGCTTCAGGTCGGAGGCCCTGGATTCGATCTCAGCGAGATTGCGCGATGCCACCGCCTGAGCCGCTTCCTGAAGAATCTGATCCACGCCGCCGAGGTTCTCGCGGAAGCGCGCCAGTGATTCCGCGAACGCTTCATCTGCCGAAGTGCGAATGCGATCCTGCTGCATGGTCAGCGCGGCATCGAGGAGAGAGCGCCCACCCGCGAGGCGATGAACGGCTTCTTCCGTTCTTGAGATGTGCGGCTGCACCAGGGAGTCGATTTGTTTGTCGAAACGCGAAATCGCAAGCTGGCAATGCCCGTCGAAAGTGCTGCGGATGCGCGCGTTGATCTCCTCGAGAAGCGTCTCCGACTGGCGGTGCAATTCGTTGCGATGCAGGCTGAGCACATCGTCGATCTGTGACTCAAAGCCCGCGAGCGCTTGCCTCTGCGCGGTCTCCGTACGCGCGGAAAAGTGTTCCAGTCGCTCGCTGGATTCGGCGGCGCGTCCTAAGGCGGCCTCAAGCCACTGCGATTGCTCTTCGAAGGAGCTGCGCAATCCAGTCATGCGCTGCTCGGCTTCGGCCGCGGCGCCGCTAATGAATTCACGAGCCGCTGCGGTTTGCCGGGCTCCCTCTTCCTGAAAAGCGTTGCGCAACTCCGCGATGTGTTTCTCGGTTTCGGCTGCGGTGCTGCTTAGGGACTCGCGAGCTGCGGCAGATTGCCGGCCGGCTTCTTCCTGCAGCTGTGACACGAGGGAGCGGATATTTTCGTCGAGCCCGGTTGCCGCCTTTTCCTGGGCCGCAGCCAGCGTGCTTTCGAGTGTTGAATGCAAGCGCTCGTGCGCCGCCTTCACTTCGTTATCGAGATGGGTCTGCCAGGAGGATTGCGCAGCGGAAAGTGACGCCGCGGCCTGCTGCCGAACCTCGTTCGCTGCCGCGCTCACGGCTTCACTGTGCGCAGTGGCGGATGCTACGCGTTGCCGCGCCAGTTCGTCCACTTCGCGCATCGACTCGGAGGCACGATGGGCGATTTGCGTTTCTGCTTGTTCGGTTTGTGCGCGTAGCCGGGCGGCAGATTCCTCGGCTTGTTGACAAAGGACGCGCAGCGAGTCCACGGCGTTCGCGAGTTGTTGCGTTTGCTCGGTGCGCTCGGCGGTTCCTCGGTCGGAAATTTTTTGCGTAAACTGTCGCGTGAGCTCTTCGAGCTGCGGGCCAATCAACTGCGGAAGCTCTTTCTGGAGTGCTTCCGCGGCTGCCGCATGCGCAGTATGTGAGCGAGTATCTGATTCTTCTTGGATTTTTTCGATGGCGGTCGAAACTTGCTGCGCCAGTTGCTCCTGGCCCGCTGAACGTTTCTGTTCCCACTCTTCCATCGACACGCGGCGTTCTGCGGCCACCGCCTGCGCCGCTACCTCGCGTGCTGACGCTTGAATTTGTTGTTTCGCGTCGGCCACGAGGCGCGCCATGTGCCGCGCCAGTTGCAGCGAGGCATCCGTTGCGCTTGCTGGAGCAGGGAAGACGCGCAGATTGTCTTGAGCAGGCGGGGCGGCGGGTTCGAGTTCCGTGAGAGGCAAGTGAATTTCCGCAGGGTCCGGCGCTTTTGGAGGCACCTCAGCCACGACCTGGTAAGTGCTTGTAACGCGCACTGTCTCCGAAGGTGCAAACCAATCCGGCGGCGGGAACGCGATTCCCCAGGTGTTGCCGGGAGTTTCCAGCTCGAGGGCCACCTGGAAAAGCTGCCGCACCGTGCGCGGTCTTTGAATCCAAGCTACGCGCCCGCGTACCTCTCTCGGGGGCTGCCCGCCTTCCGGATGAGGCACTTCGAGCGTCACCCACATGTTTTTTAGAACGTAGTGCTTCGATTGGTAGCGGCAGCCGTGGCAATTAATGATGAGGGTCGACGTGCGCTCCGTGAAGGGGCGTCCCAGCGCATCCACGCCAGTGACGGCAAGCGGAACCGCTTGCATGATTCGCGTGCTGCGGCGCTTCCGCAATTCCTCGTTTTGGTGGGCAACCGTTTCTGACATCATTTCCGCTGTTTCGTCGGCGACATTGCCGCTCTGCTCGTCCATGGACACCGTTGCCGCTCCTAGGGTTTGGGCCGAACTCCCAGATCGCTTACAACTGTTTCGTCGCTGTACCTTGCGATCTAACTTCGGAATTACTTTGCGAAGTACCTTTCGAGGTCGATGTACGGTGCGATGTATGGTGCATTCCAGTCAGGAACTCCCATGCTTCCTTTGCGACCCAGATTGGTCCTACCAACAAATAAATCGGTCCCTGAAAAAAAGCCGGATGGTTTCCCTCGATCTTGTGTCCAAGAAGGAGAAAAACCCAGCCGCCTACAAACAAACTCACTCCCAAAATCCACTTCATGAAGATCAACAGAATAATTCCCAAAAAAATCATGGGGATGCCGACACCATGGAGAAGCTTGTTCCATCCGGAAGAGTGCTCGTGATCATACTGCGCCATGTAGTGCGCCAAGCTTGGCAAAGCGCACCTCCTTGCGGTGGGGGACTACTCCGCGGGATTCAAACTCTATACCCAAAATGGTCCTTTGGCTAGAGGCGACCATACGTACTAGGACGGCTCTGAACGCCTTAGCGTACCCTCATAGATCTCATCGAATCGCAGCTAAGGAGTCGGGTTCTTGCGGCAAACTTCGATAAATTTCCACAATCTGGATTGCACTTTCAAGTTCGAACCGTTTTCTCGGAACACTAGAAGTTTACAAGTCTCGTCGTCCCTCAAGCGCCTTTAGCATCGTAACTTCGTCGGCATACTCCAAATCCGCACCAACAGGAATGCCTACACCAATCCGCGTGACGCGCACGCCAAGCGGTTTCAATAATTTCGATAGATAGACGGCCGTGGCCTCACCTTCCGCCGTCGGATTCGTGGCGATGATGATCTCCTCGACCGTTCCGCCCTTCAGCCGCTCGATGAGAGACTTAATCCTCAACTGCTCCGGCCCGCGCCCAGAAAGCGGCGAAAGCGAGCCACCCAGCACGTGATACATGCCGCTGTAGGTGCGCGTTTTTTCAATGGCCATGATGTTGTGCGCTTCTTCCACCACGCAGATCAGTTTTTTGTCGCGGTTCGCGCCCGTGCAGTAGAGGCACGGGTCAGTGTCGGTGATATTGCTGCACACCGAGCACTCGCGGATTTTTTCTTTGGCGTCGCGAATGGCGTCCGCCAAACCCAGCGCGTCTTCCGGCGGACAACGCAGCAGAAAAAATGCTAGGCGCTGAGCCGTTTTCTGGCCGATGCCGGGGAGGTGCTTTAATTCATCAATGAGTCGTTCTACAGGGGCGGCAAAATCAGGCATGCATGATGTGTAGCACAGCCGCGCATCGCGCGCAAACCTGCGGGGGAATTAGCTCGGCTCCAGTCACTCTTGGAGAGTCCTTCTCGCCCCCCTCAGAATACGTGCCCTGTCTGAGCGTGTGCTCCGCAGGCCCCTGGCGTAACGCATTCAAAAGAAAGTACTTAACATTAGCATGGTTACTATCTACGGGCGGCCCCAGAACATAATGCAAGGATCCGGCTTCCGCCCGTTCTACCATCAGAAATAATCGAGCGGTACGTCCGAGGAACACCCATGCCCCTTCTCATTCTCGTGGCCGTTCTCTATGCGTTGCTACTGCTCGCCACCCCTTTCTTGGCGATGGGGCTCTATCGCCGGCACGCCAAACTCCGTAAGCAACTGAACGAATTCACAGAGGAGAACGCGAAGAATCTCACGAAGCTGCAGCGTGCCGTCGGGGAGCTGCAAAGCAAACTTGCGGCAACAGCTCCGCACGCTGCTGCGCCGCTGGCGGCTGAGAAGCCGGTCACTACGGAGGCTCGTCAGCCAGTCCCCGTTCCGAGATCATTTCCGCAAATATATGTGCCTCCACCGGTCGCGGTGCCTCCCCGCGTCGAGGCGCAGCCGCCCGCTAAACCGCAAGCAACGCCGCCTATTCCAGTCACGGAGAAAAAGCCGGAGCCTGCACCGGAAGCGAAACCTCAAATTCCAATTCCCCCCGCGCCCGTCCCGCCGGTAACAGTGACGCCGCCCACCACTCCAGCTGCAGCGCCATCGCTAAAGCCGCCCGCTGCAGCGATCGAGCCGAAGCCCGTTGAGCCTAAGCCGCCGGTCGCACCCGCTCCACAAGCGCCACCGCCCCAGGCAAAGCCAACTCCTCCCCCCGCTCCTCCAAGCGTTATTGCACCGCCCTCGGTCCCGCACAGGCCCACGATGCCTCCGCCTCAGCCGGCAGCAATTCCTCCTGCTGCTTCTTTGCGCATTTCGACGCCGCCCCCGATCTCGCCGCTGCGCGTTCCCGTGCCGAGGCCGACGATGAAGGATCGCATGAAAGCGATCTCGGCTCTCGAAGACGCGCTGGGAACCAACTGGTTTGCAAAGCTGGGCGGCATCATGATCGTGGTCGGCGTAACCACAATAGGCTTGATCAAGCTGCAATCTTTTGGAGCTGCGGGAAAAGCAATCGTTTCCTATCTCGTGGCGTTCCTGCTTTTGGCCGGCGGCATCTTCCTGGAGAAGCGCGAACGCTATCAACTGCTCGGCCGCGTTGGGATCGGGTGCGGCTGGGCGCTGCTTTTCGGCAGCACCTACGGAATCCACAATTTCCCCGCGATGCGCATTCTCGATTCTCTCGTTTTCGACTGCATCCTCATGCTTGTTGTGGCGCTCGGCATGGCCGCGCACACGCTACGCTACAAATCCCAGTTCGTCACCGGTCTCTCCTTTCTGCTGGGTTACGCAACTGTTTCTCTGAGCTTCAGCGAAATTTCGTCGATATCTTCGGCAGGCACGAATGAAAGCACCGTCTACGGATTGCTCGCAGGCGTGTTCCTCGCCATCGGTCTTGTCACCATTGTGCTGAAGATGGGATGGTTCGAACTCGAAGTCTTCGGCATCCTTTCCAGCTACCTCAATCATCTCTATTGGCTCTACTGCATTCTCGGCCCCAACGGCGCGCACGGTCGCGCCTTCCCCGAATATCACGCCAGCTTGGCCATGCTGTTCTTCTACTGGCTTACGTTCCGCATTTCCTACATCCTCCGCGGCGTCAAGACCGATTTCGAAGAGCACGTCTCCACCGTTTCCGCGCTCCTCAACACACTTCTTCTGCTCGGTGTCTTGAAGTTTCAATCCTCTCAGCCGGACCTCGCTTATATCGCGTTGCTTCTGATCGGCGCGCTGGAATTCATCTTCGCCCAGCTGCCCATCACAAGACGCCGCCGCCGCGCCTTCATCATTCTTAGCCTGACGGGCGCGGCGCTTATGATTGTGGCAGTTCCATCGCACTTCTCCGGCAATCCTGTCGCGTACCTCTGGCTTGTCGGCGCCGAAGTTTTTCTTTTCGCCGGAATTATCTTCGAAGAAGTTGTGTTCCTCCGCGTGGGCCTGTTTACGGGAATCCTCGTCGGCGTCGATCTCATCGGTTTCAACTTCCGTCCGCTCGTCATGTTGCGGGCCAAGTCAGAAGACCTCGCTTCAGAGGCCGGCATCCTCTTCGCGGTATGCGGCGTCGCGCTCTATCTCAATGCGTTGTACGTCGGTTCACGATGGAAAGATTCTTTCCGCACCGCTCTCGACCATCGGTTGCTCGACATTCATTCCTATCTCGCGGCGTTCGCAACCGCAACATCCGCTTGGGCTCTCTTCGCGAATGATTGGACAGCGCTGGCTTTCGCGGCCATCATGCTCGCCCTGGCATTCCTCGGACGCCGCCTCGAGTCGCGCCACCTCCAGATTCAATACGCTCTGCTCGGCGCTCTCACTCTGTATCGCGCGCTCGTCTTCAATCTGCATATGGAAGGCCCGGCGAATACGCATATCACCACGCGCCTGATCACTCTTCCCCTGTTGGGCGCAGTTTTTTATCTCACCGCCAAACTCGCCGCCCTGCGTGATGACCAGGAGCAACGCCTCTTCCGCGGCCTCTTTGCTTTAGCGGGCACCGCTCTTTTCGCAGCACTCATCTGGTTCGAAGTGCCGGAGCTTTGGCAGCCGCTTCTGTTCATCGCCTTTGCCGTCGCCTTGTCCGAAAATGCTCGCGCCCTCCGTTATCAAGTCCTCGCGTTCCACGCCTATGGCGTCACGCTACTCGCAGTCTTCACTGCCCTTACTGCGGATCAATACGACGCTCACCTGTGGCGCACCATCCCGGTGCACGCGTTTGGTGCTCTGCCTGTTGTGGCGGGCTGCTACTGGATTGCCAAACGCCTCGGAGCCGAAAACACACGCCATCTCGAAATCGCTCGCGTCGCATACACGTGGATCGCCGCGGGTGTGATGGTGTGGATTCTCGAAGAAGCGCTCCACGCTCCGTGGATCGCCGTTGGCTGGATCGCCTTCGCTGTGGCCCTCGCGCTAGCAACCCGGTGGATTCGCTATCGCCAGCTTGCCTGGCAGGCAAGTGTCGTGGCGTTCGCCGCCTTCGTACGCACTTACACTTTCAACCTAAATCTGCACCAGCCGCTGTTGCGCCACGTTTCTCTCCGCCTCTTCACGGTCAGCCTCGTCATCGCCGGCGCCTATGTCCTCGCCAAAATCGCTGCCGACGCCCTCAAAGAATTTCAATCTGTCGTCCGCAACGCCTACACCTGGGCTGCGGCGCTTTTCGTCGGCCTTCTTATCTTCGGCGAAGCTCCGCATGACTGGATGGCGGTCTTCTTCCTCGCCGCCGGAATCATCCTCGCCCTCGTTGGCCGCCGGTGGAGTCTCCCGCACCTGGGTTTCCAGGAACATCTCCTCGCCATCGCAGCCATCGCGCGCACCTTCGACTACAACTATCACTTGAGGACTTACTACGGAAATTTCAGCGTCCGAATTCTCACCGTCTCGATTGTCGCCGGTGGCCTCTACGACGTCTCACGCAAAGCGACCGCTCCCGACGCCCCGCACAGGCTGGCCTCCGCGTATCTGCACACCACTGCCGCCACATCTCTTCTCGCTCTTTTGATGTGGTACGAAGTTTCCACCGGCAGCGGCTGGCTCGCCGCATTCTGGGCGCTCTTCGCATTCGCGCTTGCCGCCCTCGACCGCCGCTTCAAGCTTGACGACCTGCGCTGGCAAGCCCACGCACTCGCCGCGCTGACGATGATCCGCAGCATCGGCATCAACATGTACGCCGAGGACACCTGGCACGGTCTCAGCGTCCGCCTGCTCTCGCTCTCCATCGTAGCCGTCGTTTTCTACGCGATGTCGCGCCTCGTCCGCATGCCCGAGCAGTGGCGCGCGCGAGACTTCCACCACATCTATTCCTGGTCCGCTTCGCTGATCGTCTCGCTGCTTCTCTGGCGCGAACTTAAGCCGCTTAGCCTCGCCGTCGGCCTTGCCGCTTTTGGCCTGGTCCTGTTCGAATACGGCCTACTCCGCAAAATTGCGCAATTCCGCTATCAAGCTTACGTCGCCTTTATCGCCGCCTTCGCCCGCATTTTCTTCGCGAACCTTGCAGCCGGTGAGCCCGGCGTTTTTCGGAGCGACCGCATGATCACCGTCACTCCGCTCGTGCTGATTTTCTTCTTCGTTTACGCACAGCTCCCAGACCAGGAAGAAAACACCGCGCGCGACCGCCGTTTCCGTTTCGATGCATTCGTGGCCTATCTCGGAACGGCCACCGTTGCGGCGCTTTTCTACTTTCAGTTCCAGGACGAATGGGTGGTTACCGCCTACGCAGCCCTCACGTTTGTCTTGTTTGCCGCTGCGTGGGCGCTGCGTCGCCCCATTTTTCTGCACCAGGCAATTCTTCTTACTCTGGGAACCTTTGCCCGAGGCATGGCCCACAATCTTTTCGGTGGGAGTTACTTGACCGGCGGCGACTGGACGGGCCGTTACTTCGTCGTGGGGTCGGCCGCCGCGATTTTGCTGGCCACCCTCTACTTTGCGTTTGCCATTCGCGGACGATACGCGCCGCCCGCCTACGCGAGCCGCTGGAAAAAAATCGCGAGCGCGCTTGTCGCCAGGCCCGAGCAACTCCAGTTCTTTGTTCCGGCGATCCTGGTAGCCACGATGTTCGCGCTGAAAATGAGAGCCGAATGGGTTACCGCCTCCTGGGGTCTCGAAGGACTGTGCATTGTTTTGCTGGCGTACCTGGTGAAGGAACACAGCTTTCGTCTCACTGGGTACGCCATGTTGGTGCTCTGCGTTGGAAAAGTATTCGCCATGGACTTTTGGCGAGAAACTTTATTTGAAAGAGGGATCACTGTTGCAATCGTGGGCGGTGTACTCTTGGCCGTTGCGCTGCTTCACACGAGACATAAAGAGATCTTCGAGCATCCCCGATGAAGCGCGCCGTCGTCTTCACCATTTTCTTCGCCATTTTGGGAGTCTCTCTCGGCGGCCTCTATTGGAGCCAGCGTCGCGCCAAATCTCCTCCCGTCTCCGCCAACGCCATTCTTAATTTGGCTGCCGACGCTCAGCGCGACATCACTCGTGTCCCCATGCATTTCACACGGCTCTCGGACGAGCAGGAAATCGCCATCGGCCGCCAGTTAAGGGCAAACTATTCGGGGCAAGTGATGAAGCTGACTCCCGAAGAAGAAGCCCTCGAAAAATATGTGCGCCGCGTGGGAGGCACGGTTTCCGCGCACGCCCACCGCCATCTCGACTACAACTTTCACCTCATCCCCGATCACAACATAATCAACGCCTTCTCACTGCCCGGCGGCCCTGTTTATATCGGAGAAGGCATGCTGGATCAGATGGAAACGGAAGACGAGCTGGCCAGCATTCTCGGGCACGAAGTCGAGCACATCGATCACTATCACTGTATCGAGCGCGTCCAAATCGAAGCCAAGCTGAAGAATCTGAACCTCGACATCGTGGGCCAACTTCTGCAAATCCCTCTAGAATTTTGGCAAGCGGGCTATCACAAAGACGAGGAATTCGAAGCCGATCGCGAAGGAGTTCGCCTTGCCGTCGAGTCCGGCTACTCGCCGTATGGAGCGGTCAGTCTTTTTACGAGGCTAGCAAAGCTCTGCAATGAATACGTCATTAAAGCGCAAAGCCCCGAAGAAGAATTGTCCGAGCTCGCCATCCAAAGCCTCACTGGATACTTTCGCTCGCACCCGCAGCCTTCCGAGCGTCTCGACCAGGTCAATCGCCTCATCGCCGAGCAGCATTGGGAAGACCACAAGACGCAAAGACCATTTCACGTCGAATACGAAGTCCACAACGGCCAATACGTCAAGTAAGGGTTTGCGTTCGGGGAGGGCGAAGAAGAGAAGGGAAGTGCGGCGGGACTTCGAGTCGCCTGGATGCCTTAGAACAAACCGGGGATTTTCATTCCCGCGATTCCGGGAATGCCGCCTGCGACATTTTTCAGCTGGTTGGTCAGTTCTTCATCGACGCGGCGCGAAGCTTCGTTGACCGCGGCGCGCACCAGGTCCTGCAGCATTTCCTGATCCTTGCTTGCAAAAACTCCCGGCTCAATCCGCAGGTCCACGATTTGCTTCTGGCCGTTCATTTTTACGGTGACCATGCCGCCGCCGGCCGACGCTTCGACGGCCACAGCATTCACTTGCTGCTGCAAGTCTTCCTGAACCTGCCGCAACCTCGAGAGCATCTGCTGGATCGCGTTGACTTCCATCAGGATTCCTCTTGGCGCCATTTTACTTCGGAGATCTTTCCTCCGAAGCGCTGCAGCATCGACCGCACCATCGGATCTCGTTCAAACTGCTCACGCAACTCTTGCGTGCCGGAAGCTCCGCGCGGCGCAGCCGCTGCAACTGCTTCTACTTTAGCACACACACGCACCGGACGGCCCAGCACTTTGCTCGAACAGGTACGGACCTTCTCGAGAGAGTCACGCCCTTCCATCATTTCCGCGAATGCGCGTTTGTCCGCCGAAAAATAAATTCTCAATTCCGAGCCTTCCAGCTCCCACCGGCTGCCTTGATTCACGATCTCCCCGAGAAATTTCTGCTGCACCTGAATCGCGGTCTTGATTTCCACAACTTGCTCTTGCGTGATTTCCTCGGCGCGCGTCTCCGCAGCCACGTTGGTCTCTGGTTCAGATTCGGGCGAAGCTGCAACGTTTGCCGGAGGCTCTGCTGGAGGAAGGGTCTTTATTTCCGCGCGTGCCGGTGCTGCTGCCGCGGTTGCCGGGGAAAAACCCGGTGCGGCAAATCGCTGCGGCTGAGCAAACGTTGTTGGTGGTAAAGGCGCAGCAGAAAAACTTCGTGCGGGTGGCGCTTGCGGCGCAGACATCGCCGGAGCCGCACTGGTGCGCATCGCTCCCGAACTCGCTGTGCTCGCCGCAGTTCCATGTGAAGTCCCGCTGCGAAGCTCCGCCAGCAACTCTTCCATCGGTGCGAGCCGCTGCGCGTTAATCAACCGCAACAACCCCATCTCCAGATGCACGCGCGGATCGGGCTTGCGCCGCAAATCATCGTCCGTCTGCAAAAGTATCTGAAAAAATCGCGTGAGGTCTTCTTCGGTGAATTGCGCTGCAGCTTTGGCCAGCGCGGGCCGTTGATCGGCCGTCGCTGCGATCAAATCCGATTCCGCCCCGCTCACACATGCGATCAGTAGATTGCGCATGTGCCGGATGGCTTCCCGGCAGAAATGCTGAAGGTTGCGGCCTTCCTTCTGGAAAGTGTGTACCAGCCCGAGCGCGCGATCCGCCGATCCTTCCGAAATCGCCGCGACGAGTTCATTGAGCGAGTCTTCCGGCACCACACCGAGTAGCTCGCGCACTTCTTTGTCCGGGATGACGTCGCCGCAATACGCTCTCGCCTGCTCCAACAAAGAAAGAGCATCGCGTAGGCTGCCTTCCGCCATTCGCGCAATCACAGCCAGCGCGCCTGTCTCGATCTTCAAACCTTCTTTTGCTGCGATCTCTTCGAGCCGTCCGGTGATTTCGGCGAACGTCAGCGCTCGAAAATGAAAATGCTGCGAGCGCGAACGGATGGTGTCGGCCAGATCTTCCGGTTGCGTCGTCGCCATCACGAAAATCACGCGGTCGGGCGGCTCTTCCAAGGTTTTCAACAACGCATTCGATGCTTCGCTGGTGAGCATGTGTGCTTCATCGAGAAGCACAACCTTACTTCGCGATGCGGCCGGCGCATAACGCACCATCTCGCGCAGCTCGCGGATTTGGTCGATGCCGCGATTCGAGGCCGCGTCGATCTCAATCACATCGAGCGAAGTCCCAGCGGCAATCTCCTTGCAGGAATCGCACTCGCCGCAAGGCTCCGCCGTCGGACCCTTCGCGCAATTCATCGCTTTGGCTAGAATCCGCGCCGCCGTCGTCTTTCCCACGCCGCGCGCGCCAGAAAAAATATACGCATGTGCCACTCGATCGTTTTTGATCGCGTTTGCCAGCGTTGAGGTGACGTGGGATTGTCCAACTAGGTCGCTAAATGCTTGCGGGCGCCACTTCCGGGCTATGACTTGGTAACTCATTTCGCGTCCGGCTACCTAGAACTCCCGTCCTGTTTCTTCTGAGAAAAAATAAAAATCAAGAGCGCAGCGAATGCCAAGACGAACGTGACAACGATTGTTCCAGCTAAGATCATGATTCCCTTCTCAAAACTCGGTTCGTGGCAGTTAACTTTCGACTTTCAACTGTCGACTGTGAACTGCGTTTCGATGCGAGGAACTTCGGGTGATCTGCGGCACCCGAGGCAATCCCGATACCGTTGCTCCCTTCCGGGCCTGGCGGGGTTCGCGGGACCTCGTTGCACAGAGCCCGAAGTTCCACGCTGCGGCAGCCGCACACTTCGCGCCGCTGCTGGTTTGAGTTTAACACACAGAAGTTTGCGTCGCGCCACGCCGGGAATTTCTCAGCGGCTCGCATGGGTTTCTCTTAACGAAATTCTCGGCGCGTTGGCCGCCAATTTGAAACGGCCTACGGTTTTGCGGCGGCCGTCGGAGCATCCGGCGGTTGGACTTCGGACGGATTCACCCAATTCACCTTGAACGGTCCAGCGCCGTGGACCTGCACGATCGTTTCACCCTTGCTCAGCGCGAAGTGGCGCACCTCTTTGGGCATCGATACGAAATTTCCGACGTTCATCGTTTGCAGTTTACTTTCGTCGAAGGTCTCGCCCATGCCCACGAGAAAAGTTCCTTTCAACACGGTCACGTTTTCGTCCGTGGGATGCCAGTGCGCCGGAATCTTGGCCCCGTCTGCGCACCGCAGACGTATTACAAACGGCGCCGCATCTGTGTTTGGATCACCTGAAACCGCTGCAAGATCACAGCCTTTGATAATTGGCGTCCATTTCAGATCGGCGAAATGCACGATCTTGTGCTCTGAATCGCCCGCTTTTCTCTCTTGGCCGTAACTCGCTGCAGCGAAAACCAACAGCGCCATCAGGCAAGCGCACTTCAAAAAAGTTTTCTTCATTGTTGTTCGCTCCTTGAGAACTTTGCGGCAACCATACGCCTCTCGCGCGTCGAGGGCAAGGCTGCCGGAAGTTTTTCTTTCCCTCTTTACGAGGTCCGGAGTGTTCTGCTTGATAGCTGCGTCGTGGTTTCTTTTCGTCAAAAAGCGAAGCAGAGGACTCGGCGGATCGCTTGCTAGCGTGCGTTGCCGAGTCCTCTGTGTTTTCTCCATGCGTTTTCCTATCTTGCTAGTTCTTGGGATAGTTGGGGTCGGCTTTTACTTCCAGGATTTGCTTGGTGTGGCGTTCACTGTGAGCGGCGATGAAGAGAACAAACTCATAGCCGTCCAGCTTTGCGCCTAGTGGACTGTCGACGGCGTGCTCGCGCAATCCGGGTGTCGTTTTCAGGAATTCTTCGGTTTTGGCACGGCTCTCGAGGAAATGCTTCACTGAACCGTCGGGCGAGCCAAAGCGGTTTGTGGGAACCAACGGCTCGGGGGCTTGCGCTTTGTGCGAGCGGTCGGGAACCATGGCGACGACCGCATCGTCCGTCTTTTTCAAGTCACGGTCGGGAACGCCGGGCGCCAGCATCACTTTCTCCGCAACAGAGGCACGAATGTAATCTTCGGCGGCGGCGATGTGCTCCACGCATTGCGCGATGGACCAGCGGTCCGGTCCGGCTTTGAAGTTCCACTGCGCTTCGGAGAGGCCCTTGGTGGCGTCGAGGACGCCCTGCCTCGTTTTCTCGAGATATTGGACCGCGCGATCCTTTTCCGCTTGGGTTAATTCTTGCGCGCGAAGGGATGTGGCCGCCGAAGACGCCAGTATCGCTATCGCCGCTCCTGCCATGAGTTTCTTGAACATGTTTGCTCGCTTTCCATTTGTGATTGGTGAGGGAAACGGAAACTGTTGGACCTCGGGAAGAGCACGCCCGGACAGCTGGGGATGGCGGACTTCCTCTTCGAGAGACCCTCCGTGTGACAAGCAATGTACCAGCGATTTCGCGCCGGGTCCATTGTCGCCGCGTGGCGAGAACTGAGTCGCTTGCCGCATTCCCCGTAAAGGAGTACGGAAGGAGGATAGGCAAAGTAACGCGTGAAGAGCACAGCCCGGGTGTCCAGCGAACGGTAAAGCAAATGGATGAGAGGAAGAGAGTTGCTGTGCCACGAAGAAGTGGCGAGTGATGAGTGACGAGTGGAAGTCGGAGAGTGAGGGTACCCCACGCCCGGTGATTTCTGTAGGAGTGGCAAACAAAGGGCTTATGCTTGACGCGGCTCGAGTGCCAAATGCAGGACTTAAAGCGGCTGTGTTTTCAGTCGGTTGCGGATGGCTCGTAAGAGTGGCAATGAAAGGACTTAGCGGGGGAAGTTGATAGTGGCCAGTGCAAAGTTGAAAGGCAGAGGAAAAGAACGAAGCGCAGGGACACAGCAATGGGGGCGGGTGGGTTGCGGGGCAAGGGTTTGTTTCTTGTTTCCTCGCGCGATTGAAAAACAATCTCGTTATAACATATTCGTACTAGTTGTCAAGCGTAATCTTGTAAGTGGTTTGCCTACTTGAAGATGGCAGTCGCGGATTCCATGAGATGGGGTGGGATTAGAGGGGTTGGCGGATTGACCTGGCTTGCTAGGACTGTGGAAACGTGTGGAAAAGTTAAAGCTGGAATGAGGGAGAGGAGTGACCCACCGTTTGCAAGAAACAAGACCGCAAACGGTAGGCCGCACTGGAAAGAGAGAAGGCAAAACCATCTCGGCGCGTTAAGGGTCATCCACACGCCCGAGCGTTACTTGCTGAGAACGGCTATGCCGACGCAGCGATGGTGCCTTTGAAGAAGGCAAGCAAATCGGCGTTGATCGTGGGGGCTTCCGTAGTTGGCATGCCATGAGGGAAACCCTTGTAGGTTTTCAATACCGCGCCCTTCACCAACTTGGCGCTCAGCGGGCCGGAGTCGGCATAGGGAACGATCTGGTCATCATCGCCATGCATGACCAGTGTCGGGACCGAGAACTTCTGAAGATCCTGCGTAAAGTCGGTCTGCGAGAAGGCCACGATGCCATCATAGTGGGCCTTAATGCCGCCCATCATGCCCTGGCGCCACCAATTCTGAATGGCACCTTGGGAGGCTTTCGCGCCCGGCCGGTTGTAGCCGTAAAAGGGTCCGGTCGGCAGATCGATATAAAATTGCGCCCGGTTGGTGGCAACCTGCGCTTGAAAGCCGTCGAATACTTCTTTGGGTAGACCGCCGGGATTCGCTGGCGTCTTCACCATCAGTGGTGGCACTGAGCTGATGAGGACAGCCTTAGCGACGCGACTTTCGCCGTGGCGCGCTATGTAACGTGTGACCTCACCGCCGCCGGTCGAGTGGCCAACATGGATGGCATTCTTTAAGTCGAGATGCTCGGTAAGCGCGGCGAGGTCATCGGCGTAGTGATCCATATCGTGTCCAGCGCCGGGTTGGCTCGAGCGTCCGTGGCCTCGGCGATCATGGGCAATGACGCGATAGCCGTGATTTAAGAAGAACATCATTTGGGTGTCCCAGTCGTCGGCCGATAGAGGCCAACCGTGCGAGAAAACGATGGGCTGGCCGCTGCCCCAATCCTTATAGAAAATAGTGACTCCATCTTTCGTGGTGATCGCAGGCATTGTCATTCTCCTTTTCCTGATTTTTCATTGCTACCTGCGTTTCAAAGAATCTGGTCAGCTGCCTGGAGATAAAAGGCGCAAATCTTTGCTTGCACAACAAGCAGAAAAGTGGATGAGAATCGGAAAACAAAGTAATCCGACCGGCGCGGCCTCACGTGTCCCGACGTATTGCCCCGTGGCTTTGATGCCTGTCCGAAGGAATCAGGTGACTCTTTTTTGACGTTGGCTGACAAGCTGGGAGGGAGGTTGCCTAAATCGGAACGGGGGACGTGAGGAGAGCGGCCGGGCGAAATTCGATTTGGTATGCTGGATGTGGCCCTCAATTTCCTATAAAGGAGATCCCAAGATGAGAACATTTCTCGCCGTTGCTGGTGTGTTATTTGTGCCGGCGTGCGGTTATGCGCAGGCAGCAAAGCCTTGTGAAGAACTGAAGACTGAAATCGCAGCGAAGCTGGACGCAAAGGGCGTCAAGGGATATTCGCTGGACATCGTGGCGAAGGATGCGGACGCGGCGGACGGAAAAGTGGTCGGTGCTTGTGAAGGCGGGACGAAGAAGATCGTGTACAAAAAAGTCGCGGCTGCGACTGAAACCCCCGCTAAGGCGCCGAGCAATCTCTGAGATGTGGGGCGGATGATTAGCTATGTGCCGTGGGCCACTCTGGGAAGAGACAGGGGCAAAATAATCTCGAGGCACGCCCAGCGCCGGCGACTATTTGAGGTTGGAGCGATCAAAGTGGCGGTCGTGCGCCAAAACACGCTTGCAAGCGGATCGCGAGAGGTCTAGTCCATCACCGAGCGGCGTCAGCTTCGCGAAGTGATTCCTCATTCTTGTTAATCCACACCCGCCATGCCTGGCGCACTGGGGCTAACTTGTCATCGTCATGTCGAGACATCCAATAATCAAGATGGGTTTCAGAAGAAAAAGGAGGCGGATTGGGGACGATTTCGGGTAGGACTTTGAGAGCGAGGTCTTGAGGGCGTGTAAAAAGCATGTCACCGGCACGGTCAACAAGGAGTGACTCAAATTTGTGATTCTCCTCCGTCCACGGCGCTAGTATGGCTATTGAAAACCAACCATGAACATATTTCAACTTGTGAGTGACGACGTTGTATTGGATTGAAGGGCTGCCGAAATTTGCCTCGCAACTGATTTCTTGCAACTCCTCTTTTTCTCCGAGTTTGCGAGCGCTAGTTGCGCGGCATCAGCGAGTGCAGCCATCTCGCGATACCGATTACGCGAGTACTTAAGGAAAGGTTTTAGATAAGGAACCCAAAACGGATCATTCGTCCTACCGCCAGCGATTATGGCAGAATCAACCTCGTTGGCCTCTGCTGGGCCCTTCGCTGCCGCATCAAGGAATGCCTGCAAATCCGAGTGTTGCAGTCCTCGTTCGACTCTGGTTTTCAATGAGAGTGATTCTTGTGAGGATTGGGCTGGTATACCAGTAATAGGAACGACCATGAATAGAGAAAAGACGATCCTGTGCCTGTTCATCGTTGTTTTGTATCATCTTTCGTTGGATTGACAAATTGCCAGTCGCGCTGGCGTACCCTGCACGGGGCTGCGCCCGGACTGGTCGAGGTCTGCCACATCAAATCACCGTTCAAGTTACCGATGACCACATCTTTGGGAAGGGCAGCCCAGAGACGTCGGCGGAGCTCTCTTTCTTGAGATGGATGCACTCGGGGAGCATGCCACTTCTGCAATTTACCTGAGGGTTTTGATGGGTGTGCCCCTTACGAAGTGAAGGGAGAAAATTCGGGAGGAAAGAGAAAGAAACGCTAGCGGCGGAGGCGGCGCATCCAGTCGCCCCAGCTTAGGCCGATGCGAGTCATCAGGATGGCGGCGGCTAGGGCTAGGAACATGCGCAGGGCGAATTGGAGCGGTGTGGATTCGGTGGGGAGCCACGCGTAGCTGCCCCAGGGCGTTGTGGAGGGAACGAAGTAGGGGAAGTTGTTGGTGGCGAAGAACCAGTTGCGGGAGGCGGGGGACATTAGGAAATTGGCGAAAGGCCATTGGACGGAGACGAAACTTACGAGAGATGCTGCGCCGAGGATGGCGGCTTGGGTCCAGCGATTTAGGGTGGTGATGCGGCGGCGGACGACGTCGAAGACTATTGCGGGAACGATTAGGAGCAGCGGGAAGTCTGGCGGGACGAGGTGTGTGATTTTTTGGTAGACGGGGCCTAGCTTGGGCTCGGCGGGGACTAGCTGCAGGAGCCACATGAAGGTCAGGTGCATCAGAGTGTAGAGGCCCATAATGATGGTGGCTGCCCAGCGGTTTTCTGAGGCGCGCGACACGGCGGCGAACCACACGGGGGCGACAAACATAACGACCAAATAGAACTTGGCGCCGTGCATGAACATGCGGAAGGTGTCTTCTTGCATGATGCCGACCGTCATGCCGAGCAGGAACATGAAACAGAAGAAGAGGATGCGCTCGAGGCGGGCGCGGTACTCGCCGGTGGCGCGATTGACTTCGGCGAGGACCATGACCAGGGTACCGAAGCGGATGCCGGTCATGCCGAGGGCTAGGAGGATGTGCGGGGGGCTGAGGATTTTTACGTCGAGGCCGTAGGCGTTGTGCCACCAATTGTCGAAGGGGGCGGAGGTGATCATGCCGACGGCGCCCCAGGCGCAGAGGAAGGCGCCGAGCGGGCCACGGAATCCCCAGACGGAAACGGAGTTGGCGCGGAGGGGCGAGTCTTTGCGGAAGGTTGTGGAGAGGATGAGATAGCCACACCCGAAGCCGGCTAGGATGCCGCAGAGTTGGATGAGGAGATGCGCGGGTGTCCAGAATGTGTCGCGGCCGACGCTTTCGTGCCAGGAAATGTCCCAGACGCCGCCGACTACGCTGCAGGCGACAGCGATGACGTTGCACCAGATGTACCAGGGGATGGAGAGAGATTTGGCGGAGACGCGGTCGGCGGTGCGGGATTGGAGGGTTGCGGGGAGAGGGAGAGTGTCGGCCATTT
>WNFS01000447.1_pt1 | contig 30392 bp, 29 predicted proteins | sample 5400141 | NCBI WGS metagenome assembly WNFS01 (sample SAMN13153358, study PRJNA577476) | soil metagenome | isolation source: 60 cm saprolite under Madrone tree | place: USA:California | collected 2016-06-14
TGGATATGTCCGATTGTTCTCCGGACGGGAAATGGGTCTTGTATTTATCGGGAAACACCCTTTTCCGGGTTGCAGTTGAGGGAGGACCGGCCAAGAAGTTGGTTGATACGCTTGGTGGAATGGGAGCGGTCTCACCGGACGGAGATCGGATCGCCTACTTCTATCCAGAAGGGGAACCAGTTCCACAGTGGAAAATCGCGATCACACCCGCCGAGGGAGGAACGGCCCTGAACATTTTCAATGCGCCTTGGGACGCGAATGAACTGCGGTGGTCACCCGATGGGAAGGGGGTGCAGTACCTGACGACGAAGTTGGGCGCGACGAACGTGTGGGAACAGCGGCTAGCAGGTGGGCAACCGCATCCCATTACGAACTTTAGTTCGGGTCGAATTTTTGATTTTTCCTGGACGCGTAACGGGCAACAGTTGCTGCTGGCCAAGGGCGAATGGACAAGCGATATAGTACTGATCAATTTGAAGTGACCAGCGATCTCGGCTTCCAGCGACGCTAACCTCCTGTTGCGGCAGCCTGCTGCTTTGCGGCGCTGCCGACTGCTGGAAAAGATTACTGGTGATTTGTTCTCCGCGAGATTCAGTACTTCATTTCGCAATGCGCGACCGACCATTGACTGCAACCAAGCAAACGCCATAGCATAACGCTCGCCGTTCTTCTCAGAGCGGAGGACCTACCCATGCCCAGGCCCTATCGCAGTGCTAAAGCGGCCACCAAATCCGCTGCCGTTGCGGTCAGCATCGTGTCGATGCCATTCAAGGACCTGCGGCACCCCCCAATCCAGCTTGGGATCTTGCAACGTTGTCTGGAGCGCGCTGGTATCGCAGCGCGGTCTCACTCCTTTGAACTCGCGTTCATGGACCACCTTCACGCAAAGACCTCCGGTGGCGAACCGCTAACGATCGGTCACTACCACCACGTGGCAACCGAGGAGTTTCAAGTTCACCTCGGTGATTGGATTTTCAAAGTACCTCCTTATTCAGAGTCCACCTCGGACGACGAAGAATACATCGAACACGTGCGCAGCAAAGGGGTTGCCGACGAGACGATCACCACGGCACTTCGCATGAGGAGTCTAGTTCCTGAATTCTTGGAAGCTGCGGCGGACGAGTTGCTCGCTGGAATGCCCCGCGTTGTCGGCTTTTCCTCTGTTTTTCAGCAGAATATCGCTTCGCTGGTGTTAGCAAGAATTCTCAAGACTCGAAATCCATCGCTGAAAATAGTATTTGGGGGAGGGAACTGTGACGCTCAAATGGGGCAGGCTATACAGGAGTGTTTTCCGTGGGTCGACTTTGTCGTTCGTGGTGAGGGTGAGAGAGTTTTTGTTGAATTGGTCAAGGATATCCTCGGAAGCCAACCGATCCGGCCCCATTCGGGTCTTTGCCACCGGGTCAATGGACTGTCGGTTGCAGTCCCGCAGAAGGGCGAGCCTCAGGTTCCGATGGACGAGGTCCCGATACCCACCTACGACGATTATTTTGAGAGGCTTGCCCGCACACCATTGAGATCGGAGCTTTGGCCTGAAGTTGCCATTCCCTTCGAAAGCTCTCGGGGTTGTTGGTGGGGCGCTAAGTCCCATTGTACTTTCTGTGGCTTGAACGACGGTTTAATCAGGTTCAGGAGCAAGCCAGCATCGCGAGTCGCCGAAGAGATCCTCGGCATGGCGGCACGGTATGGCGTGCTCGACTTCGTTGCCGTTGACGATATTATCGATCTTCGGCATATCAGCGAATTGTTTCCCCTGCTTCGTGCGAGTGGGTCCGATCTAGCGTTCTTCTACGAGACGAAAGCTAATCTCACGAAGGATCAACTACGCGCATTCGCCGCTGCCGGAGTGAACGCGATTCAGCCGGGCATCGAAAGCCTGAGCACGCCGATACTTCGATTGATGCGAAAAGGTGTAACAGGACTCCAAAATCTGCGCTTGCTCAAATGGTGCGCCGAGATCGGTATCAAGCCTTCGTGGAATCTGCTCTACGGTTTTCCTGGCGAGCCGCGAGAGGAATACGAGCGTATGAGTGAACTTGTTCCATCACTTGTCCACTTGGAACCCCCGAAAATCATGCCGATAGAGCTCGAGCGGTTCAGCCCGTACTTCGAACGGGCGACCGAGTTCGGCATCGAGATATTGGGACCGCTGCCCCACTATCGATTTTTGTATTCAATTGCGCCCAAGGCACTGAGCAATATTGCGTATGAGTTCGACTTCAGGTATTCGGATGGGCGTGACCCGGAAACTTATACAAGAGATCTAGTGGAAGCTGTGGAGCGCTGGTGTGAGCTAAATCGGCGTGGGGTTGGATCTCTTTCATACCGGCGCGGCCCGGGGTTTTTGCTTGTTCAAGATCGACGCCCTGGCCTCGAACCCGCAGACTATCGTTTCGATAGCATCGAGGCCAAAATCTACCTGGCATGCGACGCTGGGACAACGGCTGCTGAGATACGCAGGAAGCTCGTGTCGGAAGGTGAGGACAGTCTCGATGCGGCCGAGATCGAAGAGTACCTCGAGGAGTTGGTTGAAGCCAAGCTTATGTACCGCGAAGGCAAGAATTTTCTTTCTTTGGCGATCGCAGTCAGAAGTGCTGAAGAGCCCCTGCCAACGCAGGCTCGGGAACCTAACAATGCTCTACGCGTGATGGTTTCGCGAGTAGGTGACCTGGAGAATTAATCGGAGATTATATGGCGAAAAAAGTGAAAACGCGCAAGACGGGAAAGCGTCGTTCGACAAAGCGGCTGTCGATCAAGAAGGAACCTGTGAGTCCGCAAAAGGGCAGAGGGAGAAAAATGGGGCCATCGGAGCGGAGGGATAGACGAAAGAAGAAGCGCCCGGAAGAATAGAGTAGGTTGAACCTATCTTCTCTTGTCATCGTCAGCCCATTCGGTGTGATTGGATCTACCGCGCCTCGCTCCGGGCTCCCGACGGGACAATCCAGGGAGAACTGTCCTCACACTACTCAGAGGCCTCAAAAATAAGAAATGTGAACAAAACATTTAGCGGTCAGAGGGACTTGACATAGGTAGCAGGGTGGCTGACCGAAGTGGGACGGCTCGACCGAGCCTACGGGGGAAAATCTGATGATAAGCCCCTCACTATAATCAGAGCGCTAAAAAAAACAGTAAACAAAGTTTTGAAGGGAATTCAATTCTGTGAGCGTTAACCGAACCTGCCAAAACATTTGTCGAAAGGACAGACCCCTTCCGTTCGTAACCGAATGCTCGGGCATTTTTTCAACCGATTGATGCACCGCGATTTGGATTGCTTCCGGCACAATCGCGGATCGGACCGCGCCGAATCTCCGGTAAACACTAGCCGACTTGTAAATACCAACACGTTTCAACGCTCAACGAGGCCACGGCAAACGCCGAAACATTTTTTGCTTCCCTAATTCGTTTACAGGAGTCTAAACTACTGCCCTGTCATTTATCGACAGGAGAGCCCCTTTATGGCCAAGCCTACGGACCTTGTTCAAGGCACGCTGGACCTCTTGATCTTGAGAACCCTTGCGCTCCAGCCCATGCACGGTTGGGGAATCGCACGACGCATCCGGCAAGTCTCCAAGGACGTTTTGCAGGTGAACCAAGGGGCGCTGTATCCCGCGCTGCATCGCCTGGAGCAACAGGGCTGGATTCGCGCCAAATGGGGCGAGTCGGAAAACAATCGCCGCGCCAAATATTATTCGCTGACTCCGGATGGCGCAAAGTACCTGCGCCAGGAGCAAGCGCAGTGGAAGCGCCTCTCGTCAGCCATCGGGCTGGTCCTGGAGATGTCTTAGGGAGGCGGAGCCATGCGTTGGTATTACAAATTGCCGCTTCGCCTGCGCTCGCTTTTCCGCAAAGACAAAGCGGAGCTGGATCTCAGCGACGAGCTTCAGTTTCATCTGCAAAATCAAATCGACGAATTCGTGGCTCAGGGCATGAATCCCCAGGAAGCTCGCCGCGCCGCTTTTCGGTCGCTGGGCGGCGTCGAGCAACTGAAAGAGGAATGCCGCGACGCCCGCCAGGTCAATTTCATCGACAATTTCCTGCAGGATGGTCGCTTCGGTCTCCGCATGCTTCGCAGAAGCCCCGTTGTTGCTTTGGTGGCGTGCGTGACTCTGGCCCTGGGGATCGGGGCCACAACTTCTATCTTTAGTGTGGTTAGGGCGGTGATCTTCGCTCCTTTACCGTTTCGGCAGCCAGAGAACCTCGTCCACCTCTGGGGCTCGGAAGGACCCCCAGGGCAACATTATCGCCGCGGAGATCAAGCTTTCTTCAGTTCCGCTAGCCCGGCGGACCTTTATGACTGGCGAGCGCAAAATCAGAGTTTCGAAAGAATTAGCGCTTATCGCAAACGCTCCATGCTGCTGACCGGCGGCAAGGAAGCAGATCTCGTGGACGGGCAAGAGGTTTTTGACGAGTTCTTCGAGATGCTCGGCACTCCGGCGCAGTTGGGCCGCGGCCTCCAGGCCAGCGACTACGAGTCCGGCGGCGCCGATGTCGTGGTGATCAGCAATCGCATGTGGGTGCAGCGGCTAGGCGCCAATCCTGACGTCATTGGGGCGCGAATTTCCCTTGATCAGGAGTCGTACCAAATTGTGGGTGTAATGCCGGCGAACTTCTATCCAACTCCGTGGGGCTACTCTGAGTTTTGGATACCGCATTGGGCAAATCAGGGAGAAAAAAACGACCGCAAGTCCTGGGGCTTGATCCCGCTGGCCAGGCTTAAGCCGGGAGTCAGCTGGGAAGAGGCTCAGATCCAGTTCGACGTTATTTCGGCGCGGCTGATCGAGGATCATCCCGACGATGCCCTCAGCGCAGTCGTCGTTCCGATGGATGCGCAGCTTATCGGCAGCAGTTGGAAGCTTCTCTTGCTGCTCTCCGGAGGAGTCACGCTCTTATTGCTGATTGCTTTTGTCAACGTTGCCAATCTTCTCCTGGCGCGAGTGCTTGACCGGCAGGCAGAATTCGCAATTCGCCAAGCACTGGGTGCCAGCCGCGCACGGATAGCATTCCAATTGTCTATTGAAAACCTCGTTCTATCGTTAGTGGCGGGCACGTTGGGATTCGGCCTGGCATTTGCTCAAACCAAGGTAGTGCTGGGAAACCTGCCCCAATCTGCCTACCTGCCAAGGCTCGAAACCGTGAAGATTGACTTCCCCTTGCTCGCATTCGTTTGCGGCATCTGCCTTGTCGCAAGCATGTTGTGCAGTCTTACGGCGCTCAAAAACTCGCGTGACCGTTCTGGCCTTGCTCTCCAGATACAAGGACGCGGCCTTTCTTCCGGCAGCCGTAAGCGGCGACTCGGGCAGGCATTCATTATGAGTGAATTTGTGTTCTCTCTCGTGCTGCTCATCCTGGGAGTCCTTCTAGTACAAAGTTTTGTCAGGCTCCGGCGGGTTGACCCCGGTTTCGATGCTAGCAACCTGCTCACATTCCGTGTACAAGTGCCGGCTGTGAGTTATGGACCCTTTTCTTACGGTGCCAAGCATCCGCGACGAGAACGGCTCTACGAACGGCTTGAACGAATCATCGCCGCCGTCCCGGGAGTAGACTCCGTGGCAATGTCGGCGCTCTTGCCCCTGCGACACGAAATCAACCCTTCGCCTGTTGTGATCCCAGGGCGCGAGCTATCTCCGACCGGCCGCTCGGGGTCAGCGCGCTCGGCTTCCACAATCCAGAGGCAGACCGGCATTGAGCGAGTGAATCCACAGTACTTTAGTGCGCTTCGTCTCAAGCTGGTCAGTGGACGATTCTTGGAAGAGCGGGACGGCCCCGACGCACCGATGGTGTCCGTAGTAAACGAGGCGTTTGTGAAGGCCTTCTTTGCCGGCGAGAATCCAATTGGAAAACAGGTTAGCGTCTGGTATGGGAAACCAGTAATCGTAGGCGTTGTCGCCGATTTCAAGTTGAATGGCCTCGATCGCAATGCTTTGCCGGAGATGTTCTGGTCATTGCGTCAGGACCCTTGGAGCGATGTTTGGGTGATGGCCCGAACGAAGTCGGATCCGGCTCTGATTTCGACTGCCATTCACAAGTCTATTGAGAATTTTGATCCTAACCTGCCACTGCGAGAGATGAATTCGATGGCCGAGGTGATCTCTGAATCGCTTTGGCTGAAGCGCATTGCAGCGGTCCTGATTGGGTTGGTTGCTGCGCTGGCAATTGTGCTCGCGGGGACCGGAATCTACAGCATTGTCTCGTATTCGGTCAGCCAGAGAACAAAAGAGGTCGGAATTCGCGTGGCTCTGGGAGCCACCCAGCGCGATGTGTTGCGCTTAATTCTGGGCGAGACGTGGCGCCTGGCGGTTGTGGGCTGCACGGCGGGCTGCTTCGCCGCCTTTGTCGTAGGAAGACTTGTCACCGGTCAGAGCTATATTGCGCCGTCCGTTGCTTCTAGCCTGGCACCTGAGAAAATGAATCCATTGGCGTTCCTCTTCAGTTCGATGTTCCTCTGCGGGCTGGCTCTGGCGGCAAGCTTGGTGCCGGCCCGACGAGCGTTGCGCGTCGATCCCATGCAGGCACTAAGACATGAATAGCCTCTTAGCCGTTTGAAACAGTCCTTCAATGAGATTAGTACCGACAAACGCGCTAGTGTGCATCGAACCAATCAACTCCGGGATGGTCGGCGATCGGTTCGGCGAAGTTGGCGCCGTCGGGGGAAGGTATCTCCCGCGGCTGATGTCCGCGAAAACGTAGTACAGACGTAGTATCAATTGTGGAGAACGGCGGCAAAAAGCGAATAAAGGGTGAACGAAAGCTGAGGAAGTGACTCCTTGGATTTCACTGCAATTCGTTAGCTTAAATCGTGCCCATTCGCTCCGGATGAGAGTAGGGCAGGCTCTTCAGCATGAGCGCATTCAGCGGGGAGAAAATCGCGGTGTTTGCGCCGATGGAGAGCGCGAGAGTGATGATGACCGTCACCGTAAAACCGGGATTACGCCGGAGCTGGCGGGCGGCAAACCTGAGATGCTGCCTAATTTCCATAGAGCATCCTCCTTGCCGATACATCTGACGTCCAATCCTCTCTAGAAAGAACGTCGAAAACGCGGTCTAAGTTTCGTTCCGACTGACTGATTTGATCATTTGTCCTCTACAGGTAGAAGGCGCTGCCGCTGGGAGTCTAGTAGTATGCGTTGCTCCGCGAGTGACGGGCAACCCTTCCGCAATCGGATCAATCGGATAAGGGAAGGGTTGCCGACCACTCGCCCGGAAGATGCCCGGTCAGCACGGTGCTTTCCCGGCCGTGGTTCTCTGCCTGAATTTCAACGTTTCTATTTTCCTCTTGCTTACCGAGGGCAGCGAGTGTATGTTGCACTCGGTTACCGAGGACATAAAACACATGAGTAAACCTTCCGATCTGGTGCAGGGCACGTTGGACATGTTGCTGCTGAAAATTCTCGCGCTTGAGCCGATGAACGGCTTCGCCGTCAGTCAGCGCTTAAAGCAGGTGTCCGGCGACGTTTTGCAGGTGAGCGACGGATCGCTGTACCCGGCTTTGCACAAGCTGGAGCAAGAGGGTTGGATCACCGCCGAGTGGAAAACGTCCGAGTATGGCCGGCGGGCGAAATACTATTCGCTCACACGGCTCGGGCGGCGGCAGCTCGAAAAAGAAGCGGACAACTGGGGCAGGCTTTCGAGCGCGATTTCGCGGGTCATCAAGATCAAAGAGGCGTGAGCGTCGCGGGGCGAAAGGGAGGTTGGAGATGCGACCGGAGCATTGGCTGTTCACGATTCCGCTGCGGCTGCGGTCATTGTTTCGCCGGGCGCACGCGGACCAGGAATTGGACGACGAACTGCGCGACCACCTCGAACGAGCAAGCGAGCAATACGTCGCAAAAGGCATGGCACCGGGGGAAGCGCAGCGGCGGGCGCGCCTAGATTTGGGCGGTATCGAGCAGACCAAAGAGCAATGCCGCGACACGCGCAGAGTAAACCGGATTCAGGACCTCATACAAGACTTGCACTTTGGTCTGCGCATATTGCGCAAGAATCCCGGCTTTACATCAATTGCAGTGCTTACGCTTGCGTTGGCGATTGGCGCGAATACCGCGATTTTTTCCGCAGTGTACGCCGTCTTGATCAAGCCTCTGCCCTTCAAGAATGCGGATCGCCTGGTGTTCATCCTCAAGAAAAACGCCCCGCGAGGCTGGAGTCGAAACCCGATCTCACCAGCGGAGATTCTAGCCTGGCGGAATCAAACAGAAGCATTTGAAGATTTCGCCGCCTACACGGAAAGCTCTTGTGTGCTGACGGGAGCGGGCGAGACGGAAGGAGATCCTTGCGAAACAATCACCAGCAATCTTTTTCCGCTGCTCGGAGTGGCGCCATATCGCGGCAGAAATTTTACTTCTGAAGAAGACAAGGCTGAGGTGCCGCGCGCGGTGATTCTGAGTTATGGGCTTTGGCAAGGGCGCTTCGGCGGAGACGAAAACGTGATTGGCCGTTCGATCACTCTGAACGGTGTGAGTCACACGGTCGTCGGCGTCATGCCTGCTAATTTGTCGCATTTGTATGCCTCGCCGTACGGCTCAGTGCCAGGGATGTGGGTTTCTGGCATAGGTCTCGCAGCCGAGCACACGTGGAACGACTACTTCGGTATCGCGCGGCTGAAGCCCGACGCGACCCTAGCACAGGCCCACATACAAATGGACACGGTTTCCATGCGCCTCGAAAAGGTCTATCCCGACCTCCATGGATGGCGTGCGCAGGTGATGAGCTTCCGAACCAACAGTTCGGCGGATACGCGTCCGGCGCTGCTCGTATTGATAGCGGCCACAACATTTGTTCTTCTGATTGCGTGCGCAAACACAGCCAACCTGTTGCTGGCTCGCGGCGCGGGCAGAGTCAACGAGTTTGCGATTCGTAATGCGTTGGGAGCCAGCCAGGGACGCCTCGTCTGGCAGCTATTGACAGAGAGCGCGGTCGTCTGCCTTGCTGGCGGGATTATCGGCGTTTTGCTGGCCAGCGGGTTATGCAAAGGATTGGCGGGCTTGGCACCAGACACACTCCTGCGAGCCGCGCCGGACCTGGCGGCGGGAACAACGAATGTGCGAGTCCTTGGATTCGCGATGCTCACACTCATTGCCACTACGTTTCTTTTTGGGTTGGCGCCCGCGCTCCAGAGTGCTAAACCGAAGGTGATCGAGACGCTAAAGGAAGCCGGTCGCAGCTCTCTGCAGAGTCCGCAGAGCCGGCGGTTTCGCAGTGCGTTGGTGGTGTCTGAAATCGCCCTTGCCCTGGTCCTGTTGGTTGGGGCTGGACTGATGGTGCGGACTCTCGCGGAGCTAATTCATGTCAATCTGGGGTTCAACCCCAAAAACATTTTGACTGTGCGTGCGCCGCTTTCTGGCGATCGTTACAAAGAGCCCCGGTCGCGCGCGCAATTCTGGGAGCAAGTCGTGGCACGTGTTGAAGCATTGCCGGGAGTCGAATCGGCCAGCGTTTCGCGCGGTGTGCCGATTACTGGCTGGAACGGACAATCCTTCACCACGGCAGAGAACCCGAACCCTCCAGTCGGACAAGTGCCGGATGCAAACTACATCATCGTGGGGCCGGACTATTTCCGGACGATGCAGATTCCATTGCACCGAGGACGCGGTTTCAACGATCACGATACGCAGAGCGCCGAGCGAGTAGTGATCGTGAATGAGAAGCTGGCTCGGACCTCCTGGCCAGGACAAGATCCGCTTGGCAAACAGTTAAGGGTGGGAGACGACGCCCCGTGGCTTTCTGTTATCGGAGTGGCTGGAGACGTGTTAAGCCAGGGAGCGGACGGAGGCATTCATTCGGAGACGTATGTACCTGTGGGGCAGTATCCCTGGTTGCTGCAGGGGCCCCAGCATTTGGTGGTGCGCACGTCTGCGAGCGTGAAACCTGAAAGCGTAATCCGAGCGGTGGTCGAGCAAATTCATCGAATCAACAAAGACGTACCGGTAACAGACGTCGAGACGATGGAACAGATCACGCTTGAGTCAATCGCGCAGCAACGAATGGTGATGGCGCTTTTGGTGTCCTTCGCGGGACTAGCGCTGGCACTTTCGACTCTAGGGATCTACAGTGTGCTGTCGTACTCGACTGTGCAACGAACTCGCGAAATCGGCGTGCGTATGGCCTTGGGTGCGGAGCGCGGAAGCGTGCTGCGATTGGTGGTGGGCGGAGGGGTTGGACTGGCCGGTCTCGGGCTGGCGATAGGAATCGCAGCAGCGTTGCTCTTAACGCGATTAATGACCGACCTGCTTTATGGCGTCCGGGCGACTGATCCTCTGACCTTCGTTGGCGTCAGTGCAGTTCTGGGGGCCAGCTCGATTTTGGCTTGTTACGTACCGGCGCGGAGGGCGACGAAAATCGATCCGATGGTCGCTTTGAGGTACGAGTAAAGGAGTGTCGGAGTATGCGACCGGAGCATTGGATGTACACGATTCCGCTGCGGTTAAGGTCGTTGTTTCGCAGGGCACAGGCGGATCAGGAATTGGACGAAGAGCTGCGTGACCACCTGGAACGAAGAACCGAGGAGCATGTCGCGCAAGGGATGGCACCGGAGGAAGCGCGGCAGCGGGCGCGGCTCGACCTGGGCGGTATGGAGCAAACCAAAGAGAAATGCCGTGACGCTCGCGGCGTGAATCTCGTTGAGAACTTTTTCCAGGATTTGCGTTACGGCCTGCGGATGCTGCGGCAGAACCCAGGATTTACAGCGGCCGCCGTGTTGGCGATTGCTCTGGGCGTTGGAATCAATGTGGGAATCTTTTCCGTGCTGAACGGCGCCGCGCTGCGTCTGCTTCCGATTCCTCGCGCCGAACAAGTGGTCAGCATAGATCAGATCCTTCACGGAAGACTCAAGCGCAACGCGCTCAATGGGTCCAGCATGGTTTCCTACTCGGAGTATCTGGACTATCGCGACCACAATCACGTCTTCTCGGGACTTTTAGCCTATGAGCCCTTTGTTGAAGCAACCCTAGGCGGTGGCAAGATGAAGGAGCTCACAGGAACTTTAGCTACCTGCAACTACTTCGACGTTCTCGGAGAACATTCCGGACAGGGCCGTGGATTTCTCGAATCTGATTGTGCGGCGCCAGGTGGAAACGCTGTGGTGGTGATTAGCGATGATTTATGGCGAGGCACGTTCGCAAGCCACCCGTCGCTCGTGGGCAAAAGGATCATCCTAAATCGCACAGCATACACCGTGGTTGGAATTGCGCCGCCGGGATTCAGGGGCACAGAGCCGATTCCCAGCTCATTCTGGGCACCCATAACCATGCAAAAAACACTGGACCCGTGGAGCGATCGCATAGCGGATGACAATTTGAGCTGGCTGGCGGTGCTTGGGCGCGTGCAGCCTGGCGTGACGATGGAGCAGGTGCGCGCGGACCTCGGCGTCATTGCCGGGCGAATTGACCTATTGCATCCTGGACGGACTACCTCGTTGGCGATCCGCACAGCGACATTTTTCAACAGGCAAACGGAACGGGAGATCCTGACTCCCGTCATTTCTGTAATTCTCGCGGCTTTCGGACTCGTTCTGCTGGTTGCGTGCGCGAATGTGGCCAATCTCTTGCTGGCGCGGGCGTCGGTGCGGCAGAAGGAAATCGCACTGCGGCTATCCATTGGCGCCAGCCGGTGGCGTTTGGTGCGGCAATTGCTGACGGAGAGCCTTCTGCTTTCCTTGATCGGGGGTACGCTAGGGTCGCTGCTTGCATTCTGGTCCTTCGAAGCAATCACGCGGCTCATAATCTCTCACCTGCCGCATCAGGTTTCCACCCTCGCGGTGAATGTTGCGCCCGACTTCCGTGTGCTCGGCTACGGGCTGGGGCTTACGTTCTTGACGGGGATCGGGTTTGGGCTGATTCCAGCTTTGCAGAGTTCGCGACAGGACCTGAACACTTCGCTGAAGGAAGATGGCGCTCATTCCGGCCCCGGCAAAAGAAGCGGGCGGTTTTTGCGCGACGCGTTGGTGGGCACGCAAGTCGCGGTGTGCATGATCCTGCTGTTGGCGGCAGGACTGCTGTTGCGCGGACTTTACCATGCGCAGACAGTGGCTCCCGGATTTGAAATGAAGGGCGTCGCGACGATGTTTCTGAACCTCGGGCAGCAGGGCTACGACGATACCCGAGGGACGGCATTTATGGGGCGCTTGCGGCAGCGCATTTCGGAGCTGCCAGACGTGATCGAAGTTGCGCAGGCAGAGTGCGCGCCGCTGAGCCACGACTTCAGCGCCGACGCGTTCACAGTTCCCGGCCGTGTTGAGAAAATTGGAATCGAATACAACCACGTTTCCCCAGAATATTTCTCCGTGGTCGGCGTTCCCATCGTGCGGGGCCACGGATTTCTGCCAGGAGAGACACATGACTCGCCCGGAGTAGTCGTTACAGAATCCACAGCGCGGCGACTTTGGCCCGACGAAGATGCACTGGCAAAAACACTGCGCGAAAGCAGCGGGCGGGAATATTCGGTTATCGGAGTGGCGAGGGACGCACAAGTCGCGCACCTCGGCGATGTCCACACGACGTATCTCTATTTTCCTGCTGGGCCGCAAGACAATCTTCGCGTTTACATGCTGGTTCGCTATGCGGGAGACTTCCCCGCGACCGCGAAAAGCATTCGCAATGTAGTGCAGTCGCTCGACGCCGACCTGCCCGTGGACGTGACCAAACTCGAGGATTACCTCGAAGTTTGGCGTCAGCCCTCTCGCATTGTGGCCGCGCTCTCGGGAGCACTTGGCGCCCTCGCACTTCTGCTCGCTTCGATCGGCGTATATGGAGTGGTGTCTTACAGTGTGAGCCGACGCGTGCACGAGATCGGCGTCCGCATGGCGCTCGGCGCTGACGGCGGCGAAATCATGAACCTTGTCTTGCGGCAAGCCATGCGCCCGGTCCTGGTTGGCGGGCTCGTTGGCGTAGTCGGATGTGCCGCGGTGTCTTGGGTGCTTTCCAGCATGCTTTTCGGTCTTAGCGCGCATGACCCGATGGCATTCGTCGTTGTCCCTTTATTGCTGCTGATTTTGGCCCTAGTCGCGAGCTACCTCCCGGCATGTCGCGCGACGCGCGTCGATCCTACGGTGGCGCTGCGGTATGAATAGGAGAGATCGGAAGTGAGACCGGAGCATTGGCTGTTCACGATTCCACTGCGGCTGCGGTCATTGTTTCGCTGGGCGCAGGTGGACCAGGAGCTAGACGAGGAACTTCGGGATCACATCGAGCGAAAAACGGAAGAGTACGTCGCCAAGGGTTTAGCGGCGAAAGAGGCCCGTCGTCAGGCACTCCGCGAAATGGGTGGAATCGAAAAACGCAAAGAAGAGTGTCGGGAAGCACGCAAGATGAATTGGATTCAGGACCTGGCCCAGGATGTTCGCTTCGGCCTCCGGGCGCTTCGGCGGAACCCTGGGTTCAGCATCCTTGCTGTCCTAGCCTTGGCTCTTGGTATTGGGGTCAACACCACCATCTTCACCGCCCTCGATGCGACGGCGTTCCGACCCTTACCCGTCAGGGATCCGGATCATATCCTGCGCGTCGTCCGTTGGATTCGACGGGGCTATGGCGGCACCCTGTTTTCCTTTCCCGAGTATGTCTATTACAGAGACCACAATGACGTGTTCTCAGGCTTGGCGGCCGACAGTTGTTGTTACAACGTAGTCTACGGTGGTCAGCCTGCCAGAAGCGCAGCGACAACTCCCAAATCAGCCTTGCTGAGCGTGCGCCTTGTTTCAGCCGAAGGCTTGCCAAATCAATTCCATTTCGGGAGCCTGTGCATTCTGCGATTCTGCGTTGCATGACCCGGATCATTCGATCTCGGAAGAGCGGTTCATCACGGTTGGAATGTCGAGGGTCGGCCGGGTTTTGACTGTGGCCCATTCCGACCGCGGCGAGAACATCAGGATTATCAGTGCCCGGAAGACGACGCTGTACGAGCGAAAACATTATGAAGAAGAGAACTGAGAGACGGAAACTAACTGACAAACTACGTCGAGAGTACGACCTGTCGAAGTTGAAGGGCGGCGTCCGCGGCAAGTACGCCACGCGCTATCAAGCAGGGACCAATCTCGTGCTCTTGTCACCGGATGTGGCTGAGTATTTCCCTGACGAGCGGTCCGTCAATACGGCCTTGCGCAAATTGATTCACGTGGGCAAGGTCAAGAAAATATCTTGATCTCTTCAGTCCGTTCGATGCCGTCGCTCTATTTTTAGTATCCCTGCGCCAACGGCACATTGGTAATGGTGTGCGCTGTCACAAAAACGTAATACTAATGGTGGTGAATGGCGGCATCACAGCTATTGTTCCGGATAAAGCAACTCGGAAGTAATGCCTCCCGGTTGGCAGATTGTTCCCGATAAACGACGCCCTAGCCGTGACCGTTGGACTGCCAGCGACAGGCCGACTTATCGTTCCCAATCAGCGGTTTGCCGACAATACGTCAGGTGGATTTGCGATCGGTAAGACACTACGGCGTTTCTTGGATGTTGTCCGGTTTCCGGCTGGCACAACTCCCTAACGCGATCGGTCTACGCTCGCATGGTGTCGAATTTACATCTGTTTCGACGACAAGTTGAGCCTCACCCACGAACGATAGTTCTTGGGTACGTCGAGCTTCTTCAGCTTCTTCCAAGCGCGCAACGCTTGCTCCCGCGTGGCGCCTCTCTCTCCAGCGAAGAAGTCGCTCATGAAGTTGATGTACCTCCCATGTGGGATTTGCGCGAACGGCTCTTTGGTCAGGTTCAGCCGGACGTATTCTTTGACCAGGGCTCCGTAGCTGAGCTTGACGCCTTTGACGAGTTGCTCTTCTCGCCAGCGATTGAGCCGATATCGCGCGCCGGATTTCCTTTTCAGGCCGGGAACAAGTTTTTGGGCTTCTCTTTCAAGGAAATCTTTGGTTTCCTTGTCGTTCGTGAAGACCGCTACGGGAAGACTGAGGCTCAGCCCTTGTTCGACGTCCTTGGCTCCCGATGTCGATAGGCTCCTTTTGGTCGGACTCTCAATCTTGCCGGCCCTGAGGAAGACCTTGATCGCTTTCTCCAGTTCGTCCTTGCGTAACCTACTCGCGGACGGAATCCCGACTGTTTTCGCAAACTCCTTGAGCTCGGTCGCGTACCAATAGCCGTTGTCGAATTGAGCCTGCGTCATCGACGTCGACAGCTTCGTCTGCGGTTTCAAATGCGACCTCAAACCCGAATGTCGTTTTGTCTACTCATATTAGCCGACGTCCACCAGTATCGCTCCAACCCTGCAAATCCCGAAAATTCGTGCCCCTCGCAAAGACACCAGGACAGGGCCGAGGTCTCGAGTTGTCGCCCAGCGTTTGGGAATCGCCGGGCGTGGTGGCGCGGCTGTCACGCGGCCGCATAACGCCCAACCCGTGGATTTGGTTCCGTTAATCGGGGTCAGTCCTGGGAACGCGCTAGTGTTGACCGAACCGAGCAGTTCCCGGATGGTTGGCAAGCGTTCGGCTAACTTGGCCCCGTTGGTGGAGGTATCTCCCACGGCTGATGGCCGCGATGAAAACGTAGTACAGAGGTAGTATCAGTTGTGGCGAACGGCGGCAAAAGCCGAATAAACAGTGAAGGAAAACTGAGGAAGTGACGCTCCGGATTTCACTGCAACTCACTAGCTTTCCTCGGTTTAGCTTAGCTCCGGCGAATTCTGATTAAAATACTCTGCTGGCTGTTAACCGAAGGGTTGCTAGTTCGAATCTAGCCCGGGGAGCCAATCTCTTTGTCATCAATCGTTTGACCGGGGATCAGAAGGCATTTCTGCCCTGCCGAATGTGTTGCAAACCCAGTTTTTGATTGTTGCGAACTTCTTTATCGTCAATCGGTTGCTGTTTGGGTAGAGCATGCGGTTCTGGACCGAAGGTTCCTGAGGGAGAGGCCTAACGACTGCCCTGCAAAGATGCGCTGCGTAAGCGCGAAGAGATTTGTATCAACACAGGTCATAAATATTTCTTCGTTCCGCACTCACGTAGGTCTTTCATCTGATAGAGATCTTGCTTCGGCAAGCCAGTACCGGATCGGCGGGATCGAACTCATCGGATCGAGCCGCCGCTGTTTTGTACCAATGGTCAATACGAATTGAAGAACCTTGAATTGTTGCTTAGCCTGCAGCTCGGAAGTTACCGCTGTGCCGTGAAGATGTCGATCCAAAGCTCGAGCGTCTGATCGTGCCATTCGATCTTTCCAATGAGATTGTGACGTAGCTCGTTCTTGTATCGGTCGCGGAGCACTTGGGCGTCGAGCTTCTGGGAACGGAACAAATAATCGGCGTCATCCCTGTCTTTCGGGCTGGCTCGCTCGAGTTTGGACAAGATGCAGTCGTAGGCGTCAGGAACGAGGATTTTGAGGCGCTTGAATTGTCCTGACGCCATCTCGCTCAGACGGGTTGTGTAGTCTTCCGGCAAATTCGCCACACCGACGCGGTGAAGCCAAACTTTGTGCTTCCCGTGCAGAGCAGAACCTTGTCCGGCCATGGCATCAAGATCGAGATTCGGGGGAATCGCCGTGTAGTAGTCGATATCGCCTGTGGTGCGAGGCAGGCCGTAGAAAAGGGACAATACGAATCCGCCGATGCAATGGAGTTCAACCGGTTCTGTGAGCATATCGTCCAGCTCGGAGAGGAACTCCTTCCACGGCGAAGGAAGTGCGTGGGTTTCCTGATCAACCGGCATACGGCACGTGTTCCGGCTTCATATCACTGAGCAAGTTCCAATGAACGGCGTCATTGGTGCGATTGGTTCTCAGCCATTGGGTTTCCCTTTCCGTGCGCGGCGGCCGAAAGAAGTAATCCTCCTTTGCGAGGCGACTGTCGTCGAGCAGTCCCTCAAACTGTTTCAATTCATCCGTTTTGGAGGATGCGTTCAGCCTGTCAGCCGCGTGCCGCGCCAAGGAGACGACAAATCCAAGACGATTCTGGAGATTGAATTTCCGTGCATTCTCAAGAAGCCAAGAGTTTAGTTCGGCAGAGTTTGCCGCTACCCAAGGCAGGGCTTCCGCCACGCGTGCATCCAGGCTTTTCTGGCCCAACGCAGTCAGAAGAAACTCGTTAGGGTGCTTTTTGCGTGTGTGCGAGCGCAGATATCTGAATCCCGGATAATCAAGTGTAGAGAGACCTTCCGCCAAATGCTGATCGCTTGTCTCGAAAAGAGCAAATTCGTTTGTTACCGGCAGAGAGGTCGGCGAGAGCCCGTACACAGAGGCGGCGCGACGAACGAGATGAGGCGTGAGTCGCCGCTTACCGTGCTCCAGATAATTCAAATATGCCTGGGTAACACCCAACCGCGCCGCCGCCTGCCGTTGCGTCCAGCCTTTGGCGAGCCTAGCAGAGCGGAATTCGTGAGCTTTCATATGCACGTTGATAACATGATTGTTATCATTTGTCAAGATAGAACGAACTTTCGATCCTGGCTGCGTTATCGCTCCAAAGAAAGCCCCAGTTTTCAATGAGTTAGAAGCCCTGGTGGGTTCGCAGCCGTGCTCCGACGCAAACCCGTCGCGGGATCAGCCATTGAGGGCCTTAGAACGCGCAAGAAATACTGAATATTGGGGGGCGGGTAGCCAGAAAATACTCAGGGTTGTCCTAATAGGCCTATGCGCCAGCGTTTGACCGCTGGGTCGCCGGCGAACACGGAACGGTTGCTGCGATGCACGTCTTTCTAGTGTTGTGGGTGATAGCTACGCTGGTCAATCTATGGGTTGGCGTACACAAACCGGGATACTCGGTTCGGGGCGAAGCGCCCAACGCTATATTGTAGTTCCTGGGCAATTGCAACCATCGTGTCGACTAGCGCCTCATCGGGATTCTTGGTTTAGATGCTTCCGTGGCGCCAATCCAGCCAAGCATCCGGGTATTTGGACTTGCCGCTCCACTTCGTGAAGTACGGGCCAATGTTTGCAGCAGGCGAAAGGTCGGCATCCTTGTCGATGTAGGCGAGTCATTCTCCCTTTGATGTCGTGCCCCGATTCTGACCAGTCCTTCCCACGCGTAGTATGCAAGTCGTAGCCCATCCGCGTCCCTCCTGCCGAATAGGACCGTTACCGATCATTTTACTTCTTGCCCTTTCCGGTTCTCTCTTTAGCAATTCGCGGCAAGCGGAGGAGTAACTACGGAGTGTGGCAAAGAATAAGTCAGAATGATCGCAGTGGCGGCGAAGTTCTGGATAGTCTCACCGTGGCGAATAAGGGTCGACAAGCCTCACAAGGAGGCTGAGGATGTCCGAGGCATTGTTTAGGCGAAATGCAAGTGTCGACAACCGGCTCGAGACACTGGACCATCTGGAAGGCTGTCCAAAACGGCGGGACTTCTCCATAGGCCCGGCAAAGAAGCTAGCGCGAGTCGATGTATTGTCGTGCCTTACAGGTACACGAACAACGTGACCGTGCTGTACCGGGAACGAGTCGCCGACTTGAAGGCCAGTGACCATGAACATGACCGAAGCTGAAAACAAAGCATTGGCGATTTACGAGCTGATCCGATCATCAAGTGCGGATCGGCCTTTTGCTTTCGACAGCATGGAACAGCTGCGAAGAGAAACAGCGGCGTGGAAAGAAAGGAACCCGGGGCTATCGGAATTGAGCCGCGCTGAACCGGAGGTGCTGCTCGCATTTTTGAATCAATCGTTCGACTGGATGAACGCTGAAGCGCGAATCGACAATTTCCGTGTTGTGCACACCCTCTCCGATGCGACTGTGTACGTCCTGACCGAGGCTCCCAAGCCACTGCCGACAGAACTCGTTTACTGTCTGGTTCACGAATACCGCCAACAAATGTCATCAATGGCGCTCGTCTACTTTCCTTTTCAGTATTTTCTTTCAGTCGTAACAGCGGGCCAAGTCACCGATGAGATACGCGCGGAGCTACGAAGGCTGTCCTTGTATTTCGCCCCCAGCCCGACGGGGAAAATCAGCGAAACGACGCAGGCAATCAGAATGCGCATCGCGGAATTGACCCGCGTAGAAGGCGAGGAACAGCTCAATCCAGGGCGTGGTCCCTGGTCACAGATTGTGTTCGATGAGCTGAAGGCCAAAGACGAGATCACGCGCGCAGGCTGGGAGGGCTTGCTAGAGCACTCCCGCTCTCTGGAGCAGACGGTTCCCGGGGCAAAGTGGAAGAAGAGGGCGTCCGAGCTCATCGCCGTGTTAGGAGCAGCCGAAGTAGAAGCGACGATGCTGCGATGGCTGACACACGGGCCGACGCCGGGACAGCCGTCGGAAGCGAGAGCTCCGATTGAGGATTCAGCGTATCAAAAAGGGGTAGTTTGGTGCCTGGCAATGAGCAACACGCGCGACAATGCGCTGGCCATCGCGGAATTCGGCATCGCCTGCCTGCGTAAGATCCCGATGCTTGGCGCAGTCTCGCAAAAGGTCGGGTTCGCCTGCGTGCAAGCGCTTGGCTCAATGGAATGCGCTGAGGCTATTTCGCAGTTGACGCGCCTGCGGGCGAAGGCGAAATACTCGGTGGCTCGACGGTTGACCGAAAAATCTCTGCAGCAAGCAGCGGAGCGAAGCGGCCTGACAGTGCAGGCACTCGAAGACATCTCCGTCGACAGTTATGGTCTCGATGCAGATGGTACGGCGGAGATCGTGATCCGCGATGCAAAAGCGACGGTACGTTTGTGCGAGGACGGGCGCGTTGCAGTGGCTTGGCACAATGCAGACGGAAAGGTAATGAAGTCCGCTCCTTCGCACATCAAAAAGGCATTTCTGAAGGAAATGCGTTCGGTCGCGTCGCTTGCGAAGGAAGTCGAACAGGCGTATCTCGCACAGCGGACCCGGCTGGAATCATCGTTCCTGCGGGCCAGCGGCATGCCGGCGAGCCATTGGCGGAAATATTTCATCGAACATCCACTCCTCGGTTTTCTCGGGCGCAGGTTGATCTGGATATTCAGTAATAATCAAGGCTGGGAGAAGTCAGGGATCTGGTGGAACAACCAAGTCGTCAACGCATCAGGAGATCCGGTCGATCTGGCCAAGGCCGAAAAAGTGAGGCTATGGCATCCGCTGTCATCCGACGCTGAGGAAGTTCGCTATTGGCGCGAACGCATCTTTGCTTCGAAGATTCGCCAACCCTTTCGGCAAGCATTTCGCGAGTTTTATCAGATCACCGATGCCGAACGAGAAACGAAGATGCACTCGAATCGCTTTGCCGGAATCTTGATGCGGCAGCACCAATTCGCCAGCTTGTGCCGCGTTCGAGGTTGGGACTACCGCCTGATGGGCTCGGGCTTCGATGGCGCCAATGTTCCCTCGAAGAAACTCGCTCCGTGGGACATGCACGTGGAGTTCTATGTCGACTTGCCGTCCGATCGGGACGATTCGCTGCGAGAATCGGCTCTTGGAGAACAATCGGGAACAGGAATCAACCTCTTCGTCGGTTCTGACCAGCTACGCTTTTACCGTAACGGACGTGAAGTTGCCATCGATGAAGTTCCCGCCATTGTGTATTCCGAAGCGATGCGCGACGCCGATCTCTTCACCAGCGTTTGCGCGGTTGGCGATGATGAAACCTGGTCGGACCAGGGTAACCGTGGCACAGGGTTTTTCAGTGAGCGATTTCATGGGCAAGATGCCTCGTCCATCATTGCGCTACGAGCGGGAAGTGCTCTCGCGCGTTTTGCCGCGGACCGCCATCCACGAACGCTGCAAAGTCCCAGAGACCTGGCTCGAAGTGCGCGGAAATCTGGGAACGTATCGCATCGCTCTGGGCTGGGACGGGGCAGCGCTGGTGACGGACACGGGGATGCGTTGGCTGAAGATCCCGCGCAAACTGTTGGACGCAGTCTCCCTTGACCTGATCGATGTTCCAATCGAATTGGACTACCGGACCGAGACAATTTTGCGCAAGGCTTACGTGCTGGCAGACGATTGGAAGATTGACTCTCCAGAGTTGGTGCGGCAGTTGATGCCTGACTGAGGGGCGAGTGTTGGGTATCACAAGGCGCAGGGGTGACGTAACTAAACCATGAAAAGGAACCTGCCGTGAAGTCGCTGGACAGACTCTTATCGATCAGTAGCGCAGCCTTGGGTCCGCACAGCAAACTCGACAGCATACCCAAAGTGGATGAAGATCGGGCGCTTGGCGAAGGATTGCGGACGCTATTGCGTTGCCTAAATGGCTTTTGTGCGTTCGAGTCTGCGTTACATGTCTTTTCGGCGCGATCTGGAGATGAAATCGACTTGAATGCGTGGAACTCCGACGTGTTGTGGCGATTCGAGTACGGCGATCTTGCCGAGGGGGCGCTCTGCTGACGCGCACAGTGTTGGAGCCGATCGTCGGTTGAACAGGCCGATCGCAAACTCCTGATCTATATCATCGTTCGCAAGCGGTTCGAGTACCTCCCGGACTGCCTCCGGCGACCCGGGCTCGCCGGCGACATGAGACCGACTACGGTGGATTTAGACCGGGAGTCGTATTTAAGAACTTTGCCCCGAGACGGAGATTTGAGGCGTCATACCAGTGTCATACGAATTGTGATGAATGGCGGCAAAAAGTGAATAAAGACCGCAAAGGGAAGGTGAATCTGACTAACTCCCATTTAGCTAGAACTTGCTGATTCCCGTCGATTTGTCTCGGCTCCGGCACAATTGTGATTAAATCAAGCACAAGGCTGTTAACCGAGGGGTTGCTAGTTCGAATCTAGCCCGGGGAGCCAAAACTCTTTGGCTTCAATCAATTACAGAGTGTGAGTAGAGCATTCGAACCGTTTGGTTCGCACCCGAATGCTCGGCCAAGCCGACAGTTAGTTAGTTGAGCGCGCCTGCCTCGTGAGCAGGAGTGCTCCGCAAAGCGCGCAAGCCAGCGGCGGGCGTAGGCGGTTGGCAGGCGCTTTCTCTCTAAAGTTCCGCCAAGGCGCGATGAACAAGACTAATGGCGATCGATCCTTCACCCACGGCGGCGGCCACGCGCTTCACGTTACCCGACCGAACGTCCCCAACTGCAAAAACGTCGGGTAGGCTCGTTTCCAGCATTTGTGGAGGACGGGCCAGCGGCCAAACCGGTGTCTCCGTTGCAGCATCCAGATCCCGCCCTGTGAGGATGAAGCCCTTATTATCGAGGGCAAGGCAACCACTCAGCCAATCGGTCCTGGGGGAAGCTCCTGCCATTATGAACACGTGGCGGATTTTATTGGTAGAAGTCTCTCCACTGGCGTTGGAACGCCAGGTGGCACGCTCCAAGTGCGCATCGCCCTCGAGATCCACGATTTCGGTTTTGAAGTGCAGTTCGATTGCGGGGTTCTCTTCGATGCGTTGGATCAGGTAGCGTGACATTGTGTCTGACAACTGACCTGACCGCACCAGCATGTGTACCTTGCTTGCGGTCTGTGAGAGGAACACTGCTGCTTGTCCGGCAGAATTTCCTCCACCAACCACGACGATATCTTCTTGTTCGCACAACTGAGACTCCATATACGTCGCGCCATAGTAGATTCCCTGCCCCTCAAACTTCTCGAGATTGGGAATTCGCGGTTTGTTGTACTGTGCCCCGGTAGATATGACAATTGAGCGTGCTGCGAGCCTGATGCCATTGTCGAGCACCACCTTGTAGGGACGCCTATCGCAATCGAGCCGGGCCACGCCATGCGCGAGCATCATTTTGGCTCCGAATTTCTCTGCTTGAGTAATAGCCCGTGTCGCCAGTTCGAGCCCGGAAACTCCAGTCGGAAAACCAAGGTAATTTTCAATCTTCGAGCTTGATCCAGCCTGCCCGCCGGGAGCGGCAATCTCGACGACTAGCGTGTCCAGGCCTTCGGAAGCTGCGTAAACAGCGGCTGCCAAACCGGACGGTCCGGCGCCGACAATAATCAAATCGCGAAGCTGCGATTCGTCGATACCGCTGTTGAATCCGAGACCGTCCGCCAATTTTTGGACGGTTGGGTTGCGCAAGACGCCGTGCTTATTACAAATGACCACGGGGATTTCATTGAGCTTTATCTCAAAACGGTCCAAAAGTTCCTGCGATGTCTTGTCCGTGTCAAGATCCACATACGTGTAGGGATGTCCACTCCGGCTTAGAAACTCGCGCAGCTGCAGTGTCTTGGCCGAGTAACGCGAACCCATCAGAATGAAGTTGCCCTGCCCGCGCCTGATCAGCTCAAGCCGTCTTAGTATGAAAGCCCTCATGAAAATCTCACTGAGTTCAGCATCCTTCGCGATGAGCGAGCGCAATCCATCGCCAGTCAGTTCCAGGAATTCGCCAGGTTCTGTGGTCCGACCGAGGACCAGGCAGCGGTGCCCGGAGATCATGGTCATCTCGCCGGTGAACTCGCCCAGGGCGTGGGTCGCAACGAGACGCTCGCCCGCAAGATCAGGCTGCACGATCTCCATACCGCCCGAAAGCAGGACGAAAAATGGGACATTCGTGTCACCAGGCTCAAACAGGATTTCACCCCTCTGCACTTGTCGGACTTTGCCGATCGGCAGAACGCGGTCGATTTGAGCTGCGGTCAAGACTGGAAAAGCTTGCGTGCTGGCATCAAGCGCGCTGGGTATTAAACCGGGGCTTAAAGAAGAGAACATTGTTCCCCCAGAGGCTGTTTAGGCGTCGCAAACATTAGACCACGGATGTGACCGTTTGGCTTCACCACGTCTTTGCGAGTGCGGGGCACCTCGGCACCATTCGTCGCTGCTTTTTCAGTGCAAAGACTGTGCCAGTCACAGTGTCTCTCGCATCCGACGACAACAGCTACGTCACTTCGGACCCCGGGGCGCATACCGTCGGCGCCGTTTTTTTCTTGTTCACTGTTGAAATCAGGCGACTTCATCAGGCCGGCAACAACCATTATTTCCTTCAAGAACGTTGCCATAACCCTGACGGCCACCCAAATTTGTAGGGGCTCATCCATGGGCGGTATCGCGGTTTGTCCTATGCGTCCGCTAAAACGAGACAAACTGCTCATGTGAATCGACAGGAAGTGTGCACTCAAAGGAGCTTTCTCGTCATGAGGAGGCCGGAGTTTCGAATGGATGCTGATTTCGGACCTTATAGCCGTTTAAAAATCGTGGCGCCGACTAACAAGCAACGCGCACAAGTACAGGACCAACGACACACCCAGACTGTAAAGCATGCCACTCCACGGAATGGAACCACCAAGGAAATAATTGCCGCTCCGACTGACAGCGTCCTCTCCGCTCATGGTATCGAGTACGCTTAGCCAGTGGAGCGACCTCGCACGCACGACGAAGAAGTACGTGCCCACAAGACATAAACCCACTACCGGCCCTGTGAACTCTCCGCCGAAGAGCGAGGAAAGGAGAAAGCCCAGACAAAAGAACACCGCTCCGGCAACAACCATCAGCAGAGCAAACAATACAATCTGCCCGACAGGATAATGTTCATGAACGGCTGGCGAGAGTGTAGGAACCAATAAAGCAGGCCCTATCCCGAGCGCCAAAATCTCCGCCATACCCACTAATAGACGCGAAAGAAGCAACTCCGAGCGTTCAATGGGTAGAGACAAAGTATACGAAATTGTTCCTACCGTCTTTTCCCACTGTAAGCCTCCGAAACTCAGAAGTACGGCTGCAGCGATCCAAAAACCCTGAAAATAATAATTGAACAGGGCGAGCCAAATATATTCCGTATACCCAGTGACCAGACGTTCTGGATATTGAATGGCTTCTCCCCTACGAAACCCGGGGCTCGTCAAAACTACGTAAACAACGAGCGTACTGAGCCCAATAAGTGCCCAAAGGAATCGTTGACGACTTTCGTGCCACGACCTCTCAAGGAGAGCTACCCACCGCCCTCGAGGCGCATACGGAATGAACTCAAAACTCAAGGCGTCTCCCTTGCCTCGCAGCTAGTCCCAGGAACAACGCTGTTAGTAGACAGACCATTGCTATCGCAAGCCAAGGTACATCGCGCCACGTCAGTAACCAAGCTCCCGCCATTACGTGAGCGATGTCGATTTTCCTTGCCCAAGACACTCTTCGCGCCCACTCCTGAAGAACTAAATAAGGAACCGCCAGCATCGCAAACGTCACGACTAGGGGAGTATATTCCCCTCGCAAAATCAAAGACAGAAAGGCAGCGAGTCCCACGAAAACCGAACCAACTCCCGCCATAAGCAAACCGTGCGCGAAGCCCTGCCCTATTGGGTAGGACTGTCCCACGGAAACCGACGCAATCGGCACGACAACAGCGGGAATCCAAGCCAATACGGTCGTCTCAAGAAACGCGATTAAGACCCGAGATATGAGCCACCGATTTCGCGTCACCGGCAGGCTGAGACTAAAAGCTACCGTTCCATTCGCATGCTCACGAAGCAAACCTCCGAAACTAAGCACGATTGCCAACAGGACCCACAGATTCTGAAGACGAAAATCAAAGAGAAAATGCCAGATGTAAAATCTATAGTCGCTAACTCCAAGAGGTAACCATAGCGGTTTGATAGCGTGCGGGTCTTGCAACGCAACCTGCCACTGCGGAATGAGGATTGGGTGTAAACGAACAAAAAGAATCGAAAGTGCGGTCACAGCTATAGCCCCACAGATAAAACGCCAGCGGGATTCAACCCAAGCTTTGTATAAAAGCATCACCGACTCGCCTTGACTGTCTCGAGGAAAATCTCTTTGAGCGTCAGCGGCGCCACTTCGACGCTGACTGCCTTCATCTCGTAAGCGCGGTCCATTACGGCATCCACGTTATGGCTCACGATCATCGACACCGTGGATCCGTCTACATAGATGCGTTCCACGCCATCTAGTTCGAAGTCGCAGTTCTGAACGGGACAATGAATTACAGCCTGAACTTGGCGATATTCGTCTTTTATGCGATCCAATGGAGAATCGAGGACCAACTTTCCCTTGTGAATCATCAGAATGTGGTCCGCAATCTGTTCGACTTCCGCGATCTGATGCGAAGAAAAGAAGACAGTTGCCCCCTCTGAGGCGAGGGATACGACGATTTGAAGAACCATTTCCGTTGCAACGGGGTCGAGGCCCTCCGTTGGCTCATCAAGAATGAAGAATTCGCTCCCTCTCGCAAATGCGAGAAGCAGCGCTAGCTTGGTACGCATTCCCTTGGAGAGTTTCCGAATCTTGCAGCCAAGTGGGAGGTCGAGTCGCCGCAACAAGTCACTTTCTCTATCCTCACGCCACCCAGGAAAGAACGACTTCGTGAAGCGTAGAATCTGGCGCACCGTCATGTAGTCGTAGAGACGTTTGTCTTCCGCAACGAATGCCACGCGCTGTCGAATGCGCACACTTTCAGCCTCGTCGTCAATGCGAAGACCGAGAATGTGTCCCGAGCCCTGACTCGGCCGCATCATTCCCAAGAGCATGCGCAGAGTTGTGGTCTTGCCGGCCCCATTTTGTCCCAGGAAGGCACATATAGAGCCCTTCCTTACGCGTAGGTTCAGGCCACTGACAGCTTCAAAGTCACCGAAGCGTTTCGAGAGTTTCTTGGTTTCCAATATCGTGTCCATTTACCGTCTCCCGGCCACCAGTTCGTGTGCCGCCGTTTCGGCTTCCACAAGTCGTCGGATTTCGTCTTCCTCCAGCCCTATGGCTTTCAACTGTCTAACAACAGTTCGCACAAGTCTCTGAGCTGATCTCATCCGGTCCGTTCGCACTCGTTCACGCCACGCTTCGGCTACAAATGCTCCGAGCCCGTGACGAATTTCGATTGCTCCTTCGCTTTCGAGATCGCGATACACGCGAGCCACCGTGTGGGGATTGATGACGAGGGTTTCCGCAAGGGACCGAATGCTAGGCAGTTGGGTCCCCGCCGCTAGCGCTCCGGTTTCGATCGCGTGACGAATCTGCTCCTCAATCTGCAAATAGATCGGAATGCCGGAGGCCGGATTGGGCTTTCGAAACACTGTGGCGCTTATATAGGACAGTGCTACAGTGTTGTCAAGTACAAAAACACGAAGCAACGGAGACACATGGGGCAGGGCCGAAAATACTCTCTTGACATAGCTATATTAGATAGCCATCATGCAAAGAATGAAGGTGAGCGTAGCAGATGCCAAGAACAAGCTTCCCGAGCTGATCAGGGCCGCCGAGGATGGCGAAACCGTGACCATCTGCCGCCGTGGCGTGCCTGCCGTGGATATGGTCCGAACGAAAAAGCCCAGCCGCAAAAAGCGAAGGCTCGGGACCCTCAAAGGCAAGATTCAAGTCCTCGAACCGGAATGGTGGAAGCCCATGTCAGACGACGAAGTCGACGCCTTCGTCGAAGGACGAGAGTAGGTGCGGTTGCTCCTGGACACGGTCGTTCTGATCTTTGCTGTTGAGTCACCGGAGCGACTCACTAAGCGCGCAACCACTCTTTTGCAAAATACGGAAAACATCCTAGAACTGAGCGCAATTTCTCTTTCCGAAATCGCTATCAAGACGGCCCAGGGCAAGCTACGACTTTCCGCCGCAGACACGCACCGCGCCCTTGAGGACCTGGACCTTCGCATACTGCCCTACACGGCGCATCATGCGTTCTACCTTTTCGATCTCCAGCCACACCACGCGGACCCGTTCGACCGCCAAATCATCGCCCAGGCTTTGTGCGAAAAGATCCCCGTGGTCACTTGCGACAAAAAATTCAGCTTGTACAAAGATCTCAAAGTCCTCTGGTAATTCTTTAGGTTTGATCTCAAGCGATGCCATTTCTAATCCTCGTCAATCCGCAACATGATGAGGAGGTCGGCAGGCGGCTTCCTGAGCAGTGACGCGAAATCTTGCATGGCTTCGACAGAACTATTGCGCGCCATGTCCTGCTCGTAGATCCGATTCTCGCGCGCGACACGAATAGCGGGCGACCCTCCTATTCGACCTTGCAACAGCACTTCGAACATCAGTTGGAAATGGCTAGACCAGTATCAACGGGGCTTGTAGAAGTGCCACCGATTCCAGAAGCTATGCCCTTCACCAGTTCCGCCGTGGCGATGAAATTCGATACGAAGATCTCTTTCACTTGGCCGTTGAAGATTCGCACAGGTTTTCAGAGACAGGAGAACATCAACCTAGGTATGCAAGAATGCAGAGCGCACTCATGAGTCAACAAGCGCTGTCATAAGAATGTAGTGCCCTGTTGGATTTCCGGGATTGTTTTAGCGCCTACAGGGCGAGAATTCCTGCCTTCAAGACTTGATCGACCATTCGATCCGTAACACAACGCGCGGCGTTACGCGACGACGGGTGCGGATTCTTTGGGTATCCTGGATTCGATATGGCGTCCACTCGCTCATACCCCTTCAATATTTAAGATGAGATGTCGGACTGTCCTCAGGCGTGCCTGTGCGCGGTCGTAGAGCGGGCTAGCGGAGGCTCCCCTTGCTTACCGAGGGCAGAGCTGCTAGTCTCGGTTACCGAGGGCATAAAGATGAGCAAACCTTCGGATCTCGTGCAGGGCACGTTGGACATGTTGCTACTGAAAATTTTGGCGCTTGGGCCGATGAACGGCTTCGCCGTCAGTCAGCGGTTAAAGCAGGTATCTGGCGACGTTTTGCAGGTGAGCGACGGGTCGCTCTACCCGGCTCTGCACAAGCTGGAGCAGGAGGGTTGGATCACAGCCGAGTGGAAAACTTCCGAGTATGGGCGGCGGGCGAAATATTATTCGCTGACGAGGCTGGGGCGGCGACAACTCGAAAAAGAAGCAGATAACTGGGGCAGGCTTTCGAGCGCGATTTCGCGGGTTATCAAGCTTAAAGAGGCGTGAGCGTCACGCGGCGCGAAACGGAGGTTGGAGATGCGACCGGAGCATTGGATTTACACGATTCCGCTGCGGCTGCGGTCGTTATTCCGCTGGGCGCAGGCGGACCAGGAATTGGACGACGAGCTGCGCGACCACCTCGAACGAAAAACCGAAGAATACGTAGCGCAGGGAATGACGCAAAAAGAGGCGCACCGCCGCGCGCGACTCGACCTGGACGGCATCGAGCAAACCAAAGAGAAATGCCGCGACGCGCGCAGAGTAAATTGGATTCAAGACTTCGTACAGGATTTGCACTTTGGCTTGCGTATGCTGCGCAAGTCTCCGGGCTTCACCGCAGTCGCCGTTCTCACTCTAGCTTTGGGATTGGCTGCCAATACAGCCATCTTTTCCATCATCAACGGCGTGCTTCTGCAGCCACTTGAATATCCCAATCCAAGCCAATTAGTGGCAATTGAATTATTCGTTCCCAAGCTAGCGCAAAAGTTTCCGATGGTACCGGTAAATCCGGCAGCTTATCTGGGATGGTCGAGTCAGGCGAAGTCGCTAGCCGGAATCGGGCTTGTCGAAGATGGCGTGACCTTGAACCTAACGAGTGGCGGAGAACCCAAACTGCTGAGCGCTGATGCGGTGACGTCGAATCTTTTCGACGTCCTGGGCGTTACGCCGGTGCTCGGACATAATTTTTCGCTGGATGCGGACCAAGCCGGACACAACTACGAAGTGATTCTCACGAACGCCCTGTGGCGAAACCGATTTCGCGCTGATCCCAGCATCATCGGACAAGCAATCGCGTTAAACGGAAGTCCATACACTGTCGTTGGTGTCCTGCCGTCGGCGCTCCACTTTCCCCGCGGGGATCAATTGCCTACCGAGCCTGAACTCTTTGTGCCTGAGGTTTTCGAGAAATGGGAGCTGGCGCCGGACGCCGGGTTCGGCTTCGCAGCCATCGCCAGACTCAAGCCCGGCGTGAGCCAGCAGCAGGCAACCACGGAGCTGAACGTGATCCTGAGCCGCGAATTGGGTTCGCAGTCGTTTATGCCCAACCCAAAAACGGTGATCATGCCGTTGCGCGACATGATCGTGCGCTCCACGGAGCGCGGCCTTTGGATGTTACTCGCCGCGGTGCTGGCGGTGCTACTCATCATCTGCGTAAACCTGGCGAATCTTGTGCTCACGCGCGCCACCACTAGGGAGCAGGAAGCTGCAATCCGCAGGGCCCTAGGAGCTAGCCGAGGCCGTCTCTTGCGGCAATCGCTAGTGGAGACGTTGCTGCTCGGCGTGCTGGGCGGGACGCTGGGGCTTGTGTTGGCGCATTGGGCGCTTTGGGCATTGCTGGCAGTCGCGCCGGTTAGCTTGCCACGCCTGCACAATGTCCGCCTGGATGGTGCCGTCCTTGGGTTCACGTTGGCAATCTCGGTTTTGGCCGGAGTCCTCGCTGGCTTGCTGCCTGCATGGCGGGCAGCGCAACAGGGTGCGGCTGCGCGCGCGTGAGCTTTTGGTCGGACTCGAGACGGCGCTCAGCGCCATGCTGCTGGTCGCGGGCGGGTTGCTGGTCGCGAGTTTTGCAAAGCTGGTCAGGGTGCCAGAGGGTTTCGAGGTTGAACATATTCTCACAGTGACCTTGCAACTGCCGGAGGGGCAATATACTCAACCAGAGCAGCGGAGCGATTTTTGGCGTAGGGTGCTCGCTTCCGCTTCGGGGCTTCCCGGCGTCGAATCTGCCGCCGTTACGAATTTGTTGCCTCTCAGAGGTGAGTGGAACAACAATCCCG
>WNFS01000438.1_pt1 | contig 30380 bp, 25 predicted proteins | sample 5400141 | NCBI WGS metagenome assembly WNFS01 (sample SAMN13153358, study PRJNA577476) | soil metagenome | isolation source: 60 cm saprolite under Madrone tree | place: USA:California | collected 2016-06-14
AAGAATACTCCACATTGCTCGGCATAAGAACCTCGAGAATGAAAGAAGGTGCGCGACATAGGAATTGGGACTGCTGGCTTCTCCTGGATCTAGTCTGCTTTCTGAGAGTATTATAACTCTCAGAAAGGAGGCACCACCCGTGCCCGATTCCATCTCTGCCTTAGAAGCCCAACGTACCCGACTGTTGCAGGAGTTCCTTGGCTTGGGAGATCTCCGCCCCGGCTCCATTACCGCGTCCCGGCGTCTCTGTGGCAAACCGACCTGTCATTGTGCCCGTCCCAATGACCCCGGGCATGATCCTCAGTTCCGTCTCACTCGCAAAGTCAAGGGTAAGACGGTCAATGAGAGTTTTCCCAGCCCCGCCGCCATGCGCAAAGCCCAGCAGGAGGTCGCCGAGTTCCATCGCCTGCAGAAGCTAACCGACGAGCTGATCGTCCTCAACCAGAAGATTTGTGAGCTTCGTCTGGAACAAGAACCCGGCGGCTGGACCGTCCAGGAAAAAAAACGGCTGCTGCACTCCATCAAGAGGTCTCGCGGGAAGTCAATGCCTGGTTAACCCGGATCTTCGCCGAGCGGCGCCGGACGGGGCAGACCGATCTGGAAGCGGTGGAGATGGGCCTGCGGGCGACTCTACACCAGGTAGGAGCGGTCGCTCTGCAACAACTCCTGCACTACGAAGAACCGACTCTGGATCAACGCACCAGGCCTTGCCCTTGCGGCCAGCAGGCGCATTACCTGGAATTACGTGCCAAGCGTCTGCTCAGTGTTCTGGGAGAGGTGGAACTGAGCCGGCCTTACTACCTCTGTAAGCAATGCGGAGAAGGCCAGTTCCCCGTCGATCAACAGCTGGATGTGGAGCAGACCAAGAACACTCCGGGAGTACGCCCTATGTTGGCTTGGGTCGGGCACCAAACCGCTTTCCAACGGGGAAAGGAGCAAATGAAGATTCTGGCCGGCCTGGAGGTGACCACCAAGGCGGTGGAGCGCACCGCCGAAGCCATTGGGGAAGACATCGTCCAGCGAGAACAAGAAGAGATCGCCCGCGCTCTCCAACTGGATTTGCCGGAGATGATGGGCCCACCGATTCCCGTGCTATATGTGGAAATGGACGGTACGGGTGTGCCCATGGTGAAAAAAGAGACCGCGAATCGACCGGGCAAGACGGCAGGACAATCGGCCCATACCCGCGAGGCCAAGCTGGGCTGCGTGTTCACGCAATCCACCTGGGACGAAGAAGGCTATGCCATCCGCGATCCTGATTCCACCACTTACACCGGGGCCATCGAATGCGCCGAGACTTTTGGTAAGCGTATCTATTGGGAGGCCTGGAAACGCGGTTGGAGTCGCGCCCGCCTCAAAGTCGTGCTCGGCGACGGGGCCGAATGGATTTGGAACCTTGCCGATTTACATTTTCCCGGCGCCATTCAGATCGTCGACCTCTACCATGCTCGCGAACATCTCTGGAAGTTAGCTCGCGCCCTACACCCCAACGACCAGATTCAGCAGAAGCGCTGGATGATGTACCACCAGAATCGGCTGGACAAAGGCCGCATCGAGAAATTGGTAAGATCGCTGCGATCGCTAGAGGTGCGCGACCCAGAGCTGCGGGAGGCAATCCGCATCGAAGCCAACTACTTTGGAAGGAACGCTGCACGGATGCGTTATCCCAAGTTCCGCCAACAACACCTCTTCGTTGGCTCGGGCGTCATTGAAGCGGGTTGCAAAACCATCATTGGTTCCCGTACCAAACAGTCCGGCATGTTTTGGACAGTACGCGGAGCCAACGCCATCATCACCCTGCGCTGCTGCCAGCTCAACAGCCGCTTTGAAGACTACTGGGAGGCGCGGTGAGCGTGATTTCCCACTTTCATGTCGCGCACCTCATGGAGTTGGATGGAGTTGGCGGAATCTCAGAGGGTTGATGGCGTAACATCGCCTACACTGATTTGCGTATACTCTCCTGTAGTTCTTTCGCACCGTACACGCCACTGCGTTTACTCCCTAGCGCCGCCGTAGCGGGGCGAAGCCCTGCACAGCGCAGTGGAGCGGAGGCGGCGCCCACATCCAGCTTCGATCCTCTGAAGCGGGGCGCTCTTTACATAATGCATTGACCTCAGGTCCGTTTGAAACCGCCCGAGGCGTATCGCGGACCGGAATGCTTCTGGACCGGATACATGCGGGAATCGCTAGGTGATAAGGGCAGGGAGGGCGAACGGCTCATGCCAACGCTCTTGCGCGGACTGCCGTGAACGAACCAAAAGCCGCCGAGGGGGTGCATATTCCATCCCCGCTATATTCTGACCCCGTCAAACGAACAGGAGTTTCGGCGGGACTTACTTCTTCTTCTTTTTGTCCTTTTCTTTCTTTTCCGAATTCATCTTTTTGGCAATTTCTTCCACTAGCTTGGGCCGCAGTTCGGCCAACATGCTATCGACGATGCTGGCGATGGCGGTGGATTCTTCGGGAGCATCACTTGCGGCTCCTTCCACCTCCACCGATTCCGCAACCACTTCGGCAGACGCGGACTGAGCGGGCGCTGCCGCTTCTTCGTGATTAGAATTTAGTTCGGCTGGAGCGTCCGCCGTCGCCGCGGGTGGCTCCGAACCGACGAACGATTCGCGAATCTGCTTCCAGTTCTGCCAGGCGGCGGCCAATTCTGCTTCGCGTTGGGGCGCACTCTCCGCCTGGGCGATTGCATTGATCTGTGGCGCCGTGGTGGTGGCAGATACGGCTTCCGTGGGCGCTGCGTGTTCCGCGACAGCACCCGCCGACGCAGCAGCCGCATAGGCGGATTCTTCCGCAACCGCCGGTTCGTGGTCTTGAACCGTCGAAGCTTCGACGATCGCGGATTCGCTGGCTCCGGATTCGCCGACGCTCGCCTCGATGACGGCTGGGACCGATTGTGTGGCAGTGGCGGATTCGGTGGCGCTTGCCTCGGCGGCGACGGCCGGTTCCGGCTCAACTATTGCGACGGAGCTTGCGCTTGTCGCCGCTATCGCCGCTGAGAAACTCGCAGCTTCGGCCGAGGCTCGGGCCGCATGGGCCAGCTGCATCTCCTGGTCCAGCACAAGTTTCGATTCCTCCAACGCAACTTCAACTGGCTGCGCCATCCAACGCGGGCCGCTCACTTCGGCAGCCACTGCGGAACCGTAGGCGGAGGCAGGAACTTCATGACCCGTTCCGTTAGAACCGTGAATCCCTGGCTGGACGCTTTCGATGGCATGGCCGTTGGTTGGCGCCAGAGAAGCGATCGCGGCCATGACCTCGGCATCACCGGGCGCTGGTTGGGCGGGCAGGGAAATTTGTATTTCGGAACTAGTGGTTGCTTCTGAATTCGTCGCCGCTGGAGGCAAATCGGCGCCGGCGGCCCGCTCTTCTGTCGGACGATCTTCTACGTGATGATCTTCCGTCTTCGCAGCTTCGGCCGCTTCGGATACAGCTTCGGCGGGGACCTCTGCTTGAACTTCCTGGCTCACCTCCGAGGCGGAGGGCATGGTTGCTGCGGGCGCCTCAGCTTCGCTGGGCTGGACGATGGCAGCTTCCGGAGATATCACTTCCCGACTCGCCATTGTGTCCGGGGCGGTGGTATCGGGAATCGCAGACGGCTGTTCCGTCTTTCCGCCAAAAGATGCTGCGGCCGCCGTAATCGCGGCGATTTCTTCCGGCGTGATGTCTACCGGCAGGCCCGCAGGAATGGGACGTTCAAACCCCTGCGCTGGCTCCACAGGCTTGACCGCTTCGCCCTGTTCGGGACCACGTGAAGCTGCAGTAACGATTTCCGGCGCGTCCTCTTCCGCCCTGGGCTTGGCAATGGGGCTGGGGATGGTAAGGCGATTTTTCCAGCCTGTCTCTTTGTCGCCGAATCGGTCTCCGGTATCGGACTGTTCCACCGCAGCCAGCGCCTTCGCGAAACGGCCGGATTTTTGAGGCTGAGGTTGAGCGACTATTTTGTCTTCGAGCTTGGTCAGTACGGTGAGAAGTTCGGTCGCCTCGAACGGTTTGATGATAAATGCGTCAGCGCCTACACGCCGCGCTTCTTCTGCTTTGAACGGTTCCAGCTTTCCCACGGTCAGCAAGACTGGAATCTGCCTAGTCTCCGGGTTTTCCTTAACCCGCTGGCACACTTCCAGGCCACCATAGCCCGGCATGTAAACATCGAGCACGATCAGGTCAGGCTTGTTTTCCGCAATTTTCTTGAGCGCCGCTGAGCCGTTATTGACGGTAACAACTTCGTAACCGGCATCCGTGAGGATGCGCCGGCCCATATTCTGGGCAGTCACGCTGTCGTCAGCAAGCAGTATTCTTCGCGCCAAGGGATTTCCTTTGGTGAGGGGGAGACAGCCTGAAAGTAATTGGTGCTGGGCCGTAAGTCAATGAGAAGAATACAGTAAACACGTTACCAGTGTTCAGTGACGAGTGGGTGAAAACGGCCCCTGCCTTGCTAAACCACGCTTTTACCTACCCCACCTCAACCTGACCGTGGCCGCCCGGATTTCAGAAGGGGACGACCTTCCGCAGGCCCTTCTTTTTCTTATGCTTGCTGGAGGACATCGCATCGTTGATCTCCTTGTCGTCGGCACTGGCTGACGCAGCCGGGGCAGTCTTGCCATCGGCAGCGGGCCCGCTCGCCTGACCCTCTCCACCCGACTGAATCTCGTTGACCTGCGTCGGAGGAGGCGCAGTCTGGCCACTGTCAACGTTGGGTTTCAGTTCATTCGGGTCGGCTGCGACGTTCGGCTTTAGTTCGTTCGCGTCTGCGCCCGGAGCTGCCGGGCCTGTCACGGCAGAGCCCGTAACACTCGGGTCGGCGCCAGCAGAGGCTGCGCCAGAGGGACTCTCGGTCTGAGGAACCGCAGTCTCGGGCGGGGGCTGGTCTGAACGCGGCGCGGGCTGGTCCGGGCCCAGCGGTCCTTTGCCGACGGTTTCGATTGATACTGAATTCTTATCACCCGCGGCAGAGCCTCCCATCATTGCCCGTGTGGCATCCTGTACTACCGAAGTGGCGCTTACCACTTGCGGATCCACCAGCGTGGGCTCGCCCACCCTCGACGCCTGGGCCACATCCGGATGCTTCTGGAAGTTCCGCACCAGCTTTGTAACCGTGCTGCTTTCACGTCGGCTGTCTTCTTCGGCCTTGTTCAGAGCGATCGCTGCCTTGGTCGGCCTGGGCACCGGTTGATGGAGAGCTTGCAGCCGAGCCTTTGCGTCCTCGGTCCGCTCCATGAGCGGATATCGCGTCAATATTCGGGAATAGGCGTCGGCCGCGTCCTTGGTAAATTCCTCGATCATTCGGGCTTTGGCGGTCTCGTTGCCCGGTCGCGACCGCACCATGGCAATCTCACCCTCATAGGCCTGCCCCAACAGATACAGAGACTCATCCGCCTTGCTATACAAGGGATATTTGTCCAACAGGGACCGCAACCGAGCGATGGAGGCGGGATAGGATTGGCGCAGGTAATAGAAGCGCCCCACCCGGAATTCGCGTTCCGCGATCACTTCCTGAACTTCCAGGAGACGTTGCTTGCCTTCCGCCACAACCTTCTTGTTATCCGGGTATTGCAGAATCAGCTGGCGGTATTCCTCTTCCGCGCGCATGGCATGGGTGTAGTCGCGGTCCGGTTTTTCCATCTGCTGGAAATGGATGTTGGCAATTTTCAGCTGGGCTTCGGCCGCTTCCGGCATGTTGGGGAAGAAAGTTTCAAAGTCCTTGTACTCGATTTCCGCCTGCGCGAGAGCTGTGCCTCCGCCCTCGGCATACCAGGAGTCGGCCACCGCCAGTTTGGCGCGGGCAATGTACTCCGAGTCCGGATACGTATTGATCAAGGTTTGCAGCGTGATCCGCGCCACGTCGAAGCGGTTGTGTTTCATCGCGTCCATGGCCCGGTCGAACAACACCTTGTCCGGTTGTTTGGAACCGACGTTCGCCAGCGGGTTGTTGACCTTCTTGTTGGTGCAGGCGAGAGTAAAAGCAAGCGCGCCCAGCAGAACAATGACCGAAATACGACGTGACATTGAGAACCCCTTAGAATCGGCTAGGGACTGTGGGGCCACCTGGGAAACCAAGGTAGCCTAAACTTTCTGCAGTGTAGCCTCCACCGCAGTTTTCAACAGCTTCTCAGCATTAACCCTTGGATCGCCCTTACCGAAGATGGCGTTGCCTGCAACCAGAATTTCGGCCCCCGCCCGAACCACGTCGGCTACAGTCGTAAGGTCAATTCCTCCATCCACCTCAATACGATAGCCCAATCCTCGCTGGACCCTGAGATCGGCCAGGCGGCGGATCTTATGCACTGTCCTGGGAATGAACTTCTGGCCTCCAAACCCCGGGTTTACCGACATCACCAGTATATAGTCTGCGACGTCGAGCACCTCGCTGAGGGTGTCCACCGGAGTCGCCGGATTGATCACTACGCCGGCCAGGCAGTCGTGACTCTTGATCAGATGCAGGGTGCGATCCAGATGCGCGCAAGCCTCCTGATGTACCGACATCCAATTGGCGCCGGCCGCCGCGAAGTCGGGGATGAACTGGTCTGGGTTCTCGATCATCAGATGGCAATCGAGCGGCAAATCGGTGGCCTTGCGCAACGACTTCACCAGCGGCGGCCCCACCGTGAGGTTGGGGACGAAATGACCGTCCATGATGTCCACATGGACGACCGTTCCGCCGCCCGCGGCGGCATCGCGCACCTGGTCCGCCAGGTAGGCGAAGTCAGAGGCCAAAATCGAGGGTGCGAGTTCAATCAACCTAGGCTCTCGCAGTGTTGCGTAAGTCATCGAATTCTACCACGTACAGCGCCATACCCACTCTCGTGCCGAGGGCCGGGTCGTAGGTGCCATTTCGTGCGGGGACAGGTTCTCGCTTCGTGGTCTTTGCGGTCACTGCGCAAGAGCGCGACGGACCAAAATTCTCACCCGTAACCTTTTCGTCCCCCGAAAGTTTATATAGTTAGAGGCACGATGGCCGTCAGGCGACCGTCAGCGAAAGGGTCCCGGGAGGAAACCTCCGGTTTTCCGGGGGAGGACCGTCTGCTGGTCGAGGCCGCGCAAAAGGATCCGAGCCGGTTTGCCGAACTTTACGAGCTTAACTTCGCCAGGGTGTATGCCTATATCGCGCGCCGCGTCGGTGACCGCGATGTGGCTCAGGATCTGACCTCTGATGTCTTCCACAAAGCGCTGGCCAGCATTCAGAGCTTCGAGTGGCGCGGCGTGCCCTTCGCCGGCTGGTTGCTGCGGATTGCTGCCAATATGATTGTGGACCGCTCAAAACGTTCCGGCAGAGAAGTTTCTGGTCAGGACGACCTTCCCGAGCCGAGTACGCAGCCGAATCTTGAGGAAATCGATCAACAGGGGCGACTCTTTCGCCTGGTGGAACAGCTGCCGGCAGATCAGCGGCGAGTAATCGGGATGCGCTTCGCCGAGGAGAAAAGTATTCGTGAGATCGCGACTGAGTTGGGCCGCAGCGAGGGTGCAGTGAAGCAGTTGCAGTACCGCGCTTTGCAAAATTTGCGAGCCCGGATGGAGGGTGCCAATGCCTAAGCGCTCTCTGCCGAATCGTTCTCTGATAGACCAACTCGACCAGGCCGTAACCCAGCTTCTGGCCGCACCGGTTGTAACGGTTCAATCCGCAGACCCGGAGCTGCTGCCGCTGCTGCGCATCGCCGCCCAGCTGCGCCAGCTTCCGCGCGAGGATTTCAAAATTCGTTTGAAGAATGATCTGGAAAGGGGTACATCGATGGCAACCACGACAGAACCTATCGCGGCAGTGCGTACTTTCGCTTCACCGAGGCTGAGCTTCAAGAGCGCGGCCAAAGCGATCGAGTTCTACAAGAAGGCTTTTGGAGCGAAGGAAACATTCCGCTTTGAAAACGAATTGGGTGTCGGCCACGCGGAGATGATGATTGGAGATTCGGTCATCATGTTCGCTGAGGAATGGCCAGAAGGCGGCCGCTACAGCGCTGAGACGTGGGGGCACTCGCCCGTCAGCATGGTGATCAATGTGCCTGACGTGGACGCTTTCGTCGAACACGCTGTCGCAGCTGGCGCCAAGCTAGTGCATCCGGTCGCCGACCAGTTCTACGGATACCGCGAGGGAACTCTACTCGATCCGTTCGGATACACGTGGGGCGTACACACGGTAAAGGAAGAAATGCCGGAAGAGGAAATGCACCGCCGCTTCCGTGAGACGATGAAAGAGCCGGAGAAGAAGAAACCACAGGTGGATCCGGTTCCCAAAGGCTACTCCACCATCACTCCTTACATTGTGGCGCAAGACGCGGACGCCTTGATAGGGTTCATGCACAAGACCTTCGATGCTGAGGAACTGTTCCGCACCGGGCCGGGCTCGGAGGGCGGCCTGCACTGCGAAGTTCGGATCGGCGATTCCATGCTGATGGTTGGCGGCGGCGGCGCGGGAATGAAGTGGCGCGGTAGTCCCATGCCCAGCGCGTTTCACATCTACGTCCCCGATTGCGACGCGACTTACGCTCGCGCCCTGGAATCGGGAGCCACTTCCATCGATGAACCAGCCGATCAATTCTATGGCGAGCGCTCCGCAACCGTGAAAGACGCCGCCGGGAATTCGTGGTACATCGCTACCTACAAGGGCGAGAGCTACAAATGGCCGGGAGCGCCCACGGTGCAAACGTCTCTGCATCCTCTGCGAGCCGAGCCTGTGCTTAATTTCGTCAAACGTGCCTTCGGAGCGGTGGAACTTGGCCGGCATGCGTCACCTGATGGAGTGATCCATCACGCCACAGTGAAAATCGGTACGGGCTTGATCGAAATGGGCGAGGCCCACGGTCCGTATCAGCCTATGCCAACGATGTTCTATCTCTACGTGCCGGATGTTGATGCGCTGTACCGCCGCGCCATCGAGGCTGGAGGGACTTCGATCTCCGAGCCTACAGATCAGCCTTACGGCGATCGCAGCGGAGGCGTGACAGACCCCTTTGGCAACAAGTGGTACATGGCCACGCACATCAAGGACGTGAGTCTGTAGAGAGTTAGAGAGTTACACACTTAGAATGTGCGGTCGCGGGCGACTCGCCCGCGTTTTCCAGCCGCCGGCTCGAATGTTCCCTCAAGAAGGTGGCGGTGTCAGAAATCTTCCAGGACTGTGCGGCTCGGAGCCTGCACCGAGCGAAGTTGAGGGGATCCACCCAGGCCGGGCGCGGTTCAGCCACTCGGTGTTGTGGTCATGCGCGACTGGCCCGCGAAGCCCTTGGAGTGAAGCTCGCCTAAGCTGAGGCTGCATGTTCCCGGGCCAAGAAAGCGCGGGCGAGTCGCCCGCGTCCACATGGCTACGTTACTGCGGCAGTTTTGCATACTCCGCCTTGGCTTCTTTCAGGATGGGAACATCGGGGTCCGCATCTTTCCACAGGGCAAAGAAATCCTGATAGGCGGTGCGGGCGCCGGTTTTGTCGCCTGAGATCGCCCGAGCACGTCCCAACTGCAGGTGTGACAGAGAGCACTCCGGCGCCGTCTGGCAGATTCCCGGATGATCCAGTACTTTTTGAAACTCACTCGCTGCCTCCAGCCCTTGACGCGCCTTCAGGTAGGCCAGACCGCGAACGTAATTTGGCGTCACCCGCGAAGCCCAACCGAATTCGTACGGAGATGGCGCCCGGAGCAATTCGATCGCTTTGGCGGGATTGCCACGGTCGATCTCGATTTGCGCCCGAATCGAAGGCACCCAAACACTATTGATGTAGGTGTGGAGTGGAAAGCGTCTGCTCAGCTCATCCGCGAGCGCGGTCGCGTTAGTTACATCGCCAGCGTGAGCAAACGCGGTTGCTGACAATACCAGAGTGGGTCGGTTTCGACTTACCGCCAGCGCCGCCGCCGCCCGGTCGCGCGCTTGCGCGGCATTTCCCACCAGGGCTTCGTCCCCTGCGTGCAGGGCCATGATGCGAGCCACGATTTCTTCGAACTTTCCCCTGCGTGCAACATCCGCTGCCTGACCGTAGACCTCTCTCGCCTTCTGTAGCTTTCCGCGCGAGGCAGCTGCTTCGGCGACAACTTGCAGCATGTCGAATTCGTCTGGTTTGCCCCTAGCCCACTCCGCCTGCCGCTGCATGGCTGCCGTGTCGCTTTCCACAAAAGCGATGACGTACAGTTCCGCGTGGTCGCCGGCGTTGTCAAGGTTTGCGGCTATCTGCTTTTCCCGCACCGCCTTGGCTTCGGCAAAGCGGTTCAACCCCAAGTAGTCTCCGCCTAAGTTCTGGTAGCTGAGGGCTTCGTTGGGAGCAAGCCGTACAGTTTCCAGGGCCTCCGGCAAAGCTTGATCATACTTGCCATTGGCAGCATAACCAGAGGAGAGATTGTTGGTCGGGATCGAATCTCGGGGATAGGTCCGCTTCCACAGCTGATAGGCCTCCATCGCCTTGTCCGTCTCTCCGGTGACGATGTCATAGTAGTGCGTGGAAATGTAAAGCTTCTCCAGCTCGCTGGTGCGCTCCCGTCGTTCGAACGCCTGCTTCGTGTTTTCAATGGCGGGCCCGCTCTGTCCACTATTTCCGTAGCACTGGCCCAGGCGCGCATAAGCCACGGCGAAGTTGGGATCTATTTCAACAGCGCGTCTATAAAACGGGATTGCGCCCAACTCGCTTCCTTTTGCCCTCTCTGTTTCGCCCAGGCTGAATGCCTTGAGCGCTTCCAGCGATGACGTAGTGGCTTCTTCGACGGGGGCGTCAAATTTCTGCACCGAAGCCAGCGACTCTCCCAGTTTGCCGCGCAAATTCGAGGCCGCCTTCCCCACGGCTCCCAGCACCTGCTCTTTTTTGTCCGCCTGGACCTGTTCGCGCGCCAGACTGTCGCCGGTCAGACAGTTCACCGCATTGACGTCCACCACATACTGGGTTCCGATGGTGCTGATGGCGCCATTCAGGACAGCTTTGATTCCTTCTCGCTGGCAGACATCTCGCGCCAGGTCGGGCGTTAGCCGTTCATCCGGTGAGCGCCCCATGAAGCGCAGCGTGTCCCGCACCCGCTCCTGGGGGAACACATTCAGGTAGGGCGACTGCTCGAGTTGCACTGCCAGGGCTTGTTTTAGCGTGCCATCAAAAACTGCATCGCCCGTGGTGTTGACGAAATCGGTCAGCAGAATGGAATCCTTTTCGGTCAAGGACCGCGAACTCCTGCGGTAGAAGAATGCAGCTACCGCTGCGGCCACGATGACCACAGCCACAGCCGCGAAGTACCACCGTTTTCGGCCACCTGGCGCGGCAGCCACAGGCGAGGAGGCCGGACCTGAGATCGCCGAGGCCGGCTGCACCGCCGGAGCGGATGGTGCCACCGCAGATGCCCCGGACGACGCTGGCGTGAGTACAGGCTCTGCGACGCTCACCGACGAGCTCTTGCCCGAGTCGATCTCCCGCTTCAACCGCTTCAGGTCTCCACGCATCTCCGAGGCCACCTGATAGCGCAATTCACGGTCCTTCTCCAAAGCCTTATTGATGATGCGCTCCAGCTCCGCCGGCAAATTGGGATTCAGCCGCACCGGCGCGGTAGGCGCGCGGTTCAGGATGGCGTCAAAAATCACCGCTGATGTGTTACCGGTAAAGGGCTGGCGCCCGGTGGCCATCTCATACAGCACCGCACCGAAAGAAAACAGATCGGTGCGGGAATCAATTTCTTCGCCGCGCGCCTGTTCCGGCGACATGTAGGCCACCGTTCCGACTGTGCTTCCAGGGCTGGTAAGGTGGGCTGCGTCCACTGCCGCGGTCGCCAGCGAGGCTCCCACTGGCTCCAGCTCCGGCAGCGGACGCCCCGCCACCTTTGCCAGTCCGAAATCAAGTATTTTGGCCTGCCCGCGTTTGGTAAGAAACAGGTTCGCCGGCTTCAGATCGCGATGTACGATGCCCGCGATATGCGCCACATCCAGCGCATCGGCCATCTGCGTCCCGAAATCCACCAACTGATCCACGGAAATAGGCTTGCCCTCGATGCGGTACTTCAGGGTCGTGCCGTCGAGGTACTCCATCACGATGTATTGACGGCTCTCGTCTTCGCCGATGTCGTAGATGGTGCAGATATTGGGATGGTTGAGGGCGGAGGCGGCCCGGGCCTCGCGCCTGAATCGCTCCAGCGCCTGGGGATCCCGCGCCAGTTCGTCGGGCAGGAACTTCAAAGCCACGCGACGTCCCAGGCGCAGGTCTTCCGCCTCGTACACCACACCCATTCCGCCTCCGCCCAGCTTCTGCAGAATGCGGTAGTGCGAGATGGTTTGGCCGATCATAAGAAGTCAACAGGTGTGGTCGGTAATGTTAGGCTGCCCGCTTTGGCAAGTCAATTTGGATAGCGATTGCCTGGGCTCGCGTCATATGACGTGAACATCTAATCGCGTGCTACTCTCGTGCTCCGGAGATCCGTAGAAAGGAAAAAGGAGAAGACTGATTGGCCTCAGCCGGACAACTCGTTCCCGTCGGTTTCAGCTTGGCTGCGGTGCTGTGCTGGGGGACCAGCGATTTTAGTGGCGGCTATGCGTCGAAGCGTTCCGATGCCTTCCTGGTCACGATGCTGGCGCACGCCAGTGGCTTCGCGCTCATGCTCGCGCTGGCGTTGTTCACGCATGCACCCTATCCGTCGTCTTCGAGCCGTTGTTGGGCCTTGCTCGCGGGAGCGCTGGGGGGCACAGCCTTGGCTATTTTTTATCGCACCCTGGCCAGCGGAGACATGGGGATCAGCGCTCCTGTGGCAGCTGTTCTCGGGGCGGCCATCCCGGCCGCGTTTGCCATGATTACCCAGGGCTTGCCGGGGACTCCAGCCATCGCCGGCTTTGGGCTCGCTGGTCTCGGCATCTGGCTGATCTCACGTCCCGATGGGTCAGCCCGTAACTATGCCGGGATTTCCATGGCCGCGCTGGCCGGCGTCGGCTTCGCAGGATTTTTTATCTGCATCAGTCGTACCGGCGACAGTTCCGCTTTGTGGTCGGCGGTACATTCGCGCGTTGCCTCACTGGTGATCGTGGGAGCTATCGTTTTGTTTCGACGAGGCCAAGGCGGTCTGCAGCCCAGTGACGCCACGCTCGCTCTGTTCGCAGGATGCCTGGACGTTACCGGAACCGCGCTCTTCATCCGCGCCGGACAGACCGGGCGGCTGGATTCCGCCGTGGTGCTGAGTTCGCTTTATCCCGTCATCACCGTTCTGCTGGCTCGGATGGTGCTGCACGAAGATTTCACTCGGTGGAAGACGGTCGGCATCTTTGCCGCACTGCTGGCGATGCCCTTGATCGCGCAGTAGCAATGCCGGAAGCGCCCCGCCCGCCACACTGTTATAATCAAGAATTGCGCTCATGCCTACCAAGCGTCTGATTCGCTCCACCACAGTTCTTTGCGTTCGCCGCAACGGTATGGTCGTTATGGCCGGAGACGGCCAAGTCACTCTCGGCGAAGGCGTCATCAAGCACACTGCCAAGAAGATTCGTCGTTTGTATCAGGATAAAATTCTGGCCGGATTTGCCGGCTCGACAGCCGACGCCTTCACCCTTTTCAGCCGGTTTGAATCGAAGCTCGAGCAGTATCACGGCAACCTGGGCCGAGGCGCGGTGGAGCTGGCCAAAGACTGGCGCACGGACAAATTTCTGCGCCATCTCGAAGCCCTGCTGCTGGTTTCTGACAAAGAACAGACATTCCTGCTCAGCGGCCAGGGCGACGTGATCGAGCCGGACGGAGGCATTGCCGCCATAGGCAGCGGCGGCCCCTATGCCCAGGCAGCTGCGCAAGCCCTGGCAGAGCACACCGAACTGTCTGCACGCCAGATCGCTGAAGAAGCCATGAAGATTGCCGGCAAAATGTGCATCTATACGAATGACAAGGTAACGATTGAGGAACTCTAGTCGTCGGTCGTCAGTCGTCAGAAATGACCGAAGACCGACGACTGAAGACTGAAAACTGAAAACTGATTTATGGCTATCTACTTACCCGCTGCCGCTGAAGAAGAACAGATCGCCCTCGACGAACTCACTCCGCGTGAAATTGTCGCGGAACTGGACAAGCATGTCGTCGGCCAGAAGGACGCCAAGCGCGCCGTCGCCATTGCCCTGCGCAATCGCATGCGCCGGCAGAAGCTTGCCCCCGACCTGGCCGAAGAAGTAATCCCCAAAAACATCATCATGATCGGGCCCACCGGCGTGGGCAAAACTGAAATTGCCCGCCGCCTGGCCAAGCTCGCCAACTCGCCCTTCCTCAAAGTGGAAGCTTCGAAGTTCACCGAAGTCGGCTATGTGGGGCGCGATGTCGAGTCCATGATCCGCGACCTGGTGGAGATCGCCATCGAAATGGTGCGCGAAGAGAAGCTCGAGGATGTTTCCGACAAGGCCGAGCTCAACGCCGAGGAGCGCTTGCTGGATATTCTCCTCCCGCCCGCCACTCCCAAGCCGGCCGAAAGCTCCACGGGAGGCTTGGTGCTCGAAGGCGCAACCTCGTCCGGTGGGAGTCACAGAGCCGCACTCGCGAAAAACTTCGCCAGCAGTTGCGCGAAGGCAAGCTCGACGAGCGCACCGTGGAAATCGATGTCCGCGAACGCAATTTCCCGTCCTTCGAGATCATCTCTAATCAGGGCGTCGAGGAGATGGACGTCAACATCAAGGACATGCTGCCCAACATTTTCGGCCAGCGCACCAAGAAACGGAAGATGAAGGTCAACGAAGCCTTCGAGTACCTGATCCAGGAAGAAGAGCAGCGGTTGATTGATATGGACCAGGTCACCCGCATGGCCATCGACCGCGTGGAAGACTCCGGCATCATCTTCCTCGATGAAATCGATAAGATCGCCGGGCGCGAAAGCGGTCACGGCCCTGACGTTTCCCGCGAAGGCGTGCAGCGAGACATACTCCCCATCGTCGAAGGCACCACCGTGAATACGCGCTACGGCATGGTGCGCACTGACCACATCCTGTTCATCGCCGCGGGCGCGTTCCACGTTTCCAAGCCCAGCGATCTCATCCCCGAGTTGCAGGGTCGCTTCCCAATCCGGGTCGAACTGCAGTCGCTTACCATGGAAGACTTCATCCGTATTTTGACCGAGCCCAAGTCCTCCCTGGTGAAGCAATACGTGGCGTTGATGGAAACGGAGGGCGTGAAGCTGGAATTCACACGCGAAGCTCAGGAAGAAATCGCGCGTTACGCCTTTCGCGTGAACGAAGGCACGGAAAACATCGGCGCACGCCGCCTGCACACCATCATGGAACGCGTGCTCGATGAAATCAGCTTCGACGCTCCCGACAAGAAGGGCGAGCACATCAAGGTGGACGCCGATTACGTGCGCAAGATGCTGGCCGATATTGTGAAAGACCAGGACTTGTCGCGGTACATTCTGTAAGAGCCCGTTCCCACTTTAGAATTGAGCACGGGCCGTGTGGTCGCGGGCGACTCGCCCGCGCTCACTTTCATGCTAGATTGAGCCATGCTTTGCCGATACGATTATCGGGGATGATACCTGCCTCATATCCAATAAAGACAATAGATCGCTTTTTATCACTTTTGCTGCGCATCATGGCTGGCATCTGCCAAGCCTTGCCCGAGACTTGGCTATGGAAGCTTGCGTTCATGCGCACAAACAGGAAATGTATTCTACAGGTGGCGGTCATCGTGCCGCTTGCTGACCAGGAAGGTTTTTTTTCGATTCCCCAAATTATACGTCGCCATCAAGAGCGAGTCTGCTCACCGGATCAACCGGGCCCTCGATCGGCGAGGCGGGGTTTGGCAACACGAGTCGTTCGATCATGGGCTCTGGAACGACGAGAACCTCGCTAGCAAGATGGCATAGGTGCTGGAAAATGCGGTTAGAGCTGAGTTGGGAAAGACCCTGCTGAATATCGCTGAATATCAGTGGCTCTGGCGACAGCCCGGACCCATACTCCAGACTGCATAGCTGCGCGGGCGAGTCGCCCGCGCCCACACAACCAAGTCCACGCTCCCAACACAGAAACACGGCCCAACGTTCTGCTATGCTTTCCCGAAGCGAAATATGAAATCCATCGACCGCAAGCGCCTCAATACCCTCATGCAGCGCGAGCAACAGCGCTTCCTAAGTGGGCATCCCAAATCAAAAGCCTTGTTCGAACGGGCCGGCAAATCACTCCTCGGCGGTGTGCCCATGAACTGGATGATCAAGTGGGCCGGCGCCTTCCCGCCATTCGTGCGCGAGGCCCAGGGTGCGCAGTTCTTCGATGTGGACGGACTTCGTTACATTGACTTCTGCCTGGGCGATACCGGCGCCATGACTGGACATTCTCCTTTCCCGACGGTGAAGGCGGTTGAGGAACAGTGCAAGCGCGGTATCACATTAATGCTGCCTTCCGAAGACGCAATTTTTGTGGCGGAAGAATTACAGCAGCGGTTTGGTTTACCGGTCTGGCAATTCGCGCTCACCGCTACTGATGCCAACCGTTTTGCCATACGCCTGGCACGCCAGATCACGCAACGCCCTAAGATTCTGGTTTTCAACTGGTGCTACCACGGCACGGTGGATGAAAGTTTTATCACGCTGAAAGACGGTGTCGCGGAACCCCGGCGCGGCAACATTGGTCCTCCGGTCGATCCGACACTTACCACCAAGGTTGTGGAGTTCAACGATGTTGCGACGCTAGAGCAAGCTTTGGCTCCCGGGGATGTGGCCTGCGTGCTGGCCGAGCCGGTCATGACCAACGTGGGCATCGTGCATCCTGACGCGGGCTATCACCAGGCCCTGCGGGAGCTGACCGACAAATTCGGCACCCTGCTCATCATGGACGAAACCCACACCATTTGCGCCGGGCCCGGCGGATACACCCGGGCGGAGAATCTCGACCCCGACTTCTTCATTTTTGGCAAAGCCATCGCCGGCGGAGTTCCGGGCGCGGCCTATGGTTTCACGGAAGCGGTGGCCAGCTCCATCGCCAAAAGCCAGAACCTGGAAGATTGCGATACCGGTGGCATTGGCGGAACCCTGGCGGGCAACGCGCTTTCTCTCGCCGCGATGCGGGCCACGCTGACCAAGGTGCTCACTAAAGATGCTTTCGCGCGAATGATCCCGGCGGCGGAACGCTGGACTGCCGGAGTTGAAAAGGCGATCTCCGAATTTGGCGTGCCTTGGCACGTCACCCGCCTGGGTTGCCGAGCCGAATATCAATTTTCTTCCACGCCCCCCAGGAATGGCGCCCAGGCCCACGATGCCATGGATTTCGAACTGGAACGCTTCATGCATCTCTACGCCATGAATCGTGGCATCCTGCTGACGCCGTTTCATAACATGGCGCTGATGTCGCCGCAGACTGATCTGGCTGACGTTGACCAGCACACCCGGGTCTTCCGCGAGGCATTGAAGGAATTAGTGGGATAGTTCGCTTCTGTTACCCTTCTAGCTTCCGTCTGCAAACTAAAAAATGAAGCGCTTCGACTGGAATTTCCTGTTAGGCATGCTGGGCTGCGCTGTGCTGATCGCCTGCGGCACTCCAGGCGCGCCCATGCCTCCCGCTTTGGAGTTGGCCCGGCCCGTTACCGATTTGCGCGCAGCCCGTAAGGGGGACAGAGTCTATCTTGCCTGGACGGTGCCGGTCCAAACCACCGATCACCAGACGGTGCGTAATCCGGGTCCAACCCGCGTCTGCCGCAGCCTCACAGTCGAAATCGGCGATTGTAAGGCGCCGGCAGCAGAAATCTCGGCGGCGCAATTTCCGGTTCCCCCCTTCGAGTCAAAGAAGGGAGCTTCCGCCCCAAAAATTCAGGCCAGCTATGCCGACACTCTGCCCCAGGCGTTGCAGACACAGAATCCCATGGCAGAGATCACATATGCGGTCTCGGCGCTGAACGAAAGCGGACGAAGCGCTGGACTCTCCAACCTGGTGCAGGTTCCATCCGCCCCAACGCTGTCACCGCCGGAGCATTTCAACGCCGAAGTCAGAAGCGATGGCGTGCTGCTTTCATGGGTCTGTCCTCCTGCCATCGGGCGGATAGATCCGCGCATCGGATACAGATTGCGCATCTATCGCCGTGAGCCGGGAAAGCAAACGGATGCCAAGATAAGCGACGTGAACTTTATGGACTGTTTGCAACCCCGCATGGCTGGGCAAGTAACAGAGGAACAGGCAAATTACGCACCCCAGTTTCTCGACCAGACTTTCGAGTGGGAGAAGCACTACGATTACTACGCCACGGTAGTGACGGTTGTGTCCCAGCCCGGCAAACCTGAGGTTGAGGTTGAAGGCAACGACACTCCGGTCATCCACGTCTTTGCCCACGATGTTTTCCCGCCGGCGGTGCCCACGGGTGTACAAGCGGTTTTCTCGGGCGTTGGTCAGGCGCCATTTATAGACCTGGTCTGGTCTCCGGACACCGAAGCCGACCTGGCCGGATACAACGTCTTCCGCCACGAAGAAAGTACCCAGCCCGTGAAGCTCAATTCCGAACTGGTGAAGACCCCCGCCTACCGCGATTCAAATGTGCGGTCGGGGAAGAAATATTTCTACTCGGTGTCCGCCGTCGATGAACGCAACAACCAGAGTGCGCGATCAGAGGAGGCGAGCGAGCAGGTACCATAGAAGCTGTCGGCTATCAGCTTTCAGCTTCAACCCTCAGCCCTGCCCGATATTGCTGCAACGCTCATCAGTCCTGTCTTGGCTGAAAGCTGAGAGCTGACAGATGCTTTCCGAGGCTCTATGAAATATTGCCGCTTTCAACTGAATGATCGCGCTCACTACGGTCTGGTCGAATCCGTCGCCGGCGTGGAGCAGATTACCCGTTTTTTGCTGAGCCCACCGGAAGGTGCCAGCGGAGGCCTGGAGGACTTGCCCACCAAGCGGATGGATTGTCTTTCGCTGGCAGACGCCACCCTGCTCCCGCCGACCCGTCCCTCGAAAATCGTTTGTGTCGGACGCAACTACCGTGAACACGCCGCCGAACTGGGCAACGAAGCTCCCGCCGAACCGCTGATTTTTTTCAAGCCGCCTTCTTCCCTGCTGGCGCCGCGTGGCCAGGTCCGCCGGCCCAAGATCTCGGCGCGGGTGGACTATGAAGGCGAACTCGGAGTTGTGATCGCCAGAACGTGCTACCAGCTGGGCCCGGATGAAGATGTTCGTCTCTACATCCTCGGTTACACCTGTGTGAACGACGTAACCGCGCGCGATCTACAAAATAAAGACGGGCAATGGACTCGCGCCAAGGGTTTCGATACCTTCTGTCCCGTGGGCCCGCTGGTTACGGATGAAATCGACCCTTGGGCGGGGATTGGGGTGGAAACCAGAGTCAATGGAACAGTTCGCCAGCAGGGCAACACGAGGGATTTCATCTTCCCGCTCGACGTCATCATTCGCCATATCTCGCAGATCATGACCCTCGTTCCCGGTGACCTGATTCCTACTGGGACTCCCAAAGGCGTTGGCCCGGTGGTTGCCGGGGAGATGATGGAAGTGATGGTGGAAGGGGTAGGGGTCCTGAGCAATCCGGTAGTGGAGGGCTGAAGGGCAGCAGTTGGCATCTGGCCCTTGGCCCTGGGTCGTGCGAGACCGATATTAGGGGCCGGCACGGTCCGATATAGCGAACAGGGTTGGCTAAAATGCCAAGGGCCAAATGCTATATGCTGAGTAATCATGATACCGCTTCGTTTTTATGTCCTGATTCTGGCCGCCGCCGCTGTATTGACCGCCGCCTACTTCTTGCTGCGGCGCAAGCCGAAGACCCCCGATGACCTGGAACGGGAGCGGCGGGAATGGCTTGACCGCATCGGCCGTATCACCGACGGTACGGTGATTGACGTTCAGGAAATGCCCGGTGCCGCCGATCAGCCCGCGACTTTTCTGATCTATCACTACGACGTCGCCGGCGTCTCCTACGAAGCCTCTCAGGACGTAACCTATCTGCGCCAACTCATCAATCTTCATTCCTGCCGTCTCGGGCTTCCAACCTCGGTGCGCTTCGATCCGCAAAACCCAGGAAATTCCATCGTGCTCTCGGAGCGCTGGATGGGACTGAGACAGTAGATCAGTCGTCAGTCATCAGGAGCCGGCAGCGGTCCCGCAACAGCCATTGCCTATTGCTTTGACTTCGTGACCCGGGGAAACTAATATCGGCGCTCGGGGAGCCCGCCTTGATCGGCCACGCTATCTCTCACTACCGCGTTCTCGAGCAGCTCGGCGGCGGGGGCATGGGTGTTGTCTACAAAGCGCAAGACACCAAGCTGGGCCGTTTCGTGGCGCTTAAGTTCCTCCCGGAAGGCTTCGCTCGCGACCCGCAAGCCATCGAGCGGTTTCAGCGCGAGGCCCGGGCAGCCTCCGCACTGAACCACCCGCACATCTGCACTATCTACGAGATTGACACCCACGACGGCGTTCCTTTCATCGCCATGGAGCTGTTGGAAGGAGAAACGCTCAAACACCGGATCGAAGGGCGTCCCTTCAAGGTCGATCAGTTGCTGGACATTGCAATCCAGATCTCGGATGGGCTGGACGCGGCGCATTCCAGCGGGATCGTACATCGCGATATCAAGCCGGCAAATATCTTCATCACGCAGCGCGGGCAGGCCAAGATCCTGGATTTCGGGCTGGCAAAACTCACGCCGCTAACTCGCCATCCCGATGAGGCAACCGCGGCCACAGCAATGCCTTCGGACTATCAACTCACAAACCCCGGCAGCGCCATGGGAACCGTGGCCTACATGTCGCCGGAACAGGCGCGAGGCGAGACGTTGGATCACCGCACCGACCTGTTCTCGTTCGGAGTGGTGTTGTATGAGATGGCAACTGGCCGGCAGCCTTTTTCGGGGACCACGTCGGCGGTAATTTTTGAAGCGATCTTGAATAAGGTTCCAGCCTCGCCGGTCCAGATGAACCCAGGATTGCCGATGCAACTGGAGTTCATTGTCAACAAGACTTTGGAGAAGGACCGCGAGTTGCGATGCCAGACCGCGGCCGAGCTTCGGGCTGATCTCAAGCGGCTGAAACGCGACACGGATTCGGCCCGTGTCGGGATCGGCGCCGTCTCCCAACCACCCATCGCGGCGGCAAGTCACGATGCAGCGTCGCCGGCGCGTCGGGCGAGCAGAGTCACGGCGGCCCTGGTTGGCCTCGGTCTCCTCGTGGGAGCGGGCGCCGGGTTGATCGCCGGGAAACGATTGTGGCGCGTTGAATCGCCGAACCCGCGATACCACGAGATCACCTTTCGGCGTGGTGAAATCCGCTCGGCACGATTTGCTTCGGACGGCCAGACGGTGTTGTACAGCGCAGCCTGGCAAGGAAACCCAGTGGAGATCTTCAGCGCGCGTCCTGGGGCGGCGGAATCGCGCTCGCTTGGTCTGGAGCATGCGCAGTTGCTGGCAGTCTCACCCTCGGGTGAAATGGCGGTCGCCCTGAACAGCCATCGAACTGGCACCTGGATCAATGTGGGCACGCTGGCCAGCGCCCCACTGGCAGGTGGTGCGCCCCGAGAAGTGCTGGAGAACGTGCAGTGGGCGGATTGGTCGCCGGACGGAAGCAACCTGGCCGTGGTGCGCGACGTGGGTGGCCGGAACCGGCTGGAATATCCCGTGGGTAAGGTACTCTACGAAACCGGGGGTTGGATCAGCCATCCGCGGATTTCTCCCAAAGGCGACTTGGTAGCTTTTCTCGACCACCCGCTCCAGGGAGACGACACCGGATCGGTTGCTATCGTTGACCTCTCGGCCAACAAGAAGAAGCTTTCCGCAGATTGGTACAGCATTCAAGGCTTGGCCTGGTCCGCGGACGGGCGCGAAGTGTGGTTCACCGCTACTGAAACCGGCTTGGATCGCGATTTGTCAGCGGTGAATCTGTCCGGACAGAAACGTCTGGTGGCACGGATGCCGGGCACGCTGATGCTTTTCGACATCTTCCACGATGGCCGCATTCTGATGGGGCGGGCCAGCTGGCGGCGGGAACTGATGGGGACATCGGTTGACGGTGGCAAGGACCGCGACCTCTCCTGGCTCGATTACTCCTACCCGGCAGATCTCTCCGCGGATGGCAAAACAGTTCTATTTGACGAGGAAGGCGTGGGTGGCGGAGCGCGGTATGGCAAGACACAAGAGCTGACCTATGCCGTCTACATTAGAAACACGGATGGTTCTGCCGCGGTGCGGCTGGGTGAGGGAACAGCGGAGGCCCTGTCGCCGGACCAGAAATGGGTAATCTCGCAGACTCCAGGTTCGCCGGCACAATTCCGATTGTTGCCTACCAAAGCAGGGGAAGCCCGGCCTTTAACGAGTGATTCCATCAACCACAACGGCGCCCGCTGGTTGCCGGATGGTAAGAAAGTTGTGTTCTCCGGAAATGAACCGGGTCGCGGCGTGCGGCTGTATGTGCAGGATGTCGCCGGAGGTCTGCCGCTGCCGATTGCGCCCGAAGGAATCAACGGAACCGCGTTCGCAGTTTCGCTCGATGGCCAGATGGTGGCAGCCATCGGGTCCGATCTGAAAGGATATCTCTACCCCACTTCAGGACGTGGGGACCCTCGACTGATTCCGGGACTCGAGCCGGGCGATCTGCCCACCAGCTGGAGTCAAGACGGCCATGCTCTTTTTGTTTACCAGACGGGAGAAGTTCCCGCCAAAGTCTACCGTGTGGATTTGGCGGCGGGAAAAAGAACTCTTTGGAAGCAGCTTGTGCCCGGAGATCCGGCCGGCGTTGCAACCATCGGTCCGATCCTGGTCACCCCCGATGGAAAGACGTTCGTGTACGGCTTCCACCGAACTCTCGCAGACCTGTACCTGGTGGAAGGGCTCAACTGAGGGCGTCGATTCCGCCCGAAACTCCCGCCCGCAATAATGCCAGTAGAAGAAAAGCCCGGCAGCACCGGGCTATCTTGCGACAACTCCAGAGCTCTGATCCGTAACTCGGCCCCAAATTACTCCACATCCCGTTACGGGGCAATGCGATCAGTGAGCGTGTCGTTGTGATACGACGAGTGCTCACGCACCGCGAGCCATCCGCCGCCTGGTTTGAGTGTGTCGGCAACGTTATTCTTTTCGCTGCTGGCAAAGTCCTGCCAAGAGTTGTAGCGGACGACGGTGAGGAACTGCCAGGGCCCCCCTTCCAGGTGTTGCATCAGCACGTTCCCGGACGCTGTATCCCCGGGAGCGCTCTGGTTGAGCGACTTTTCCAGCTGTTCGCGATGCCCTGGAGCGGCGCGATAGACGGAGACTACATAGACCGAGCCTGCAGTTTTTGTAGGCGAGCCCTCGTCAATGCCCAGCGCTTTACTAAACTCGGACCAGGACGGGCCGTTGACAAAGGTGTCGTTGTGCCATGCGCTCAAATCACGCATTGCAGCAGGAACCGCGGTACCGGCGGCTTCCACGGTGGTCTTGGTTCCGAGATGTTGGATGACCACGTAATCCCAATCCTCCCCATCCTGGTGGCGCAGGACGATGTGATGTGCGGACATGGGCACGTTGGGATCGGCTGTCTTCAGATATTCGCCTAGCTCGGCGCCCTTGCCGAGTGCGGCCTTTGCGAAGTGGACGTGATAGACGTCGGTGCGGGCCGGGGGCGTGCTCTGAGCCGCGGCAATGGAACCGAACAAGAGTAAAGCGAGCAGCAGCCTACAAATGCTTTTCACAGTTTCCTCCAGGTTTTTCCGATTTGGGATTGGTTACCCGAATGAGGGCCGGCGGGACGGGCGGATTATAACAGCTAGGAAGGGTTTTGTTGGAAGGCTTGGGTCACGATAGAGATTTCTCAGCCTTGCGGACGGTGTTGTCCCCGGTTGGGCTTGGTCTTCCGAGGAGTTCTTATTGGTCTTCGGTGACGTTCTCAACGGGGTTGGGGATTGCTAGTGTTCAGGCCAGCCGGGAGAGAGAAAGGCCGGCCCGACTCCGTATGGCAAATACCTCGAAATCCGCATCGAAAGTGAAGATTCTCTATGGTGAGGGCGACTCTGAAGTCCTTGCTGCACAGGCGGTTACGATTCAACAGGCTGGATATCATGTCACCCAGGCGGAGGGCCGCCAGCAGGTGCAGGATGCCTTGCGGCGGGAAGCCTTCGACCTGGTGATCCTGGGACCCACGTTGACCAAGAACGACCGCCACCATCTGCCGTACATGGTCAAGAAGGCGCATCAAGAGACCCAGGTGCTGGTGACGCACACCGACGGCGAGGGCCATCACGCGGTAGACGCAACCCTGGAAACCGGACGCAGCATGAATGCGCTCCTGGAAAAGATCGCTTCCATGTACCCGCAACAGGCGGCAGGGAAGGCAGCCGGCAAATAGCTGTTCAGCACTCTAATGTCAAATCTTCCACTTAAGGCGGCCCCGCACAGGCCGCCTTTTTGTCTCTCGGGTTCGCGCTGAGTATATTTGTTGGCACGAATTCGAACACTAAACAGGTGGGACGAGGGGACAGGCTGAGGGGCATAAACTCTACAGATTGGTGATTTCTTCCTTCGAAGTGGAACCCCACCCAGTTCTCTGCATTGACCATGGAGGGACGGGTCTCCGATCCGTCCCGGCCGCGCGAGGCTCGGCAGTCGCGGCCTCAAAAGCGGCAAGAATCAACTAGGTTACCGTGGGAAACATAAGCACGCGGGGGCGCAGAAACAGCACGCCTGAGCTAAATCCCGACGGTTTAAGGACCAAAAGTGGAATTGCACCGTTAAAATACCGGACATGACGCAATTCTGGATCGACCAGCGATGAACACTCCCCTAAAAGGCGACAAAGCGCGGGAAAAGAAGATCTACGTATGTCAGAGCGGGCTGCCACTCTCGTTTCATCTGGAGTGGCCGTTTCACAAGTCCACCTCAGGAGCAGACTTCTGGGTGCTGCATGCCGACATTGCCTTGGAGAATTCGCAGGGACTACACGCCCCGGTGTCGGTGAATCTGTCCGCGACCGTGTACGAGGTGATGCCGTCGCTCGAGCCGAAAGACATTAAGGCGCCGGTGATCAATGCGTTGCGCAAGGAAGTCGATCGCAAGCAAATAGAATTCCTGAAATCGGGAAAAAGAGTGCCGGTGCAATTTTCCAGCCGCTATTACGATTTCAAACGCAGCAAGTGGGTGTTTGGGAAAGCGACGGACGAAGCGATTGCCCTGCTGATCGCGCGGAAAGTCTATTGGCAGACCAAGGTAGCTGGAGGCCCGGTTTGGGCAGGGGATCCGACCGAGGCGCTTTTTGTGGAGAACTCAGTGGAACACATACTGGAGATAGCGCAGAAACTGAGAAGCCAGGAGTTGATGACGCTCGAGGGAGAGTGGGCTTCGGCGAATGCGTCCCTCATGGCTCAGTCTGAAAAGTTTGAAGCCGACATGCGCGCGGCCGTGGCCGAGTTGGAGCAGAAGCACGCGTTTGAACGAGGCTAGTGCTGGTGCACCACCAAGGAGTGACATTGTCGCGTAGCTTTATGCTCCTTTCTTATATTTTTGTGTGAAAGCCCCGACTGTTGCGCTACGAAAACCCAGCCAATAAAGACCCAGTTCCGCCACCACTGGCGGGTCAAACGCACGCAGTGTTTATGAGCTCCGCTGAACGGGACACATTACCCACAATTAGGACTATTGCTGCTTGCTCACTGTTCCATCAATCTGCACTCCGGAATCGTTCTGCACCACGTAGGCGTCGCTGCCCGAAACCAGATAAAACACCAGGTTGTTGGAGAGCGTGTTGATCGAGCCAGTGGTCCGCCCGTTGCTCGAAACTGAGTAGCGTCCCGAGAGCACAATCGGGACGGTGATCACTCCATTGGCGTTGCTAAATTCATTCAGTATCAGCTTTCCGGAACCGTCCCACTGCAGCGTACCGACGCGGTCTTTCGCTCCTCCGGCATCGAATCCGTCCATGACCAGCCCGTATTGGCCGTTCATCGTTGCATTTGAAAACGTCGCCGTCTGCTGCAGGTCAACCGTGCCTTCCTGGATAGTATTGGGATCATTGACCACAAAGAAACCGCGTGAAGGGCTGATCATCCAGACCACCAAATTACTGTTTGCGGTGGTGCTAAGGGCGACTGCGACACGACCGTTGGCTGCCTGGGTGTAAGTTCCCGTGAACGCCACGTTGGCGCTGGTGTTTCCATCCTGCACCGTGTCACGCGCGCCGCCGGTGATAGTGCCGCTACTCGCGGTGAAGCGGCCGGCACCATTTACTCCGCTCAGAAACTTGAGGGTGTCACCTTCGCTGCCAAAGGCGTAGCTGCCGGAAAGCGTGGGCATGCCACTCTGTTTCTCAGCGCGACCCGATCCGGTAATCCCCGAAGTGCCCGACAGGAAACGCACGTTATTCGCATCCACGATGTAGTAGAAGAAGCTGGAAGTGGCGGGCGAGCTGTCGGTGAGAGTTCCACTGCCGCGTCCAGTCACCGGGTTCGGGGCGTTAAAGGAACCTGCAGTGAATGTTAGGGAAGTCAAGACTCCGCCGCGATTCACATCCTCGCTGCCGGCGCTGACAACGCCGCCCGATACCGTGAAGGCACCCACACTGCCCACGGATTGCAGCGCGTTCAGATCATGCTCCCGAAAAACAAAGGTTCCGCTGGGAGCGGCGGCAATTACTGTGGCGTCCTGCTTTTCCGCCAGTCCGCCCGCGTTGAGAACCGTATCGCCTTCCACCAGGTAGACTTTGGAAGCACTGACCATCGTTACCGCCAGGTTGATCGTCCCCAAAGCATTGTTGAAGCTCAAACTGCCGGTTCCGTCTTTGCTGATGGCATAGGAGCCAGTGCTGGTGGTGGGAAAAACAGTGCTGCCCTCGGAGAAATCATCCGTAGCGGAGGTAATGCCACCGCTGCCGTTGGCGGTAAACACGCCGGCTTCGCGATAAGGCACTCCGTTGACGCTATTGCTGAAGTCAAACCCCTCGATCTGATAAACGTACTGCCCGTTGAGGCTGGCATTGGAGAAATTCCCCTTGGGGATGAAGCCAGTCACGGTCCCATTGTTCGATCCACATGCGACGCAGAACAGAAACGAAACCAGTCCTAATGACAGATATAGTTTTCTCATACCAGCGGGCCACGCGAACTGCCTTTACTCCTTGGAGGCGGTCAGATTGAGGGCTACTGTCACTTTGAACACAATTGTGCGGAGAAAGTTGTCCGCAGCTCGGTCTAGTTCTGTGTACGCGAAGAGGACAAATCACGAGCCACGAGCTTGGCAGGAACGGCTATCCTTCGGCAATCTCAGCACTTCTCGCCGGAACTGAAGCCGCCTTGCCGCCTGTTCTCCGCAGCACCCCTACCACCAGGCGATACCCCAGTAGCAGGGAGAGGACAAAAGCATACTGCGCCGGTTTGGTGATGTCCGCCTTCACCAACCACCAGTAATGGATTACGCCGGCGATCGCACTGAGGTAGATCAGGCGGTGCAGGGCCTGCCAACGCTTGCCGCCAAGACGGCGAATCCAGGCTTGGGTTGAGGTGAGCGCGAGTGGAATCAGCAGCACGAATCCGGTGAAGCCGACGGTGATGAAGCGGCGCTTACTCACGTCCGCCCACATCTCATGCAGGTCAAAAAACTTGTCCAGCCAGATATAGGTCAGGAAGTGCAGCACTGCGTAGAAGAATGCGAACAGCCCGAACATGCGGCGATAGCGGATCAGCCAGAGCTGCCCGGTCAGCTTGCGCAACGGAGTGATGGACAGTGTCACCAGCAGGAAGATCAGGATCCAGTCCCCAGTCGAGTGCGTGATCACCTCGATGGGATTAGCGCCGAGAAGACCCATGTAAGCCTTCCAGCCCAGCCGCGCCAGCGGCCCCAGGCATGCGAGAAAGACAACCGGTTTAAACCATCGGACCATGAGTCGTTTGTAGCAGGCCTTTCGTAACCCCACCGTTCCTGCGGCTATCCTGCGCGCGCGTCCCGCCCGCAGAGCGAGAGCAAGATGCCGGCGCTAGGCAAAGCTAGAAATTCTTCTTTAAATCCATTCCCGAATACAGTGACGCCACCTGGTCATACCCGTTGAACATCAACGTGGGCCGCTTCAGGAATTCGCCTAAACGGCGTTCCCTGGCCTGGCTCCAGCGCGGATGGTCCACATTTGGGTTCACATTGGAGTAAAAGCCGTACTCGCGAGGAGCGGATCTGTTCCAGCTGTTGATCGGTTGGCTATCGGTAAAATGAACGCGAACGATCGCCTTGATGCTTTTGAATCCGTACTTCCACGGTATCACTAGGCGCAGCGGCGCGCCGTCCTGATTGGGTAGCACTTCTCCATACATGCCAAAGCAGAGCAGCGCCAGCGGGTGCATGGCCTCGTCCATCCGCAAGCCTTCGACGTACGGCCATTCCAGCACGCTACTGCGCTGCCCTGGCATCTGCCGGAGATCCATCAGTGTAGTGAACTCGACAAATTTCGCCTTGGGCAAAGGATCGGCGCGCTTGATCAATTCGCTCAGCGAGTAACCCACCCAGGGCACAACGATCGACCAGCCTTCCACGCAACGATGGCGATAGATGCGTTCCTCTGGCGCCGCCATCTTCAGCATCGCGTCTAGGTCGAGCACCTGTTTCTTCTTGACCTGGCCGTCAATGGCGACCGTCCACGGCCGCGTTTTGAAGTTCTTGGCCAAACCTGCGGGCTCGTACTTGTCGGTGGAAAATTCGTAGTAATTGTTGTAGTTGGTCACATCTTTATAAGGCGTGATCTGTTCGCTGGTGGAGAATGGGCTCTTCTGCAGGCCGTCAATTTTTTCATTGGCGCGGGCCACGGCGGACGGCGAACTGATTTCGCGCAAACCCACACCAGCCAGTGCCGCCGCGCCCGTGATGGCGGTGCCGGCCAGAAATTTCCGCCGGTTCAGGTAGAGGCTTTTCGGAGTAATCTCGGATGATGGAATGTCGACCGCTTTCTTGATCAGCATGGCGGAAGTCCTTCAACAAAAGTACGCAGCGTCTCGCCGCGCTGGATTCGATAGCTTCTGGATTTCTATTCTCTGCCAAATAAGACGCTGTTGGCGATGGAAAGTTGCATCCGGCGGCCAAGCGGAACAAACCAAAGGCCACCCGGTTCCCCAGGGGGCTGCTACGTGGAGGCCGCGAGCATCTCACAGACGCGCCGGATCTCGTGGCGCTGCAGGGCAGTCAAGGCGAGAAACTCAAACCCATGGCGCAGGCCGTCGCGATATCGGACTAGAGCCCGAAACTTGATGGGATACGCCGCCATCGGCAGCGTCAGTTCCATAGCCACGACTTCCCCGTATTCCAGCATGCCAGTCAAAGTGGCGCCGATACCGTCCTCCCCCAGTTCGTTCGAACGCCCCCAAAGGGCAATACTCTCTCCTGCGCGAAAAACGTGAACTGAGAGCCTGATGTCGAGCGGGTAACGGGGAAAGCGGCGCGACGGCCTCGCCCCAGGTTTGTCTGTGTGGTCGGGCACGAGCGATTGTCCCCGATACACGAGAGATGCTCAACGCCAACCGAGGCAGGGTTACCAGCAGAGGTAATACGGGGATGCCTGTCGTATCATCTCCTGCATGGCTGCCATACCCGAGCCGTCTCTGATCCTAAGCTTCGAAGAAGCGCGTCACCTGGTGGAACATCACGCTGCCGCTCTGCATCCACGCGGCAAGGAACTGGTGGATCTGCTGGAAGGCACTAGCGCCGGGCAGGTTTTGGCCGAGCCCGTTCTCGCCGACCGCCACTTCCCGCCGTTCCCACGGGCCATGCGCGACGGGTATGCGGTCCGCGCTGCGGATCTTTCTCAACTCCCCGCCACGCTCGATGTAATCGGAGAGATTAAAGCAGGCGCAAGCAATAAAGATATTCCGGTTCTACAACCGGGCCAGGCCGCCACCATAATGACGGGCGCAACCGCACCCCCGGGGGCCGATGCAGTCGTAATGGTGGAACATACAACGCACCAGGGAAAGCGCGTGCAGATCACGAAAGGCGTGGCCGCAGGCGACAACATCGCTCCCGTCGGCTCCGAGGCCAAGCGGGGAGAGCGGCTGTTGTCTCCAGGATTGCGGCTCGACTACCCCGCGATTGCCGTGGCTGCTGCGACGGGAAGAAGCCGTCTGCTGGTTTATCGGAAGCCTCAAATCGGCGTGCTCGCTACCGGCGACGAGATCGTCGACATCGACGTTCCTCCGGGGACCAACCAGATCCGGAATTCCAATAGCTATTCGCTGGCCGCGCAGGTGCAGGCCGCGGGCGGAGAGCCAATCCTATTACCCATCGCTCCCGACGAGCCCTCACGCCTGCGCGAACTCATCGCCGACGGGCTCGAAGCCGACCTGCTGCTGCTCGCGGGCGGAGTCTCGATGGGCAAGTACGACCTGGTTGAGCAGGTCCTGGCAGAATTCCAGGCAGAGTTTTTCTTCACCGGTGTACAGATCCAGCCCGGAAAGCCGGTAGTCTTTGGCCGTGTCCCATGTGGCACCCCCGCCCGCGGGCAGCCAGCCTCCTCTGCAAGCTATACATATTTCTTCGGCCTCCCAGGAAATCCGGTCTCTACGATG